>Ga0214472_10007168_pt1 | contig 11686 bp, 15 predicted proteins | sample RVTome_6_FD_207662 | JGI IMG/M metagenome (GOLD analysis project Ga0214472, IMG submission 207662) | Soil microbial communities from uranium-contaminated site in the Upper Colorado River Basin, Wyoming, United States - RVT140D175 | ecosystem: Environmental > Terrestrial > Soil > Contaminated >...
CCCGCTTGCTGGTCGGTACCGGCAAATACAAGGATTTCGCCGAAACCCGCGCCGCCATCGACGCGAGCGGCGCCAAGATCGTCACGGTCGCGATCCGGCGCACCAACATCGGCCAGAACGCCGACGAGCCCAACCTGCTCGACGCCTTGCCGCCGAGTTTATTCACCATCCTGCCCAATACCGCCGGTTGTTACACCGCCGACGACGCGGTGCGCACGCTGCGCCTGGCGCGCGAATTACTCGACGGCCACGCGCTGTGCAAGCTCGAAGTGCTGGGCGATCCGACCAACCTCTTCCCGAACATGCCGGAAACGCTGAAAGCCGCCGCGACGCTGGTCAAGGACGGCTTCCAGGTGATGGTTTATTGCGCCGACGACCCGATCCAGGCGCGGATGCTCGAAGACCTCGGCTGCGTCGCGATCATGCCGCTGGCCTCGCTGATCGGCTCCGGCATGGGCATCGTCAATCCCTGGAACCTGCGCCTGATCATCGATCAGGCCAAGGTGCCGGTGCTGGTCGATGCCGGCGTCGGCACCGCCTCGGACGCGGCGATCGCGATGGAACTGGGCTGTGACGGCGTGCTGATGAACACGGCGATCGCCGCGGCGCGCGATCCGGTGCTGATGGCCTCGGCGATGCGCAAGGCCATCGAGGCCGGGCGCGAAGCCTTCCTCGCCGGGCGCATGCCGCGCCGGCGCTATGCCAGCGCGTCCTCACCGATCGACGGCGTGATCTGAACTCAGTCGTCGAGCTCGATGATGTAGCCCTCGCGGGTCTTGTGGCAGAGCATGGCCGCCTGGCGCTGCTGCTGCAGCTCGCGTGCGCGTTCGTGCATCTCGTCGACCTGCTCGTCGTCGTAGTTCGGGTCGTAGCTGAACAGGAACAGGTGTTTCACGTTCGCGTCGATGGCCGAGTTGACGGTGTCGATGTAGCACGAATGTCCCCAGCCGCGCTTGCGCTGGTAGTCCTCGGGCGTGTACTGGGCATCGTGAATGAGAATGTCGGCGTCGCGCATGAACTCGGTGACCCGTCCGCGTTGCTCCTCCTTCATGGCCTCGAGCAGCGCGTGTTCGTCCTCGTCGAACTCGCCGCGCATGGCGTCGATCCGCTGGTTGACGAACAGGATCTCGTTGTCGGGGCAGTACAGGATCACCTTGCCGGCCACTTCGATGCGGTAGCCGAAGGTCAGCCCCGGATGATGCAGCACGAACGAGGAGATGGAGGCCGGCCCGATCTGCACCGGCTCGTGGTGCGGTGTGTGGTAGCGCACCTTGGCGAGCCAGGTCTCGGTCTCGACCGGGAAGTACGGCGCCTTCATCTGCTGCGCGATGTGCGATTCGAGTTCCGCGGGCGAGTCCGCCGGCCCGTAGATGTCGATGTCGAAGCCGGGCGTGAAGGCCGGCACGAAGAACGGCAGGCCCGCGATGTGATCCCAGTGGTAGTGGGTCAGGAACACGTTCAGGTGGCCGCTCTTGCGCTCGCGCAGCAGCGCGTGGCCGAACGGGATGATCCCGGTGCCCGCGTCGAACGCGAACACATGGCCGTCCAGGCTCAGCTCCACGCAAGGCGTGTTGCCGCCTACCTTCATGTGGCTGGCAAACGGAGCCGGGTACGAGCCGCGCACGCCCCAGAAGCGGAGGTAATTTCCGGACATGCGTGGTCGCGCGTTAGGCGTCGCGGCGCCGCGCTCCCGTGTACTTCTCGATCACCTCGCGGATCTCCTGGGAGCGAACCGGCTTGATGAGGTATTGCAGTGCGCCGAGTTTCTTCGCCATCGCCCGATCCTGGTCATAGTCCTTGGTGCTCATGACGACGACCGGGGTCGTCGTGTGATGGTCCAGGTCGCGCAGCTTGCGCAGCAGGGTCAGTCCGTCGGTTTCGCGCATCAGGTTGCCGAGGAACACCAGATCGGCCCCCTGTCCACGAAGGTGATCATAGCCTTCGCGGGGCGATTGAAAAGTGGTCAGCGTCACCGCGAGCGTCTCGACGCTGCGCTCGTACATGGTCAAGGACGCACGGCTGTCGTCGATGACCACGATTATTGGTTGCTTCCCGGTCATCCCCGATACGCTCGCGTCCGGATTCGTCGGCGATAATGCGGATACTCCCCCCCGAAAGGCAATGTAACAGTTTTCGCCGGGGGAGTTAACAGAGTTATTCAGGCTGTTCATGGGCTTGGATTGCATACCTCAGGCGGGAAGTAAAGGCTTCCAGCGATGACCGTGCAACAACCCGCTTCCGGGCCGCCGCGCACGATGCGCAGCTTCGTGCGCCGCACTGGCCGCGTGACCCGGGCGCAGGCCCGCGCGCTCGTGCAGCTGTGGCCGCGATTCGGCGTCGAGGGCGAGGGCGTGCTGGACCTGGACGCGGTGTTCGCGCGCCGCGCGGCGCGGTTCCTGGAGATCGGCTTCGGCATGGGAGACGCGCTCGCGGCGATGGCCGCGGCCGACCCGCAGCGCGACTTCCTGGGCATCGACGTGCACGAAGCCGGCATCGGGCGCCTGCTGACGCTGGCCGAGAGCGCGGGTCTGCACAACCTGCGCGTGCTGCGCGGCGATGCCGTGGTGTTGCTGCGCGAGCGACTCGCGCCGGCGTCCCTGGACGGCGTGCTCATCTTCTTCCCCGACCCCTGGCCCAAGAAGCGCCACCACAAGCGCCGGCTGATCCAGCCCGCGTTCATCGACCTGCTCGCGCGCCGCCTCGAGCCCGGCGCGCTGCTGCACCTGGCCACCGATTGGGCGCCCTACGCCGAGCAGATGTTGCAGGTGGTGGAGGCTGACGGGCGGTGGCGCAACCTGGCCGGTCCCGGTTGCTACGCGCCGGATGCCGGCGCGCGGCCGCAGACCCGGTTCCAGAGCCGGGGCGAGCGGCTGGGGCACACCATCTTCGATCTGCGTTTCCGGCGCGAGGACTGACTCAAGGCCCGGGCACGATGTCGCTGAAGCTCGCCAGCGCGCGGAACTCGCCGTGAACGCCGGCTCAACCGCGCAGCAGGCCACGGCGCGCATGCTCGAGCTGCAGGTTGTGCACGTGTCGGATCAGCAGTTCGCGGTCGTCGGGATGGATGTCGGGGAAATCCACCGCGAGCACGCAGCGGCCGGCGTTGCCGCGTGCGCGATCCAGGGCGCTCGCGCGCACCACCGTGCCGAGCAGATTCAGGCAGGTGCGCGACGGGAACAGGCGCAGCGCCAGTTCCACGTGTGCCCCCCGCGCCAGCGCCTCGGGATGGCGGAAGCGGATGCCGTTGCCGCTCAGGTTGACGTCGTGCGTGGGCGCATCGGGAGCGGACTCGTCGTCCTCGCCGAGCAGCCGCACCAGCGCCTCGAGCCGCTCCTCGAGGCCTTGCAGGTAGCCGGCCAGCGCCGGGTCGGTGTCGCGCAGCTTGCGCAGTGCCCCGCGCTGCGACTCGCCGGCGGCCACGATGCTGTTGAGCTGCTGCTGCCGGCCGTGCCGGGTGCGTGCGCGGCCGCGCTGCGCGCGGTACTCGCTTTCGCCGAGCAGGCGCAGCCGCAGCCCGACGCGGTCGTTGATGCGAAAGCTCGCGCGTCGGTTGCGCTCCGCTGCCTCGGCCTCGGCATTGAGCGCGCTCACGTGGCGTCCTCGGCGGCATCGCCGCGGCTGGTGGGCGGCGCTGGCGGCAGCGCCGGCGGCGTGCCGATGAAGATCTCCACGCGCCGGTTGCGCGCCCGTCCCGAGGCGTCGCGGTTGGACGCGACCGGCAGGGTCTCGGCATGGGCACGCACCTCCATGCGCCGCTCGTCGACCAGCGCGCTGCTCGCCAGCGCCTGCACCACGCTGGTCGCGCGCGCCGCCGACAGCAACCAGTTCGACGGATAGCGCCCGGTTGCGATCGGTCGGTCGTCGCTGTGTCCGGAGACCACCAGCCGCGAGTGCTCGCTGATCAGCGCCGCGGCGACCTTGTCGAGCACCGGCAGGAAGGTGTGTGCGAGGTCGGCACTGCCGGAGGGAAACGAGCCCTGCTCACGCACCCTGACCAGCACGCCCTCGTCCTGCGTCTCGATCTCCAGCAGGCCTTCGTCGATCTCCTCCTCCAGCGCGATGCTCAGCAGCGCGGCCTGGATGCGCGCGGCCTGCCGCGCGCTGAGCACGCGCTCGCGCGCGGCGTCCCGAGTCGCAGCAGCGGCCTCGGCGTTGCCTTCGCCGGCGCCCTCGCCGGCGCCTTGCGCGTTCGCCGTGCCGGTGCCGGCGGCCTCGCCCCCGTCGCCGGCACCGCCGGCCGTGGCGTCGCGCAGCACCGCGTCGATGCCGCCGAGCTTGTCGAGCTTCGCGGCGTCGCGCGGGTCGAGCATTTCGAGGTACTGCCGGTTCTCGTCCGTGGTCTGCTGGCGCAGCACCTTCTCCAGCGTGGGACTCGGCTTACCGGGTGTGAACTCCTGGGCGATGATGCTCACGCCCTTGGGCGATTCCATGACCTTGATCTCGCGCTGCACGCCGAACGCGAACTTCATCGAGCCCGCGACCTGCTTGTACTTCGCCGCATCCATCTCGGAGAAGGACAGCAGCAACACGAAGAAGCACATGAGCAGTGTCATCAGGTCGGCGAAGGTCATCACCCAGGCCGGCACGCCGACCGGTGCGTCCGCCGTTTGCGCCTTGTTGCTGCGCGCCACCGCTCGTACTCAGGCGGCCGCGGCCCCGGCCGCCGCAAGGTCGCGCCCGTTCTCGGGCAGAAAGGCCGCCAGCGATTGTTGCAGCACGCGCGGATTGGTGCCCTCCTGGATGGCGGTGACGGATTCGAGGATGAGCAGCTTGTTGAGCCGGTCCTCGTTCATGATCAGCTTCAGCTTCTCGGCGATCGGAATCGCGAACGCGTTTGCGATGACCGCGCCGTACAGCGTGGTGAGCAGCGCCACGGCCATGGCCGGGCCGATCTGCTTGGGGTCATCCATGTTCGACAGCATCTGCACCAGGCCGATCAGGGTGCCGATCACGCCCAGGCCGCCGATGATGCCGAGTAGCGTTGCCAGATCCACGGTGCCGTGTCCTCGTTGCCGTTGCGCGCCGGCGCGCGCGATACCGCGGCGGCGCCCTCAGCGCACGCATCCGCTCGACAGAGGTATCGGCCGCGGCGGCCGATCGCTTCAAGCGATCACGCAATCGCGCCGCGCGCGCGTGTCGACGACACAACGAAAAACGGCGCCCGCGGGCGCCGTCGATGCGAAGCTGCAGCTTCCTTCATTCTCTCAGAGGGTGTTTACCAATTGCCCGCCGTAGCGAGACGTACGCTGAACGTTCCTGGCAAGGCGCGGGGGTGCACAAAGGTGATTGGTAAACACCCTCTCAGGCAGTCACCGCGAGGCGGTTGCCGTGTTGCGGCGCGCCGGCCTGACCCGCCGGCCCGTAGGTGCTGGCCGGTCGCGCGCCGTGCAAGCTGTCCATCGCGCGGCGGACGTTGCGCAGGCCGGCGCTGACCAGCACGCCGTTGTCCTGGTTGGCCTGCTTGCATGCGCGGGTGAGTTCGACCAGGCGCTCGACCTGCGCGCCCAGCGCCGGATGGCCGGCGCGCAGTGACTGCACGCTGTCCGCAAGCGACTGCCCGGTGCCGTACAGCAGCGCCAGATCGCTGCGCAGCAGGTCGTACACCGCGCCGGCGTGCTCGATGGCGGCATCCTTCTCGGCTGCCAGTTGTTCCAGCGCGGCGGCGCCGCGGCGGGCGTGCAGCGCGTCGCGTTCGCGGGCGAGCAGCGCCAGCAACTGCTGGATCACCGCGCTGAGCGCGTCCACCCGCGCCGCGACGCTGCGCAGCCGCTGCGCGCCCGGCGTGCCCGCGGCACTCACGGCAGCTTGGCCTCCATCGCCAGCAGCTTCTCGGCGATGCGCTGGGAGTTCACCTCGTAGCGGCCGCTGCTCACGGCGTCCTTGAGCGCGTCGACGCGCCCGGCGTCGAACTCTGGCGATTTCGCGAGATCCTGCTGCAACGCGCGCAGCTCGCGCGCGCGGCCGGTCAGATCCAGCAGCTCGCCGGGTTCGCGCGGCGTGCTGCGCGCGGCCGGCGCATCGTTGCTCTTGCGCGGCGTGGCGTGCCGCTCGCCGATGCGATGGATGGCGCCGTCAACGGCCGAATCTATGGAACTGGTCATCGTGGTTGCACTCCGAGGGTCTTCTGTAGGGCGATATCGGCCGAGGCCGGAAATTCTTTACTCGCGCAGCCGGCGCGCGGCGGGGCCGCACGCGGTGCGCAGGCGCGACGGGTGGGCATCGCCGGACAGTTCACGGGCGGGCCGCCGGCGGCGCGGTCAGCACACCGGAGCGCAGGCGAATGCGCGCCGGTCCCACCACCACGCCTTCCACGACCCGCTGCGAGGCGGGGTTGCGCACCCGCACGGTCTGTCCGAGCGCGCCGTTCTCGAGTGCGAGCCCGGTCATTGTGATCTGCACCCCGATGTCGTCCACCGCCATGCGCACCCGCCGCCCGCGCTCGACCAGGGTCGGCGCCTCGAGCGCACCGGCCACCAGCACGCGGCCCGCGGCGAGCGGGCGTGTCATCAGGTAGCCGATGATCTGTGCGGGATCGCGTACCGCGCTGTCGTGCAGCGCGCCGACGTCGCGCTCGTCGATGCGCAGATCCCGCGCGCTGAGCCGCTGGCCGCGCACCAGCGCGCGCGTGGCCACCACCACCGGCTGCATCAGTTCCACCCGTGCCGGCACGTACAGCTTCCACGGCCGTTGCGATGCGCAGCGCACGCGGACACTGACCTGCCCGGCGCGCGCCGAGCCCGGTGCCCAGAAGGTCTGCAGCGCATCGTCACACGCCGCCAGGCGCAGCCGCGGATCGAGTGCATCGGGGATCACCTGCAAGCGCGCGCCGGGTGCGTGCTCGGCGCCGACGAACTCGATCACCGCGGCGCGCAGTGCCGACAGGCTCTGGCGCTCGGCCGCGCCGGCCGCGCCGGCCAGGCACAGCATCAGCAGCGTCGCGTGCAGTGCGGTATGGCCGGCAACCAGGCGCTCACCGCGAGCACCCTGGTCGGGCGCAGCGTGCTCGCCGCTGGCGGCGACTTCACGCTCGGTGCCGAAGGCGGCGTGGGCGGCGCCATCAGCGCCGATGCGGGCGCCACGCGCATCACGATGAACGTCTACGACACCGCCGGCGCGCTGGTCGCGCGGCGCGAGATCGTGCCGGCGGCGGACGGCGCCACGCGTTTTGCCTTCGACGGTGTGGGCGATGCGGGCGCGCGGCTCGCGCCCGGGGCGTATCGCATCGAGGCCGAGGCGCTGGTGGACGGCAAGGCGGTCAGTGCACCGCGCGCGCTCGCGCGGCGCATCGACTCCGTGACCATCGGCGCCGGACTGTCCGAACTCAAGCTCAACCTCGAAGGCGGCACGCAGATCGGCTTCGCGGACGTGCGCGAGTTCCTGTGACCCATTTCCCCAGGAGTACCTGACCCATGCCATTTTCCACTGCCCTGAGCGGGATCAATGCGGCCCAGACCAATCTGGACGTGATCTCGAACAATATCGCCAACAGCAACACCACCGGCTTCAAGCGCTCGCGCGCCGAGTTCGCCGATGTCTACGCGGTCTCGCAATCCGGCGCCGCCAAGGACTCCACCGGCAAGGGGGTGCGCGTGGCCGCCATCACCCAGCAGTTCAGCCAGGGCGACATCTCCTTCACCGACAACAGCCTGGATCTGGCGATCAGCGGCAAGGGCTTCTTTCGCCTGAGCGACAACGGCACCACGGTGTACTCGCGCGCCGGATCCTTCGGGCTGGATCGCGAAGGCTATCTGGTCAACAGCTCGAACCAGCGCCTGACCGGTTTTCAGGCCGACGCCGCGGGCACCATCACCGCCGCCATCGACGATCTGCAGGTCAACTTCGCCGACGCGACGCCGCAGGCGAGCGGCGCGATCTCGCTGGGCGCGAACCTCAACGCCGCGGAAGCCGTGCCCGGCGCGTTCGACGTCACCGACCCGCTGACCTACAACCACTCGGCGTCGAGCACGCTGTACGACTCGCTGGGCTCCTCGCACGTCGCCACCTTGTACTTTCGCAAGGATGCGGTGAACAGTTGGCAGTCCTTCACCTACATCGACGGCGCCCAGGTCGGCGCCGGCGCCGACACCATCACCTTCGACACCCTGGGCCGGTTGAGCCAGGTCAACGGCGGCGCCGGCACCGTCGCGACCTTGGCCGCGTTCAACCCGGGCAACGGCGCGGCCGACCTGAACCTCGCGCTGGATCTGGGCCAGCTCACCCAGTACGGCGGCGGCTTCGGCATCAACGCGCTGACCCAGGACGGCTATCCGACCGGCCAGCTCACCTCGATCGACGTCGACGAGACCGGCGTGGTGCTCGCGCGCTACTCGAACGGGCGCGCCGGTCCACTGGGACAGGTGGCGCTGTCGAACTTCGCGAACGTCAACGGGCTGCGCCCCGAGGGCGACAACAGCTTCAGCGAGACCTTTACCTCCGGCGGCGCGACCACCGCGGCACCGGGCAGCACCAACCTCGGCCTGGTGCAGGCCGGGGCCCTGGAGCAGGCCAACGTCGACCTGACCAAGGAGTTGGTGGACATGATCACCGCGCAGCGCACCTTCCAGGCCAACGCGCAGGTGATCTCCACCGCCGAGGAGATCACGCAGACCGTGATCAACATCAGCCGGTGACGGCTGGCGCCTGATCCCCGCACGGCGAGGCCTTTTCCATGGACCGCATGATCTATCTCGCGATGTCCGGCGCCAAGCAGGTGGCGCTGGCGCAGGCGACCAACAGCCACAATCTGGCCAACTCCAGCACGCCGGGTTTCCGCGCCGATCTGGATGCGTTGACCAGCCTGCCGGTGCACGGGCCCACGCATGCGAGCCGCGTGTACGCGAGCGACGAGCGTGCCGGCGTGGATCTGGACCCCGGCGTAGTCAGCGCCACCGGCCGTGATCTGGACGTCGCCATCAACGGTGCCGGCTTCATCGCGGTGCAGGCGCGCGACGGCACCGAGGCCTACACCCGCGCCGGCGATCTGCGCGTGAGCGCCGCCGGACTGCTCAGCACCGGCGCCGGTCACGCGTCGACGCGCTGGTCAACATGATCGAGCTCGCGCGCCTGTTCGAGATGAACGTCAAGACCATGCAGTCCGCCTCGGAGAACGAGGCCGCCACCAACCGCCTGCTGGCGCTTGGATAAAGGAGTACGCCGATGCGAGCACTGTGGATTGCGAAGACGGGACTCGATGCGCAGCAAACGCGCATGTCGGTGGTCTCGAACAACCTCGCCAACGTCAACACGACAGGCTTCAAGCGCGATCGCGCGGTGTTCGAGGATCTGCTCTACCAGACCGTGCGCCAGCCCGGCGCGCAGTCCTCGGACAGCACGCAGTTGCCCAGCGGCCTGCTGATCGGCACCGGCGTGCGCACGGTTGCCACCGAGAAGCTGTTCACGCAGGGCAACCAGTCGCAGACCGGCAACCCGCTGGATCTGTCGATCGAGGGGCGCGGCTTTCTCGAAATCCTGATGCCCGACGGCAGCGTCGCCTACACCCGCGACGGCTCCTTCCAGCTCGACGCGCAGGGCCAGATCGTGACCGCTTCGGGCTATCTGTTGCAACCGGGCCTGACCATTCCCGAGAGCACCCGCACCATCACCCTCGGCACCGACGGCACCGTGTCCGTGCTCAGCGCGGGGCAGTCGGCACCGACCGACGTCGGCCAGATCCAGCTCGTCGATTTCATCAATCCCGCGGGGCTGCATGCGCGCGGCGGCAATTTGTACGAGGAGACCGCCGCCAGCGGCACGCCGCAGTCCGGCGCGCCGGGCACCAGCGGGCTGGGCGCGCTGATCCAGGGCTCGCTCGAGACCTCGAACGTCAACGTGGTCGAGGAGCTGGTCAACATGATCGAGACCCAGCGTGCTTACGAGATCAACTCCAAGGCGATCGCAACCGCCGACGGCATGTTGCAATTCATCAACAACAACGTGTAACGCGCCATGCATTGCTCGATCACGCGCCTGGCGCTCGCATTCGCGGCGCTCGCGCTCAGCGGCTGCGTCACGCAGCAACCGATACGCCGTGCCGATCACCGGCCGGTGCTGCCCGTGGCGATGGCGCCGGACGCGCCGGTGACCGGCGGGCTGTATCACGCCAGCACCGGCGCGGAGCTGTTCTCCGACGTCAAGGCGCGCCGCGTCGGCGACGTGATCACGGTCATCCTCAAAGAGAAGACCCAGGCCAGCAAGAGCGCATCGACCAGCACCAGCAAGGACACCGATCTGAGCCTGCCCGCGCCGACCCTGTTCGGCCGCAACATCACGCTCGGGCCCTACCCGCTGTTCAACAACGAGCTGGCGTCCAGCAACGGCTTCGACGGCAAGGGCGACAGCAGTCAGAGCAACAGCCTGACCGGCGACATCGCGGTCAGCGTGGCCGCGGCCTATCCCAACGGCATCTTGCTGGTGCGCGGCGAGAAGGTGCTCACGCTGAACCAGGGCAGCGAGGTGATCCGCATCTCCGGGCTGGTGCGCGCGGTGGACGTGACGCCGCAGAACACCGTGCTCTCGACGCAGATCGCCGATGCCCAGATCAGCTACAGCGGCAGCGGCGCGGTGGCCGAATCCAACCAGGCCGGCTGGCTGGCGCGCTTCTTCAACAGCGCCTTCTGGCCGTTCTGACGATTCCATCTTCGAGGTCAATGACATCATGATCGCGACTCATCTGCTCGCCGCGACCCGTGCACTCGGCGCCGTCATCCTGGGCGTTGCCGCGCTCGCGCTGCTCGCGCCGGCGGCGCAGGCCGGACGCATCAAAGACCTGGCGCAGGTGCAGGGCGTGCGCAGCAACCAGTTGCTGGGCTATGGCCTGGTGGTCGGGCTCACCGGCACCGGCGACGGCTCCAGCGCGGCGCCGTTCACCGCGCAGAGCCTGCGCAACATGCTCGCGCAGTACGGCATCACGGTGCCGCCCGAGGTCACGATCCGGCCGAAGAACGTCGCCGCGGTGTCGGTGCACGCGGAGCTGCCGGCGTTCGCCAAGCCGGGCCAGCGCATCGACATCACCGTGTCCTCGCTCGGCGATGCCAAGAACCTGCGCGGCGGATCGCTGCTGATGACCACGCTGCGCGGTCCCGACGGCCAGGTCTATGCCGTGGCCCAGGGCGAGCTGGTGGTCGGCGGGCTGGGCGTGCAGGGCTCGGACGGCTCCAGCATCACGATCAACGTGCCCAGCGTGGGGCGCATTCCCAATGGCGCGTCGGTCGAGCGCACGGTCGCCAGCCCGTTCAGCAACGGCGGCGTGCTCGTGCTCAACTTGCACAGTGCGGATTTCACCACCGCGCGGCGCGTCGAGCAGGCCATCAACCAGCGCCTGGGCCCCGGCACGGCACGCGCGATGGACGCGGTGTCGGTCGAGGTGAGCGCGCCGCGCGCACAGGCCGAGCGGGTCGGCTTCGTCGCCTTCCTGGAGAACATCGAGGTCACGCCCGGCGAGGCGGCGGCGCGGGTGATCGTGAACTCGCGCACCGGCACCGTGGTGATCGGCTCGCACGTGCGCGTGATGGCCGCCGCCGTGACCCACGGCAACCTGACCGTGACGATCTCCGAGCGTCCCGAGGTGAGCCAGCCGGCGCCGCTGTCCAGCGGCGGCAGCACCGCGGTGGTGCCGCGCAGCGACGTGCAGGTGGCGCAGGAATCGACGCGCATGTTCCTGTTCGATCCGGGGGTCACGCTCGACACC
>Ga0214472_10007174_pt1 | contig 11684 bp, 8 predicted proteins | sample RVTome_6_FD_207662 | JGI IMG/M metagenome (GOLD analysis project Ga0214472, IMG submission 207662) | Soil microbial communities from uranium-contaminated site in the Upper Colorado River Basin, Wyoming, United States - RVT140D175 | ecosystem: Environmental > Terrestrial > Soil > Contaminated >...
GGAAGCTTGAGATCAGGTTTTGGCTCCTTTGAGAGCTCATAGCCAGAACTATGGGCCGAAAAGGAGCTGAAATATGGGCCAAGCAGCCGAATTTACAGCCGGTTCATGGATAGTCCGACACCCTCCTAGCAGGCGGTCAGGGGGTTTTTTTGACTAATAAGGAAAAGTTACTTGCGTCGGCGCAGAAACATCTGAAGAAGAAGCTCCTGCCGCGCGCGATCAAGGATTTTGCCAAGGTCGTTGAGATCGATCCGAACGACATGCGCTCACGACAGAAATTGGCGGAGCTCTATTCCCGTACAGGAAAATCTTCCGAGGCCTTCGAGCAGTACGAAACGGTCGCCAAGTGTTTCGCCGGCAACGGGTTTTATCTGAAGGCGATTGCCATCTATCGGCAGATGCAGAAGCTCGATCCGAGCCAGATCTCGATCTATGCGCGCCTGGCGGAGCTCAATGAAAAGCAGGGCCTGATCGGCAATGCGCTGGCGGAGTACCGACAGCTGGTCAGTCATTACGAGAAGAACGAGCTGACCGCGGATGCCGTCAGGATCCTCGAAAAAATGCAGGGACTGGACCCTGAAAACCTCAATATCCGGATCAAGCTGGCCGAGGTTCTGACCGCGAACGGTCAGGTCGCCGAGGGTCGGGAGCATTTCGATGCGAGTCTCAAGGTTCTCAGTGACAAGCAGGACTTTGACCGGGCTCTCAAGCTGTATAAAAAGTTTTTGCCGCTGTTTCCGAACGACAATGCCATCCAGCAGGGGCTGGCTGCCGTGCTGTTGGCCAGGGGCGAGCATCAGAAAGGCTTCAGTCTGCTGCAAAACCTGCTGCGCAAGACTCCCGACGACCCCGAAATTTTACGGATGCTGGCCGCGGCCTACCGGGACGCGGGTGATCTGAACAACAGTCGCCTGACCTATCAGCATCTACTGAAGCTCGATGCTTCTGATCTGGGGCTGCGCGAGTCGCTGGTCCGCTGTTGTCTTGACGGTCGGCACTATGAGCAGGCGCTGGCCGAACTCGAGGAATGGAAAGAGGCTTTTCAGCAGGCGGGTCGGCTTGAAACATTGAAAGAGTTCTATGAAGATCTCAAGCAGGTCCTGCCGGATAACCGGGCGGTTCTGCAGACCCTGGATTCCATTTATGAACTGACCGGCGACGGCGACAAACTGCTCGATTTCATGTCGTCCTCTTCGTCGGCCGACGCCTACGCTGTCGAAGAGGAAACGGTTTCCGATTCGCTGCTGGATACGGCCGCTGACGACATGGAGGAGGACCAAATTCTCGATCTGGATGAAATCGAGATTCCGCTCGGCGACGGCGCTGCCGAAACCGGAGCCGAGCCGGCGGACGCGGGCGATGAGACCGCCGAACCTGAAGAGAACGTCCTTGAGCTGGACATCTCGACGGCGCTGCAGCTCGAGGCCGTCGAGGAGGACTCGCTCGACCTCAATTTCGACTTCGACGAAGACGCTGCCGAACCGCCGCCGGGCCGTGATCTGCAGTCCGAACTGGAAGAGGCCGAATTTTATCTGCAACAGGGGCTGTTCGACGAAGCCGAGCGGGTTTGTCGTGAGCTGCTGGCGGAGAATCCCGCTTCCGAGGAAGGCCGCCGGAAGTTGGACGATATCCTGCTCCGTCGCGGTGGTAAAGAAGCTGAACGCGATGCTTCGTCCGAGCTCCACGATCTGGCTGTCGAGGTTCTGGAAGAGGGGTTCCCCGAGCTGGCCCTTGACAGTCTCGACAATATCCTGGGCGATGAGTTTGCCGAGCTGGACGACCTGCTGGATCTTTCCTCGGCCGGCCCGGTTTTCAGGACCGATGTCGATGACCAGATCGCCGCCGATGACATGGAGTCCCACTACAATCTCGGTATCGCCTACCGCGAAATGGGCCTGTTTGAGGATGCCATCATTGAATTCGGCAAGGCCGAGGCCGATCCGGCTCGATTTGTCGATTGCAAGACCCTCAAGGGGCTCTGCTATGCCGCCCGCGGCGAGTTTGAAAAGAGTGAAGCGTCCTATATGGACGCTCTGGTTTCCACCAGCATCGATGAAGGCCAGCGCCTGAGCCTGCAGTATGAACTCGGCATGCTTTATGAAGCGTTCCAGCGTCCTGCCGATGCTCTCGACAGTTATAAATCGGTGGCCGGCGTCGACCCGCAATTCCGAGATGTCGAGGAAAAAATCGCCGCTCTGAGCGCCTCAGGGGGCACGCCGGCAAGCTCCGGGTCGAGCAAGGACCGGATTTCGTTCCTTTAGGAACCTGCCGGCCCGTAGCGTCCGATCCGCCTTCCGTCCGGTGCCGGCTCCCGCCCCGGTTGTCCGGCAACCGCCGGCAGGTCATGACTGTGCCGGCGCGGTTGTTTGTGCGGAGCGCGCATGACATGATCCATGTTCAGTTCATTTTCCAGTTCGTCAGTCAAGCGGAGCGTCCAGATGGGGTATGCGTCATATTTCAAGCTTGAGAGGGAGCCGTTTTCCAACGCTCCGAACGACAGTTTTTATTTCAACAGCGAACAGCATAATCGCGCCTTGCTCAGGCTGATGTATTCCGTCGACTCCGACAAGGGGCTGGCGGTTCTGGTCGGCGGCGTCGGTACCGGAAAAACCACCCTGGCCCGCCGCATGCTCGATAATCTGCCGGTCGAAAAATATGAGTCATCGTTACTGGTCATGATTCACTCGGCGATCACTCCCGAGTGGATCCTGACCCGGATATCCATGCAGCTCGGGGTGAAACAGCCGGATAAAAATCCGCTCAATCTCCTCAAACAGCTTTACGAACGGCTGCTGCAGATCGATCAGGAGGGTCGCAAGGCCGTGGTGCTGATCGACGAAGCGCAGATGCTGCAGACGCGCGAGCTGATGGAAGAGTTTCGCGGCTTGCTGAACCTGGAGATTCCCGGCAAAAAACTGTTGAATATTGTCTTCTTCGGCCTGCCGGAACTGGAAGAGACCATGAAACTCGACGAGCCCCTGGCTCAGCGGGTGGCCGTCAAATACACCCTCAAGCCCCTCTCCGTTGAAGCCGGCGAGTCCTATATTCACCACCGGATTCAGGTCGCCGGCGGCACCGCCTGTCCGTTCGGGACCGGCGCCCTGTCGGCGGTCCACAGGTATTCCGGCGGGGTTCCGCGACTGATCAACACGATCTGCGATAACGCCTTGCTGGAAACCTTTCTGAGAAGGGATGAGCAGGTGAGCCTGCCGATCGTGCAGAGCGTCGCCGAGGACCTCGGGCTGGTCGCGCAGGGGGTGAAGCCGGCTGTCGCCGAGCCGCCGCCCGAGCAAGACACCGATCTGGATGAGATTGAACTGCTGCTGCAGGAATTCGAGTAATCCGGCAGATCCCGCGAGAAGCGACTGATAGTGATGAAATCCCGAATCCAGATCCTTCCCGAGCAACTCTGCAATAAAATTGCCGCCGGTGAAGTTGTCGAGCGTCCCTCCTCGGTGGTCAAGGAACTGGTCGAAAATGCCGTCGACGCCGCCGCCGGAGATATTCTGGTCGAGCTGGAATCGGGCGGCCGGAAACTGATCCGGATCACCGACAACGGTTCCGGCATGGACCGGCAGGACGCCTTCCTCTCCCTGGAGCGGCATGCGACCAGCAAGATCAGCTGCGATGACGATCTGTTCGCCCTCCATACGCTCGGCTTTCGCGGCGAGGCGCTGGCCTCGATCGCCTCGGTCTCGCGCTTTCGCCTGCGCACCAGCGCCAGTGATGACGGACTCGGCTATGAGATCTACGCCGAGGGCGGCCAGATCAGAAAAACCTCGGAGGTCGGACTGCCGCGCGGGACCAGCGTCGAGGTGCGCAACCTCTTTTTCAATCTTCCCGCCCGCCGCAAATTTCTGCGCAAGGAACCGACCGAACTGAGCCATGCCGCGGATGTCGTCACCAAGCAGGCCCTCGCTCATCCTGAAATTTCCTTCCGCCTGCAGCATAACGGCCGCCTGCTGCTCGATCTGCGCCGGGAAAACGGTCTGGCCGAACGGGTGGCGGCGCTGCTGGGCAAGACCCTGCTGCGCGACATGCTGCCGATCGCTTGCGACGGCGGTGATCTGCGCCTGTCCGGTCTGCTCTCGCAGCCGGCGTTGCATCGTTCGGCCGGAACGCATATCTACACCTTCGTCAACGGACGCTACATCCGCGATCGCGTGGTCCAGCATGCGGTGATGGAGGGGTATCGGCACTTGTTGATGAAGGGGCGCTATCCGGTGGTGGTCCTGTTCCTGGCGCTCGATCCGGCTCAGGTCGATGTCAATGTCCACCCGACCAAACATGAAGTCCGGTTTCGCGAACAGGGGCTGGTCCACGATTTTATCGTCGCCGGCATCCGTGACGTTCTGCGCCCCGCGCAGTGGCTGGACGGGTCGACCGCATCGGCTGCGGCGGCCACCGAACCGGTTGCGCCCCGACCCGACGCTTTTTCCGACGACCGGGACCGGGTTCGGGAAATGAGCTCCGTTTACACGCCTTCCGCGCCGGCGAGCAGCCCGGCGCCGGCGCTGCCGACTATTCCGTCCATCCCGCCGGCGATGGAACAGCTGCCGCTGGCAACCGCGGCGGCGCGCCCCGGCGGATTCTTTTCCGGATTGCAGCTGCTGGGGCAGTACCATCAAAGTTACCTGCTCTGCCAGGACGGCGATGATCTGCTGCTGATCGATCAGCATGCCGCGCACGAGAGGATCGGCTTTGAAAAGCTGAAAAGATCTTATCGGGACGGGCGGGTGGAACGTCAGCAATTACTTTTTCCGGAACTGCTCGAACTCGATTTCCGCAGCGCCGACGCGCTGCTGGAACATTGCGCCGAACTCGAACAGCTCGGTTTTGAAGTGGAGCCGTTCGGCGGCAAATCGTTCGCGCTCAAGGCCGTGCCGCCGCTGCTGAAAAATGTTCGGGTCGGGCAACTGGTGGTCGATGTCGCCATGGAGCTGGACCGGATCGGCAAGAGCGGCCGACTGCAGGAGCGGATCGACGATATCCTGATTCTGATGGCCTGCCACGGGGTGGTGCGCGCCAATCAGGCACTGACCCGCGAAGAGAGCCGGGCGCTGCTGTGCGAGCTGGATCGGGTCGATTTCAAGGCGCATTGCCCCCACGGCCGCCCGGTGATGCAGCGCCTGACGCTGGCCGACATCGAAAAATTCTTCCGCAGGCAGTAGGGAAACATGTCCGAGCATAACGAACAGATTCCGCTGCTGGTGATCAGCGGCCCGACCGCATCGGGGAAAAGCGGCTGGGCCCTGCGCCTGGCGCAAGAGTATGATCTGGAAATCATTTCCGCCGATTCCAGGCAGGTCTACCGCCAGATGGATATCGGCACCGCCAAGGTCAGCGCGGAGGAACGGGCGCAGGTTCCGCATCATCTCATCGATCAGGTGCGGCCCGACCAGCCTTTCTCGGTGGCCGACTTCGTCGCGCTGGGTCAGCCGCTGATTGCCGACATTCACCGGCGCGGTCGCTTGCCCTGCGTCGTCGGCGGCACCGGGCTCTACATCCAGGCCCTGCTCGGCGGGCTGGCGGCAGTGCCGACCGGCGATGATAGCTTGCGGGCCGAACTGCACCGGCGCGAGGCGGAGCAGGGCGCCGGAACCCTGCATCGGCTGCTGGCCGAGGTGGACCCCGGCTCCGCGGCGACGATCCACCCGCGCAACCTGGTCCGCCTGGTGCGGGCCCTGGAGGTCCATCAGCTCAGCGGCCGCAGGCTGTCGGAACTGAAGCTGGAACACCGCTTCGCCGAGCAGCGCTACCGGACCCTGCAGCTGGCCCCGCTGCAGGAGCGGGCCGAGCTGTACCGGCGGATCGACCGACGCGTCGAGCAGATGCTGGACGCCGGTCTGCTCGACGAGGTCCGGGCCTTGCTGAAGCGCTACGATCCGCGGTTGAAAGCGATGCGGACGCTCGGCTATCGCGAAGCCATTGAGTATCTGCAGGGGCGGATCGATTACCGCCGCATGGTCGAGCTGATTCAGACCCGCACCCGGCAGTACGCCAAGCGCCAGTTGACCTGGTTGCGAAGAAATCAGGAAACGATTTGGGTTGATTCCTGCAAAGAGTCTGGTAGAGTAAAAAAATCTATTGCAAATATAATTCAACGATAAAGGAGCGGATATGCCTAAGTCACCTTTCAACATTCAGGATCAGTACCTGAACCAGGCGCGCAAGGAACGGGTCAAGGTCGTCATTCATATGATGTCCGGCGACACCCTGGAAGGTTATATCAAATCGTTTGACAGCTTTTGCGTCCTTGCCGAGAGCAATGGAGATATCCTGATCTACAAGCACGCGATCGCCTCCATCACCTCGCTGGACGGAAGCTTCCGTCTGCATGGCGGTCGTGATTAAACAGCGGGCCTGCCGGTGCTGATCGCGGGCAGGCAGGGGATATGGATACAGGGGCGGCAGCCGACGGTTTGCCGCCCCTGTTGCGTTCTGCACGGCCCATGCGCGCGGTTGCTTCTTCGGGGGCACTTGGTGCTATACTGGGCTTTCGATAACCCACGGGTTTTGTTGGCGATCGGCAGGAATCAGGAAACAGGAACATGGTGAAGATAGAAGCAGTGTCGCCGGGCGGGTCAGCCGCCCTGGCCGGTCTGCAAGCAGGCGATGATCTGGTTGCGATCAACGGTCGCAACATCAGCGATATCCTCGATTACTTCCTGGCGCTCGACGCGCGGCACCTGCAGCTGGAAGTGCTGCGCGGCGCCACGCCGCTGCAGTTTCAGCTGGCAACGGAAGAGCAGCTCGATCCGGGCTTGCAGATCGAGCATCCGGAGCCGACCCATTGCGGCAACAATTGTCCCTTCTGCTTCGTGCATCAACTGCCCCGGGGGCTGCGCAAGACCCTCTACGTCAAGGATGAGGATTACCGTTTCTCCTATCTCTACGGCTCGTACGTGACCCTCAGCAATATCGACCAGCTTGCTCTGCAGCGGATCATCGATGAGCAGCTTTCTCCGCTCTATGTCTCGGTGCATGCCACCGATGAAAATTTGCGCACGCAATTGCTCGGGCGCGAATCCCCGCCGATCTTCGAACTGCTGCAGCGGTTGACCGCCGCGTCTATCGAAATCCATTGTCAGATCGTGGTCTGCCCCGGAATCAACGACGGCCCGGCCCTGCGCCGGAGTATCGAAACCCTTTATCGCCTTGCCCCGGGGATCGGCTCGCTGGCGGTGGTGCCCGTCGGCCTGACCCGCTTTCGCGACAAGCTGCCGGTTTTGCGCGGTCTGACCGAGCGGGATGCCGAAGAGGTCATCGACATGATCGAGACCTGTCAGCGCCAGTTTCTGGAAGCGGGCGGGTCGCGTTTTGTCTTCGCGGCGGACGAAATCTATCTGCGGGCGGGCCGCGAACTTCCGGATCTCGCCGCGTATGAAGAGCTCTGGCAACTGGAGAACGGGGTCGGCATGGTCGCGCAGTTCCGCCAGGAGGCGCAGGAGGTTCTGCAGGAGGCCGACCCGCTGGAAGTGCAGCGGGTGACGGTCCTGACCGGCTGTTCCTTTGCCCCCGAATTGAAAGCATTTGCCCGCCGTCTCGCCCGGCGCACCGGCGTCCGGATCGACGTGCGCCCGATCCGCAACCGGTTTTTCGGCGAACAGGTGACGGTGGCCGGACTGCTGACCGGCCGGGATCTGCTGGAGCAGCTAGCAGGCAAGGATCTGGGCGCCGCGCTGCTGCTCCCGGAGGTGATGCTGAAAGATGACCGGGATGTTTTTCTCGACGACCTGACCTTGACCGAACTGTCGGAGCGGCTGCAGGTGCCGGTTGTGAAGATCGCCGGCACCCCCTGGGGGGTGCTGGACGGGCTGGAAGAACTGGCCTGCGGCGCGACCCGGGTCGTGCGCTGTGATGGGTGATAGGGAGCGATGATGAAGCCGAAGGAAAGCCGGATATTCCCGGTAGAGGGGATGAGCTGCGAAAAATGTGTCGCCAAGGTGACGACCCTGCTGGAGGAACTGGCGGGGGTGTCCGCGGTCGCGGTCTCTTTGGCGCGCGCGCAGGCCGAGGTCGCTTACGATCCGCGGCGCTGCTCGGATGCGGTGATCCGCCGCACCCTGCTCGCCGGCGGCTTCAACGCGCCTGAAGTGGCGGCGCCGCCGGCAGCGGCCGGGCAGCATCAGCCAGCCACCGGCCCGGCAACCCGCTCCCGTTTCCGGATCCGCGGCATGAGCTGCGCCAACTGCGCCGCTGCGATCGAAAAGGGGCTCGGCGGGTTGCCATGGGTTGCCGAGGCCAGGGTCAATTTCGCCATGGAGACGCTTGCGGTCCGTCACGATGGCGCGTCAACGCGCGTTGCCGCGCTGGCGGAGAAACTTCAGGAACTGGGTTTTCAGGCCGAGCCGGAAACCGCCCCCGGTTCGATCCGTTTTGCTATCGAGGGGATGAGTTGCGCCAGCTGCGCGGCAACCATCGAAAAACGGCTCACGTCGCTTGCCGGGGTGGAGCGGGTGGTCGTCAATCTGGCCGGTGATTTTGCCGAAGTCGACTTCGATGTCCGGCAGCTCGGGGTCGCCGACATCTTCGCGGAAGTCGCGGCGGCGGGCTTTCGCGCCGTGACGGAGCGACCGGAGCGGGACAGCGAAGCCGCAAAAGCCTTGCTCTGGGTCGCCCTGTCGGCCCTCGGCGCCGTGCCGATCATGCTCTTCATGTACTGGCCGGTGTTCGGTGCCGCGACCCTGCCGGTCAATGCCGGTCTGGCGACCCTGGTTCAGTTCAGCGCCGGCTTGACCTTTTACCGGGGCGCGTGGAAATCCCTGAAAAACCGCGCGGCCAATATGGATGTTCTGGTGGCGCTCGGCATCAGCGCCGCCTACGGCTATTCGATGCTGGCCGCGCTGGGGCTCTTGGGTTCCGGACAGATGGTCTTTTTTGAAACCGGCGCCATGCTGATCCTGTTCATCCGCTTCGGTAAATGGCTGGAAGCCAGGGCCAAGGGCAGGGCGGGCGCAGCCCTGAAGACGCTGTTGCAGCTGCAGGCGGATCAGGCGGTGCTGCTGAAGGACGGCAAGGAAATTCCGGTCCCCGCCGCCAGGGTGCGCAGCGGCGACCTGCTGCTGGTGCGCCCCGGAGAGAAGATTCCGGTCGACGGCGAGATTGTTTCCGGACGCTCCGCGATCGACGAATCGATGATGACCGGAGAGTCGTTGCCGGTCAACAAGGAGACCGGTGACCCGGTGATCGGCGCCACCATCAACCATTCCGGCCGCCTGACCGTTCGGGCGACCCAAGTCGGCGAGCAGACGGTTCTGGCCCAGATTGTCCGCATGGTGGAAGAAGCGCAGGGGGACAAGGCGCCGATCCAGAGACTGGCCGACCGCGTCGCCACTATTTTCGTGCCGCTGGTGGTGACCATCTCCCTCCTGACCTTCCTGCTCTGGTACCAGCTGGCCGGCGCCGAGTTCCTGTTCGCCTTTCAGATGGCGATTGCCGTGCTGGTCATCGCCTGCCCCTGCGCCCTCGGGCTGGCCACCCCGACGGCGATCATGGTCGGCAGTTCGGTCGGGCTGGAGCGGGGCATTCTTTTCAAGCGCGCTTCGGTTCTCGAACATATCTCCCGCCTGCAGGTTGTGCTGCTCGACAAGACCGGGACCCTGACCACGGGGCAGTTCCGGGTCACCGATATCGTTTCGCGCGCGGCGCTGAGCGAAAACGAGCTGCTGGCTCTCGCCGCCGCCGTGGAAGCCGGCAGCGCTCATCCGCTGGCGCGCAGCGTGGTCGCCGCCGCCGATGAGCGCAAGCTGGTCCGGCCGGGAATCGAAGAGATCGCCGAGCAGGGCGGTCTCGGTCTGACGGCGGAGCTGACGGGGGAGGAGATCCTGTGCGGTAATGTCGCGCTGCTGGAACGGCGGGGGGTCGATCTCAGCGGCCTGAGCGATGCTGCCGAACGGCTGGCCGAGCAGGGGAAAACCCTGATTTTTCTGGCGCGCGGCGGGCGGGCGCTGGGGCTGCTGGCCCTCGCCGACAGTTTGAAGGAAAATGCCGCCCTGGCGGTCGCCGGTCTGAAGAAACTCGGCCTGCAGACCGTGCTGCTGACCGGCGACCGTCTGGCCGCGGCGCAGGCCGTGGCGCGCAGTGTCGGTGTCGATGAGGTCGAGGCGGAGGTTTTGCCGGCGGACAAGCTGGCGACGGTCAAGAAATACCAGCAGCGCGGCCTCAAGGTCGGGATGGTCGGCGACGGTATCAACGATGCGCCGGCGCTGGCCCAGGCGGACATCGGCATCGCCATCGGCAGCGGCACGGATGTCGCCAAGGAGACCGGCGATCTGATTCTGGTCGGCGGGGATATGCTCGATATCGAGCGGGGCATCCGGCTCGGCCGGAAAACCCTGAGCAAGATCAAACAGAATCTGTTCTGGGCGTTCTTCTATAACTGTCTGGGGATTCCGCTGGCGGCCGGGCTGTTCTATCCCTGGTGGGGGCTCTATCTGAAGCCGGAGTTCGCCGGGCTGGCCATGGCCTTTTCCAGCGTTTCGGTGGTGACCAACAGCCTGTTGCTGCGCCGCTTGCGGCAGCGCTTGTAAGGTGGGAGCCACATGCGCAACAAACCGCTGCTGATCGGCGTGATCGGGGCCGCAAGCGCCTCCCGCAAGGGGCTGGAACATGCCCGCCGGGCCGGGCGGCTGATCGCCGAGGCCGGCGCGGTGCTGGTCTGCGGCGGATTGGGCGGAATCATGGAAGCCGCGGCGCGCGGCGCCGCCGAGGCGGGCGGCGCAGTGCTCGGCATCCTCCCCGGCGCCTCGTCCGAGGATGCCAATCCCTATGTCAGCCTGCCGGTCGTCACCGACATGGGCCACGCCAGAAATATCATCATCGCCCGGACGGCCGAAGCCCTGATCGCGATCGAGGGCGGCTACGGTACCCTGTCCGAAATGGCCATCGCTCTCAAACTCGGCAAAACGGTCCTGGTGCTGGACGGTTGGACTGAGCTTGACGGCGCAACCCCCGTGTCGACAGCCACCGACGCCGTGCTTATGGCATTGCAGGCTGCAGGAGAAATGCGCAATGGGAAATCAGGAAGTTAAGACCGAGTCGTCGGTCAGTCAGGAACGGGCGGCGGCAGTCGTGGAGTGGATGCGCGGCCGCGGCCGGATTCTGATCGTGACCCACGACAACCCGGACCCCGATGCGCTTGCGGCGGCAGTGGCGCTGCGTCATCTGCTGCTGGTCCAGACCGGGCAGGATGCCGTCGTCGCCTTCGGCGGCATCATCGGGCGCAGCGAAAACCGGGTTATGGTCAAAGAACTGGAGATCGCCCTGGTGTCGATCGGCGACCTCGATCTCGATCAGTTCGATGTGGTCTGCATGGTCGATACCCAGCCCGGCGCCGGCAATAATTCATTCCCCGCCGAACGCGCCGTGCATCTGGTGATCGACCATCATGCGCCGCGAACCGAACTGCAACAGGTCGTCTGGGTCGATGTCCGCCCGGAATACGGCGCCGCGGCAACCATCCTCTACGAATATCTCTGCAGCCTGAATATCAGTCTCAACACCCGGCTCGCGACAAGTTTGTTTTACGCCATCAAATCCGAGACCCAGGATCTGGGGCGCGAATGGTCCAGGGCGGATCGCGAGGCATATCTCAGGCTGTTGCCGCTGTCGAACAATCGCATCCTGTTCCGCATCACCCATCCGCAGGTGCCGGGCCGCTACTTCACCACCTTCAACAGGGC
>Ga0214472_10007175_pt1 | contig 11683 bp, 8 predicted proteins | sample RVTome_6_FD_207662 | JGI IMG/M metagenome (GOLD analysis project Ga0214472, IMG submission 207662) | Soil microbial communities from uranium-contaminated site in the Upper Colorado River Basin, Wyoming, United States - RVT140D175 | ecosystem: Environmental > Terrestrial > Soil > Contaminated >...
CGCGGGTTTCGAAACCAGTCCTCATCGAACCGGGCCACCAGCGCCGCGGCCATAGCCGCCTCGAACTGCCAGGCCCGGAGATACCGGGCGGCGTAAAACCATGGGTCCACATCCGCCAGATAGTCGTCTGGCGTGCAGCGAAACAGGGTGGCGCGGCTCAGCCGGTCGGCGTACTGCTCCGGCGCATCGGCGGCGCCGCCGTGAAGCACCACCTCATAGCCCAGCTTGGCCGCGTACCGCCGCACCGCGTAGAGCTCGTACACGGCGAACTCGAACGCCAGCGCGGCCGCATCCGCCCGGCTCAACCCGCCGTACCGCGCCAGCCACGCTCGATCAACGGTCATGTGGTCCCACAGCATGGCGAACCCTTCGGTGACCGAGTTATCCCCTAGCCATCGCGCCGCGAACGACCGGGACGGCTCCACGGACGCATAGTGCAGGGCGTGTCCCAACTCGTGCCAGAAGGTGCGGTAGTCGGCGTGTCCGCCCCGCGGCCGGAGCACCAGATACACCTCCTCCGGCACCCGCACCGGAACACAGAACGCCCGCGGCTGCTTGCCCGGACGCTCGTCGATGTCACAGACCACGCGCCCGCCCTGCGTGGCGCTGAGACCCAGCTCGGACATCTGCCGGTCCGCCATCGGGACGATGGAGGCGGCCGGGAAGCACGCGTCGAACGCGTGGGCCCGGAACACCCAGGCGGCGTCTGCCCGGACCAGATCCGCCAGCGCAACGGAGCCGAGCCGCCGCCGCACCACCTGGCTCAGCGCGTCGCGGTAGAGATCCGCCGTCTCCGCTAGGAACCCGTTGGCCTCGGCGGCGAGCGCCCCGAGGTTGACGCCTGACAGCTCGCTCACGGCCGCGACGTAATCGGCGTAGCCCAGCCCGGCCAGCACCTCCCGTTCGCGCGCGGCCCATGACCGTCGAATCGGCGTCAGCTCGGCGGCGACGACCGCCCCGCGCGCTGCGTCCAGCGCCGCCCGCGCCCGCCGATCTTCCAGGTTCGCCAGCTCGATCGGGACCCTGAGGTAGGGCACCTGGCTCCCATCAACCCGCACGATCGCGGTCTGCTCCCAGCCGAGCTGCCGTGCCTCGATGGCGGCGACCGACCGCCCCACACGCAGACCCACGATCCACTCCAGCAACGGCCCCGAGCCGCTCGCGCGGGCCGCGTCAAGCGCCTCGTCCGAGAGCAGCCCCGGGTGCCGGGCGTAAATCGCTTCAAAGGCGGCGTCGGTCTTGAGCCCGGCGCCGGTGAGGTAGTACTCCCGCCCCAGCTCGCGGTGGAGCGCTTCGCCCTGTGCCTCGAGGGCGGAAAGGTTCACTGATCGAGCCGTTCACGCAGATAGGAAAAGACCTGGTCCAGCCCCACGCGATCCTGGGCGAGCGTGTCACGATGGCGCACGGTGACGGCGCGATCCTCCAGGGTTTGCCCGTCCACCGTGATGCCGAAGGGCGTGCCCGCCTCGTCCTGGCGCCGGTAACGCCGGCCGATCGAGCCACTGTCATCGTAGAACATCGGCATGCGCCGTCCCAGATCGTCGAACAGGCTCCGCGCCACCTCGGGCATCCCGTCCTTCTTCACCAGCGGGAACACCCCCGCCTTGATCGGCGCCACGGCCGGGTGCAGCCGCAACACCACGCGCGACTCGGCCCCCACGGTTTCTTCCCGGTACGCGTCCACCAGGACCACCAGCAGCAGCCGGTCGAGCCCCAACGAAGTCTCCACGATATAGGGCACGAACCGCTCGCCCGAGACCGTGTCCACGTATTCCAGTTTCTTCCCGGAGTGCTCCTGGTGTCGCCGCAGGTCGAAGTCGGTGCGGTTGTGGATCCCCTCGAACTCCTGCCAGCCGAAGGGAAACTCGTACTGAATATCGAAGGCCGCCTTGGCGTAGTGCGCCAGCTCCTGCGGCGTGTGCTGGTGGAAGCGCAGCTTGGACTCCGTGAGGCCCAGCGCGCGGTGCCACGCCAGGCGCGCTTCACGCCAGTACTCGAACCACCGTTCGTCTTCGCCGGGCTTCACGAAATACTGCATCTCCATCTGCTCGAACTCGCGCGTCCGGAAAATGAAGTTCCCCGGCGTGATCTCGTTGCGAAACGCTTTCCCCACCTGCGCGATGCCGAACGGAATCTTTTGGCGCGAGGACTGGAGCACGTTCAGATAGTTGACGTAGATCCCCTGCGCCGTTTCGGGCCGCAGGTACACCAGCGCCGCGTCCTCCTCGACCGGACCCATGAACGTCTTGAACATCAAATTGAACAGCCGGGGCGCCGTCAGCGTGCCCCGACTCCCGCACACCGGGCACTGCGCGTCCGGCTCCCCGGGCGTTCCCTTGAGCCGGGGGTCGTCCGCCCGGAAGCGATTCTTGCATTGCCGACAGTCGGTGAGCGGATCGGTGAAGCCCGCCACGTGGCCCGAGGCTTCCCACACCCGCGGGTGCATGAGAATGGCCGCGTCGAGGCCCTCGATGTCCTCGCGCTCGTGCACCATGGAGCGCCACCAGCGTTCCCGAAGATTCTTCTTCAGCTCGACGCCGAGGGGCCCGTAGTCCCACACCGATCCCAGCCCGCCGTAGATCTCCGAAGACTGGAATACGAACCCTCGCCGTTTAGCCAGCGAGACCAGCTTCTCCATTACCGAGGCGTCACCCATGACGGTCCGTATCTGGTGGACGGGAAAGCGAAAGGCGGAAGCGCGGAAGATAGGACCGGCTCAAGACCCCGACAAGCGAGCCAGGGCCGCGCGCACGTGGCGCTCGAGATCGGCCACCCCCCACGGCGCGTCGCCGCTCTCGACGATGGTGCGCCCCGGCGGGGTGGCGGTGACGGCGGGTGCCACCAGGACCCCCCGTACGCCCGCCGCGGCGGCGCGCGCCAGGACTTCCCCGGTCAGTTTGCCGTCCAGCGATGTGGCGTCGAACCGCCCCTCCCCCACCAGGACCGCGACCGCGCCGGGGAGCAACGCGTCGAACCGCCGCCGCTCCAACATCCACGCCGCCCCGGGAATGAGCCGGGCTCCGGCGAACGCCATCAAGCCGAAACCGAGACCGCCGGCCGCTCCCGCGCCGGCCCGGTTGGCGAGCGCCGCGCCCTCCGGCGGCTGGACCAGCGCCGCCAGGCGCTCTACCCCGCGGGCGAGGCCAGCCGCCACCTCCGGCGACGCCCCTTTCTGTTCCGCGAACTGGACGGCGCCCGCCGGGCCAGTCAGCGGATGGCGTACGTCCACCAGGGCCATGATCGCGGGTTTCGGTCGCTGGCCGGACCGCACCGCGGCCAGGTGCACCAGACCACCACCGCCTTCGGGGATAGGCCGCCCACTCGCATCCAGGAACTCCCAGCCCCAAGCGCGGGCCATGCCGGTTCCACCATCCATCGTGGCGCTTCCCCCCAGCCCGATCAGCAGGTCTGTGGCGCCGGCGGCCTCGAGGGCGCGCACCAGCTCTCCTAACCCTCGCGTAGTCGTTCGCCGAGGATCGCGTTCCCCAGGCGGCACCAGACTCAAGCCACACACCAGGCGGGATTCCACTACCGCGGTGGTGTCATCAAGCCAACCAACCTGAACGTCGAGGGCCGCGCCGGTGGGACCTGAGACCTGATGGATGGTGGGGCGCACCAGGTCGCCGCTCAACGCCTCGAGCAACCCATCCCCTCCGTCACTGGCCGCGATTACGACGGGTTGAAACCCGGCTGCTCGCGCCTCCCGCTCGAACGCCCCACTTACCTCCCTAAGCGTCAGCGACTCCTTGAACGCCTGGGCGATCGCGACCAGCCTGCCCCGCTGGGTCATCTCGCGACCCCGAGGACACCGACCGGCGTGCGGCTAACCGATTGACTAACAGTAACTTGCAAACTGACCAACATTCCCATATCTTCGGCCCTGCTTTCGGAAAGCGGCCCGATGGACGCCCCTTCCCCACCTCGCCAAAACGACACACCCCTGCCCGCCGCGTCAACGCGGTACTCGCCGTGACCTCGCCGGCTGACCGTGCCACCCCCCTCACGCGCGTCGTGCATCAGCGTGAGGTCCATCTGCGCGATCTGGTCGCGGTGGTGCTCCGCCATTGGCGGCTCGTCGCCGTCCTCACAGGGGTCGTGGCCGCGGCATCGTGGTTCAGCGGCCGCAATCAGGTCACCCGCTACCAATCGCAGCTCACGGTCCAGATCTCTTCCCCCAAGCAGGTGTTTGCGCGGCTGGACGACCGCTCCGTGGATGAGCTGGCGCTCCAAACGGACCCCGTGTTGTCGGAGGCGCTGGTCCTCACCACCCAGGCGCTGGCCCTCGAGGTGGTGGATGCCCTCCAGCTCCAGGTTGAGATTGGCGACCCCGGGGTCCCCCGCAACGCCGTTTTCGGACGCATTGTGGTGGACTCGGGTTACAGCATCGGGCGGTTCGTGTTGCTGCGCCGTGGCGCGCAGGGCTATGAGGTGCAGGACCGGAGCGGCGCCGTCGTGGGGAGTGGGACGTACGATCAACCGGTGACCGTCGGCGGCGTGACCCTCACGGTGCTGCCCGAAGCGGGGGAAGAGACCATCCCCTTCCAGGTAACGACCCGTGAGGAAGCCGCCGCCTGGGTTAGCGGGGGCCTCTCGTACCGAGTGCGGGAGGGAACCACGGCCGTAGACATCACGTTTACGGCCACGGACCGGTTCCTGGTCCCCCAGATTCTCAACGCGGCCGCACTGACGCTCCGATTGGACGGCGCCCGGCGGGCCCGCGAGATCATGGCCCGGAAACGCACCTACATCGCCGAGCAATTGGCGCGGGCGGACTCGTCCTACCGCCGCAAGTTGGCCGAAGTGCAGCAGTACAAGGAAGGCGAGCGGATCACGAACCTCTCCGTGGAGGAGCAGGCCGTGGTCCAGTCCATTCAGACCATCGAGCAGGACCGGCAACTGCAGGCGATCCAGATGAGCACGCTCCGGGAAGCCATGGGTGAGTCGGGGTCGGTGATTGACGTCGAGACCTTGAATCGCCTGGCGGCGGTGGAGGGCATTGCGCAGAACACGGCGCTGGGTTTCCAGATTCAGAGCCTGCTGACCCTGTACGAGGAACGCCGTACGCTCACGTCGGGCGCGCTGGGCCTGCGTGAGCGGAGTCCCCAGGTCAGCGCCATAGACGAGCGGATCCGACAGGGCCACACCGCCCTGCGAACCGCCGTCGGGGCGGGACTCCAGAGCCTGCAGTCACGCCAGTCCGCCCTCGATGCGCGGATCGCGACATTGCGCAGCCAGCTCCAGACGTTCCCGGGGAAGGAGTCCCGGATCGGGCAGTTGCAGTTGGAGGCCAGCATCTTGAACGATACCTATCGGTATCTCTTGGGCCAGTACGAGGCGGCGCGCCTGCAAGAGGCCACCATCGCGCCTTATATCAACCTGCTCGATCCCGCGTCCCCGGCCTACGCCATCGGCACGACGCTGCGCGAGAAGACCATGCTCGGCGTGCTGGTCGGCCTGTTGCTGGGTCTCGCGGCGGCGTTCTTCCTGGAGTATCTCGATCAGACCATCAAGAACGCCGCCGATGTGGAGCGGGTGGTCGGGATCCCGGTCCTGGGCCAGATTCCGGATGACTCGGGCCTCCAGCGCAACGGCCAGCGGAGCGGCGTGGCCCTCATCACGCAGTGCGCCCCCGACGAACCGATGGCGGAGGCGTTTCGGGCGCTTCGGACCAACGTGACCTTTGTGGGCGCGGAGCGTCCCTTGCAGCTCATTGCGGTCACCAGCCCGGGGCCGGGCGAAGGGAAGTCCACCACCGCCGCCAATCTCGCGGTGGCGCTGGCGCAGAGCGGCCAACGCACCTTGCTGGTAGACGCCGACCTCCGGCGGCCGCAGGTCCATCGGGCCTTTTCGCTGGTGCAGGAGCCCGGCCTCACCAACATCTTGGTCGGCCGGGCGCCCGCCCGCGAGGCGATCCGCCCCGACGTGCAACCGCAACTCGATATCCTCCCCAGCGGCCCCACCCCACCCAACCCCTCCGAGCTTCTGGGGTCGAACGCCATGCACGCGCTCATCGGCGAACTCCGGCGCACCTACGATTACATCGTTTTGGACACGCCGCCGACGCTGCCGGTCACCGATGCCGCCGTGGTGGCGTCGAGCGCGGATGGCACCATCCTGGTCCTGCGGAGCGGCGACACGGAGGAAGTGCCCGCGCAGCGGGCCGTGGAACAGCTGAAGCGGGTTCACGCACGCGTCGCCGGAGTGGTGCTGAACGGGGTGAATCAACAGAAGGACCAGTACTACACCTACTATTCGTACCGCGAGGCGCCCCGCCGCTCACCGGGCCGATCGGTCCGCGCTCTGCTGTCGCGCTAACGGCGGCCATCGGCGCTCTAGCAGATGATTTGATCCCGCCGCGACCCCACGCTGACGTACCGAATCGGCACCTGGACCAGATCCTGAATCCGGTCCAGATACGCGCGCGCGAGGGGCGGGAGATCGGCCAGCCGCCGCGCTGACGACGTGGGCCGGCGCCACCCCTCCAGCTCCTCATACACCGGTTCGACCCCACCCAGCGTATACACGTCGGCCGGCATGTCGTCCAGGCGCTCGCCGCCAGCTGTGTACCCGGTGCACACCGGAATGCGCTCAATGGTGTCCAACACGTCCAGCTTGGTCACGGCAAGATCGGTGAGACCGTTGACCCGGACCGCGTAGCGCACCACCACCGCGTCGAACCAGCCGCAGCGGCGCGGGCGCCCGGTGGTCGCGCCGTATTCATCCCCCAGTTCTCGCAGGCGTTCGCCCGCGGCGGCCGGGGCTTCCGTCGGCAAGGGGCCGTTCCCCACGCGCGTGGTGTACGCCTTCACCACGCCCACCACGGCATCGATCGCCGTAGGCCCGATCCCCGCGCCCACCGCCGCTCCACCCGCCGTGGTGTTCGACGAGGTCACGAACGGATAGGTCCCGTGGTCCACATCGAGCAACGCTCCTTGTGCTCCCTCCAGCAGGACGTTCTCCCCTCGGGCCAGGGCGTCATACGTCAAGCGGCCGGTATCCGCCGCTATGGGGAGCAACCGAGGGGCCAGGCGCTCGATCAGCTCCACGTGCGCGTCCACCGAAGCGGGTTCGGCGCCCATCATGGCCAGGAGGCGATTGGCGTGGTCTACCCGCGCCGCCATGGAATCGCGCGCCTGCGTCAGGTGGCGGAGGTCACCCACGCGCAGGCCGCGTCGCGCGATCTTGTCCTCGTAGGCGGGGCCAATGCCCCGCCCCGTCGTCCCGATCTTTTGCTGCCGCTCCGTGGCCTGATCCAGCAGCTTGTGGAACGGGAGAACCAGTTGGGCGCGGAGCGAAACGTACAACCGGCCGGCCACGGCCACGCCGCGGCCCTCCAGCCCATCCACCTCAGCCAGCAGCGTCTCCGGATCCAGCACCACCCCGTTCCCGATCAGGCACCGAGTGCCGGGATGGAGGATCCCGGAGGGAATCTGGTGTAGGATGAACTCGTCGTCGCCCTTCACCACCGTGTGGCCGGCGTTGGCGCCGCCCTGGTAGCGCACCACCACGTCGGCGCGCTCGGCCAGGACGTCCACGATCTTGCCCTTGCCCTCGTCTCCCCATTGGGCGCCGACCACCACCACGCATTGTCGCTTGGGACCGAACACGCTTCCCCTCCAAGAAAAATGCCCCGGGGGAATCCTCGGGGCATCCTCTGCGAAAAGCTACGGGCAGGCCCGGTGGACGTCAATTCGCCGGCGCGAGGCGCGCTCCATCCCCTGCGCGGGCCCCGGACACACCTGCGCCGACCAACAGCTGCGCGATCTGGTCGCGCTCACGGGCGCTGAGATCGGCCAGCGGAAGCCGCACCGGTCCGCCCGCCAGGCCGACCACGTCCATGGCCGTCTTGATCCCTGCCGGCCCCCACGCCTGCACGATCTGCTGATGCAAGGGCCCGAGGATCTCCTGCATGGCACCCGCCGCGGCGCGATCCCCGGCGGCAAACGCATCTCGGAGGCGCAACGCCTCTCGAAACGCAAAGTCGGCCACCCCCAGGATGCCCCCGGCCGCCCCCATTTCCAACGCGGCATAGTAGCGGAACCCCGATCCAACCAGCATGGTCCACTGGGGTACCGCTTCCCGGTAGGCGGCGAACTGCTTGAGATCGCCGGAAGAATCCTTAGCGCCCCACACGTTCTCATGATCCGCCAGCGCCACGAAGGTGGTCTCCGGGATGGTGAGCTTGGTGTACTTCGGGATGTTGTACAGCAGCAGCGGCAGCGGTGACGCGTCCGCGATGCGCCGGAAATGCTCGGTCAGCGCCGCGGGAGACAGCGTGACACCATAGTACGCGGGCGCCCGCACCAGCACCGCGTCGGCCCCCTCATCGTTCGCCGTCTGACACGCGGCAATGGCGGCCCGGGTGGACTCCCGGCCCGCGCCGGCTATCAGCCAGCGGTCCTGTGGGACCACGTCGCGTAACCACCCCAGGATCTGCCGGTACTCCGCGTCGCTCAGCAGCGCGGCCTCCCCGGTGGAGCCTGCGGCCACGATGCCGTTCACACCCGCGTCCAGCAGGGCGCGCGCGTTGTCGCGGAGCAGCACCGGCGCTACCTCACCCGTCGCCGTGTCGAACGGGGTGGTGATCGGCACCATGAGTCCGTCGAGGCGGCGCTTCATTGGGGCACCACGCCGGACAGGCCGTCCGTGAACCCGGACGGCGGCTCGTCGCCCGACTGTTGCGCGGCGGCTGCGGCCGCCCGGGTCACGGTCCGCGACCGCCGCCGGAGGGTCTTGAGCTGGAGCTCAAAGTCAGCCGGATTGCTGGCCGCCGCCCGCGCCGTTTCGAACGTCACGGTCCCCTCATCCACCAGGTCCATCAGATGCTGATCGAAGGTTTGCATGCCGTACTGGTCCCGTCCCTCCGCAATATAGTCCCTGACCTCGCCCACCCGGTTGCGGTCTCGAATGAGGTCTCGAATCGTCGAAGTGACGATCATGACTTCCAGGGCCGCGGCGCGGCCCTTCCCGTCCGCCCGCGGCAGGAGGCGCTGCGAGAGCACGGCCTGGAGCGTGTCCGCCAGGCGGATCCGCGCGATCTCCTGCTCTTCTGCCGGGAACATCGCCACGATCCGTGCGATCGTCGTCGTGGCGTCCGGCGTGTGAAGCGTCGAGATCAGGAGGTGCCCGGTCTCCGCCGCTTTCATGGCCGTGTCAATCGTCTCCGCGTCCCGCATCTCCCCGATCAGCACGACGTCCGGGTCCTGGCGCAGCGCCGAGCGGAGCCCCGAAGCAAACGAATCCGTGTCCACCCCAATCTCCCGCTGCGTGACCGAGCAGTTGAGGTCGCGGTGCAGAAACTCGATCGGATTCTCCAGCGTCACGATGTGCTTGTTGAGGGTGGCGTTGATCTGGTTGATGATGGCCGCCATAGTGGAGCTCTTGCCGCTTCCGGTGACGCCCGTGACCAGGATCATGCCGCGCTCGGATTCAGCGACCTTCTCCAGCACTTTGGGGAGCCCAAGTTTCTCAATACTGGGCACCTCAAAGGGAATCACCCGCATCACGATCATGAACGAGGACCGCTGTCGGAGAATGTTGACCCGGAACCGCCCCACCCCGGGAGAGCCCCACGAACAATCGTAGTCCCGCACCCGGTCGATCAGCTTGCGATCCTCGTCCGACGCCATGAGCTTGAGGGCGATGGCCTTGGTCTGCTCCGGCGTGAGCCGCTGTTTGGTGAGGGCTTGGAGCTTGCCGTCAATGCGCGCGCGGAACACGTCGCCCGCCTTGATATGCAGGTCGGATGCGCCACGCTCCACGGCCGCCTTGATGATGTTTTCCATCGCGTCTAGTACCCGGCCTTCAGGTCCACGAGGTTCTGAAGCCGTCGGCCCAACCGGTACCGGCGGATGTTCTCGACCAGGAGCGCCGTCTCCCGCTCCCAATAGCGCTCCGACACCCCACTCACGTGCGGGCTGACAAACACCCTGGGGTGGGTCCAGAAGGGATGCGACGCCGGGAGCGGCTCCGTCGCGAAGACGTCCAACACGCATCCTGCCAGCCGGCCCTGGTCGAGCCGGCGCAGCACGGCCGCCTCGTCCACCAGACTCCCACGGGCCAGGTTGATGAGGAACGCCCCAGGGGGGAGCGCCCGCAACGCGGCCGCGCCGATCACCCGGCGCGTGACCACCGTGTGGGGCGCGGCAACCACCAGGACATCCGCCCGCCGCGCCAGGGCCCGCAGCGCCCCGCGGCCCGGCCCGCCCACCCAGCGGACCCCGGGGGGCCGCGGCCGGCGTGGGCGCCGACGCACCGCGCTGACTTCCATGCCCAGGGCGGCGCATCGCCGCGCGACCGCCGCGCCAATGCCACCCAGGCCCACCAAGCCTACCCGCGTGCCCGCGAACTCGCGGACGCGCACGCGGCCATCGGTGAACGCGTCCTTGGTCCAACGCCGCTCCCGTTGGGCCGCGGCCGCATCATGAAACCCGCGCAAGCAATACCCGATGGCCGCCACCACCCAGTCCGCCATAGGCTCGGCATACACACCGCGAGAGTTGGTGAGCCGGGCCCCGGTGGCGCGGAACTCCGGCGTGAGGCTCCCGCCAACTCCCGCCGAGCCGCTGTGGGCCCACCGCAAGGTCCCGCGCGCCGCCACGGCCACGCCCCGCGGGACGCCCCACCCCAAATACACTTCCGCCCCACGCGCGGCCCGCACCGCCTCCGGCGATCCCGACCCGCCGTCTCCGTCACTGGACGCCGGCGAGCGCAGGTCCACCACGGCAAACCCGGGCCCGAACGCCCGGCGGACCGCCGCGACCGTGGCCCGGGGTACGCGCCAAACCGGCCGCACCGAGCCCAGGTCCACAACGACGCGTCTCACTCGTCCACGGACAGCGTGTAGGCGCCGGAGAACCGGAGCAGCGACAACTTGGCCTGATCCTGCTGGTGCTGCGACCCGCGCGCCTCCAGCTCCACCACCATCCGGCTGCCGCGCGGTTCCGCATGCACCTCCGCGACCTCCAAACCCGTTTCCCGTACGATCCGCTCGATGTCTTCGGCCCGGCCGGGCGCCGCGTCCACCTCCACGCGCAGCCGGCTGACCACCGCCCGGCGACGCACGAAGGGTTCAATCGCCCGCAGGGCGCGCAGCACCAGCAGCACCAGCAGCGTCGCGCCCGCCGCTTCGTAGAGTGCGCCGGCCCCCACGGCCACGCCGATCGCGGCCACCAGCCAGATGGTCGCCGCGCTGGTGAGCCCGGTCACGGATCCGCGGGTGTGCAGGATGGTGCCGGCCCCCAGAAACCCAACGCCCGTGACGATCTGGGCCGCGATGCGGCCCGGGTCTCCCTCGCCGCCGGCGACCATGATGGAAAGCTGGGTGTACAGCGCCGCCCCCACGCAGATCAGGATGTTGGTGCGAAGGCCGGCCGGTTTGGCCGAGAGCTCCCGTTCCAGGCCGATGGCACCCCCCAGCAGGATGGCGATGACCAGCGCCCCCAAGAGGTCGAGCCGCAGAACCTGCGCCACATCCCCCCACGTGGTCACGGCCGCGCTGGCACCTCCCCCGGGACCGGCAGCAGGCCCAGGCGTTCACGGACGCCTTGCATGGTATTCCGGGCCACGTCGCGGGCCCGGGCGGCGCCCGCCCCGAGCACCTCACGCACCCGATCCGGCGTGGCCTTGAGTTGGCCGGCGCGCGCGCGCCAAGGGGCCAGCCCCGGCCCCCACTTTTGCCCCC
>Ga0214472_10007176_pt1 | contig 11681 bp, 10 predicted proteins | sample RVTome_6_FD_207662 | JGI IMG/M metagenome (GOLD analysis project Ga0214472, IMG submission 207662) | Soil microbial communities from uranium-contaminated site in the Upper Colorado River Basin, Wyoming, United States - RVT140D175 | ecosystem: Environmental > Terrestrial > Soil > Contaminated >...
GCCGGCACATGACGATCGTGAGCAACACCGACGTGCGCAACGCCGAGGCGTTCGCCCCGTCGGAGATCGGCGGCGACCACTTCCGATCGAGCGCGGTGTTCCTCACCCAGTCGCACCCGAAGCAGACGCAGGGCTCGGACATCTGGGCGGGCACGTCGCTCGACCAGATGTACGCGCAGCGGTTCGGCCAGGACACGCCGCTGCCGTCGATGCAGTTCTGCATCGAGAACCTCGACCAGGCCGGCGGCTGCACCTACAACTACTCGTGTGTGTACACGGACACGATCAGCTGGGCGTCGCCCAACGAGCCGCTGCCGATGATCCGCGATCCGCGCCTGGCCTTCGACATGCTCTTCGGCGCGGGGGGCACGCCGCAGGATCGCGCCGAGCGGCGCCGCACGCGGCGCAGCATCCTGGACTGGATTTCGGGCGAGGTCGCCGACATGCGCCGGCAGCTCGGCTCGATGGACCGCGCGCGGCTGGATCGCTACCTGGACAACGTCCGTGAGGTCGAACGCCGCATCCAGCGCGTCGAGGCCCGCAACACCAGCGGCGAACCGCGCGAGCTGCCGGGCGCGCCGGCCGGCGTCCCCGACTCGTACTCCGAGCACATGCGCCTGATGTTCGACCTGCAGGTGCTCGCGCTCGAAACAGAGATGACGAACATCATTTCCTTCAAGACCGGCCGCGACGCCGACAATCGCGTCTTCCCCGAGAGCGGCTCGTCGCAGCCGTTCCACCCGGCGTCGCACCACGGCGGACGCGAGGAGCGGATCATGGAGTTCAACAAGATCTGCCGGTACCGCGTCTCGCAGCTCGCCTACCTGCTCGACAAGCTCGAGCACACGATGGACGGCGACAAGAGCCTGCTCGACAAGTCGATGATTATCTGGGGCTCGCCGATGAGCGACGCCAACGTGCACAACCACCGCCGGTGCCCGCTCGTGGTCTTCGGGCACGCGAACGGCCAGCTCGACGGCGGCGTGCACCACAAGGCCGCCGACGGCACGCCCATGGCCAACGCCATGCTGACGCTCATGCACAAGCTCGGCATGGACCTGCAGACGTTCGGCGACAGCACGGGCGAGCTCGCGCTCTGAGCGCCGTCCGCGCATCGACACGGGGAGATACCATGCACACGCGCCTGATCCTCGCCGGCGTCGTCCTGGCGTTCGGCCTGGCATCGACAGCCGGCTTGGCCCAATCGAAGTCACCGGTCGCCGACGCGGCCCGCCGGGGGGACGCCGACGAGGTGCGCCAGCTCCTCCGCGAGGGCGCCGACGTCAAGGCTCCGCAGGGCGACGGCATGACGGCCCTGCACTGGGCGGCCAGGCGCGGCGACCTGGCCGTGGCGGGAATGCTGATCTACGCCGGCGCCAACGTCGACGCGGGCACGCGGATCGGCGAGTACACGCCCCTGCACCTCGCGAGCGACGCCGGCAACGGCACCCTCGTCCGCGCGCTCCTCGCCGCCGGCGCCCGCGTCTCGGCCGCGACGACGACGAGCGGCGTGACGCCCCTGCACCTGGCGGCCGGCGCCGGCAGCACGGACGCCATCGGCGCGCTTCTCGACAAGGGCGCCGAGATCGACGCGCGCGAAGGCGAGTGGGGGCAGACGCCGCTGATCTTCGCCGCCTCGGCGAACCGGACCGCGGCCGTCAAGCTGCTGCTCGCGCGCGGCGCGAACGCCGACGCGGTCAGCGATCAAATCGACATCGTCGAATGGCAGGCCCAGACGCGGGCGGCCTCGGCGCTGCAGCGGCAGATTCTGGCCTCGACCGTGCCGCCGGGCGGGGAGCCGACGCCGAGCCAGCAGCAGGCGGCGATCCAGGCGGCCCGCGAGCTGTTCCGGACCGGCAAGGCGCCCGATCCCGCCGCCGCGGCGGGCGGCGGCCGGGGCGGGCCGGCCCAGCCTGCCGCCGGCGGACGCGGCGGCCGGGGCGGACGCGGAGGCGCCGCCGGCGCTGACCCGGCCGGCCAGGCCGGGTCGCTCAACGAGGAAGGCCCGCCCCCGGCGATTGCCGCGAAGGGCGGCTTCACGTCGCTGCATCACGCCGTGCGGCAGGGTTACATCGAGACCGCGGCGGCACTGCTCGACGGCGGAGCCGACGCCAACCGGAGGACCGGCGACGGCAATACGCCGCTGCTCGTTGCGCTCATCAACGGCCAGTTCGACGCGGCGATGCTCCTGATCGAGCGCGGGGCCGACCCGAACCTGCCGGCTGGCGGCAGCGGCGTCACGCCGCTGTGGGCGGCCGTCAACGTCCAGTGGCAGCCCCGTACCCGCTTCCCGCAGCCACAGGAAATGGAACTGCAGCGCGCGACCTACCTCGACGTCATGAAGGCGCTCGTCGACGCCGGAGCCGATCCGAACGCTCGCGTCGCGATGCACCCGTGGTACATGACGTACACGGGATGCGGCAACGGCAACTGCGGCCTGACGAACGTGTCGGGCTCGACCGCGTTCTGGCGCGCCGCCTACGGCACCGACGTCACGGCGATGCGCCTGCTCGTCGCGCATGGCGCCGACCCGAACATCCCGACAATCGCCCCGCAGGCCCGTGGGTTCCGGGGCGGCGGGGGCCGAGGCGGACCACCTCCGGCCCCGGCGGTCGTCGCCGGCCAGCCGGGCGCCGCGGGACGCAGCCCGGACGATCCGCCGGCGGGCGGTCCGGCGCCGCCGCCGATGCCGGCGACCGGTGATCCATCGGGCGTGCCAGTGATTCCGTACGGCGGCCCCGGTGTCTACCCGCTGCACGCGGCGGCCGGCGTCGAGTACGGCGAGGGGTTCGCCGGCAACGCGCATCGCCACGCACCCGATGGGTGGATGCCGTCGGTCAAGTACCTGATCGAGGAGCTCGGCGCCGACGTCAGCGCGCGGGACAACGACGGCTACACGCCGCTGCACCACGCCGCGGCGCGCGGCGACAACGAGATGATCCTGTACCTGGTGTCGAAGGGCGCGGACGTGACCGCCGTGAGCCGCCGGGGCCAGACCACCGCCGACATGGCGAATGGACCGGTTCAGCGGCTGTCGCCGTTCCCGGAGACGATCGCGCTGCTCGTGAAGCTCGGGTCGAAGAACAACCACCGCTGCGTCGGGTGCTAGCCGCGGCCGCCCCTCGGGTCTCGCCAGGGTGAAGAGGGGCTGGGCTCCGGAGCCACCGGAAAGCCTGCTGCAAGTCCTGCCAGAACAGTCGTTGCGTCACGACCTCGGCGGCCCAACACGAAGACACCGTTCCCGAGCCTACCGAGATCAACCCTCACAGTCTGTCTCCGCGCGGCTGAGATTCGGCCTGACCCGATGCGTTTGAATGTCGTGCGGTTGCAGAATCTGCCGGGCACGTGCGGCGTGAACCTCGCGGATCCTGCTGCGCACGGGCTCTCCGTCGTGTCGGTTGACGATTGTCCGGCCGGCCGGACACGGCACGCGCGTTGCGCCTGGTCGGTCCGTGTCGGCTGCGTCTCGGACGTATCGCCCGCGCCGGCCGGAATCCGACGCGCTGCGCCAGGTGGTGCGCGAGCACTTCGAGACGTTCCGTGCACGGGTCGCGGCGCAAGGCGACGGACGCGGCCTGCCGCCGTTCGTCGAGCGGGCGTTCCGGGACTTCCTGACCTGCGGCGCGCTCTCCGGCGGGTTCGCCCGGTTCCGGTGCGCGGCGTGCGGATACGACCGGTTCGTGGCCTTCTCCTGCAAGGGCCGCCGGCTGTGCGCGAGCTGCGGCGGCCGGCGTATGACGGAGCGGGCGGCGCACCTGGTCGACCGGGTCTTTCCGGAGGTGCCCGTCCGGCAGTGGGTGCTGACGCTGCCGCCACGCGTGCGCTACCGCGTCGCCTGGGATCACGCGCTCTGCCGCGCCGTGGTGCAGGTGTACGTGCGGGCCGTGCTCGGCTGGCTCCGGCACCGGGCGCGCCGGCGGGGCGTGGCGGGCGGCCGCGGCGGCGCCGTGGCCATCGTCCAGCGGTTCGGCTCGGCGCTCAACCTCAACGTCCACGTGCACGCGCTCGTGCTCGACGGGGTGTACGCACCCGCCTGGAGCGGGCGGCCGCGCTTCTGGCGGACCGCAACAGCCGGACCGGGCGAGATAACGGCGCTTGCCGGCACAGTCGCCCGGCGGGTGGAGCGGCTGCTGGCCCGGCGTGGTCTGGGTGAAGGCGACGATGGTGAGGTGTCTGACGCCTGGGCGGAGGACGAGCCGGTGCTGGCCGGGTTGTCGGCGGCGGCCGTGAGCGGGGTGGCGGCGCTTGGGTCGCGCCGTGGGATACCGGTCCGGCGGTGGGGCGACACGATCGACCTGCCAGAGGCCCCGGCGCCGGGGCCGTGGCAGGCCCAGTACGGCCGGTTTGACCTGCACGCAGGCGGGTGGTTCGGGCCAGCGCACGCGAGCGGCTCGAGCGGTTGTGCCGCTACGCAGGGCGGCCGCCGGTGGGCCAGGACCGGTTGCAGCCGATGCCGGACGGGATGGTCGTGCTCGAGTTGCCGCGGCGGTGGACCGACGGGACAACTCACGTCATCTTCGACCCGGTGGAACTGCTGGAGCGCCTGGCGGCGCTTGTCCCGCGCCCACGGGTCAACCTGGTGCTCTATTACGGTGTGCTCGCGCCGCGCGCGGCGTGGCGTCGGGCGATCGTGCCGGCGCTTGAGCCGGGTACCGATGCCGGTCCGTCCGCCGCTTCGCCAGGGGCCGATGGCCCTGCCGCCCGGGCCGGCCGCGCCCCCAATCGGACCTGGGCCGAGCTCATGCAACGCAGCTTCGGGCTCGACGTGCTGGCTTGTCCCCGGTGTGCGGGCCGGCTCACACTCGTCGCGCTCATCCACAATCCGGCGGCCATCGGGTGGATCCTCGATCACCTGGGGTTGCCGGTCGAGCCCCCGGCCTTCCGGCCCGCCCGCGACCCGCCGCTCGTCTTCGAGGTCGCCGGCGAGGGCAGCACCTGGCACGACTGAGCGTGGACATCGCTGGCGGCGCGTCGGCGCGCCGGCGCGCCGGAGGTGTGCCCCGGGGCCGGCCCCTGCCGTCGCGGGCCCTTCCTCTGCGGTCAAGGTTGCCCGATAATGGGCCCTGTCGCTGAGTGATCCGACTCTGGGGGGCATTCAAGGTCCGATAGCGGGGATTCTGTTGACTCGGCGAGGAGGCCTAATACGGACTATCGGCGATTGACGATTGTTGGGATTGACGACTGGCGATTGGCGATTGACGATTGATTGATTGCTGATTGCCGATTGGCGATTGGCGATTGAGGTGGCGCTGATGCGTGCGGTTGGGGTCGCAGTGCTGCTGCTCGCGCAAATGCAGCAGTTGCCACGTCCGACCTTCGAGACGGGCGTTGAGCTGATCTCGGTCGACGTGCACGTCGTCGACAAGAACGGCAAACCGATCGGCGACTTGAAGGCCGACGAGTTCGAGGTTGACATCGCGGGACGGCGACGAAAAATCGCGTCCGCACAGTTCGTGTCGTATTCGCCGGGTCTAAAGACCCGGCCCACAACTGAGGGGGACCAGCCTACAACGGTAGAACCCGCCGCTCCGCGTCCGCGGCGGATGTATGTGCTCGCGGTCGATGAGCACAGCCTGCACACCAGCAATGCGATGGCCGCGGTCAACGCTGCGGAACGATTCATCGATCGGCTGCAGCCAGACGACCTTGTCGGCGTTTATGCGTATCCCACCGGCGCCGCCCAGCACGACATGACCACCGATCACGCATCGGTCCGCAAAGTGCTGCAGAAGATTGGCGGTCTGTTCAGCGAGCCCGTGAATGGCCTCAATCTGAGCCCATCAGAGATCATCGACTGCGCCAACAACGACCGTGACTGCCTACAACGGGTCTTTCAGCGAGAGTGTTCTGGCGGCGCCTGCTCGTTCACCCAGGTGCGTCAGGAGGCGATCAGCCTTGCCGGTCTGATGGAAACGATGGCGTCGCAAAGCATCGGCGGTCTGCGCGGCCTAGTGCGTAGCCTGAAGGAAGTTCCCGGCCGCAAGACGCTGGTGCTCGTCAGCGGAGGGCTGGTGACGACCGATCAGGCCGGCGGACGGATGAACGTGCGCAACGAAATCGCCGCCGTCGGCCGGGATGCGTCGCTCGCCAACGTCAATGTCTTCGCGCTGCATCTCGACTGGAGTTTCATCCAGGCCGTCACCAATCGGCGCGGCATGCGCACCTCGTACTTCCGAGAGGCCAATATGGCGGCATCCGGCCTCGAAGCCATCGCTGGCAATGCCGGTGGAACGGTGACCCGCGTACAAGGCACGTCGCCCGACGTTGCGTTTGACCGTGTGCTCAGCGAAACGTCGGGTCATTACCTACTGGGCGTCGAATCGATCGCCGATGACCGCGACGGGCAGCCGAAGGCCATTCGCGTCAAGGTGAAACGTGGGGGTGCGCAAGTGCGCAGTCGCACCTTCGTCACGATCGTGCCTGCAAAAAAGAACTAGGTCGCCGGCGATTTCAGCGACAGACATTTCCTGTAACGTCCAGCCGACGGATGGCAAGCCGTGCTGTACCCACAAGAGTTAAGAAGGTCAGGAGGTTATTGGTTAAGCTGCAAGTTCAAGGCGGGGAAAGCCGCTCGAACTACAATCCGAGCAGCGTCGCCGCATTGCCTCCTAGGATTTGTTCTTTCGACGGCTTGTCGAGATCGAGTTTTTCGATCGTTTCCAGCATCAAAGGGATACTGCCAATCTGGTGTGGGTAGTCGCTGCCCGCGAGGACGTGGTCGACACCGGTAAAGCTGATGGCGAACTTCACCGCGTCGGGATTGAAGTTCACGGTGTCGTAGTAGAAGTTCTTCAAGTACTCAGACGGTGGCGTGCTGATGTTCTTGCGGCACTCCGCAAACGCACGATACCCGCGGTCGTAGCGTTCCGCGAGATACGGCGTCGCGCCACCCATGTGCGTCAGCACCCACCTGATACGCGGATGACGTTCGACGACACCGCTGAACACCAGCTTCGCTGCGGCAAGTGTGGTGTCCATGAGAAAACCGACCAGCGGTATGCCATCACAGTCCCGGGGAACGGCGACTCGCCTGTGAGCGGCGCGACGGCGGCAGTCTGGAAAGCGCGTCGAAACGGGGCGACGCCGGGTGGGGCTGGGGGTCCCCACCCGCGTGTGCGCAGGAGCGCCCCCTACCAGCGGCGAACGCGCAGCCCTTCGATTTTGGGGAAGCTCCGCAGGTCGCGCGTGGCGACGTCGTACCCGAGCGCGACCGCTGTGGCTGCAATGATCAGGTCGTGCGCGCCGACCGGCGTGCCCTTCGAACTGAGCGCGGCCGAGAGCGTCGCGTGGACGCGCGCCACCTCGACGTCGTACGGTTCCATCGGGATCTCGGCGATCAGCGTCTCGACGTACATGCTCGCCCGCGCCTGGGCGACGCCCATCAGCCGGTTGACGCCGTGCAGGAGTTCGGCCGCCGTGATCGCGGCCATCGCCACCGGCTCGTCTTCCTCGAGTTCAGCGCCCCGGCCCAGCAGTTCGTCCCAGAACACGCCCTGTCGCTCGACAGCCACGAGCACGCTCGAGTCGATCAGGACGCCCACGGGTCTCCGGGCACGGCAGGCCGGTTGGTGCGTTTACGACCGGCTTTGACCTCGCGCGCCAGGGCACCGTCGGCCACAGCCATCGACCGCATGAGGATCAGGAGGTCGCGCCCGCGGAACGACTGGCTGGCGACGGGCGCGATGCGCGCGACCCCCACGCCACCCCGTTCGACGACGTATTCGACGCGGGCTTCGCGCACATGATCGACGAGCCGGCCGAAATTGCGGGCGGCCTCGGTGGCCGACACAGCCCGGCGACCGGGCCCGCGGGGACCATAGCGGACAGGCTTCATGAGCGCATTCTACGCCAGATACGCAAAATGCGCAACTTGAACAGATGCCAGTGACCGGCCGCGACGTGCGCCCGCGGGCAGTTCGTAGGACAGGAAGCGGCCGTCGGCGCCCGTCAGCACTCGCAGTTGCAGCGGGCCGGCGCCGCGACCGCCGCCGATGATGCTGCCCGGAAGACTCTAGGCTCTAGCCGACGTGGTCAAATCAATAGGGTGTTCCATGGCGGCTAGCGGTCGCCCTTGCGTACGCGATAGCTCCCGTCATCCATGCGCTCGCGGTGCGCCGAGTGACAGCGCTGGCAGAGCTGGTTCAGGCTGCCGACCGAGGTGGCGGCGTCGCCCCAACGGCTCGCCGCCGCAGCCTCGGAGATCGACTGCACGAGCTTCTGGGCCTCGCGGGCGATCTCGACGGCGTCCTCGGTCTTCCGGCCCGCGAAAAACGTCTCGGCGCGCGTGAAGGCCTCCCGCAGGATCGCCACGTTTTCCTCGGTGACGTCAGGGTTGGCGGTGTCGACCGCGCCACGGATCGCCGGAAAGGCCGCGCTTACTTCCTTCATCACCTGATCGAAGGCTTCCTCTTCGGGTGTGAGCGGCGACAGCGGGACCTTGGCAAGGTCCTCCAGTTTCGCGTCGAGGACGACCGTCGCCAACACGGCAGGCCGGCCCATGAACCTCGAGACGACGTCGGGCGGCACGTCGAGCGTGTAGTCCTTGAAACGCCGGGCGATGTCTGCCGGGTCGAAGGGCACGGCTTCGCCGATGACGGTGACGTAGGTGTTCACCTCGGGGTGACCCGTGAGCGTCGGCGCCACCACGAGCACCTCCTGGCCCGTGCTGCGTGTCCGGTCCTGGTCGATAGAGAACACGGTCGGCGAGATGAGCTGCTCGACCGTGGCGGTGACCGTCACGCGCTGCCCGTAATAGTGATCCGGGCGCAGGACCAGCGAGCTGGCGGCTGCGGGCACGAGCTGCCCTCCCTGCGCCCCCGGCGTTCCGACGTAACCCACCAGAAGCAGCAGCCCGGTGGCCGCCGCAGCCACGGCACGAGCGAGCATGGTTCCTGCGGTTTGCGGTGCGCGGTGCACGGTGCGGGGTCCGCGGTGCTCGGTGCGCGGTGGCTGGTCGCGTCGCATCGGTTCTCCTCCCCCGGGTGTCGGGCTCGCCGACATTGTCGGGGCGTGGACCCCGGCGGGTCAATGGGCAGGCCGGGCCTGGGGTAGTATCGTCTGGCGCCCGCGGCCGGGCGACACCGACCTGCCTCGACACCACGTGCATCGGGTCCTGCCTCCTTCCTATCGCAAGCGTCACGGGCACGCCGAGCGCGTGGAACTCGCGACCGACCGGCCGCTGCGCACGCGCAACAAGGTGTATTACCGGCTGCTGCACTGGCCGGTCTGGATCTTCGCATTCTTCATCGCGCCCGGGCCGCTGACGTTCGCGCTCTTCGCCGAGGGCGCCGACGCCCGCACGTTCACCTGGCTCGCGATGGTCCTGGCCGGGACCGGCGTGGCCGGCCTGTTCGGGCGGCTGCCGGGCGTCGAGGCGCGGCCGCTCATCCTGCGGTACACGGAAGACGGGCCCAATCCCATCCATCGGCGAATCTGCTACACCCTCGCGTGGAGCGAGATCGTGGCCTACGCCGTGCTCAACGCGGCCGGAATCGCCGACGCGCTCATCAACGGCGAATGGCGCATGCGCGCCGTCTACGGTGCCGGCTACTGGCCCGTCGTCGGCTCGGTCTGGCTGGTCGGCGCGCTCGGCCGTCTGCCGCGGGCGGGCCGCTCGACCCGCGGCGAGGGCTACGAACGGCGGTACTTCTATGGCGCGGTCTGGGCGGTCTCTGTCGCGCAGCCGCTGCTGTGGCTGCTCTGGGGCATCCTGCCGGAGACGACGCTGTTCGATGCGGTCAAGCTGTTCGCGTTCCTGGGCGTGCTGGCCGTGATTGGCGACTTGGCGCGGCGCGGCCTGCTGCCGCGCACGCGGCCCATCCTGCCCGGCGAGACGATCACCGCCGACTGACGATCGAGAGCGTGCGCCGCGGGCACGTGCGGTAGACTGCCCCGGCTCATGACTTCGTCGACACCGTCGAGTTTCCGCCGGGCGTTCGGCCCCGGCCTGCTGTGGGCCGCGGCCGCCATCGGGGTTTCGCATCTCGTGCAGTCCACGCGCGCCGGCGCCGACGCCGGATTCGGCCTGGCCGGCGTCATCGTCCTGGCGCTCGTCCTGAAGTACCCGTTCTTCGAGTACGGACCGCGGTACGCGGCGGCGACCGGCGAGAGCCTGGTGGAGGGCTACCTGCGCGTCGGCCGGTGGGCGCTGTGGCTCTACCTGCTCATCACGCTCTCGACCGCGCTCATCATCCAGGTCGCCATCGTCCTGTTCACGTCGTTCCTGCTGCAGGTCGCGTTCGGACTGCCCTTCTCGCTGCCGGTCGTCGCCGCGATGCTGATCCTGTCGTGCGCCGGGCTGCTGCGCATCGGGGAGTTCAGGGGCCTCGACGGGACGATCAAGCTCGTCCTGGTGCTGCTCACGCTCTCGACGCTGTTCGCGGCGGCGCTCGCGATGCCCCGCGCGGACCTGTCCACGCTGGCGCTCTGGCCGCCGGCGTCGGCCGCGGTGCCCCTCGCGTTCATCCTCGCCCTGGCCGGCTGGATGCCGTCGGCGATCGACGTCGCGGTCTGGAGCTCGGTCTGGACGCTGGCCAAGAACCGTGAAACCGGCACCCGCGCGAGCGTCGCGCATGCGCTGCTCGACTTCCGGATCGGCTACGTCGGCACCGGCATCCTCGCGTTCGCGTTCCTGCTGCTCGGCGCCGGAGTCATGTACCACGGCGGCGCGTCGTTCAGCGCCGCCGGCACGCAGTTCTCCCTCCAGCTCGTGGATCTCTACAGCCAGACGCTCGGCGCCTGGACGCGGCCGATCGTCCTCATCGCCGTGGTGACGACGATGTTCTCGACGGCGCTGACGGTGATCGACGGATTCCCCCGGGCGATTGCGCGGTCGTTTGCCGTGCTGCGCACGCGCGGCGCAGCCTCGGGCGACAGGGACACGGGGCCGGTCTACTGGGTGTCCGGCGCCATCCTCGGCGGTTTGACGATCGTCGTCGTCAGCCGGTTCGCAGGCAGCCTCACGACGATGGTGGACTTCGCGACGATCGTGTCGTTCCTGACGGCGCCCGTTCTCGGCTACCTGAACCTGCGGGTCGTGACGGGCGCCAACGTCGCCTGGGCGCATCGGCCGGGCCCGGGGCTCGTCTGGTGGTCGTACGCCGGGCTGGTGCTGCTTGGCGGAACGGCGGTGGTCTACGGCCTAAGCCTTAAGCCATGAGCCCTATTTCATCGCGTTGAACGCGTTCAGGATCTCGAAGAGGTCCACGTGGACGAACGCGGACTCGCCGGGGGCCGTTCGGCTGGCGCCGGCGTAGAGCGGCTTTTCGTTACGGACCTTCAACACCATCCGGTACGGCGGCGCCAGCTTGTAGGGGCGCGCCTGGCTGCGATTCCGCAGGGCCCGCTCGACGCCGAGACGGATCAGGCGCTGCGCTTCGGCGGGTGACAGGCTGTTGACCGAACCGGCCGTCGCGAACTTCGTGGCGACGCTTTCGACGGGCCCGAGCATCTCGCGCGCCTGGTCGACGAACGCCTGGTCGCCGGCGACGAACACGACCGGCACGTCGTACCGGCCGGCCACGAGCGCATTGTAGCCGGCCTCGGGCATCGAGATGCCGTTGATCGAGAAGTCGATCACGTTGCCGTTCGACGTGTGCGCCAGGATGCCGTCCGGCGTGCCGGCGCGCGCGTGATAGCCGAGGAAGATGACGGCCTCGAACGACTCGTCGATGCCCTCCATC
>Ga0214472_10007177_pt1 | contig 11680 bp, 8 predicted proteins | sample RVTome_6_FD_207662 | JGI IMG/M metagenome (GOLD analysis project Ga0214472, IMG submission 207662) | Soil microbial communities from uranium-contaminated site in the Upper Colorado River Basin, Wyoming, United States - RVT140D175 | ecosystem: Environmental > Terrestrial > Soil > Contaminated >...
CCAACACGCCAAAAGCGGAAAGAGACTCTGCAACTGTACGCTTTGGGTCTTCACGGCGCCAAGATCACAGCGTGCTCAGCGGGCGCTGCAGCTGCAATTGCGCAATCCGGTTTAGTCCTGCCGTGGCCCAACCAACGGACGGATACCGACAACGCTAAAGAAAAACTCTTGAATCGACACCTCGGGCGCCGCGCGCACTTCTCGAAAACGGCCGGCAAATAAGACATAGACCAACAGGCGGCAGACAGCGGACAGCAAAAACAACGCGAGCAGAGGATAGCCGTAAAGCGGCGGCAAACGGGAGGCCATCATGCCGCCGAGGGCCGATCCCAAGAAGATCGCCACGCCGTTGATCACATTAAAGTAAGCGATGCAGCGAACGCGCTTCTGCGGCGTTACGGCGTCGTAGATAAAATTCCCCGTGGATAATATGAGACCGCTCCAGGAAAAACCGGCCCAAACTTGCACCAGCATCAGGTACAGCGGATGGCTGGAGACCAACCAAAGCAGCGGGATGATTGAAGCAAAGAAGCCGCTCAAGCGTAACACTCGGACATTACCGAAGTGATCGGCATGGCGCCCCCATAGAGAGAACGAGATCAGCGATGCGAGCGCGGCGCAAACATGGAGGACCATATACATTAGATAAGACAGCTGCAGATCACGCAGCATATAGACGGCAAAAAACGGTGCGGCAATGAAACTGGCGCAATTGAGCGCCGTGACAAAGGTCACGAACTTTAGAAAATTGCTCTCCCGAAAACGGGCGACGAACATGTAAAAGCTAAAATCGCTCGCCGGATCCTTGCGCTGGGGCGGCTCGGCCATCTGCGCGATGAATCCGCCGGATATGAACCGAAAAGCCGCAGCAGATAAAAACAACCAGAAAAAACCGTGAGAATTCCATTGTCGTGACAGGTAAAGCAATAGACCGGCGGCGATCATGCTGACCAGAGTAACACCCCCGAGCATGCTGCTACGCCAACCGAAATAGTGGCCACGCTTGCTTGCCGGGATGTAGTCGCTCATTAGACTCCCCCACGCCGGCCCGGCCACTCCGCCGGCGAGCGCAGCGAGCGTGACCAGAGCTAAGAAAGATTCGACCCGGCAGGGAATCTCAAACAGGCAGATGAGAGCGATAATGAGATAGAAGGCCGCCTGTGAACAGACCAGGCGAACCAGCAACTTTACCCGGCCCCCGACCCAATAGATCAGTTTGACCGAGAATAGTTGCGAGAAAGACGAAAGCAGATTGGGTAACGCGCTGACTAAGCCGGCCTGGAATACCGTAGCGCCAAGGAAAAGCGCCAATGGAATGACGTAGTGGTCGGTGATTCCGCCCATCAGGGCGGCGAAAATGCCGTCTCGAAATGACGCCCTTAAGCTCCGCCGGATATTAACGCGATAACGCACGATCGTATTTGTTGAGAGAAGAAAGATGCGGTATTTTTAGGCCTAATTCCTGTAGAACCCTGCCACTTTGAGCAATCAAGCCGGATCCTGCAATGCTCAGTACGAAAGTTTATCGAACCTAGAACAGTCTGGAGCAGCGATCCTTAGTTTCAAAAGTCGCCATGGCGACTATGGAGCCGGACATTTCCGGACGCCGCCGCGCGATCGAATAGACGCCGCAGCCAGCGCTTGAAGGGTGTCCGCGTAATCGGAAACAACAGACCCAGCGCGAATAGATCGGTGAGCACGCCGGGCGTGAGCAGTAGAATACCGCCGGCGAGAATCAGCACACCGTCGATCACTTCCTCAGCCGGAATTTGGCCCTGCGACAGGCTTAATTGGATTTGCCGCAGCGTGCGCAAACCTTGCAGACGCGCCAGCGAAGCGCCCAGCATTGCGGTCATCAAGACGAGGAGTATGGTGTTGAGCCCGCCGATATAGCCGCCAATCTTGATCAGGATGTAAAGCTCGGCCAGCGGCACGATGGTGAAGAGCAGAATTAAACGACCCAGCATGATTAATGAATAACTCTTTTCGCGTCCCTGGACGATGCCTCGTCGAAAACACTTGCCGGTTGAAAGAGACGCGATCCTGTCATTGTCCTACATCACGCCCGCGGCGCGCGCCCAGCGATACTTCGCACCGAGCACGGCAACCGGCAGTTCCGTCGTATACGGATAGGCGACAATGCCGCGCTCGTAGAGATATTCGCTCGCCTCTTCCACTTGCACGTCACCAACGAGTGACACCACCACCGGCTTGTCGATACCCTTGGCACGCGCCTCTTCGACGACTTCGGCGCAGAGTTTAGCGAACACCATCGGCGGGGTGATGATGGTATGCCAGTAGCCGAGAATCAACGAGTGAATGCGCGGCTCGGCGAGGGCGTAGCGAATCGTGTTCGCATAGGTTGTCGGGGGCTCGCCGCCCGTGATGTCGACCGGATTACCGGCGGCGCCGAAGGGCGGGATGAATTTGCGGAAGGCCGCGTCCAAATCCGGCGGCATTTTCATCAACGACAGGCCGTTATCGACGCAGGCATCCGACAACAACACGCCGGACCCCCCGGCGCCCGTGATGATGATGATATTTTCGCCCTTGGGCGTCGGCAGCACCTGCAGGCCGCGGGCGAACTGTAGCAGGTCGTTCAAACTTTTCGCGCGAATCACGCCGCACTGGCGCAGCACATCGTCATAAATCTTGTCATTGCCCGCCAGCGCGCCGGTGTGGGACGCCGCCGCGCGCGCGCCGACCGCCGTTCGTCCCGCCTTGAGCATCACCACAGGCTTCTTTTTCGACACCCGGCGCGCGACTTTGGCAAACGAGCGGCCGTCTTTTAAATCCTCGCAATGCATGGCGATGACTTGAGTATTGTCGTCTTGCTCGAAGTAGGTCAGCAAATCGTCCTCGTCGAGATCCGACTTGTTGCCGAGTCCGACGATGGCGGACACGCCCATGCGGGTGGCGCGCGAGAAGCCGATGATCGACATGCCGACGCCGCCGGATTGCGAGCTCAGTGCGACTTTGCCCTTGACGTCGTAGGGCGTGCAGAAAGTCGCGCAAAGATTTTGCGGCGTGTAATAAAAACCGTAGATGTTCGGTCCCATGACGCGCACGTTGTGGCGTTGCGCGACGCCGAGCAGTTCGTCTTGCAGGGCCGTTTCGCCGATCTCGGCGAAGCCGGAGGGGATCATCACGGCGCCGGGAATCTTTTTCCGCCCAACTTCATCCATCGCCGCGGCACAAAATTTCGCCGGTATCGCGAACACCGCCACGTCGATTTCGTCTTCGACATTGAGCACGCTCGGATAAGCCTTGCGCCCAAGGATCTCGTTCGCCTTCGGATGGATCGGATAGATCGCGCCTTGATAGCCGCCGTTGATCAGGTTCTTCATCACCGAGTTGCCAATTTTGCCGTCCTCCGCGGACGCGCCGATAACGGCCACCGAACGCGGATTCATGATCCGCTGCATGGCGACGAGGATTTCGCTCTGGCTGAAGCGCCGGCGCTGTGGCGGCTTGTCGCCGAGCACCATGCGCACGTCGACGGCGCGCGCGCCTTTGTCGGTGACAAAGATCGGATTCAAATCGATTTCTTGGATTGCCGGAAAGTCGTTTACGAGCTTGGACACTTTACAGATAATGTCGGCCAGCGCCGCGCGGTCGACGCCTTTTTGGCCGCGCACGCCGCGCAGAACCTTCGCCGCACCAATGGCATCGAGCATGGAAAGCGCGTCTTTTTTGCCCACCGGCGTCATCCGAAAGGTGATATCTTTCATCACCTCGACGAGAATGCCGCCCAGGCCGAAGGCGATCATTTTGCCGAAGCTCGGATCGGTGACCGCGCCGACCATCACTTCCTGCCCGCCTTTGAGCATTTGCTGCACCTGGACGCCCTGAATGGCCGCGTTTTTTTTATAAGCCTTGGCGTTCTTGACGAGACGTTCGAAGGAGCGCCGGACATCGGCTGCATTTTGCAGCCCTACGACTACGCCGCCGGCTTCGGTTTTGTGCAAAATATCGTCCGAGACGATCTTGAGAACGACCGGATAGCGCAGCCGCGCGGCGATTTTAACCGCTTCGGCAGTGGTTTTTGCCAAGCCTTGCTTGGGTGTCGAGATGCCGTAAGCATCGCATAACTGCTGTGCTTCCAGCGCGCTCAAGGCGCGGCGGCCGGCGCCGATAGCAGAGTTGATCATGGTGCGCAAAGATTTTTTGTTCATCGACACCTCCGAAGCTACTCTTAAGTTACTGACGCATTGGGAACAAGCAGGAACGCTCTATCGTCTTTTATGGACGGTCCGCCCAGATCGAGCATGAGTTGAGACCGAGGTCTCTTGGCGCTGTAAATGACAGCCGAAGCCACACGGATTTCACGCCAAACGACTACGAGGGATCTTTCGGTAACTTCGGCACTGTTGGATGGATGGTGGGCAAGCAGTGTGGTCGCCTCGAGTTGTAGATTTAGACTGCGCCCTCTTTGCGCGCGACCGCTATTTCCGTGTCACTCCAGCCGACGATAGACTTTAAAATCTCGTCGGTGTGTTCGCCCAAGAGCGGCGACGGTTTCACTTCGGTCGGCGAGTCTGACAGTTTGATCGGATTGCCGACGGTCAGGAATTTACCGCGCTTCGGATGATCCACTTCGACGACAGTGCCGGTCTCGCGCAGCGACTGTTCCGCGGCGATTTCACGCATGTCGAGGATCGGCCCGCAGGGCACGTCGAATTCGTTGAGCTTGCGCATGACTTCGAGCTTGTCGAGAGTCATCGCCCAGTGCTCGATGATCTCGAAGCATTTATCGAGCTTCGGCAGACGTTTTTCCGGCGTGGCCCACTCGGGATCGCTGATCAACTCGGGCCGACCGCAAAGCTTCATCAATGGCTCCCAGCCCGGCGGCTGAATGATCACGTAAATATAATCGTTGGGGCCGCCGCCTTTGGTTCGCACCGCCCATCCCGGTTGTCCGCCGCCCGACGCATTTCCCGCGCGCGGCACGGCATCGCCAAAAACACCGTTGGGATACTGCGGATACTCCGTCAACGGCCCGGCTGCGAGCCGCTGCTGATCGCGCAGCTTGACGCGGCAGAGATTGAGTACCGTGTCCTGCATGGCGCAGGTCACCCGCTGGCCCTGACCGCTTTTTTCCCGTTGAAAAAGCGCGGCCAGTATTCCCGCAACTAAATGAATACCCGTTCCCGAATCGCCGATCTGCGCGCCGGTCACCAAAGGCGGCCCGTCGTCGAAGCCGGTGGTGCTCGCCGCGCCGCCAGTGCATTGGGCGACATTTTCGTAAACTTTACAATCTTCGAAGGGACCGGGGCCGAAACCTTTGACCGAAGCGTAAATCAAGCGCGGATTGAGCTCGTGGATCACCTCCCAGGTAAATCCCTGGCGATCGAGCGCGCCGGGCGCGAAGTTTTCCACCATCACGTCGCAGGCCTGGATCAACTTGCGAAAGATCTCTTTACCCTTTTCGTTCTTGGTGTTGATCGTGATGCTGCGTTTGTTGGAGTTGAGCATGGTGAAATAGAGGCTGTCGACGTTCGGCTTGTCGCGTAACTGGCCACGGGTAATATCGCCGCGCCCCGGCAGCTCCACTTTGATCACGTCGGCGCCGAACCATGCCAAGATTTGTGTGCAGGTCGGCCCCGACTGCACATGGGTCATGTCGAGTATGCGAATTCCATCGAGTGCCTTTGCCATCGATTCACTGTCTCCTTAGTTATTCGGCCATTTCTCCCGCGAAGCCGCAAAGACGCTAAGTTCGGAAGACATTTTTTGCTACTCTTTGCGCCTTGGCGCCTTTGCGGGAGGCACTCCGATTCCGTTTTTGCGTGCTTTGCGTTCTTTGCGGCCAATTCCTACTTGTACATAGTCTGCGCTTTGGTCCCCGGCGCGTACTCGTTGATGTCGACCCAAATATTCACGATCGCGCATTGCCCGCCAGCGACGCGCTCACGCGCTTTTTCCAAAGCCGGGCGAATCTGGCTTGGCTCGCGCACGGCAATGCCCCAGCCGCCGAAACAGTCAGCGAATTTTTCGAAATCGACATCGCCCAGCTTGTTGCCGACGCCACCGCGCTCCGGACCATATTTGCCGATCTGGCCGCAGCGAATTTGGTTCATCGCCGAGTTATTGCCGATCACCGCGAGGTATGGCAGCTTGAAGCGCTGCGCGGTTTCCATGTCCCAGGCGGTCATCCCGAAGGAGCCGTCGCCGTAGTAGCACAGCACCTCTTTTTGCGGATGAACGAACTTGGTCGCCATCGAAAACGCAGTGCCGACACCGAGCGTGCCGAGCGGTCCGGGGTCCATCCAGTTGCCCGCCTTGCGCGGCTCGACGGCCGTCGCGGTAATCGTCACCACGTCGCCGCCATCACCGATGTAGACTGTGTTGTCGGTCAAGAACTCGTTAATTTCGTAGGCGACGCGGTAAGGATTGATCGGCGTGGAATCCGATTTGAATGACGGTAATAATTTTTCATACGCCTTGGCTTCGGCAGAGCGGAGATCCTTCATCCACTCGGCGCGCGGCGCGTTGCCTTTCGAGGCGCGGCCGCTTGCGGCCTGCTCGACCGCTTTGAGAATCGCGCCGGGGTCGCCGACCAAACCGAGCGAAATATCGCGGTTCTTGCCGACGTTGCGATAGTCGAGGTCGATCTGCACCACGATCGCATCGGAGCGCAGCCGCCGGCCGTAACCCAAGCGAAAATCGAAAGGACAACCGACGATCACGATCACATCGGCCTTGTCGAAAGCCAAGCTGCGCGTGCGGTTAAAACCATGCGGATCGCCGGGCGCGAAAATGCCGCGGCCCGAACCATTCATGTAGCCCGGAATATTGAGCGCGCGGCATAATGATACGGCAGCGTCGTGACCGCGCGTAGTCCACACCTGCGTGCCGAACAGTGCGCAGGGTCTTTCTGAATTAACCAGAAGGTCGGCAAGCTTTTCGATATCGGCGGGATCGCCAATGGATTTTGTCGACGCGCGGTACGCGCCCGGCTTGGGAAGGCGCGCGCGCTCCAATGGCACTTTCGCATCGAGCACATCGCGCGGAATTTCCAAATAGCTCGGCCCCGGCGCGCCGTTGACCGCCTCGCGAAACGCCATCGACACCATGTCGGCGACCCGCTCGGTATGCGGCACGCTGGCGGCGAATTTGGTGATTGGCGCCATGATGTCGACATGCGGCAGATCCTGCAACGATCCCATCTTGTGCTGTGACAGCGCGCCCTGACCCCCGATCATCAATAGCGGGCTCTCGGCGCGAAAGGCGTTGGCAATGCCGGTCATCGCGTTGGTGGTCCCCGGCCCCGCGGTTGTCACCACGCAACCGATCTTGCCGCTCTGGCGCGAATAACCATCCGCGGCATGGGCCGCGACTTGCTCGTGGCGCACGTCGATGATTTTGATGCCCTCGTCGATGCAGCCGTCGTAGATGTCGATGATATGGCCGCCGCAGAGCGTCCAGATTACCTCGACGCCTTCGTTCTTGAGCGCCTTGGCGACTAGGTGGCCGCCGGAAATCATCGGGCCGGTGGCGTCCTTCTTGCCTTCATTTGTCGTGACCGTAGCCATGTTTCCCTCGTTCGTTGTGAAATCGGTTGATTAACTCATCCCACCTTGCCGTTGAGAAACACCCCTCGACAGTCCCACCAAAAGCCAGGCGTAGTCAACATTCCCGGTAAGATACAGAATAGCATAGCAAGCCTCAAGCCTTGTCTTAGGCGTCCCGAGACCGAGGCAAGATCAAACTCTCATCAGCGTCCTGCCGCGATTTACCGGCAAATTGGCCACCGTTGGAAAAATTGTGAAAACTTCCTGCGCAAAGCGCTTGAGAAATGTTTCTCTTTGCTATAGGCATGCCTACCAGTGGTACTTGGTGCTTTCAGATTGCCAATTCGCAGCAACAAATTTTCCACGCGGGTGAGGACGATCATCGGTCACATGATCGGAACTTTTCTAACGAAACGTTGATCGAGTCAACAAAACTCTATACGCGAGGTGGGCATATGCGCAACCTAAACAGAACCACGGCTGCTATTTCGACGCTGGTGATCTCTTCGCTGGTCACGATCACCGAGACTGTTCGCGCCTGGGAGCCTACCAAGCCGATAGAATTTGTCATCCCCGCCGGCACCGGCGGCGGCGCCGATCAAATGGCCCGGCTGATTGCCGGCGTTGTTGAAAAGCATAAGCTTTCCCCGCGTCCATTGATCGTGGTCAACAAGTCTGGCGGAGCTGGCGCTGAAGGTTTTCTCCACGTAAAGGAAAAAAAAGGCGACGAGCACACCATTATCATCACACTTTCGAACCTGTTTACGACCCCTCTGGCGACGGGAACGCCCTTCAATTGGCGCGATTTCACCCCCCTGGCGCGGTTGGCGCTCGACCGGTTCGTTCTGTGGGTTAACGCTGAAACCCCGTACAAGACCGCCAATGACTACATCGCCGCGGTTAAGAACAGTCGGGGAACGATGAAGATGGGCGGCACCGGTTCGAAACAGGAAGACCAGATCATCACGGTCCTGTTAGAGCAGTCCCAAGGTGTAAAATTAATCTACGTGCCCTTCAAGGGCGGCGGCGAGGTTTGCGTCAATCTAGTTGGGAAACATATAGACTCCACGGTGAATAATCCCATTGAGTGCGTGAGCCACTGGAGAGCGAAGCGGGTTCGGCCGTTGGCTGTTTTCGACACGGAGCGCATTCCAGACCCCGACTGGAAAAGCATCCCGACGGTCAAAGAGGCGTTAGGGGCCAATATCGCTTATAACATGCTCCGCGGCATCTTCGGCGCTCCTAACATGCCCAAGGAGGCCGCCGACTGGTATACTGCATTTTTGAAGAAAGTTTTCGATTCTAACGAATTTCAAGACTATCTTCATAAAGGGGCGCTCAAGGCGGCCTACGCCAGCGGCAACGAGTATGTGAAGTGGGTCGAAGAAAACGAAGCGTTGCATAAAGACTTGATGGAAAAAGGCGGGCTAATCAAAAAGTAGGATGCGCACCGCCGATATTGTCACCGCGGCGCTATTGATTTTGCTGGGCGGCAGTGTGATTTACGATGCCGCTCAGCTCGGAATCGGCTGGGGAAACGAAGGGCCGAAAAGTGGGTTTTTTCCTTTTTGGTTAGCGTTCCTCATGGTTGTGCTCAGCGCCGCGATTCTCTTGCAGAGCCTGATCGCAGGCTCCAAAAAGTCTTTTGTCACCAGGGAGCAATTCCTTCCCGTCCTGAAAGTCTTGGCGCCCATCGCCGTGTTCGTTTGTCTTACCGACCCCCCGGGTCCGTGGTCCGGTGTTGGTCTTTATGTAGCGAGCGGTCTGTATCTCGGCTTTTATATGCGTTGGGTCGGGCGCCATAGTTGGGGCTCGGTTTTGGCGCTCGCCATCGCGGTTCCAATCATTGCGTTTTTCATCTTCGAGACTTGGTTTCTGGTGCCGATGCCCAAAGGCCCGCTGGAGTCATGGTTCGGGTACTGAAACATGGGAATCGAGAACCTGCTCCTCGGCTTTCAGATCGCGATTACCCCGTTCAATCTTTTCATCGCAGTGGTCGGCATTCTCCTCGGAACGATTATCGGCGTCCTTCCCGGTCTCGGTGGCGCCAACGGCGTTGCCATTCTCTTGCCGCTTACTTTCACCATGCCGCCAACGTCGGCTATCATTTTGCTGACCTCCATCTATTGGGGCGCGCTCTTCGGGGGCGCGATCACGTCGATACTTTTTAACATCCCCGGGGAGCCTTGGTCGGTAGCGACGACGTTCGACGGCTACCCCATGGCCAAGCAGGGCCAAAGCGGACAGGCGCTTACCGCCGCTTTCACTTCTTCGTTCGTCGGCGCCCTCTTCTCTATCATCTTGATCACGTTCTTCGCGCCGATCCTTGCCGAGATCGCGCTTAAATTCGGGCCGCCGGAATTTTTTGCCATTCAGTTCCTGACTTTTTCCAGCTTCGTCGGACTTGGCGGCGGCAATCCGCTCAAAACGCTGGTTTCAATTCTCATCGGCTTTATCTTGGCTAGTGTCGGGCTCGACATCGTCACCGGCCAACTACGTCTTACCTTCGGCTTCACGGATTTGATGAAGGGCTTCGATTTCGTCGTCGCCGTTATCGGTCTGTTCGGCATTGGAGAAATCCTTCTAAGCGTCGAGGAAGGTCTGAAGTTCGAGGGCGCCAAGACCGGCATGAACCTCAGGGTGGTGCTCGATACCTGGAAAGTTCTGCCGCGCTACTACCGCACCTTCGTGCGCGGGTCCATCATCGGTTTTTGGATGGGCTTCAAACCCGGCGGCGCGACCCCGGCGTCATTTATGAGCTACGCCTTCGCAAAGCGCTTTTCTAAAAACGCGGAGCGCTTCGGCAAGGGAGAGATCGAGGGCGTCGTGGCCCCCGAAACCGCCGCTCATGCCGCCGGCGTGGCGGCCATCCTACCGATGATCACGCTGGGCATCCCGGGCTCACCAACGGCTGCTGTAATGCTTGGAGGTCTTATTATCTGGGGTCTGCAGCCGGGCCCGATGCTTTTCATTGACAACCCTGATTTCGTTTGGGGTCTGATTGCCAGCATGTACACCGGCAATGTCATCGGCGTGCTCATGGTCTTGTTGTTCGTACCGCTCTTCGCGGCGATCCTCCGCGTGCCATTCGCGATCCTCACGCCTTTGATCATCGTCCTATGCGCCATCGGCGCGTACGCCGTGCATAATAGCATGATTGACATCTGGTATATGCTGTTGTTCGGCATCATCGGATACGTGTTTAAGAAATTGGACTACCCGGCGGCCCCTCTGGTCCTTGCATTGGTCTTGGGCGACCTGGCGGAAAACGCGCTGCGCCAAAGCTTGATCATCTCACAGGGCTCTTTGGCGATTTTTTTCACCCGCCCCATCGCTGGTACCATCACCGCGGTCGCGATATTTTTTTTCCTCTTGCCAGTCCTGACACCTTGGTGGCGTCGGTTTAAAGACTCCTCACCTTCGCGGTCATAGCCCATCCAATCGGCCACTCCGGGCCTTCAAGCGAACGGTATGTCACTTGTCTTATAGAAAGTCGGGTACATTCGATCCATCAACGGGGTGGCGCCAAGAGCTATCTCAAAATCAATGGAAACCTCGTGGCAGTAACGCCCGAAACCGCATGGATCGGGCCCTAAATCCTCAGAATTTCCGATTATCCCAGGAAATAGGCGCAGTTTATCTCCCTGGGAACCAATAGCATTGGCTTGAAGCTTGCTTAAAAAGCTTTAAACAGGGACGCACTTCGCATGATCAGCCGAGCATTTACTATGAAAAGATTCGCTTTAAACCGCAGCGGCCAGGCCCAAGTCGAGTACACCCTAATAGTAGTTCTTGTCGCTCTTGGCTTTTGGTTGAGCATCCGGGATACAAACGTCGGGCAGAGTCTACAGACCGCTTGGAATGACGTATGCAGCTCGCTAGCCGCCACGAGCGGCGAGTCCGGCGTAGGGACTGGTAATGTTTGTGGCAGCTCGGACGGCTCAACAGGCGGATCCGGTCGCACGACTGGCGGCTCGGGTGGTACCACGGGCGGATCTGGTGGCACGACTGGCGGTTCGGGTGGTACCACGGGCGGATCTGGTGGCACGACTGGCGGCTCGGGTGGTACCACGGGCGGATCTGGTGGCACGACTGGCGGCTCGGGTGGTACCACAGGCGGATCTGGTGGCACGACTGGCGGCTCGGGTGGTAATTTCGGCGGCGGC
>Ga0214472_10007178_pt1 | contig 11678 bp, 7 predicted proteins | sample RVTome_6_FD_207662 | JGI IMG/M metagenome (GOLD analysis project Ga0214472, IMG submission 207662) | Soil microbial communities from uranium-contaminated site in the Upper Colorado River Basin, Wyoming, United States - RVT140D175 | ecosystem: Environmental > Terrestrial > Soil > Contaminated >...
CCAAGACGCCTGGGTCTTGTACAACACGACTCTATCGAAAGTGCCCCGGCCTGTCAGCACCGTCGCTCAACCCGCGCGTCACCGCGCCGGGTCACTCCCGATAGAGTCCTACCGTTACTGAGGACCATTCAGGTTGGTGAGCCTAACTTTCGTCAGTTGGAACCGCATTGGCGAATTGCTTAGACGGATTGACGGACTTCGACAGGTTGCCTAATCGTGCTTGGGCAGGTCGAGCCGTAAGGCAATGGAGTTTGATTAGGGAAAATGCTGACCAGGGGAAGTCAGCGACAGCTGCCGCGGAATGGCCGTGCTGGGGAGTAGAATTCACAGCACGTGGCACTCCCCCCTTATGATCGGCAGCGCCTAAAAGGGGTGTTCGCGGGCGCGCGGGCGCTGCCGGCGTCCGACCGTCAGGCCTACCTCTCCGCGGCCTGCGCCGGCAACGAGGCGCTGCGCCAGGAAGTGGAGTCGCTCCTGGCGTCAGACGAGCGCGCCAAGAGCTTCCTCGAAACGCCTGCTGCGGTTCAGGTCCAGGACGCCTTCGCAGCAAAGAATCTCGAGGGCCAGCGGATCGGCTCGTATCAGATCGAGGCATGGATCGGCGCGGGCGGGATGGGCGAGGTCTACAAAGCCCTCGACACGAAGCTGAATCGCCAAGTCGCGATCAAGGTCCTGCTGCCGGCCGTTGCCGACGATCCCGATCGCCTCGCGCGCTTCAGTCGTGAAGCGCATGTGCTCGCCTCGCTCAATCATCCGCACATCGCGCAGATCCATGGCCTCGAAGACGCCGGCGTACGAGCCTTGGTCATGGAACTGGTCGAAGGCCCGACGCTCGCCGATCGGATTGCGACCGCGGCGATCCCAGTCGGTGAGGCGCTTTCGATAGCGATGCAGATTGCCGAGGCGCTCGAAGCCGCGCACGAACAGGGGATCATCCATCGCGACCTGAAGCCCGCGAACATCAAGGTGCGCGAGGACGGCATGGTGAAGCTGCTGGACTTCGGGCTGGCGAAGGCCCTCGACCCGACAAGCCGCGCGAGTCTGGACGCGATAAACCCGCCGGCTCCCAGCGCGCATCCGACGGAAGCAGGCGTCATCCTCGGGACGGCGGCGTACATGAGTCCCGAACAGGTCCGAGGAGTGGCGGTCGACAAACGGACCGACATCTGGGCGTTCGGATGTGTGCTCTACGAGATGCTGACGGCGCAGCCGGCGTTCCCCGGCGAAACGATTTCCGACACGATCGCGGCAGTGCTGGACCGTGAGCCGGACGTGCGCGCGCTGCCGGCCGACACTCCGACGAGCGTAAAGCATCTGCTGCGGCGGTGCCTCGACAAGGATTTGAAACAGCGTCTCAGAGACATCGGTGAAGCGCGAGTCGAGCTCGAGGCGCTTGTCGCAGCGCCTCGACGCCATTCGCGTCCGACCTATCGTGGGGTCGGGCTGAACGTCGTGGCGCTTCTGGTTGTCGCAGCGGGGATCGGGGTGTTCTATTCGACGAGACCGTCAGCGCCAGTGACCTCACCATCGGAGTACACGCAGCTCACGAACTTTACCGACTCGGCCGTGGCGCCCAGCCTGTCGCCGGACGGACGAATGGTGACATTCAAGCGTGGCGAGGATTCCTTCCTGAGCCGCGGCCAGATCTACGTCAAGCTGCTCCCGAACGGTGAGTCGGTACAGCTCACCAATGACGCAGGGCGCAAGTACGCACCGGTGTTTACACCGGACGGATCGCGGATCGCGTATACCTACTGGCCAACTTCAGGTGTATGGGATACGTGGTTTGTGCCAGTGCTCGGAGGCCAGCCGAGGCTGTTCCTGCCCAATGCGTCCGGACTCACCTGGATTGCCGATCATCGGGTGATGTTTTCCGAGATCAAGACCGGCCTGCACATGGGAATTGTGACCGCGATGGAGAGCCGGACGGATTCGCGGGAAATCTATATACAGCCGAACGAGCACGCCATGGCGCACTACTCCTATGCGTCACCGGACCGTCAGCGGGTGCTTGTGGTCGAAATGGTCGGTGCCCACGCGTTTGCTGAACGGTGCCGGCTGATACCGTTCGACGGAAGTTCTGGCGGTCGACAGGTCGGACCTCAGGGCCCATGCACGTCAGCCGCCTGGTCTCCGGACGGAAAGTGGATGTACTTTGGTGCGACCGTTGGAGGCAAGTCGCACCTCTGGCGCCAGAGGTTCCCTAACGGAGCACCGGAGCAGATTACGTTCGGCCCGCTAGAGGAAGAGGGTATTGCGGTGGCGCCGGACGGCCGGTCGTTGGTGACGTCGGTCGGGACACGTCGAAGCGCAATCTGGATTCACGATGCGGCCGGCGAGCGGGCGATCTCGTCGGAAGGCTACGCCGCGGCTCCACGCCTTTCCCGGGATGGCAGACACGTGTTCTTTCTTTTGGTGCGGGACTGGGTGTTATCGCGATTCGGCTGGGTGTCATCGTCATCCGAATTGCGCTCGGTGGACCTTGCTTCGGGGAAGACCAACAGTCTGCTGCCGGGCGTCTCAGTCACGGACTACGATATTTCGAGCGACGACAAGGAAGTGGCCTTCACGACAACGGATAGCAGTGGAGAACCGCAGATTTGGCTGGCGTCCCTCGACCGGCGCACACCACCTCGCCAGATCGCTCGAGCCGGAGACCAGGTGTCCTTCGCTGGCGATGGACATCTCATCTTCCGGTCGCTGGAGGAGAAGACGAACCTGCTGGTGCGAATCCAGAAGGACGGAATGGGGCGAGAGCAAATCACGGCTGCGACGGTCCTGGACAAGGGCGGCGTGTCGCCCGACGGTGAATGGGTGCTCGTGGGGTCACCGGGGGCTGGCGTGGATGCTATTCCTGCAACGATCGCCGTGCCCATCCGCGGCAACGGCCCTCCCAGGAAGATCTGTGCGCCAACCTGCCAGGCAGGATGGTCTTCCGACGGGAAGTTCTTCTATGTGTCGCTGGACCCGAGCGCTGCTGCGACCTCTCCGGGAACTCCTGGCAAGGTGCTCGCGATTCCCGTGCCGACGGGCAAAGCGTTGCCGGAACTACCAGTTTCCGGAATCAACGTGGCGGCCGCGGTAGCCGAACTTCCAGGCACACGAGTGATCGAGCACGGTTCTCTGTTGACCGGGCCCGACCCTTTGACATTCGTTTTTACCAAGACCGACCTGCAGCGCAATCTTTTTCGGATACCTCTGCATTGACGGGCATTCACAAGGTCCCGATGACGGGAGGGGTCCGCACATGCGCGTCGTCCTGCAACTGCCGTAACGCGCTCGAAGCTCCCGCGTCGCGTAATCCATAATGTGCGCTGACGGGCTGGGCTGCCACCTGAGCAACCCAGCCGCCGAATAACGCATGCGGCGTCGTGCCTGCGGCACGTTCAGTCCCGTGGGGCGCGCCCGACGCGGATCGTTCCCTGAAAGCACGTCGCGCCCGGCGGTGCGCCCAGGCAGCCAATCGTCCCTGGTATCGTCTGAAATTCCACGTGCACCGGGGCTCCGACGCGCCACCCGAACAGGACGGTGCCGTCCAGCAGGGCCGCACCCGTGTCGCCGCTTGTCCCGCCCCGGATCAGCGCGGTGAACGAATGGTCCCCGGCTTGGACCTCATAGAACGCCTCGAGCCGAATGATGCGGCCGCAATTTGGCGCAGGCAGGTAACAGTTGTCTGCTTGCCGTTGGCTCACTTGTCGTTGAAAGACCTCGCCGACGAATCTGTTCGCGAGGTCGTCGCCCCAGAAGCCCTCCATCAGCGGGAATGTGGTTACCCATTTCGTGAAGGTCACTTCGATGGGCCGATTCCAGTCGCGGTCGCGGTTTCCTTGTGCCATGGCGAGAGACTCCGGTCCTTGGGCCATGGCGACAGACACGGGGAGCAGCATCACGATTGCTCCGACCAGCGAGATGACGCGCCTGCGAGTGCCAGTGGTGCTCATAAGACTCCTTTGCTTGACGGTTCGTGCCAGCGTGCCGTCATGCCTCGACGGATCGCGGGCGTCGATCGCCTGTTTCGGTCCTGTAGGATAGAAGCGCAAACGGGCGCTCTTTTCCCTCACGAGCCGATGACGGACCGCTCCACGTGCACGAAGTAACTGACCTGCTCCTGTCCTGGCGTCAGGGAGACGCCGCGGCGCTCGACCGCCTGATCCCGGTCGTCTACGACGAGCTACGCCGCGTGGCGCGCCGCCGTCTCCGGGGCGAATCTCCGGGGCACGCACTCCAGCCGACGGCGCTCGTTCATGAGGTGTACTTGCGACTCGTGGATGTGGACCGCATGACGCTGAAGAGCCGGGCCCACTTCTTTGCGTTGGCGGCCAAGCTGATGCGCCAGATCCTCGTCGATCACGCCCGCCGACAACACGCCGACAAGCGGGGCGGGCGCGCCACCATTGTGAGCTTGGACGGCGTGTCGCCAGTCGCCCTACCGTCGAGCGTAGACGTACTCGCCCTCAACGAGGCGCTCGGGGCGCTATCCTCAATCGATGACCGTCAGTGTCGGGTCGTGGAGCTGCGATTCTTTGCGGGGCTCGACATCGACGAGGCGGCCGAAGCGCTCGGCGTTTCGCCAGCGACAGTGGAGCGCGAATGGGCCTTAGCAAAGGCCTGGCTCTATCGACAATTGTCGTCGCACGCGTGACCGAGTCCGGCGTTGAAGCCCCTGCGCGGGCCCCTCGCCGCTGACAAGAAACGTGGGCGATTGGCGCATTCGGCCGGCCGCGCTGGCGGATCAGCACAAGAGTGGCGACCACCGGACAACCCCGGTTGGTTGGCGAGTGACGATTGCCGGAGCGGATCGGGTTCGCGGCGGTCCGGCCGGATTACTCCTGACAAGTCGGCTATGGGCAAGTTCCCGTTCTTCGGGAACTGGAGAGCCGCAGAGGAATCGAACTGCGGGGCACTCGTGCGGTTTTGACGCGTCTGGCGGCGCACATTTTTTGACAAGTTGGTAGAAATCAGCGTGATCTGAACCCCGGTTCGAGGCTCAACGGCCCCCCTCCTCGAACGCCTCGGCGAACCGCTGGCGCTGATCGGCATTACCGAGCATCAGCAGCGTGCCGCCTTCGGGGAGCAGGGTCTCCGCCGTCAGCTGTGTCGTGACGATCCTCTCCTCTTCGATGGCCACGACGCTCAGACCTGTCCGTGAACCGATGCCGGTCTTCGCCAGCGGCTGCCCCGCCAGAGAGGGCGGCACTCGAACCTCGAACAGCCTGACCCCTTCGCCCAGCATCACAGCGGCGTCGCCGTTGACGAGCGACATGATGCTGTCGACCCCAAGCGACGTGTAGCTGAGCACGAAATCGGCGCCGGCGCGGTGAATAGCCTCGACGTTGCGCTCGTGCGTGATGCGGCTCACGATTCGGAGGCCGGGATTGAGCTTGCGGCAGTAAACGGCGAGATAAATATTCATGGCATCGTCATTGGTCGTCAACAGCACGGACGCGGCGCGGCCGATGCCAGCCCGTCCGATCGTCTCCCGGTCGGCGGCGTCACCCGCGTAGACCGCGTCGACGTCCGGCGCAAGGGCCTCGAGTGCCTTCTGGTCACGATCGAGCGCATGGACGACCAGCGCCTTCCGCTTCAGCGCCCTGGCTGCGGCCTGCCCGACCTTTCCCGCGCCAATCACCAGCACCGGCGCCGTCGTGCCCTCGCGCGCGATCAGCGCGTTGAGCGCGCGGATCTGCGGGGCCGAACCGGCGACGACCGCCACGGCGTCGGCGCGAATCGCCGTGTGTGGGAAGGCGGGTTGCAGGCGGCCGCGCTCCCACAGCCCGACGACGCTCAGGCCGGTCAGCTCGCGCAGGCGCGTATCGCGCACCAGCGCGCCCGCAAGCAGCGTGTCGCGGACCGGCAGCTCGGCGACATGCACGCTGTGGAACGAGCCGATCACGTGTGCCTCGGCGCGACCGGTGTCCACCCGGTTGGCAAGCGACTCCCCGAGCTGGCGCTTCAACGGCAGCACCGTCGTGGCGCCGCTGAGCTGAAGGATGTCGACCGAGTCCTCCTCCTCGACGACGGCGGCGATGTGCACCTTCGGCGCGACCTCGCGCACGGTCAGCGTGATGTTCGTGTTGGCCGTATCCTCACAGTTGGCGACGACCAGCCGCGCGCCAGGCGCCCGCAGCCGCTCGTAAGTGGCCCGGCTGTCGTTCTCGCCGGCGATCACGGCCAGATCGTCGCTCACAAACCGCGCCGCCTTCCCGGCGTCCGGCTCGACGATGAAGTACGGGATGGTGGCAGCAGTCAGCCGCTCGATGAGACCGGCCGCCACGGCGTCGTACTCGGTGATGATCACGTGCCCGCTCGTCCCGGCGCGGACCTCGCGCGGGGCGCGCAATCGCACGCGCGACTCGAGCCAGGGCGCATAGAAGAGGCGGATGAACAGAAACGGCAGCAGGACGAGCAGAAACACCACCCCCGACACGAGGACGACCATGCTGAAGAGGCGCCCGATGTCGCTGGTGAACGTGATGTCGCCAAACCCCAGCGTCGTCATCACCACGAGCGTCCAGTAGAAGCCCGTGATCCACGAGTGCTGCTGGCCCTCGATGCGGATCATGATCAGATGGAAGAGCGCCGCATACACGGTGACCATCACGAGGAGAAAGGCGAAGTACTTGAGGAGGGCGCCGAGATTGGTTCGCGTCTCACCCTCAGCAAAGAGGAAGCCGAACTGGCTGGACAGGTACTTCATGGCGCGACGTATGTTAGTGCGTGCCCCGCTCTCGCGGGGCTGTCCGGCCGGGACTCGTGTGCCGGCCTCTCGCGCCGCTCGCAGGCGCTCATTGACCTCGCCTGCTCACCCCCGCCCGATGTGAAGCGTATGCATTACGATTTCACGGCAGGGCACTGCCGCTCGTCCCCGATGTGCGGCTCGGCCCGTATGACATCACCGCCATGATCGCAGAGCGTCAGAGAGCGCGGCGGCACCTCACCGGCGGGGCCGTTCGAGCCGTACCGCCGCGGCCGCCACAGGGCGAGCGCCCAGCGTCTCGCGCCGGATGGCCGCGGCGTTGATGACGCCCGGCGTGCGCATCGCGGCGCACCGTTTCCTCGTCGCCGGGTTCCTCTGCCTGGGGATCGCCGCCGTGGCGTATGGAGCGCTGCTCCTCACGCGCGGTCCCACGCCGATCTTCATGCGCGTCAGGTGGGCACCGGACGTCGACGACCTTGCGCGGCAGGTAGCAGAACGCCGCTACCGTCTGTCGCAGGCAGAGCTATTGGAGGGGCGCACCTGGGGGTACACCCTCAGCGACCTCTCCCCCACGAACGTCAGAGCGCTCGTCACCGACCCGGCCGTCGAGGATACCCAAGGCATCGATCGAGCGGCGTTTCGAGCCAGCCCTGCGGCGGAGAGACGCCCCTACCCCGCGTCGGACTCGTTGACACCGGCGAGTCTCTGGGCCGTCACCGCCCTCTGCCTGTTCGTCGGGCTCACCGGCGTCAGCGTTGGACTCATCGGGCGAGCCGCTGCAGGAACGCCGACTGCCCTGTTTGCCCCGCAACCGACCGCGGCACAGCGGCTGACGGTGACACAGCCGCTGAGTCTCCTCTTCATCACGGCACTCATGGGGATCTGCTTCCTCATCGCGAGGACGATGGAGCTCAGGGTAGACGAGGCCAACCACCTGGGCCAGATCCAACGCTACCTCTCGGGCAACTACGTCACGACCTCGACCGCGAGCGGCGGTTTCCACGCCACGGCGGCGACCTTCGCGTGGCTGACGGGGCGCTCTGGAAGAGAGGAGATCCGCCTGTTCGTTCTCCTGATCTCGGGAGCGACCATTCTGACGTTCCGAACGCTCGTGAAATCGTTCGAGCCGCAGGCCAGTACGGTGCGGACGCTCCAGTTCGCGTTGTTTCCCCTCCTCTTTCCTTTCTGGTTCCTGATCTACACGGACGTCCTCGCGCTGCTGTTGCTGCTGCTGGCCGTCCTGGCGCTGACACGGGAGCGTTTCCACCGTACCGGCATCCTGGCGATATTGAGCGTGGCGGTCCGGCAGACCTACGTCGTCTGGCTGGCCATGCTTGGGGTGTGGACGGCCATCGTGAACTCCGCCGGGCCGCTGCCACCGCTCGCCAGACGCGGCCTGAGCTTCGGCATCGCCGCCGCGCTCTTCCTGCTGTTCGTGCTGGCCAACGACGGGGTCGCGATCGGCGATCGGGACAGTCACCCCGACATGGAGCTCCACACCGAAAACCTGCTCTTCATGCTGGTGTGCTTCTTCCTGCTGTTCCTCCCGCTGATCGTGTCCAGACTTCCGCAGATCGCACGCCTGCATCCCGCAGTACTCATAGGGGTCGGGCTGTCCAGTGTCGTGCTCTTTTTCGGCACGTTTCGGGTGGATCACCCCTATAACCTCAACGTCATCACGCAGGACACCTTTCTCCGTAACGCGACGCTCCAGGCCATGACCTCGTCGACCTTCGCGCGCGTGGCGACCAGTGTGGCCATTGCGCTCGCGGCATTGTCGCTGTTCGTGATCCGATTGCGGCAGCCGATCCACTACCTCATGTATCCGTTCGCGGCGCTCTCGCTCATGCCCGTGTGGCTCATCGAGCAGCGCTACTACCTTCCCGCGTTCGCGCTCTTCATGTTGTTCCGCGAGTCCGCCTCGCCCGGCGTCGAGCGCGCGATGGTGGCCATGAACGGAGTCGTGGCGCTGTACCTGTTCGCTGGCGTGGCGCAGGGCTGGTTCTTCCTGTAAACCGGCGCGAGGACCTTCAACGTGCCGGCGCCGGCAGACATTGCCAGGCGGTGAAGGACCCTGTGAACACCGGCTTCCAGATGACCGTCCGGCCGGCTCGCTCCCGCAAATCGGTGGTCAAGACGTCCAGCCGCCCGGGTTCACTGACGACGAAAACCGACGGGTCGTCGCAAATCGCCGACGGGAACGTCGACAGCCCCGACGCCCGGAGAAACGACAGGAGCTGCGGATTCTGATTGTTTCGGCCCAACCGAATCGCCAGCCACCTGACACCCGGCGTGTGAAACGGTCTCAGCCAGTGTTCTTCAGGGAACCTGTCTCGATGAATCACCACCAGCGACGGGTGCAGGGCCGCGAGCGCGGCGCCTTCGGCATCCACCTGCAGGCTGTGACGGTGATTGGCAGCCATGGCGGCGAAGACGGCGTGCGCCTGATACACGCCCAGCACCAGAACAACCACGAGAACAGCGGCCGCCGATTTCCTGCCCAGGTGTCGAAGTCGCGCGGTCGACAGCAGGACGCTCACGAAACAGGCGATCATCGGCGCCAGGAGACGAAACGGCAGACTCTTGAAACCTACCTGTACCGCAAGACAGTACGCGGCGAAGAACATCACGGCGGCCAGCGTCACGCGACGATCCCGGGCCTGGGAATGCACACCGAGGACGAGCGCCACTCCCAATAACGCGGGCCAGGCCTCGTTCAATCGCTCCAGCCAATTGGCGCGATCGAACATCCACAAGCGCTGCACAGCGGCGGAGCCATAGTCCATGGGTGTCAGGTGTGCGAGGGTTGCTTCAGAGAACTCCCGTACCGACCTGACGCTGAAGCGCTCCGGCGTCACCGCCCAGGCATGTTCCAGCATCGTCCAATCGTTGCCTGTCCAGCCCACTGATTCTCGCGTCCCGGTGACATCGACCGCCGCCGGCAACAGCGCTTGCCAGTTCCAATCGAACAAGGCGGTCACGAGCTCGTTCATTTCCCGATACGCATCCCACTCCGGTCGCATGCTGTAGAGCGCGAGATCTGCGGCATAGAGGACCGCACACAATGCGACCGCACCGCCTGCCAGTCCGGCTATCGTTCTCATCCCGCGGCGACGCGCGAGGATCGCGCGCGGCATCAGGCACGCAATCACGGCCAACGCCCCCGCCATCGCGCCGCCGGATCGCAGCAAGAGTCCGAAGACCAGGAGCGCAACGGCCATGGCCAGGACCGTGCGGCGGCGGGCACCGTCGTCTTCGAGTTCAGACCACGCGAGCACGGTCGCCGCGCCGCCGGCAATGGTGGCGCTGATCGTGTACTGCACGCTGCCGACCAGCGGCAGCAACGCCGTGACCGCCACGGTCGTCGCCGAGAGCTGCAAGACGACAGCCGAGCCGAGCGATCGCCACACCAGGGACAGGAACACCGCCATGCCCCACACCAGAATTCCCGTGACGGCGATGTCCCACGCATATGCCGAAGGCCAGGCGTAGCGAATGGCGACAAGCGACCACCCGAGCGCCGCGTGCGGCAGCAGCGCAAATCCTGTCGGCGGTTGTCCCGGAACGCGCGTGCCCTCCAGAACACGGCGAATCGTCACATCGTCGTTGGTATCGTACGCTGGAGGAATCCATATCCACAGCAGCGCGACCGCACACATCACGAAGGTGAGTGACACGCCGAATGTCGCCCATCGGAAGCCGCTCATCATTGCACCGGATTTATACCTTACTAAAGTGCGGTAATGCCCAGTGAACGCTCATCCCGTCCGTGGTATGAGTGGAGGTGCCCTGCCTGGCCTGCGGATGAAGGAGGATCGGCGATGAATCGGATCCTGGCGTACGGGATTCTCGCGATAGGTGTCGTGGGCGTGCCCGGCGCGGCCGGACAGCAACCGACCTTTCGCGGGACGGGCGACTCTGTTCGCGTCTTCGTCACCGTCACCGATCGAGAGGGTCGGCTCGTCACGACGCTCTCGCAAAACGACTTCGAGGTGCGCGACGAAGGCCGGCCGCAGCCCATCACGCTGTTCGACAACACTCCTCAACCTGTTCGCCTGATTGTGATGATCGACGTGTCGGGCAGCATGCAGGGCAACCTGCCGTTGCTCCGCGCTGCCGCGGAACAGCTCTTCGCGCGCCTTCGCCCGGACGACGTCGCGCGGGTCGGCACGTTCGGGCGCGAGGTTGCGATGAGTCCCGTCTTCGCCCACGATGTCGAGCGTCTGCTGAGCGAGCTCCCGGACACGATTGCACCCAATGCGCCTACGCCGCTCTGGCGCGCGATCGACGAGGCGATGGACGGCTTCGGTGATGAGGGGAGCGAGGCGCGCCGGGTGGTCCTCGTATTGAGCGACGGCAAGGACAGCGGCCCCATCAGTTTCCGCGAGCGATACGTCAGCCAGGCTGAGATCGTCGACCGCGCGCGCCGCGACGATGTGATGGTCTACGCCATTGGCATGCGCAGCCGCGGCTCGCGGCCGATTCAGCCGGGGATCGGGCCGGGCGGGCTCCAGGCCGCCTTGACGGCCGACCTTCCCGATCCCGGACTCGCCCTCGTCGCGGAGCAGACAGGCGGCGGCTACACGGAGATTCGCTTCGGACAGGATCTCGGCGCCGCATTCGCCCACGTCGCCGACGAGCTGCACAGCCAGTACCTACTGGGCTTCGCTCCACCGAAACGCGACGGCAAGGTGCACGACATCGAGGTGCGCGTCGCCACGCGCGGACTGAAGCCACGCGCGCGAAAAAGCTACGTCGCACCCAGGGACTAGCGAGGGCCGGACAGGCTGAACCTGCCCGGCCCTTCAAGCCCTGGTGACACTTACTGCCAGGCGGAGTACACCGGCTTGCCCACCATGTACGCCGGGTTGGCGCCGGGCCGCGGAGTGAACTTGTTGAAGCGGCCCGAGTTGACGCCCGCCGTGTAGAGGTTGCCTTCCTGGTCGGTGCTGATGCCGTGCACGCCCCAGAGCGAGCCGGG
>Ga0214472_10007179_pt1 | contig 11676 bp, 18 predicted proteins | sample RVTome_6_FD_207662 | JGI IMG/M metagenome (GOLD analysis project Ga0214472, IMG submission 207662) | Soil microbial communities from uranium-contaminated site in the Upper Colorado River Basin, Wyoming, United States - RVT140D175 | ecosystem: Environmental > Terrestrial > Soil > Contaminated >...
CTGCGGGCACCCAGCGCGTGGTGTCCGGCGAAAGCACCCGGCAGGCAACGCGCTACGCGCTGAAACCCAGGCTCGGCGCGACCCTTCGCATCTTCGCCACCCTCATGGGAAAGGCGCCGGCCGACCAGGAATGCGTGATCCTCACCGAGGAGGTCCCCGCCTTCGTGCGCTGCGACGGCCCCCTGTTCCTCAAGGGACCCGTCTGGCGTATCGAGACGACGAGCGCCAGGTGAAATCATCATCGGCGCACAGGAGAATCATTCCGGCCCCAGGGTCGTCATGGTCGAGAACTACGAGTCGGGATTGATTTGGCGGTTGATGCGCGGCTGTCCCTACATTGCGGCGGGCCTGCGAGCCGCCGGATTCAACGGGGGATGGTTGGAGGCTCAATCGTGAAGATAAGCCCGGTGTCGAGCCACGCGGAACAGAGGCTTTCTGTCAGTGCCGGGAGATGTCCCTCGCCTTCGCTCAGACTTCGAGGACGCTGATACTTTGAGCCTCCAGCCATTTCCGCACCCTCGCCCACAAGCTCGGTTCCCTCTGCTCCCAAGCCCTCACGCTTTGGGCCGGAACGACCAGAAGCGGGAACTTGTTGCGGTGGGCCGCCTCGACGATCCGCGCCAGATCGGTCCGTGAGGATCGTAGCTCCGCAACCAACTCGGTGACCAACTCCGTGGTTGTTATGGTCAGTCTCCTGGCGACTATGCCATCGTCGCTCGATGTTCACCGGCGTCTGATTTCTTGAGAGTCAGAAGCGCGACGACCTCGGCCAGCAGGCTCAGAGCCGCAGGCTTCGGGATGTGATACTGAAAGCCGGCTTGCAAGGCGGCCACCCGGTCCTCTGCCGTGGTCAGTCCCGTGAACGCCGCCGCCGGGACGTCACCGCCCTGGTCGGGCGGCAGCTTCCGCACCTCTCGAATGAGCCAATAGCCGTCCTTGTCGGGGAGTGAAAGGCTGCTCACGAGAGCGTCCGGCTTCTCTTGTTTGAGGGTGGCCAAGCCCGCGCCGGCGGATTCGACGGCCGTCACATGCGCCCCGCATTGCCCAAGGACGTCGGCCACGACTTCTCTGACCTGAGGCGCGCCTTCGATGAGGAGCACCCGAACGCCATCCAGACGTGGAGCTCCGGTCCAGACATTCATCGCGTCACCTCCGGCGGTTCGTACGAGAGGACTGCTCGATTGCATCTTCGGCAGTCTAGTCGACACGAACCCGGCCATCTATTGGACTTTGGTCCAATACGGCCGGAGAGGGGAGCCTGTCACAGGCGAATCGCATGGGGGGGCGGCGAGGCGTTCCGCGATCTACCTCTTAGAGTTTTTTTAGAGCTTTTTCAACGCATCGATCCGCTCCTGCGACCCGGGATGGGTCGCGAGGATGCCTCCGCTGCTGGCGCCCTCCGTCTGCACGAGCCAGGTCAGCGTGTTGATCATCACGTTCTTGGAGTAGCCGGCGCGCGTGAGGATGTCCACCCCGTGGCGGTCGGCTGCGTACTCTTCCGTGCGGCTGTAGCTGCTTGTGACGAGGGCGCCTGCGATGGGGGTGATGCGACCGCTGCCGGGGAAGATCTGGTCGAGAATTATTATGCCGATGCCCAAACCCGCGCCCAGCGCTTGTGCCTTCGCGACGTGACCGAGATCGTCGTGGGCGAGCTCATGGGCCAGCACGCCCCGCAGATGCTCATCGCTGGCCTTCTGAAGGAGACCAGTCGTGACATAGAACTCGCCCCCGCCGGCGCTGGCCGCATTGATGTGAGAATCGTCCATGATCCCGACCTTGACCTGATTCAGGGGCCGCGGATGGTCCATGGCGGCGACGAGCGGAGCCATGATGCGGCGGATACGCTCAGCCTGCTGCGCATCGAGCGGATGAGGCGCGGGCTGGGCGCCGCCCGTCCGTGTCGGCTGGGGCTCGCCTGGCGGCGCGCCTCCCACTCCGGCGCAACCCGCGGCCAGGAAAAGGACGAGGACGGCGACGCTGCGGCGCGTGCGCATCAGCCGTCTACGATCCGAACACGAACGTCGCGACTACGAACGCGACGCTCATTGCAAACGCGCACGCCATCGATTTGCTCATTGCCGGGCCTCCTGATTCTGTGACCTGCCATCATTGCTGACCGGCTCATGGGGCGAGGGAAAATAGGACCTGCGTCGACGCCCACCCGTGTACGCAGCGCGTCAAGCCAGCCCGGCAGCCCTTAGCCCGTGTAGCCGCGCGAGCGCATGCAGGCTGCGTAGGCATTGCGGTAGCGCTCGTCGTGCTTCCTGTTCTCGTTCAAGCCGTAGAGCGTCCCTCCGCCGGCGCCCACGAGGCCACCGATGACCGCACCCTTGCCGGCGCCGCTCCCGCCATCAATGACTGCGCCGCCCGCCGCGCCGACTGCGGCACCCGCGACCGCCCCGATCGCGCCGGCGATCACGGTATCTTTGGTCTTCTCACGCTGGCCGGCCTGGGCCGCCGCGGACTGGTTGCACGTGTCGATCGCCGACTGCGTCGGCACGCTTGCTGCCGTCGATGAGGTTGCCAGGCGCGGCGCCGCGCGGCCCGGGCTCACGTCGACCACCTTCTTGTCGCTCTCCCTGCCGCTCCAGTTCGCCACGACGAGCCCCGTCACGAGCACGGTCGCGATCACGAGAGCCATCCCGATGGCTGTCAGCTTCCACGGATTCTTCCAGCTTTCACTTGTCATGTTGTCGTTCCTCCGACGTCTACGCTAACAGCTCCGGATCATGAGGGGCTAGTGGACCTTGGTCCCATGGCGGCTCGGGAGAGGAGGCAATCGAGCGGGTGTCGCTTCGCTCTAGTGGGCGGGCATCGGGAACCTTCCGAAGGGGCCAGCCTGCGTGTTGGACCTTGGTCCAATTGTCGGACGGAGTCTGGCCGCCTACGATCCGGGATCATGGTCTCCAGGTCCCGTCGTCCAAGTAAGGAACCGACGATGATAAGCGGGGTCCGGCCGGGCTCATGGCCCGGGTGTGGGGTATTCGTGCCGCGATGTGGCGGAGCTGCCCCACGCAGAGCAACAGCTGAGTCGGCCAGATTTCAAATTTCTTGGATTCTCTTTCTGGCACTTCGGTTGCTTCCATGAAGGGGCATCCCGAGGCGACAATCCAGCGCCCGAAGACTGGAGCGTGACGTCATGTGCCTTCACCAGGACCGGGGACAGAGAATGCGGCAGATGGACAGCCTCGTGCCCACGCTCAACGATTTGTACAGGCAGGGCCGGATGACGTGGACGGAGCAGGGGAAGGGTTGGATCGGCCGGCCGGAAGAGGTGCTGGGCGCGCTCGCGACGGATGGCTTCTACGAATGCCACCGCGAGCGGCCGGTGAGCCCGATCGGGCGCCGGTCGACGGAGGGCGCGTGGGACGGGGTCAATCGGCACACGAGATCCCTGGCCTCCGTCACCTGGACGACCCGGCGGGCGCCGGAGCTGCCGATGGTGTTCATCGAAATCGACGGGGACTCGATCACGCGCCCAGCGCCGACTCCGGTCGAGCGCTGACAAGGAGGCTGCCATGCTCTGGACCATCGCGGTGATTCTGCTGGTGCTGTGGGCGCTCGGCATGATCAGTTCGTACTCGGCGGGCGGGTTGATCCACCTGCTGCTCGTGGTCGCCGTCATTGTCGTCGTCTTCCAGTTCCTCGGCGGCCGCCGATCCATGTGATGGTGCTGCGGTGACGCCCCTCGCTGGACGGCGGCGGGTCGGCTTCGTGAGTGATGCTCACCCGAATTGTCATTCGAATGGAGGTCTGGCCATGCGACCGTTGAGAGGGTTCGGGATCCTTGTCCTCACCATCGTGTTGGCGTCGGTCTGGGGGTGCGGTTCGACGGCGACGAAGGAGGGGACCGGAGAGTACGTCGATGACTCCGTGATCACGGCGAAGGTGAAGACGGCGATCTTCAACGACTCCAGCCTGAAGGTCAACGAGATCAACGTAGAGACGTTCAAGGGCGTGGTCCAGCTGAGCGGCTTCGTCAGGTCTCAGGCGGACATCGACAAGGCGGTCCAGGTCGCACGCGGGGTCTCGGGGGTCAAGTCCGTCAAGAACGACATGCGGGTCAAGTGACGACTTCTTGCAGGGCACGAGGGAGAACTTGTCATGCTGCGTGGTATCAACGATTTGAAGCGCTTCACGATCGCAGCGATAGACGGCAATCTCGGAGGTGTGCGTGACCTGTATTTCGACGACCGGAGTTGGGCCGTGCGCTATCTGGTGGTCGATACCGGCCCGCAGTTTCCGGGTCGTCGCTTCTTCGTCTCCCCCCTATCCGTCCGGGGCTCGGACCCGACCACTCTTCACCTTGGCTTGAGCATGAGGCAGGTTGAGATCAGCTCGGTCAGATCGCCTCAGCCGTCCAGGGCCGTGCCCGAGAGCCTGGCCCGCGCCGGAGACGACGGCGACGTTCACCTCCACACGGCGACCGCGGTCATGGGTTACGCCATCCGGGCGGAAGACGGAGAGATCGGTCACGTCAAGGATGTTCTCGTGGACGACAAGGCTTGGGCCATCCGTTACCTGGTCGTCGACACCGAGCGTTGGTGGGCGGGGAAGACGGTGTGGGTGTCACCGGCATGGCTCACCCGGGTGGCGTGGGACGAGTCGAAGACGCTCTTCTGCCTCGTCACAGCGGTTGGCGACGTGGGGGCCGCGGGTCGACCTGTCTCCTGCGAGCGGGCTCATTACAACGCCAGTTTCACTGAAGCGTCGGACCTGCGGGTCCAGTGACGACAGGTCGGGCCGTGGCCAATGGGTGTCCTGAAATGTTAAACAGGGGGAATTGAGATGCGAACCGCTGGGGTCCTTATCGTGGGCGCGATCATGGGGGCAGCCGTCGTGTGGCTGTGGGGACGGGAGATGGAGGAGTTCCTGGAGGATAGGACGCGCGGGGTGCGTACAAAGGCAGCGGAAGCGGTCCGGGCGGTAGACGAGACGGCCGGGAAGGTGCTGGACCGCGGCGGGGATGTCCTGCACCGGGCCGACGAATTCTTGCAAGGCACGAAGGAGCACGTCAGCGAGACTCTCCGGGCAGGGGAGGAAGCGATTCGCCCGGCACCAGCAGCCAGAGAAACATAACCAGGAGAGGGGGGAGCGCCGTGAAACCCGTGACTCTCGTCGGTGTCGTCCTGATCATTCTCGGCATAGTCGCCCTGGCCTACCAGGGCATCACGTACACGACGCGGGAGAAGGTCGTGGACCTTGGGCCGCTCAAGATCACGGCCGACAAGGAGAAGAGCATTCCGCTGCCGCCGATCCTCGGCGCACTCGCCCTTGCCGGCGGCGTGGTCTTGGTCATCGCCGGAGCTCGAAAGTCTTAAGCGTGACCGTCGCCGTGGGCGACCGGCCGTCACGCCGGACCACAGGCGTCGTTGTGCGGGAATGAGAGAGGAGCGGACATGAGCCTGATCGGACTCGTCCTTACGCTGGTGGTCGTCGGGGTTCTGCTCTGGCTGCTCAACAACTACGTGCCGATGGATTCGAAGATCAAGACGATCCTCAACGTCGTGGTCGTCATCGTGGTCGTAGTTTGGCTATTGCAGGCGTTCGGTGTCCTGGGCTCGTTGCGCGACGTGCGCATTCGGTAGCTCGCGCCGGAGTGACGTGTCCCCCCGGGGCTTCGAGGGGAAATTGCATAGATCCCCGCTGTGCCATACAAAGGCCCGGCAGGAATAACGAGGGGCCAAGGCGCGATGGGCCGTTGCAGCCTCGAGGAGGAGGCCGCAGCCAAATGGACAGCATTCTGAACGTTCTCGCCATGGTTGGGGGCCTGCTGGTCCTTGGGTGGCTCGTAGGATCGGGCGATGAGCAAGGGAAACAGGCGAGAGCGGGGGACGCCCCTCCGCCGGAGGGGTTGCCCGTCCAATCGGGGCCGTTCGAGGAATGAGGAACATGTATGCCCCCAAGATCTACGTCCCGAGGCCGTTGCCGTGTACTGGGGGCGATTGTCGCTGAGTCACCGCACGGCAGGGATCGTAAGCGTCGCCTCGCCGAACCGCGCCCCGAGCGTCCGATCCATGAGAGCCCGGATATCGCTCCCCGTCTGTGCTCGCTCCAACCAGGCAGCTCCGTTGCGGCGGACGACTTCAAGCGAGGGTGCCATGCTGTGGATGATTGCCGTGATTCCTTCTTGGCTTAGGCGCTCGGTATGATAGTTTTTCACATGGTTTTTACATGGGTGGTGCTCATGATGGGACAGGCCCTCGGATGAACTGGCGTGAGGGGGGTGCTTGATTCTGCGCCCGGTCGCGGTCGCCCCGCTCATTCTGCTGCTGTTCTCCGCGGTCGCCGGCATCGCCTCCGCCCAGTTGCCCGCCCGCGTCGAGACCCCCTACAGCCTGATGGACGCCGAGAGCCGGACATTCCTCGAGGGCGGCATCGAGGCCCCCTTGCGGGGCAACGGCCCCTTTACGGGCTACGGCTACTTGTTTTATACGCGGCCGCACTTCCTCGATGAGGACCTCTACCTGCGCTTGGTCATCCCGCCCGGTTACTTCATATCGGAGCTGATCCGCGACCACTGGCCCAGCCAGAACAGCGCGGTTGGCGTCGGCATTAGCGGAGGGTTCTTCGCCGAAAGTCAGACCGAGTTCCAGAACGGCCGCTACGAGAGAGACGCGTCGTTCAACGGTGACTCGGCCGGGGGGACGCTCGCCTACTACTTGCGTGGCCTGAAGATCGGCGGCGTGTTGCCGGCCGAGGGCCAGATCCGCGCAAATCCGAAGTACGTTTGGTACGACCGCACCAGCGACACGTCGCGCAGATTCCGCCTGCCCGAGAACTCCGCGATCTACGATGTGCGCGCGGGGATTCGTCTGGGCGGTGTGCCTCCGGAGCTCTTCCCCAACGCCGCCTTGGAGCTGTCACTGTGGCACACTCTCAGCTACCGCGACAACGCCGGCCGCTACGGACTCCCGGAGCGGCCTCATGAGTCCGAGCACCTCACGCAGCGGACGTGGACACGGCTGGGCGGGATTTTCACGTTTTGGGGCACACAGGCGAGCGCGTTCCTGAACGCAGGCATCGCCGAGGACACCGACGCGCTTTCCGCTTTCCGCATGGGCGGGGGCCTCCGCCTGCGCGCCGAATTTCCCCTGTTGCTGCACGGCTACTACGTCGAGGAGATCTTCGCGCGACGCTTCTGGCTGGTGAACCTTGGCTACCGGTTTCCGATCTGGCCCGGTCAGGACCGCGTCCACCTCCAGCTCTTGGCCGACTACGCTCGGGTCGATTACGTCCAGGGCCATTCCCTGCCGCGCAGCGGCCTCGCCGGCGTCGGCGCCAACCTGTCGGTCGCCCTCACGAAGCGCATCGCGCTGGTCGTGGGGTATGGTTACGGCATCGATGCGCCGCGCGGCCATAGTTTCGGCGGCCAGGCGGTCGACGCGCAGTTCGAGTTCAAGTGGTAGAGGATCCGGCACAACAGGAAGTCCGTGCGGTGCGCGTCTTCGGGCCTGCGAGTAGGCCAGTCCCAGGCTCGTGGGAGACGCGGCGATGGACTCGCTCAGAAGCGCCAAGGCCCTGCAGGAGGAGGTCATCCTGCTCGCCGTTGTCATCGATGAGCAGGCGCGGCAAATCGCCGAGCGCCAGCGGGGCAGGGGACGTTCGACGGATGAACGCGAACAGAGGCACGGAAACGCCGAAGGCCGGAAAGGAGATCCCGGCCTTCGGCAGGTCGCGCGCTCTCTACTTTCTGGTGCCCGCCTACATGCCGAGCTTGGCGCGCGTGTCGTCGTCGAGCCGCCCGGTCACCTTCAAGCCTTCCCCCTTCTGGTAGTCAGCGAGCGCGGCGCGGGTGCGCCGACCCATCTTGCCGTCGATCATGCCCGGGTCACGGCCCTTGTCCTTCAGCGCCTGCTGCGCCGCCATGACGTCTTGATTCTTCATGGCGCCGTGATGGTCCTCGGGGCCCTCGGTTTTGCGTCCGAGCATCCGGTCCTTCACATCCTTCGCCTTGTCCTCGATCTTGTCCTCGGCCCTGTTGGCGGCGTCCTTTGTCTTCTGGACGCCGGTCTTGATCTTCTGCCCAACGGTGTCGGCCGTCGCCGGCGTCGTCAGCGCGGCACCCAGCGCGACGGCGAACAGCACTAGAAGAAATCTCTTCATGCGAATCCTCCCCCTCTTGTTGGTGCGGCCGGTCTCGTTTGGCCTCGTGACGTCGCTCCGCTTCGGAGGCCGATGAAGCGGGGGGAAGCGACAGAAACCCCCGCACCAACACCGAGCCGCTTGATGACTCTTGCCGCACTGTAGTCGACATCATCGGTCCCGCCTATTGGACCTTGGGCCATCCCGATGCGTTTGTACCGGCTCTGTGGTCGGCTTCGGAACCGGGGTGGGCTAAGGTCCAATAGGCAGGCCCGATGACGTCGACTAGATTCGGGTCACGAGGGGACAGCCCGGGGGGTCTGTCGCTTCCCCCCGCTTCATCGGCCTCCGAAGCGGAGCGCCCCCAGGAGGCCGAAGCTATGAGAGCGCAAAGCGTCCTTGTCCTCGTCACCTTCCTGGCATACGCCGCACTCGCTTCGTCTTCGACGCCGGAAGCCGAAGTGAGCCTCGTCGAAGACTGGGTTCAGCAGACCATCGGCGCAACGGGCATTCCTTCAGGATGGAACCCCTACGCCACAGTCGGGGGCCGCCCAGCCTACGACTTTACCGTGGCAGAGGAGGACGGGCGCAGAGCCCTGCACCTCAAGAGCCACGACGATCACTCGACGATTGCCAAGAAGATCCGGGTCGACCTGCGAGCGACCCCGATCCTGGAATGGACGTGGAAGATCGTGAAGCTCCCGGCGGGCGCCGACATCCGCAAGAAGGAGACGTCCGATCTGACGGGTCACATCCTCGTGGCGTGGCCGCGCTTTCCGGCGCTGCTGCGCACTCGCCTGATCGGATATGCGTGGGACACGATCGCTCCGGCCCAGACTGTGGAAAAGAGTCAGAAGACCGGGGCCGTCACCTTTTTTGTCGTGCGGTCAGGACCCAGAGACCTCAACCGATGGGTGACGGAGCGACGAAACGTGTATGGAGACCACAAGAAGGTCTTCGGCGAAGACCACGAGAACCCCCAGGCCGTGGTCGTCTCGATCGACACGAACGATACGCACTCCGGGGCAGAAGCGTTCATCGGACGCATCATCTTCACGAACGGCTCCGGCGAGGCCGCGCTGAATCGGTAGCCGACCGGGTACGTGTCCCGCTGGACCGATGAGGGCCTCCTACTCCACCGGGGTTTCGCAGGCTGCGGCGGCTGCGGGGCCGCCGCGCCTCGCCTCCATGCGCGCGCGCAAGTACTCGATACCGATCGGCATGAGCGAGAACACGCTGATGGCGAGGATGATGTAGTGGAACTGCTCCCTGACGACCGGCAGGTCAGCGAAGAAGTAGCCGGCGAGCAGGAAAAAGTTGACCCAGACGATGCCGCCCGCCACGTTGTAGAGGGCGAACCGGGAGTAGGACATCTGGCCGATGCCCGCGACGAACGGAGCGAAGGTGCGGACGATCGGGACGAACCGCGCGAGGAAGATCGCCTTGCCGCCGTATCTCTCGTAGAACCGTTGGGCCCGCATCAGCTGTTTCTTGTTGAGGAGGCGCGAGGTTTCGCTCGTGAAGACTTTCCGCCCGACGCGGGAGCCGGCACCGTAGTTCACGGCGTCGCCGAGGACCGCGGCGACACACAGCAGGGCCGAGACGAGGGGCAGGTTGATCGGCGAGCCGGGTCGGGTCGGGAGGGCGCCTACGGCGAAGAGCAGCGAGTCACCGGGCAGGAACGGGGTGACGACCAGGCCGGTCTCGCAGAAGACGATGAGGAAGAGCAGGCCGTAGAGCCAGCCCCCGAGGTCACCCCCTAGTGTGTTGAGGTGCCGGTCGAGGTGGAGGAAAACGTCGAGGGCCTTGCGGGCAAGATCCATGGTGAGGGCGACGTGCCTCGTCTACGGCTTGGGAATCCGCAACGCCTTGCTGATCATCAGCGAGCCGGACACCAGGTAAAGCAGCGCGATCATATCCCATTCGACGCCGAGCAAATTCACCCGATACAGATTGCCGCCGTAAAATGCCAGCATCAATACGCCGAGCGGGACGATGCTCGTCGGAATCGGTGTACCCTCGAAGTATTCCACCTTGCCCTTCCGCCCTGACAGGTCCTCCGCCGTGACGTTGTAACGCGCCAATCGGCTCACCCCGCAACCGACAAAGAATAGAAGGATCACTTGATCCAGCCAGGTGTTCACCCCGGCGGCAACGGCGATGGCCGCCGGAGCGACGCCGAAGGACACCACATCCGCAAGGGAATCCAGCTCGCGTCCCATCGGCGACGCCGAGTGCCGCCAGCGGGCGATCCGCCCGTCGAGGACATCGAGGACCAGCGCCACCGGGATCAACATCGCCGCCAGGTAGAGGTGCCGCGTGTCGTGTGTGGTGAGAAACGTCATCGCCTCGAAGATTGCGCTCACGCCGCAGAAGCCGTTGGCGATGGTGAAGAGATCAGCCAAGTGAAAGGTGCGGATCATCGAAAAGTGTGTGTGTCGCGTCTGTTCGTCATGCGCTGAAGGTGTCATATGATTCGTGACGCTCGTGCGTACGCTCCTGCTCGCCTACCAGCCCAACGTCTCGCCTGGGTTGGGGACCCGGATCGATCGAGGGTCGAGCTCGAGTCGCGCGACTTCGGCGGCGATCCGGCGGGGCGGCTCATCATACGGCTCGCGCGCCAGCTCGAATGTCCCCCAGTGGATCCCGACGAACCTGGCGGACCGGAGATCCAGCGAGCCCTGGAGCGCCTCCTCGGGCGACATATGAATCGGCCATGCGATCTCGCGCGGCGTGTAGGACCCGATGGGGAGGGCGACCAGGTCGAACGGTCCGAACGCCTCGCCGATCATCGCCAGGTGCGGCGAGTAGCCGCTGTCCCCGCCGAAGTAGAAGCGCTTCGATCCAATGACGACCCAGGACGCCCAGAGCCGCCGTCCGCTGTCGAGGAGCGTCCGCCCGGACCCGTGCTGGGCGGGAGTGCACACGATCTCGAGCCCCTTCACGGTGATGGCCTGGCCCCAATCCAGCTCCGACACGTTCGTGATTTCTCGGTCGGCCAGCCAGGCCTTGATGCCGAGGGGCACCACGAAGCGGGGATTGAAGGCCCGGGCGAGCCGCCGCACCGTCGGCTCGTCGAGATGGTCGTAGTGGTCGTGGGAGATCAGAACGAAGTCGATCGGCGGAAGATCCTCGAACGCGATGCCGGGAGGTGTGAACCGCCGGACGCCGACCGTCCCCGACAGAGGGCCGACGCGCAGGGCCCAGGTGGGATCCGTGAGGAAGTTGACGCCGTCGAGCTGGACCAGGAGGGTCGAATGACCGACCCACGTGACGGTCGGGGCGTGACCGTTCATGCGGAGCGCATCGACGTCGGGCACCTCGGCGGGGAGCGCCGCAAACGAGTGTCCACGGTTCAGCATCGTGGAGAGATGCAGGAGATAGAATCTGACGCGCGTCCAGTTCGACGCGCTCCAAAAGCCCGGGTCGAGATTCCGGAAGGTGCCGTGCAGATGGGGAGCGGAGGGAATCTTGCCGCGCTCCAGGCCCCACGTGAGCCCTGCGGTTAGGACGGACAGCAGGAGAAGCGCGAGCCCGAGATGGAGGAGTCGCTTCGTCCCCAACTAGGTGCCTTCGGCCTTCATGACGCTA
>Ga0214472_10007182_pt1 | contig 11675 bp, 10 predicted proteins | sample RVTome_6_FD_207662 | JGI IMG/M metagenome (GOLD analysis project Ga0214472, IMG submission 207662) | Soil microbial communities from uranium-contaminated site in the Upper Colorado River Basin, Wyoming, United States - RVT140D175 | ecosystem: Environmental > Terrestrial > Soil > Contaminated >...
CTTGCCAGCTCACCGCCGCGACTTCGCCGGTCAGAGACGTGTCCCGTCATGGACCATGGCTATCCAACGGAAACTTCGGTGGTTCCGAAGGCGCTGAACGCCCGCGGATGAATAAATAGGAACCACAATGGTTTAGGGACGCGAGGACCTTTGCCTCGCGGCGAAAACGGGCCACGCGCTCGGGGTCGCGTGACACCTCGTCGTGCAGCAGCTTGATGGCGACCTCGCGCTCGAGCTTGGTGTCGCGGGCGCGATAGACCTCTCCCATCCCACCCTTGCCGAGGTGGGAGAGGATCTCATAGTGGGCCAGGCGTTGTCCGATCAAGGGGGGCTCCTTCGGGGAGGATGCAGCTTACGCGGGAAGGCCAGCGCGGGCAATGAAGTGGACCGAAGGTGGTATCTCGGGTCGGATTCTTGACAGATTCAGGGTCCGCAGTTAGCGTGCAGAGCCGCTTGGCAGGCTACGTCTGGGCCAGCGCTCGATTGCTGATTCAGCACCGGGCGATTCCCCGGCCCTGTGCGATCTGGGTGCGCCGCTAGCTCAATTGGCAGAGCAACTGACTCTTAATCAGTAGGTTCGGGGTTCGATTCCCTGGCGGCGTACCAAACTCCCTCGGACACTTCGGTATTCTGAGCTAAGGCGCATCGCGTTCGAAGGTCAGCGCGAGCGTTTCCGCGAGCTCTCGGGCCGCCACGCTCGGCTCACGGCCGCCGCGCACGCGCCCGAATGCGCGTTCGAGTCGCTTGCGCTCACTGCCGGACAACTCGGACAGCATCTGCTTCGCCTGTTCGTCGACGGCGAGGGCGCCGCGGTGTGCGTGAGCTCTTCCAGCGATGAGTGCGTGATGCAGTCGGGCTCGACCGAGAACCACATGGGGGAAGTTACGATTCCGCGTAGGGCCGACGACGAGTCTTCTTCGTCCCAGTGAGATCTCCAGCAACTTCACGTCGACCAGACGATGGGCTGCCATGATCGTGCCGGCCGCCCCGACGCCACCGCCGATCAGCGCGCCCAGCAAGAAACTCGCGCCGCCCAGGGCGACGTCGATGGCGCCGCCCGCGGCCGCACCTCCGAGAGCGCCGAGGCCGCCGAGCTGGAGACGGGTGAGGCCAAAGACCCGCCAGGACTCGGCGGAGAACAGATCCTGCGCTTCGAGCGCGGCGAGCGCCGTTTCCGTCCGCTCGAGGGTGTTGTGGTCGTAGATCTTCTCCACGGCCTGTCGCGCGCGCTTCTCCAGTTCGATCAGGCGCCTCTGATACTCCGCGAGCAGTTGCTTCTTCACCGGAGAGGGGTCGTCGTGCACGCCGATGGTCTTCTCGACTTCGAGGGTGAGCATCTCCGCGATGGTCTCGGCCACCGCGCGCGCCGCCGCTTCACGACGACGTTGCCGATCGGCGACCAGGCTGTCGACGGCGCGTTGCAACGGCTGGCGCCAGGCCTCTTCCAGTTGACCGAACGCGCGCAACAACTCGATGCGCTTGTTGAAGTCGGCCGTCACCGCGTCGAAGACGCGCACGACGCTGAAGTACTGGCCCAGCGCGCTGCGCCACGCGTCGACGTGGTCCGCCTCGCCGATGGGATTGATGAGCGCGAGGCGTGGTTGTCCCGTCCAGCGCAGGATCTCCATCTCCGCCTCGTACTCTCCGCCATAGGGTACGGAGCCGTCGACCACGTAGAGGATGCCCGCGCCTTCCATGATGGGGCGAAGGAGCTCGACCTCTTCGGGAAAGCTTCTGCCTTCGGCGTGTTCGTCGAGAAACGAGCGGACGACTTCCGGATGACGATCCGCCGACGACGCGTGCGATTGAAGCCACGCCCATGCGGATCGGGCCCGCTGAAAACCGGGCGTGTCGATGAGCGTGTAGAGCACTTCGCCGTCCACTTTGAGTGGATAACTGTGGCAGTGGGTCGTCGTCCCTGGCTGCCTGCCGACCTGGACGCTGTCGTCGTGGGACAGCGTGGAGACGATGCTCGACTTGCCCTTGTTGGGATGGCCGACCACGGCGAATTGCGGCTGCGCGGTCATGCGTTGCCTCCCAGCTGCAGGAGACGAAGCCACGGGTCTGCGACACGGCCGATCGACTGCTGCCAGACCTTCAGGTCGTCTGGGTCCGCGCTGACCAATGCGCCGGAGGCATCGCGGCCGACGGGGGCCACCAGGAGCATGCGCTCACGTTTCGTCTCGCGGCGCAGCGCCCGCAGGAAGTCGAGGATTTCTGCCATGGGCGGCTCCCAGGCCTTGACCAGGATCAGCACGCTGCTGTCTTTCTGCTCTTTGGCCGCGGCGCTGATCACTTCCTGATCCTGCTCCGGCGTGCGCGTTCCACCGGCGCTGTGCCAGTGCTCCGCGCCGAGGCCTGCCGCGTGGGCGAGCCAGTCGGAAGCCTTATCGTGGTCGCTTGCAGCCTCCGACCAGTCCACGATGACGGCGCGTTGGCCGCCGACGGTGGTGGCGAGACGGGCCTCGTCCGCGTGCGTGTCCTGCATCCGATCGTCGTCGTCGGGGTTCTCGGCGTGACTTTCGACCAGCTCCGAGTTGAGCCGCGCGAGGAGGTCGCCCGTTCCGGGCAGGTTGCGAAAGGATCGGCGCAACGCGCCCCGCAGCCGGGCCCGCGCGACGAGCCAGGTCAACAGGCGGGGCAAGAGGCCGTACACCGCCATGCACATCACCAGGAACGGCCACCAACCGCCCAGGCCGACGGGCGAGACGACGGCGGGGAAGCTGCCTTCCTGGAGTCGGAAATAGCGTGTCGTCTCGATCAACTCGGCCGACGGTCGAGCGTCGGGGAAGAAGCTGGCCCAGGGAGCCGAGAGCAGATCGGTCCAGCGGCGCAGATCCGCTGATTCGAGCTGCAGCGTAGTGCTCCAAGCGAACGCGAGATCGGAGAACGCCACCAGGTAGAGAACGCTCGCCAGCGCACCCACGTGAAAGAACACCGCGAAGACCTGCGAGGAATGGACCGTGATCCAACGGTCGACGGCGCCGTAGAGCCTCTGATGCGCCAGCCCCTTGCCGAGAAGAGAGCTGGCCGTGTCGCGGTAGCCCGCGGGCAGATAGCGCGTGAACAGTCGCTGGAGGCGACCCGGACTGACGAGTTCGAACGACTCCCGCAGAGCTCGCATTCCAGGAACCCAGCGAATGGCGCCCGCTGGTAGGGTGCTCAGCGCAAAGAAGAGCAGCAGCAGCAGCTGCAGAAACACGAAGAAGGCGAGGACGTGGATCACGTTCACCGGATGCGTTCCGTCGTAGTTAAAGATGACGGCGGCGGCGCCCCAGCCGACCAGCGCACCGGCAAGAGCCAGGACGAGGAGCCCCAGGCCGTGCAGCCGGTGGAGCCGATTTCCGGAGGGGCGGTCACTCTCGTCGCGGATGCGTCGCAGCCAGCTCAGGATCTGCGCGGCGGGACGCGACTCGAGGGCCTTGAGCTCCCGCCCGATGGGACGGTCTCGATGACGCAGGCTGGCGTCGGACGCTTCCGAGTCCTCGCGCAGCTGCTGAGAGAGATCGAAGAGATGGCCCAGTGTGGGTTGAGATCGGATGCCCATGGCGTTCGAGAATCTACCCCACTTTGGAGCCGGCGAGAATCTGCTTCGCGGCGGCGGCGGCTCGCTCTTCGTGTTGGAAGAGGCGAGTGGTTGGAAGTTGGTGGCGGTGCATGGGGCGGCTCGATGACTTCAGTTGCTTCTGCGTTGAGATGAATCCACATGAGCATTTCTGCGAGGCTTTGGGTTGCTCTCTGACTGTCGGGCCAACGAGAGTCTGGAAGCGTGGAAACGTGAACCCGATCGAGGAGAGTGATGTCCAGGGAGTCCATCGCGGGGGTCGCCGAAACGGGGACTGTCCTGAATTCTGTGTAATGGGCGCGGGGACCGGAGCGGCACGCGGCCTTAGAAGACCACGACCAAATTGTTCAAGGCTTTCGCCCAGTCCTTCATGGGCCGGCTCCACCGATCCGAGGCCCGCGTTATCGCCAGGTTCATGACCTTGAGCAACAGACTCCGGGGTGGGGAAAGCGCCCTGCTTCTTCACCACCTGCCGTAGCTGGGAGTTGGGATCGCCGCAGGACATTCGCTCGGATAACGGCAGCGAATTCATGGCAAACGCAGCGCGGAAGTGGCTCCATCGCGCATCCCGCCGGCGTCCAAAGCTTGGAAAATCGAGCCATCCAGGGCCGACTGGTAGGTACGCCTTGGAATTCCCGCTACTCGGAGGTTCTGATGTCTCTGCGTTCCCTCGGCCGCACCGTGTCGCTCCTGCTGTTCGTGTGGGCCGCCCTGATGGGATGTGGTTCGGACTCCAGTGGGCCCGACAACAAGGACAAAGGCCCTTCTGATTTCAGTGGCCTGTGGAGCCTCCAGCTGGAGGTCATCGCGAAGCGGACCTGTGGAAACGGAATCGGGGAGACGTTCACCCTCGACGCATCGATCACGCAGGAGGAGAACGCGGCGATCCTCAGAACACTCTGAAGGGCGCGGTCTACGTCTTCCGGTACACCGGCGCCAATTGGGTGCAAGAGCACAAGCGTGTATCTCCGGCCTCGCGCTCGAGCTTCGACTATTTCGGGGGCTCCCTGAGCGTCGACGGGGATCGCTTCGTCGTGGGGGAGGGACCGAGCGGTGGTGAAACTGCGGCTGCCTATGTCTATCGCTTCGACGGCGTCGACTGGAACGGGGAGACGACCCTGAACGCGAGCGACGCGGCGGGAGAGGACTCGATCTCCCCCGTTGCGTTGAGCGGTGACTTCGTCGCCGGGGGTGCCTGGCAGGATGACGCGAACGGTGTGAATTCGGGGGCGGCGTATCTGTTCCGGTTGTCGGGGCAGTAGGCCGTGCTGGGGGGTTTTTGCGCGAGACGACTGAATTTCGGTTCTCGTGAGACCGCCGGCTTTCTGCTGGCCGTAGATCAAGGCGATGTTGGGGTGTTGCGGTTAGCCCCACCCCAGGGTGGGCGCGATAGAGTTCGCCCATGCTGGCCTTGGTCGGCGGTATGGTGGCCGGTGTGTGTGCCCGCTGCGGTTCTGCGAGGCCAGGCTGGTTCGGCCGCGATGCCCCTCGGAGGGGCGGGGGCTCGGAGGCTTCGGATTCAACTCATGATTCGCTCCCCTCTGTATTGCAGGAGTGGGCGGCCGTCGGGGTCGCGGCCGAGTTCCCAGTAGAGGCGATCGCGTGTGGGGGTCACGGTGCCGCGGACGCGCAGGTGGTCGCCGTGCTCACCGCGCTGATGATGCCATCCGCAGAGCGTGATGAGGTTGTCGGGGTCATCGCTGCCGCCGTGGCTGCGGTATCTGAGGTGATGGACCTGGAGTTCGCGCTGCGCGCTGCAGTCGGGGACCTGGCACTGGTAGCCGTCGCGTTCGAGGACGGGTGCGAAGCGATGCGTAGAAGGTTCGACGTTGCGATCCCAGATGCGGCGGGCCTGATGAAAGACGCCGAGGACGTTCCACCACGAGGGTGCGCCGGGTTGGGCCGCTCCGGCGGCGAGATCGGCCAGGAGCTGGGCGTGTTCGCTCTGCAGATGAAAGCTCAGGGTCTCCGTGGGCTCTGCGTTGAGCCGGCGTAGATCGGGGAGTTGGGGGTCCGCGAGCAGTTCGTGTAGCGGGCGTTCGGATGTTCGGAGTTCTTTGTCGGTGGGCGGTCGATAGTCCTGGAATGCCCATTCGAGCTGATCGCTGCGCGAGCGTGTCCTGGCCCAGAGGACGGCGCGGCGCAGCTGGCGGACGGTGATCTGCGAGGCCTCGTCGATCCAGACATTCATGGAAGAGGGCGGCACACCCAGGGGGCGGAGCTGTTCCAGGAGGATGGCTGCCACGGCGGAGATGCGGCCGTCGGCACGGGCGGTTGCGAGCGGGTCTCCGCGTCGGCGTTGTCTGGCGCGGCGGAGCATGTCGAAGCCGGTGCTGGGGGCCAGGTGGATTGCTTCCTCGAGGAAGCGTTCGAGGGAGCGGTAGCCCATCTGTGCCGGGATGCGGGCGTTCACGCAATCGAGAAGTTCGTCTTCGGCGCTGCATTGCAGCGTGCGCACGCGGGACTGTTCCTGATGGAGCACGCGGTCGAGTTGTATGGCGAGCAGTCGGTGCTGGGTCATGGGGATGTCGAGAAGCTCGAGGGCGGAGGTGGCATCGTCGCGGGTGACGCCGGCGTTGGGGCGGCGCGAGGAGGACGGTCGCGTGTGCCCGGGCAATCGCGCGGGCCGCTCTGGGATGGAGAACTCCGAGCTGGCTTCGGCGAGGACGGCGGCGAGGGCTTCGTCGTCGGGGAGATCGCCGCCGCAGAGCGCGCGCGCGAGTCGAAGCGTCTCGTCGCAGTACATGGCCGCGCTGCGGGGCATGCGAAGCCGGAGCTTCACGAAGTCCGATTTGTTCGGATGTTTGGAGTTTGTCGGATGTTCGGAGTCGGGCGGCGGCGCTTGGTGGGCGTCGGTCCAGGCGCGCAGCTGGGCGATGCTCATGCGTTCGAGCTGCGGTAGGGACGCTTCGACCTCTGCCGCGGAGATGCGTCGCCCCAACAGGCTCAGGGCGGAGAAGTTGAGCTCGGAGCTGCGAGCGCGGGCGGAGTTCGCCAACAGGAGGCCTGCGTTTAGCCAGTCATACCAGCGGGCGAGGGGGATGCCGTGGCGTGCGCGGACATAGTCTGCCAGGCGGGCGAAGCCCCACTGCTCATGCAGCGCGAGTGCGCGAAACGCGAGCGCGGCGAGAGCCAGGCGCTGATGGGCGTGACGAGGTTCGGCGTGTAACGCGGCGCAAAGGCGCTCTGCGCTGGGGTTCTTCGAGGCTGCGGTGATCAAGATTGCCGAGTTTCTGGGAGGCTCGACAAGGACAGGATACATATGTTTGGGGGAGGAGACAAGCGGAATCTGGAGGAAATTTCGGCCGCTGTTCACGGTAGGGAAAGCGGCGCCCCCTCATTCCTTTGCCCTCGACAGTTCGCCTAGCCGTACCGCACTCTCATCGCGGTTCAACCGCTTCGTAGTTCGAGCCACCTCTCTCCCCCTCGGAGGTCAGCAATGAATCTGCGACGCGGTGCCATTGTGCCTGCCATTCTCTGTCTGCTCCTGCCACTTCTCTTCAGCGCCTGTGGGCCGACCCGCGTCCAGCGGGAACTGCTCAGGCCCAACGAGTACGCGCGAATCGACGCGGCATCCCAGTATCTGAAGGCGCACATGCGCGACGGTTCCGTCTACGTCCTCTCGAACTGGAGCGTGGCGGAGGCGACGAATTCCGTTCGCGGCGATGGCCAGCTCCTGGACTTCAATCGCGTGGAGCGCCAGCGCGGGACGTTCACCGTGCCCGTCGATTCGGTCCTGTTGTTCGAATCCAACGTGCTACACGGCGGCCCCGGCCAGGCCGCTCTCACGCCACTGACCTTCGTCTCCGCCGTGGTGACCGCCGTCTGTCTGGCCGATCCGAAGGCCTGCTTCGGGAGTTGTCCGACGTTCTTTGCCGAGACAGAGAACGGCTGGGAGCTGTTGGCCGAAGGCTTCTCCGCCAGCATCGCGCCCTGCCTGGAGGCGACGGATGTCGATGCTCTCGCGCGGTGGCGGCCGCGCGGATCGCGGGTCGAGTTGAAGATGACCAACGACGCGTACGAGACCCATGTGGTTCGCCATGCCGATCTGTTGGCCGTGCCGCTTTCGCTGGGGGAGAGGGCGGGGTTCACTTCGGCCGGTCGATTCCGGATGCTGCGCGAATTCGTGGAGCCAACGCGAGCGAACGCGCGCGAGGGCGACATCGTTGCGGAAGTCCGACGCATGGACGAGCTGGAGCGATTCTCCCTGGCGGACTCGACGGATCTGGCGGCTCTCGAAACCATCGATCTGGAGTTCGACGTCCCGGAGTCGGGCGAGTGGGGCCTGATGCTGGGCATGCGCCAGAGCCTCATGACTACCTATCTGTTCTACCAGGGGCTGGCGTATCTCGGTACGAACGCGGGCCAGTGGCTGGCGAAGCTGGAGGCCATGGATCCCGCGCAGCGCGCGAAGTTTACAACGCTGTGGAGCGCGCTGGGGGGCGTGAAAGTCCAGCTTCCGCAAGGCGAAGACTTTGCGACCGTGGGCGAAGTGACCGAGACGGGGCCGTTGGCCATCGACTATGACGTCGTCGAGCTTCCTGTGCTCGAGGCTGGGCCCGCGCAGCTGCGGCTGGAGCTGACACAGGGACTGTGGCGGATCGACTACGTTACGTTGGTGCAGTTGGGAGAGGTCGTGGAGCCGCTGCGGCTGTCGCCCGCGGAAGTGCATCGCGACGGGACTGGGGATGATAGTGCGCGGCGGCTGTTGCTCGATCCCGAGGAGTCGCTGGTCACGCTGCCGGGCGACGAGTATCGCCTGCTCTATGAGCTGCCGGATGACTCGGAGGAGTGGGAGCTCTTCCTGGAGAGCCGTGGCTACTATCTGGAGTGGATGCGCGACGAGTGGCTACAGGATGAGAATCCCACGCTGGCCGCGAAGATGTTGCTCATGCCGCGCCAGATGTTGCGCGACCTGGCGCCGGCGTTCAAGGCCGTGGAGCCTGCGATGGAGACCTTCTTCTGGGAGAGTCGTTATGTCCGCCAATAAGTTGAACGGGGCTCTGTTGCTGCTTCTGGCCGGCGTGTTCCTCGGTGGCTGCGCCCACAGCTCGGCGCCGGAGGGCTTCCTGCTGACGGCCGAGAACGAGCAGGAGGATGCGTTCGGTGGCTGGATCGAGTTGGAGATCTACAGTAGTTCCGAGCGAGTGCTGGAGGGCGAACTCATCGCGGTGGACGGCGACTCGCTCTTCGTGCTGGAGAAGCCGCGCGGCTGGAAGCTGGTGGCATTGCACGGGACAGACGTCCGCGAGGCGACGCTGCGCGGATACGATCCCCAGACGGGCAAGTACTCGAAGTGGACGCTCCTGGGCACGCTGTCGACGGCGTCCCACGGTTTCGGGTTGATGTTGTTGACCGCGCCGGTCTGGATCATCGGTGGTTCGACGGCGACGGCGGCGCAGTCGCACATCGCCGACTTCGAATATCGCGATGGAGATGTGGTGGACATGCGGAAGTTTGCGAGGTTTCCAGCGGGGATGCCGGAGGGGTTGAAGCGCAGCAAGTTGAGGCCGAGATAGAGGGCGGGGAGTCGCTGACGGCGGACGGACAGAAAAAGGAAACGGGTCGACAGCTTGGCGGGCGGCGCGGATTTGCCTTCCACCCATCGGTCTCCGCATATTCCGCGGACGGACACGTATCCCTCGTTTGGCTCGAATCTCTCCAGCCAAGAAGTCCGTCATGCTCGTTTCGAGACCGCTCGCGCGCGGCGCCCTCGCGTTCTGCCTCCTCATTGCCTTCGCGGCACCCGCCGTCGCCCAACCGAGCTTGTCCAGCCTCTGGCCCATCGACGCCGAGAGCAGCTGGGAGTTCGACGTCCGCGTCGAAGGCCCGTTCGACGAGGTCCGCAGCGGGATCCTACGCCAGACCGTTGCCGGCCAGGTCGGCTCGCCTCCGAGCGGAAGCGCTTGGTGCTTCGACACCGCGTGGAAAGAGCTGCCGGTCTCGCTGGCGAAGGCGCCGGAGGACCTGTCGCCGCTCGAGCAGCATCCGTTGCTCGCGCAGGGCGTCGTCGGTGCGTTATCCATGCTTCTGTTTTCTCCGCCGTGTGGGGTGAGCGCCGGCGTCCTGGCGGAGGACGAGAGTGCGCTCGGGATTTGGAACGCCGCGACCCAGAGCTGGGAGTGGTTGTGGATCGAGGCGAATTCGTCGCCGGGTTCGTCGTTCCATCTGCCGATTCGCACGCAGCTCGTCGACGATGCCTACGTCGATGGCGACGTCCGTACGATCGAAGGGGCGGTCACTGTCCCGGCGGGATCCTATACGAACGCAGTCATCGTCGACTATGTGGTCGCATTGGGTGAGTCCCAGATCAGCAACCAGGATGGCGAAGTGCTCGGCACGGTCGCCTTCGAGGTGGTCGGTTGGGTGGCCTTCGTGCCCGGTGTGGGACCCGTGGCGTCGGAGGAGAACTTCGCGCCCGCGCAGATCGATTGTCCCGCGTGTCCGCCCGCGGTGTTCGAGACGATCACGACGAGTATGGAGTTGCGGAGCAGCTTGGAAGTGCGCGTGGAGCGGCGGAGTTTTGCTAGTGTGAAGGCGAGGTTTTGAGGGGGTGGGGGCGACGGCCAGGGGTGGTTGAGTGGCGAGCTACTCGGCCATCGATCGCGCTGGCTTCCGAAACACCTGATCGCGGTGCCACTCCAGGAACTTCTTGTTCGGTAGGTAATCCTCCGAGATCGGCGGACGCGTCGCTTCGCCATGAAATCGAAGGATGTGCTGCTCGAAGGATTCGCCGCCGTGGGCGTGCTCCGACACTTCGAGGCGTAGCTCGCTGCCCAGCGTGAACGCGCCGCGGTCGAAGAGCTTGTGGTGGAGCGCGCAGAGGGCCAGGCCGTTGGGTACGACGGAGGGACCGCCGGCCTGATGCCATTTGATGTGGGCCGCCTCGATGCCCACGGATTGATCTTCGAGCTGGATGTCGTAGCCGCAGACCGTGCAGCGATAGGCGTAGGCGCGGATCACTTCTGTGCGGAAGTTGGGATCGCGTTTGCGGCGGCGGTGGGTCTCGAAGGTCGCGAGGTCGAGGCCGACGGCGCTGGCCAGGTCATCGTGGAGCGTCGACGGGAAGTGGGCCTCGAGGATCTTCTGGGCGGCCTGGACGATGAGTTGTGGGTTGTCCGTCAGCAGTTGCTGGACCGGTTCGGGGAAGCCGCCGTGGATGTCCTGTTTGAGAAGCTCGCTCTTGCGGGGATCGGTGTTGCTCTCGCGGACGAGGAGATCGCGGGTGTCGTCGAGTTCCCAGAGATTGTCGGCCTGGAGGCGGTAGAACGGGTATTCCGGATGGTAGGACTTCCTCGACGGGCCGAACTCGCGGAGGAGGGCGGTGAGTCTCTCGTCGACGGTGCGGAAGGGGATGCGGCGTGGTTCGCCCTGTTGGCAGCGGGCGAGGGCGTAGAGGAGTAGGAGGGGTTTGTGGGGGGCGCGTTCGGAGCCGCGCGACCAGATGTTGATGCGGTCGAGGAGGGAGAGGAGGTGGGACGGAGTTACAGGAGAGGCCATGGTTCGAGACTAGCATCGGTGCTTAGAGCATGTCTGTGGAAAGTGCGTACGAGACCTCGGCGAAGATGTCGACGCTCCCTGTCAGCGTCGCGGGTGTTAACCAGGCGGGCACGTGTGATGGTCTCAGCTGGGATCCGCCATCGAGTGCGGGCCTATCAGCTCAAGCAATGGAAGCGGTCTCGTACCGTTTTCCGTGCGCTGCGCGCCCGCGGTATGTCCGTGACCTCTGCCGCTCGCGTGGCTGCCAACGCTCGGTGCTGGTGGCACAACTCACGCTTGCTCTTGCACAGTGCGCTCCCAAACTCGTATCTGGCCGAGCTGGGCTTGCCTAGCCTTGGCCCGTGACCTCAACCGATCGAACCGCCCGGTGCGGACCCGCATGCCGGGTGGTGTGGGAGGGGACGCCGGGGTAAACTCGGCGCCCCTATCCCGATTGCTGTATTGGTCCACCGATTTAATTCTACAGATACGTGCCCATGAGTGTATTGGTCCACCGAGTTCAGAAGCGTAGTTTGATGGCGCAACCCGTGCGCTCCAATAGCTCCTCGCGCAAGAAATTGATAGGTCACGGCGGTCAGGAGCGGCTCGTCCAGCGCGGCGAGAACACCTC
>Ga0214472_10007183_pt1 | contig 11675 bp, 12 predicted proteins | sample RVTome_6_FD_207662 | JGI IMG/M metagenome (GOLD analysis project Ga0214472, IMG submission 207662) | Soil microbial communities from uranium-contaminated site in the Upper Colorado River Basin, Wyoming, United States - RVT140D175 | ecosystem: Environmental > Terrestrial > Soil > Contaminated >...
CCCAGCGAAGGGAGTTAGCACTGGGAGTCTTCTGAAGGGGGGAGGGGGTTGCGGAGGCGTAAACCTGTCAGCCCTTCAGCTCGATACCGGCCAGCTGCTCTAGCGCCTTGACCAGGGCGTGGTTTCCTTCCAAGCCGAGACCCTGCGCTTGGAGGCCCCGGTACAACTGGAAGACGAACCCGACCCCGGGCACAGGAACGCCAAGCTCGTCGGCAGCCTCGAGTACCAGCCGAAGGTCCTTCTGCTGGAGGTCGATGGTGAAACCGGGGCTCCAATCCCTCTCGATCATCTGCGGTCCCCGGTTGGACAGCATCCATGACCCTGCCGCCCCACCTTCGACGGCGGCCAGGGTCCTTCTCAAGTCGAGACCCGCACCCTGCGCCAACAACAACGCCTCTGAGGCAGCCAGTTGATTGAGCACCACGAGGACCTGGTTGACCGCTTTCGCCATCTGCCCTGAGCCCGGCGCCTCTCCCACATGGACGATCGAACTGGAGTAGGCCTCCATGAAGGGGCGGACCCGTTCCAGGTTTGTCTCCGACCCACCAACCATGACGGCCAAGGTTCCCTTCTCTGCGCCCTCTGACCCACCCGACACCGGGGCATCGAGCCAGGCAACGCCGAGCTCCTCGGCTCTCACCGCGAAGTCTCTGGTGGCTCCGGGCGAGATCGTCGAGTGGTCCACCAGGACGTCCCCTTCCGTCATCCCGTGAATGACTCCCAGGTCGCCGAAGACCACCTCCTCCACGTCGGGAGTGTCGGAAACGCAGACGAAGACGATGTCACTGGCCTCTCCGAGGTCGTGCGGATTGGGGGCCGTGTCGCAGACCAGGTCGACCGCCTTCTCCGCGGTCCGGTTCCACACTGTCAGCTCGTTTCCGGCTGCCAACAAGTTGACCGCCATCCCGTGGCCCATGATCCCCAACCCGATGAATCCAAGACGAGTCATATCCGCACTCTATAGGTGTGCTAAACCCGGGTCTCATGCCGATCGATCGCCTTGATTCCGTGCTCGCCGCCGAAGTCGCCGCCATGAAAGAGGCCGGGACCGAAAAGGGATCGGAGCCGGTCATCATCGGGGTGGACCCGGCTCGGGGTGAGTTTGGTCCCCGATTCCGGCTCGCCGGGTCAGAACGGCCATACCTGCGGATGAACTCGAACAGCTATCTGGGTCTGTCACGTCATCCCGCGGTGATCGCGGCGGATGAATCTGCCACCCGAGAGTTCGGGGCCGGGCCGGGCGCGGTGCGGTTCATCTCTGGCACCTATCAGACTCACCTGGATCTCGAAGAGCGGCTGGCCCGATTGCATGGTCGGCGGTCTGCGATGATCTTCGCCTCCGCATACGCGACCGTTGTCTCCTGCCTGACGTCTCTGATCACACCGGAGACGGTGGTGCTCAGTGACGAGCTGAATCACAACTGCATCATCAACGCTCTTCGATTGGCCCGACCCGCCTCCAGAGACGTATATCCCCATCTCGACTTGGCCGTGCTCGACGCCATGCTAAGAGAAGCCGCAGGCACCGGGAGACGGGCGATCGTCGTCACCGACGGCGTGTTCTCGATGCGAGGTGACTTCGCCGACCTCAAGGCGCTGATGGAGCTGGCTCGAGCCCACGACCATGATTTCGCGGAGAATGTCGTACTGGTGGTGGACGATTCGCATGGCGTGGGTGCGTTTGGGCCTGCCGGTCGTGGCACCGAGGAGGTCACCGAGTCCGGTTCGGTCGACGTGCTCATCGGCACGCTGGGCAAGGCGTTCGGTGTGAATGGCGGGTACGTGAGCGGCAGTGAGAGTCTGGTCGCCTTTCTCCGCGAGAAGGCTCCGATGTACATCTACTCCAACCCGATCACGGTCGGGGAGGCGGCGGCCGGCACCGCGGCCCTGTCCATTGTCGACTCGGATGAGGGTCTCTCCTTGCTGGGCCATCTCGCGGCGATGACCGAGAAGTTCGAAGCCGGCTTGATCGACCTCGGGTTTGAGACCATCCCCGGCCCGCACCCCATCGTCCCGCTGATGGTGAGAGACACGGAGCGCACGTCGGCGTTGGTCGCACATCTCTTCCACAACGACGTGCTTGCCACCGGTCTCAACTACCCGGTGGTGCCCAAGGGTGACGAAGAGATCCGGTTCCAGGTGAACGCGGACCACACCGAGGCGGATATCGACTCTGTGTTGGAGGTTCTTGCCGCTTTCGATCGCTAGTGCACCGACTCGCAAGTCTCACGCATGTCCCGCCGGCCCTCGGCGTCCCTGGCTGCGTCCTCGTCCTCAACGCACCGCACCGGGTGCGCCTTCGTCCTGCGTCCTTGCCAGGAACGCCGATGGCTCGGCGCTACACGCACGGAACTCACGACCCGGAGCACTAAGTCTCGAGGTCCCGCTCGACGTGCTTGCGATCGACCCCGAACTCACCCAGTGTCACCGCCCCTATCGACTTCTCGTCGCGGAGGAGCCCGAGCAGGATGTGTCCCACGCCGATGTGATCGCTCTGTGATCGTATGGCCTCGCGCAGAGACAGCTCCAGGACCTTCTTGGCGTCGGTCGAGAAGGGGATGTGCCCTTTGGTCTCGCCCTTACCCGGGCCTAGGACGACGCCGAGCCTCTCACGCAGCTTGTCCGGCGAAACACCTTCAGTGTCGAGCACGCGCCGGGTGGGCCCGATCGGATCGTCGAGCAGGGCGAGAAGGATGTGCCCGGTTGTCACCTCCGGATGCCCCGCCTGCCGACACCTCTCCTCGGACGCCACGACCACGAGCCGGGCCTCGTCGGTGAAACGCTGGAACATCGACTTGGCTGCTCCTTGGCCCGTGGCGGCGTAACCGACCCGGGTCTTGGGGACGAATCTCTTCTGGGCGGCCTGCTTGGTGACGCCAAGGGCATCGCCGATCTCGGCCCATGAGGCGCCGGAGTTGCGGGCCTGATCCACGAAATGACCGATCAGGTGGTCGGCCAGTTCGCCCAGATGCTGGGCGATCCCCACCGAGTCGGCGAGATGCTCCAGGGCCGTTTCTTGGGGTTGGCCGGTCGTGACGTGTTCGACGAGGGCGTCGAACTGGGGTAGCGGATTCTCCATGTGTCAACCCTAGGTTGACGAACCTGAGTTTGTCAACCCGAGGTTGACGGCAACTCGAGGTCCTGGTAGCCGGTCGTCGGGGATCTCAATTGTCACCATTCTGGACGGTCGAGGTTCCGTCGCTTTCGATCCTCCAGGTTTCGCCGAGGCAGAGCTGGTCGGTTAGCCGAGCGATCTCTTGCCCATCTGGATCCCGGGCGACCAGGTCACCCGAGGTGCAGCCATCTTGGCTCCAGTTGAAACCGAAGAGCTCTTGGGAGTGTGAAGCGGTGGAGGGTTCACCCAGAGAGTTCACCAGCTCTTCTGACCCATCAACTACGTGGAAGACGTCGATGGCCTGGCGCGTTCGATTCATCACGAAGGCTTCAGGCGAAAGCTGTTCTGCGCAGGCGCCAAGCGTGACGATGACGACGACTAGCCAAAGCGCCATGCCGGCTCGTCGGCTGTGTGGCCTCCTCCGACTCAAGGTGCTCATTGGCTTCGGCACTCTCGACTCCGATCGTTTGCTGATCCTACGCTCACGTCCGTCTTCGGTTCCGTGGTTCAACGGTGGTCGCCAGGCCGAGGCAACCCGTCGTCGGATAGGGTTCGCTACACCCAAGTAGGTGGAATCGATGAGCAGCAAGGAGCTAGCCGAGCGGTATGTCCAGGCGACTTGGGCCGGGGATTGGGAGACCCTGGGCACCCTTCGCCACCCGGATTGGACCGATACCTGGCCACAGTCGGGAGAGATGGTCCGTGGGCACGACAACTGGGTGCGGATAACGGAGAGCTATGAAGGGGGCCGGCCCAAGTGGGAGGTCTCGGCGGTGCACGGAGTCGGCGAGACCCAGGTAGTCACCACCCCCTTGGTCGGTCCAATATCCATGCCCCTCACGGTCGTGGGAGGCGGCGATACTTTCACCGCCGAAGGGCGGTTGCGCTACCCGGACGGGGAGCTCTACTACGTCGTCCTCATCGGCAGGATCGAGGGAGGCAAGGTGATCGAACAGAGGACCTATTTTGCTTCCCCCTTCGATCCTCCGGAATGGCGAAAGGAGTGGGTGGAGTTGGGGCCCCGGTCGGGGTCCTAGGACGCCTCCTCCACGACGACCAGGACCGCCCCCGCTTCCACCTGATCGCCGGCTCGACAGTCCACTTCCCCGACCGTTCCGCCGTACGGTGCGCGGAGAGTGTGCTCCATCTTCATCGCCTCCAGCACCACGAGCACCTGACCAGCCCTGACCTCGTCCCCGGTGGCGACCTCGACTCTGATCACCTTGCCCGGCATGGGGGAGTGAAGTGAACCCGGCGTCTCGACCGCCTCGGTGGTGGCGAAGCGGGGGATCTTCTCAAGCCGGACCGAGCCGAAGTCGGAGTCGAGATATCGCGTGTCGCCATAACGCCCCAGGGCGAACTGATACTCGGCATCGCCAAGGGTTAACTCGACCAGCTCTGGAGTGCACCTGATCAACTCGAGATCGTCGAGACCTTCGACAACGGTGACCGGGGCAGCCGAGTAGCGGACGATGTGAGTCCCGTGCTCGCCGTGGTATGCCCGTTCTTGAAGATGCCCCGGGCTGTTGCGCCATCCGGAAGGAATGGTGCCGAGGACCTTGGCCCGGTCTCGCTCCAGCGTCTGGTCGGAGAGGGCGGCGGCAACAGCAGCGATCCGTTCCAACTCCTCGTTGGCGAGTGGTCGAGCCAGCTTTGCAAGGTCGTTCCGGTCGATGAAGTGGGTGTCGGTCTCACCTGCCAAGAACCCGGGATGCTCCAGGATCCGGACAAGGAGATCACGATTGGTCGTCGGTCCGTGGATGACTCCGCGGCGAAGGACCGCGGCCAAGGTGATCGCCGCCTGCTTCCGGTCAGGGGCGTGTGCGATCACCTTGGCCAGCATCGGGTCGTAGAACACCGAGACCGTGGATCCGGTCTCGACACCGGAGTCGACACGAACCCCGGGTTCGACCGGCATCTCAAAGCGATGAATGGCGCCGGTGACCGGGAGGAAGTCCATGAGCGGGTCCTCGGCATAGAGCCGGGCCTCGATGGCATGCCCGTATCGGCGAGGGGTGAGGTCGAGGGCAGCGCCGTCGGCCACCTCGATCTGCAGCCTCACCAGGTCGAGACCGGTGATCATCTCGGTGACCGGGTGCTCCACCTGGAGACGGGTGTTCATCTCCAGAAAGAAGAACTCACCATCCTGATACAGGAACTCGACGGTCCCGGCGCCGACATAGCCCACAGCCTCGGCGGCCCGCACCGCGGTCTCGCCCATCCGAGGCCGTAGCAACTCGTCGATGACCGGTGATGGCGCCTCCTCGATGATCTTCTGATGCCTCCGCTGGATCGAGCACTCCCGCTCGAACAGGGAGAGAACCCGACCCAGGCTGTCACCAAACACCTGGATCTCGATGTGTCGGGGCGCATCGAGATACCGCTCCAGGAATACGGTGTCGTCTCCGAACGCCGATGCCGCTTCGCGTCGGGCTCCGGAAATGGAGTCGGCAAGGTCGGCCGGATCATTGACGATGCGCATTCCCTTGCCCCCGCCTCCTGCCGACGCCTTGACCAGCACCGGGAACCCGATTGCGTCGGCTGCGTCGGCTGCCTCGTTTGCGGAAAGCCCGGTGAGGTCAAGACTGGGAATGGTCGGGATCCCTATCGACGTCATCAGCTCCTTCGATGCCAGTTTCGATCCCATGACCTCTATCGCCTCCGGTGAGGGGCCGATCCAGGTGAGGCCCTGTGAGATTGCACGTCGGGCGAACTCGGCGTTCTCGGCCAGGAATCCGTAGCCGGGGTGGATGGCATCGGCCTCGGATCGCCCGGCCGCTTCCAACACCAAGTCGATGTCGAGATAGGTCTCTTTTGCAGTCGATCCGGGCAGACCGATTGAGACGTCGGCTTCGGTGACGTGGGGCTCAGCCGCGTCCTGAGCCGAGTAGACGGCCACCGTCTCTATCCTGAGCTCGCGACAGGTGCGGAACACGCGCCGGGCGATTTCCCCGCGATTGGCTACCAGGATTCTCCGGATCATCGGCTGACAGAGGGTACCGGCGGAAACCATTTCCGGTCTCAGGACGTCGTATTGGTGTCGTTCCCGATTGAATCGAGGAGTCGCGCCCACTATGAGTTACACCCAGCTGATGGAAGAAGACATGGTTCAAGGATCACCACCGGAGCCGCCGAGACGATCGAGAGCGGTTCCGATTGCCATCGTGCTCGGAGTCTTGGCCATGTTTGTCGTGATCGGGATGGCATTCGTCTCGGGGGTGCGGGGGCTGGTGGACGCGGTTCCTACCCCGGCAGACTTGGCCGCGGTGTTCGAGCCGGAGCCTTACGAAGAGATCGGCCCCGTTGTCATCAGCTCCATCCGTGACCTGGCCAATCTGACCACGATCGAGGTGATCGAGTACACCATCGTGGAGAAGGGCACCGACGAGGGATGGCTGGCCTGGGCCCGTGGCGACAGCCTGCAACTGTTTGCTGTAGCCCGGATCGGCGCCGGGGTGGACCTGAGCTCGGTCTCGGTTCGCAACGTCTCGCTGGGCGACGACGGGGTGGTCGAGATCACTGTTCCTGCGGCCGAGGTGCAGTACGTGGCGGTTGACAACGAAGCCACCCACATTCTCGACCGGAGCACCGGTGTCTTCACCAAGGGCGATCCCCAGTTGGAGACGGAGGCACGACGTGTCGCCGAGGAGGTCCTGGTCCAGGGTGCCCTCGACGAGGGCTTACTGGCTGAAGCCGAAGCCAACGCCCGTCAGGTCCTGACCGACTTCCTGCTCGGTCTCGGCTACCGCGACGTGGTGGTCGAATTCACCGGCTGAAACGCAACTACCGACGTGTCGACTGTCTCATGGAGGCAGCCGAACGCGCCGGCTGAACGCTCGGCATACATAGGCGGCGTCAGGACCCCGGCCTCGGCATCGCTCGGGCTAATCTCCGACTGCGGCGTGCTCTCACGCCTCACCCGCAAACCGGGCGCCCACACCGCCCGGCAATGCGCAGGGAAAGGTGGCCCTTGTCATCGGGAGATATCGAATGTCGTCGACTCGTGGTGGCCGTCGAACGGGGTGTGGGCTCGGGGCGGCAGCCGATGGAGATCGATGATGACTGCACACAAGAAACTCAAGGAGCGCATTCGCGCCCGGATGGACAAGACAGGCGAGAGCTACATGACCGCCCGCCGCCAGGTGGTGGGCGGTGAGGGGCATGTCCCCGATGTCGGGGTCCATCCCGACACCTCCGCACTGGCCCGGATTCTCGGTGATGCCGGGATAGGCGGCCCCGACGGCCAGCTGTCCGAGGCTCTCTTGCTCGGGATCGGAGGCGGACTCGGTGCCGGGTACATACTGTGGGAGTTCGCGCCGGAGACCGACCACAGGCCTTCTCCCCATGCCCCGGGCGGCCGTCGGGTAGTCGCCATCGGCTTCCGCAACCGCTGGCAATACCCCGACCGTTGGCTGGACACGTTGCTCGATCGGGTCGGGGTCGAGTTCCGACGGGATCAGACCTCGGGCATGGTCAAGGCGAGACGTCAACTCGATGAAGCGGTAGAGATGGGGCATTCGGTGATGGTCGAGGTATCCGTCGCCGATCTGCCTTACTGGCATCTTCCCCCGGAGGAGGCGGGAGAGTGGGGCTATCCGATCGCGGTTGTGGGCGTCGACTCTGATCGCTTTGAAGTAGACGACCGGAACTCAGGCCGGCTCACCGTTTCTGTTGAGGCGATGGCGACGGCGCGGGGCCGAATCCCCTCCTACAAGAACCGTATGGTCGTGGTCGAGCGCGCGGGCCGCCTTACCGCCGACCGGCCGTCGGGAGCTGTCGAAGCTGGTCTTGCCGATGCAGTGGAGCATTTGGCTTCGAGATCGGACTCGTTCTCGCTGCCTGCATTCTCCAAGTGGGCCAGGATGGTGACCTCCGATACCGGGAAGGGCTGGAAGAGGGTCTTCGCCGACCGAGTCGGCCTCTGGGGCGTCTTGCGCAGCACCCACGAAGCAGTCTCGGACATCGGGATCGCTGGTGGCTCCTTGCGTCCGCTCTACGCCGAGTTCCTCGACGAGGCAGGCGCATTGCTCGGGCGCCCCGGGCTCGCCGAGGTGGCCGAGCGCTACCGCCGCGCAGGCGACGCCTGGGACGACGTCGGCGACGCCACCCTGCCCGACGGGTTCGAGCCGCTGGAACAGGCGGTCGAGCTTTCTCGTCGCCGACGGGGGGCGGTGCGTCAGGGGGATGATGGCGACAGCGCCGCTGCCGATTCGGCCGCCTCCCTCAACGCATTGGCCGCCGAGTTCGAGCCGGGGTTACCGCTGACGGACCGGGAGATCGACGGACTGTTTGAGTCGTTGTCAGCGGCTATCGATGCCGCATACCGAGCCGAGGTCGAGGCCCACTCTGCCCTCTCTGAGGTGATGGGGGGATGACAGGGCTGGGGCCGGTAGCGTGAGATGATGGACACCGAGGAGCTGGTGGTCGAGACCGGAGATCGGCCCGCAGCGGTCGACATCAGCGCCGATCTGGCTCGCTTCGCCGCGGGGCAGGGCGACGGTCTTCTCTCGGTGTTCGTCCCTCACGCAACGGCCGGCCTGGCAATCATCGAGACGGGGGCGGGCAGCGACCAGGACCTGCTCACTGCCATCGACCAATTGCTCCCGGCGGAGCGGGGCCGATGGCATCACGAGCACGGCAGCCCGGGCCACGGACGGGACCATGTGCTGCCGGCGTTCGTCTCGCCCAGCGTGACCATCCCCGTCGTGGCGGGACGCATGACCCTGGGCACGTGGCAGTCGGTCGTGCTGGTCGACACCAACGTGGACAATCAGACCCGAAAGGTCCGGATGTCGTTCATCGCCGGCTGATCACATCCGGAACACACCGAAGCGGTCGGTTCCCTTCACCTCGGCAGAGTGGGTGGCGGAGAGGGCTATGCCCAGGACGTGCCGGGTGTCACGGGGGTCGATGAGACCGTCGTCGCGGACCCGGGCAGTGGAGAAGTAGGCGAGCTCTTCGGCCTCGATCTGGGTTTCGACCTCCTTGCGGCGCTTCTCGTCCTCGACCTCGTCGAACGGCTCGCCCCGCGACTCGGCCGCCTGCCGGGCGACGATCGACATCACGCCGGCCAGCTGGGTGGGGCCCATCACGGCGACCTTGTGGTTGGGGTAGCCGAACACGAAGCGGGGCTCGTAGGACCGGCCCGACATCCCGTAGTTGCCCGCTCCGTAGGAGACCCCGGCCATGAGGGTGATGTGGGGGACCTCCGAGTTGGCCACCGCGTTGACCATCTTGGCCCCGTCTTTGATGATCCCCCGCTGCTCATAGTCCTTGCCCACCATGTATCCGGTGGTGTTGTGGATGAAGATGAGCGGGGTGTCGTAACGGTTGCTCAGTTGGATGAACTCGGTCGCCTTCTGCGCCTCCTCGGAGAAGATGACACCTCTCTGATTGGCGATCACTCCCACCGGGAAGCCGTGGATCGAGCCCCACCCGGTGAGGATCGAGGTGCCGTAGACCGTCTTGTACTCCTCGAAGCGGGAGCCATCGAGGGTGCGGGCCAGGATCTCGCGCATGTCGAAGGGAACCCGGAGATCGGGCGGGATCACCCCCAGGATGTCGTCGACGTCATGCACCGGCGAGTCGGGGTCCTTGGTGGGGCCGTATCCCCGCTTGCGCCAGTTGAAATGGCTGACGATGTCGCGGCCCATTCGGATCGCCTCCTGCTCGTCCTGGGCGAAGTAGTCGGAGAGCCCCGAGATCTTCGAGTGCATCTCCGCCCCTCCCAGCTCCTCGTCGGTGGACTCCTCCCCGGTGGCCATCTTGACCAGGGGTGGTCCACCGAGAAAGACTTTGGCCTGCTCCTTGACCATGATCGAGTAGTCGCACATGGCGGGGAAGTAGGCGCCACCGGCGGTGGAGCTGCCGAAGACGATGGCGACGGTGGGGATACCCTGCTTGGAGAGCCGGGTCAGGTTGCGGAACCACTTGCCTCCGACGATGAACACTTCTGCCTGGTCGGGGAGGTCGGCTCCGCCCGATTCGACCAGGTTGATCAGGGGGAGGCGGTTCTCCATGGCGATGTCCATGATGCGCAGCGTTTTCGCCACCGAATAGCGGTTCATCGAGCCGGCCTGGCTGGTCGGGTCGTGGGCCAGGATGGCGCACTCGACTCCCTCCACCACCCCGATTCCGGTGACCACGTTCGCTCCCAGGTTCTTGTCGGTGCCCCATGCGGCCAGTGTGGAGAGCTCGAGAAAGGGGGCGTCTCGGTCCAGGAAGAGCTCTATGCGCTCGCGGGCTAGCAGCTTGCCCCGGTCACGGTGTCGCTGGATGTACTTCTCGCCCCCACCTTGGCGGGCCTGCTCCATCAGCCTCTCGAACTCGGCCAGCTGAGTTTCCATGGCGGCGCGGTTGACCCGGTATTCCTCCGACCGCGGGTCAACCTTCGTCCCCAGTACCTGCACGGAAGGCAGGCTAGTTCTGCTTACCTGAGGTACGTGGCGCCGTATATGGCGCTGGAGGGACGGAGAATGAACGCAACAGACTTCCAGGACCGGATTGGGTCTGAGATCGGGATCAGCGACTGGATGGAGATCACCCAGGACCGGGTGAGCGCCTTCGCCGATGCCACCGACGACCACCAGTGGATCCATGTCGATCAGGAGAAGGCAGCGGCAGGCCCGTTTGGCGGCACCATCGCCCACGGGTTCCTCACTCTTTCTCTCACGGTCACCCTGAGCGCCCAGGTCGAGCTCGATGTCGGGTCGCCGCGCATGGCGCTCAACTACGGGTTGGAGAAGGTGCGGTTCCCGGCACCGGTCCCGGTCGGCTCCAGGATCCGCGCTCGGATCAGTCTGGTCTCGGTCACGGATGTGGAAGGTGGGATACAGGTCAACCGCCAGGTCGTCATAGAGATCGAGGGTGGCGAGAAGCCGGCCATGGTCGCCGAGACGGTGAGCCGGTACTACTACTGACCTGACCATCTCGAAACGAAGGTGCCGTGTGGATCGACTATGCGATCTATCTGACCACCGGGCTGGCCCTGTTGAGCGTGGTAGGTCTGGCTGTGGTCGTGGTGCGGAACCGGGCGTCGGTGCCGACCCGGGTGGTCCTGATGGTGCTGCTCGCCGTCGGCCTGATCGGAACCGTGCTGGTGCGACCGGAAGGGTTCAGAGAGACGGGGGAGCCGCTCTCCGTGAGCGAGACCGCTGGTTCGCTCTACACCGAAGTGGACCAAATCGGCACGTGTCTGTCGGTGTTTCGTCGGATCGGGCCGCTCTCGTTCATCATGGGCACCGCCCTCTTTCCCGATCAGAACTGGGATCGAGCGCCCTACACCGGATGCGACGCCTCGGGACTTTCGGGCACAGTTGATCTCCCCGACTCGGTCCGAACCGGAGACTGGATGTTGTGTGACTACGCCACTTGCCACCCGCTGATCCGCTCCTGACCGCATCTACCCTGCCCGACAATGCCCGCACTCTTCAGCCTCGTCGGCGAGGACCTGATCCCCTCCGAGATGACCCGCGGCGGGTGGTCGGACGAGGCCCAGCACGGCGGGCCACCGTGCGGGATCCTTGCCCGAGCCATCGAGAACGTGCCCACCCTCGAGCCG
>Ga0214472_10007184_pt1 | contig 11673 bp, 8 predicted proteins | sample RVTome_6_FD_207662 | JGI IMG/M metagenome (GOLD analysis project Ga0214472, IMG submission 207662) | Soil microbial communities from uranium-contaminated site in the Upper Colorado River Basin, Wyoming, United States - RVT140D175 | ecosystem: Environmental > Terrestrial > Soil > Contaminated >...
GTTTCCCGACCCCTGCCTGGTCCTTGCCGCCCTTGCCGACGACCTGAGGGCGGGGGAGAGCACCCGCCTGATTCCCCTCGTCGCCACCCGGGTCTACCTCGTCCACCGCCCCGGGATCGGAGGCGTCTCGGCGGACTGGGACGGAACGCCGCTCCTGGCCCGGGCCGGACGGGGGAGGGCTCCGGTGGTCCCATGACGCTCCGGGTACGCCTGCTCATCGCCTCTTTCCTCCTCGTCGTGGTCCCCCTCACCATCCTCGCCTACGCCCTCCGCTCGGGGATGACCCAGCGGCTGACCCAGGAGTACACCCGCCGCGCGGAGACGCTGCTCGAGGTCCTCGAAGGGGATCTCGCCGCCCGGGGAGAGGCCATCGGGACCGGTCTGAAGGCATTGAGCGGCCGGATCGCCGCCGACAACCGCTTCCGCCTCGCCGCCGTCGAGGACCAGCCCCGGGAGCGTGCTTACCTGATCGACTATGCGGGGCACGCCATGGGGCTCCAGGGGCTCGATTTCCTCCAGATCCAGGATGCTTCGGGCAAGATCCTGAGTTCCGGGCATTTCCGCGCCGATTACGGGCGCGACGACCTCCGCCTGAAGCGGTTCCTCGCCTCGGTCCCGGGAAGCACCGGGCTCGCCGCGGTTCGCCGGCCCGCCGGCCCCTTCCTGGTGCTTGCCCGTGTGGATTCCCTCAACCTGGGTCTCCGGCGGTTTTACGTGCTTGCGGGAAAGGAGGTGGGGCGGGAATTCCTGATCGGGCTGACCCGGGAGCCCAACCTCGCGGTGTCCCTGGTGCTCCCACACCGCGTGCTCTCCTCGAATCCGAACCTGGAGACCGTGTTCACGCGGGGCGCGGACTCCACCGCCGCCCCCGCGCTCCCCGAGCACGCGTTCTTCAGCACCACCATCGATCGCCCCTTCCTTCCCGCCGGGACCGGCTCCGCCCCCGGGGCCGCCCGCATCGTGGTGAGCTATCCCCGCGCCCCGCTGAAACGCATCCTCTTGAATCTCGACGCATGGCTGATCTCCGTCCTCGCCACGGTGGCCCTGGGCACCCTGGTGCTGGCGTTCTGGTTCTCCGACCGCATCAGCCGGCCGATGCGCGATCTGGCCGAGAAGACCGCGGGCATCGATCTGGAGCGGCTCGACAACCGGTTCTGGACGACCCGCTCCGACGAGGTGGGAACGCTCTCCCGGTTTCTCGACGCGATGACGGGCCGTCTCCGGACCGACGCCCAGGTACTCCGGGAGGCCGAGCGCCGGGGGGCGGTGGGAGAGATCGCGCGGCAGGTGAACCACGACGTCAAGAACGGGCTCATGCCCCTCCGGAACGTCTTTCGCCATCTCGCAGAGGTGGCGGCCCGGGATCCAATGGAGCTGCCGGCAGTGTTCAGGCAGCGCTACCGCATCCTCGAGTCGAGCATGGCCTACCTGGAAGAGCTTGCCGCCAACTACGCCCGCCTCTCGCCGGGGCGGGCGCGCGCTCCCGTGGATCTCGCCGAGCTCGCCCGCCGGGTGGTGTCGGCCATGGAAGGGGGGGCGGGCGTCTCCATCGGCCTCGAGGTTGCGCAGGAGCCTGCCGTGGCCTCGGCGGATCCGGTGGGAGTCCGCCGGGTGTTCGAGAACCTCATCCAGAATGCGGTGGAGAGCGCGCGCCCGGTCGAGGGGTCGGTCAGCGTCCGCATCGAGCCGGGGTCCGATGGCTACGTCCGGTTGATCGTCGCCGACAGCGGGCCGGGGATCCCCCCCGAGCACCGGGACCACATCCTCGACGACTTCTATACCACCAAGGAGACGGGGAGCGGCCTCGGGCTCTCGATCGTGCGCCGGCTCGTGGCGGACTTCGCGGGCCGGATGGCGATCGAGAGCGAGCCCGGCTCCGGCGCGCGGTTCGTGGTGGACCTTCCGGCGGATGTCCCCGATGATCTCCCGGCGCGGGTCGTCGATCCGGGTCCGCCGTCCGGGCGAGGAGAATGAGGATGGAGACGATTCTGATCGTGGACGACATACGGGCCATGGCCGAGCAGTACGCCTACGATCTCGAACGCCTCGGGGGCTATCGGACGCGGACCGCCCTCGGAGGCAAGGACGCCCTGGAAACCCTCGAGAAGTCGGTGGTGGACTGCATGATCCTGGATCTGGAGATGCCGGGCACCGATGGGTTCGACGTCCTCGATACCATGCGCGAGCGGGAGATCCGGGTGCCGGTGATCGTGTACACCGGGACCGGCAACTACGACCGGTGCGTGCGTGCGGTCAAGGCCGGGGCCTACAGCTTCATCGACAAGGCCGAGCCCATGGAGCGTGTAGCGGGTGAGGTGGAGAACGCCCTCAAGCACGGGCGGCTCCTGGGGGAGATCGACCGGCTCAGGAAGCAGGTCGAGGAGGACTCCCCGCTCCTGGGGGGGAGCCGTCCCATGGCCGCCCTGCGCGAGGCCATCGCCCGGGTGGCTCCGATCCAGAGCGCGGTCCTGGTGCTGGGGGAGAGCGGAACCGGTAAGGAGTTGGTGGCCCGCGAGTTGCACCGACTCTCCAAGCGCCCCGACGGTCCTTTCCTCGCCCTCAACTCCGGCGCCCTGCCCCAGGATTTGGTCGAGAGCGAGCTGTTCGGTCACGAGGCGGGGGCGTTCACCGGGGCCAACCGGGCACGGAAGGGAGCGTTCGAGACCGCGTCGGGGGGCACTCTGTTCCTGGACGAGATCGGCGAGCTGCCCCTCCCCGCCCAGGCCAAACTGCTGCGGGTGCTCGAAACCTCCGAGATCAACCGCGTGGGGTCGAGCGAAACGGTGGCGGTGGACACGCGGATCGTCACCGCCACCCATCGGGATCCCGAGGCCGAGATCGACGGAGGGCGGTTCCGCCGGGATCTCTACTACCGGCTGAACGTCCACGTGATCGAGGTGCCCCCGCTCCGGGCGCGCACGGAGGACATCCCGCTCCTGGTGACGTACTTTCTCGGCTCCTGCTCCCGGAGCCTGGGGGTGCCCGAGCGCGGTATCGACGACGAGGCGGTGGCCCGGCTCCAGCGAAGCTCCTGGCGCCGGAACAACGTGCGGGAACTCCGGAACATCATCGAGCGGATGCTCATCACCTGCGAGAGTGAGACCATCAGCATCGACGACATTCCCGAGGACCTGGAGGATTCCGCCCCGGGCACGGGCCGGACGGGGACCCTCAGGGAGCGCAAGGCGGACGCGGAGCGGGCCATCGTTCTCGGTGCGCTGCAGGAGAACGGCTGGCACATCACCGAGACCGCCGCCGCCCTGGGCCTCGCCGACCATTCGAGCCTCCTCAAGATCATGCGCCGCCACCAGATCAAGAAGCCCTGATCCCCCCGCCGGCGGACCCCGGCGGCGACTCCCCGCAACCCGGTAGTTTCTTCCCCGTCGCGTGTCCGGATGGACACGGACGCCCGCCGGGGGCGGATTCACCATAGTCGTAACACATTGTATACCAACACGTTATGATGCAGCATGGAGCCTCGCCGGGAGTGGCCGTGATCTTGCATTGGAGAGAGGTACGCGCGGACGTCACCCGCGATCAGCACCAAACAGATCAGCACGAAACAATCGGGGGCGGCGGACGGGAAATGAAGGCAACGCTCCTCCGGGGAACGCTGGCCGGCCTTGCTTGGTTCGGGTGCCAGAGTTCCGAGGCCATCACCGAAGGCGACAGCGACGCGCACCGGCAAGAAGACTCATACGCCAGGTCGGTGGCCTCGGAACCCTCGACATCCGAGACCGGACTTCAAGCCAAGAGCGAAGCGGGTCAGACCGGCGCCGCGGCCGATGCCGCGGAAGAGCCGGCCCCGACCGGGGGTGAACCCGAGGCGATGGCGCCCCGGGAAGCCGGCGGCGAGACCAAAGCGGATGCATCGGGTACATCGCAGGATCGTACCGCCGGCGCCCCCGGGGGGAAGGGAAGCGCGGAGGAGAAGACGGGTGATCGAGACAGGGGATACGCGGAGGCGGAACAACTGTACCGAACCGGCGAGTATCACCGGGCGGTCGAGGGGTTCTCGGGATACGTGGAACGGAACCCCGATGTGGCCCCCGCGCACACCATGCGTGCCCTAGCCCTGATGAAGGTCAAGCGCACCGAAGATGCGGTGGCCTCCTTCGAGAGAGCCTTGGAGCTGGATCCCGGCTACGTGCCCGGCCGTCTGGCCCTGGCACGCGCATGGATCGAATTGAACCGATACGACGCGGCCCGGACTCACGTTCAGCTCGTGCTGAACGAGAACCCAGACCACAACGAAGCCCATCGGGTCTTGGGCCGCGTTCATCACAGTCGTGGGCAGGCCGAAGCGGCCATCGCCGCCTACCGCAAAGCGGCGGCGCTGGATCCGACCGACGCCTGGGCCATGAACAATCTGGGACTCGTCCTGATCGAACGCGAGCGCTTCGAGGAGGCCCTCCTGCCTCTGGCGCGAGCGGTGCAGCTGCGGCCCGGCGAACCGGTCTTCCAGAACAACCTCGGGGTTGCCCTGGAGCGGACCGGGTATTTCGCCGACGCCGCGGCGGCGTACCGCGCGGCGGTCGAGGCGGCACCGGGGCACGTCAAGGCCTCGGTGAGCCTCGACCGGGTGGAAGCGCGCGCGCCGGGTTCCAAGCCCTTCGATCTCGACCGGGCGGCCGAGCGTTTCCTCACCTCGATCGCGGAACCGGACTCCGGAATCGCGGGCGGAGAAGGGGCGGCGCTCACCGATCCGGGGGCCGGGTCGTCGGAGACGCGGTCCCCGTTCCGGACCGCGGGTTCCGAGAGCGCATCGAAGCGAAGCGAGCCTCCCGCCGAGGAGGCAACGAAAAACTGAGCTTGGCGGGCCGGGCGGCCCGCCATGCGCCCCCGGAGTGCGTCGACTCCTAGTCAGCACCCCATCGATCGCGATGCGCTCCGTCACTGGACCGCGGGGCCGGGTTTTGGCTCGAACGAGCCTGGGCGGACCCGGCCCTCGCGGGGGGCACTTCTTCCCCGCCGTCTCGGTTTGGAGGTGACGAGTCGCCCGGACGGACGACTCCGAACCTCGCGGTCAACGGCCCGCCGGTCGGAAACGCCCCCCCCGATCCGGCGGGCCGTCGATCGATTCCCCTCCCCGTGCTAGGATCGTTCGACCGCGTACCGGGCTCCGGGTGCCCGTGCGGCCCGAGCCCTATGCTGTTGCGACTCATCCTGTCCATCCTCCTCGTGTGGGCCGTTTTCCGCCTGATCCGGGCGGTGGCCCGCGGTCTCGCCCGCCGGCGGAGGGAACCCGAACGTACGGTTCATCCCTCCCCCTCCAAGCGCCGAAACCCTCTTCAGGGGGGGCGGGTCATCGACGTCGACTTCACCGAGTCCTCCAAGACCTCCAAGACGTCCAAAGAGGGAGACGAATCGTCGTGAGTTCAGCGGGCCCGGAGGCACGGGCCTCGATCCGGGTCGATCGCCTCACCAAGGAGTACCGCATGCCCGGCGGAGAGCGTTTCCGCGCGGTGGACGAGATCTCCTTCACCGCGTCCCCGGGATCGGTGTTCGGCCTCCTCGGCCCCAACGGCGCGGGCAAGACCACCACCCTCCGGATACTCTCCACCCTCATCGCCCCCACCTCGGGAACCGCCCGGGTGGCGGGATACGACGTGGTGGGCGAACCCGAGGCCGTGCGTCGTTCCATCGGGTTTCTCACCGGGAGCACGGGCCTCTATCCCCGGCTCACCGCGCGGGAGGTGGTCCGGTACTTCGGGCGGCTCTACGGCATGCCCCCCGGGGACCTCGAGCGCAGGCTCGACTCGGTGTTCGGGGCGCTGGACATCTCGTCCTTCCAGGACAAGCGATGCGGGGAACTGTCCACGGGGATGATGCAGAAGGTGTCCATCGCCCGGGCCATCATCCACGACCCTCCCGTGCTCATCCTCGATGAGCCCACCACCGGGCTCGACGTGCTGGCCAGCCGGCACCTCGTCGAGTTCATCCGCGAGTCGCGGGACATGGGAAAGTGCGTCCTGTTCTCGACCCACATCATGAGCGAGGCGGAGCGGCTTTGTGACGAGCTCGCCATCATCCACCGGGGAGGCATCGTCGATACGGGCACGGTGGCCGAGCTGCGCGAACGCACGGGGCAGACGTTCATCGAGGACGTGTTCCTCTCCCTGCTCGGCGAGCCGGTCGAGGAGCGTCCGTGAACCGGATCAACTGGGCCGAGATCGGATTGGTGTGGCGGAAGGAAATGCTCGATACCCTCCGCGACCGCCGCACCATTCTCGCCATGATCGTGCTTCCCCTGCTCGTGTATCCCCTCCTGATCATGGGGATCTCCCAGCTGGGCATCCGACAGGTGCAAAAGATCCGGGAGAGCCTCGCCGTGGTCGCGGTGGTTCCCGAGGGAGCCGCCCCCGGTCTCGTGGGGGCTCTGGCCGCGGACAGCACGATCAGCCTCGTCGCCCCCCTGGATCCCGAAGCCGCCCTCGAAGCCCGGGACATCGACGCCATCGTCCGGATGCCCGCGGACTTCGAGACCCTGGTCGCGGAGGGCCGCGATGCCGACGTCGTGATCCGGGTCGACCTCTCCCGGGACCGCGGACGCGAGGTCCGCGACCGGGTCGAGGGCTTTCTCGCGGAGTGGCGCTCGGACCTGGTCTCGCTGCGCCTCGCGGACCGGGGTCTCGCCGACACCTTTGTGCGCCCGTTCCGCGTCCAGACCGAGAACGCGGCCGGGGCCAGGAAGATGGGGGGGTCGATCATCGGGCAGATCCTGCCCATGCTGCTGGTGATCATGATGATGACGGGGGCCCTGTACCCGGCCATCGACGTCACCGCCGGAGAACGGGAGCGCGGGACGCTGGAGACCCTTCTGGTATCCCCGGGGAGCCGCTTCTCCATCGTGATCGGAAAATACCTGACCGTGTTCGTGGCCTCCATGGTCACCGCCCTCGCCAACCTCGTTTCCATGGCGTTCACCGTGTTCTACCTGGTGGGGAGCGCCAACCTGGGGGGGGGCATGGGAGAGAACCTGCCCTCTCTCATCGACTGGAGGGCGTTCTTTGCCGTCTTGCTCGTGATGGTCCCGATGGCCCTGTTCTTCTGCGGCCTGGCCATGCTCGTGGCCTCGTTCGCCCGTTCCTACAAGGAGGCGCAGAACTATCTGTCGCCCCTCTTGATCGCCTGCATGGCTCCGACCTACCTCGCTCTCCTTCCCGGGTTCGAATTGAGCTACGAAATCGCCCTCATCCCCATCGCCAACGTGGTGTTGCTCTCCCGGGAGCTTTTCCTGGGGAACTATCCCTGGAATTACTTCGCGATCACCCTCGCCACCCTCTCGGGACTGGCGCTGTTGATGCTGAGCCGGACCGTGTCCCTGTTCAGCCGGGAGGCGGTCCTGGGTGGGAGCGACTCGGGACAGCGGATCTCCTGGCGGGCGCTGTTCGCGGACGAGAAGCGGGGGAGGGCGGAGACGCTTTCTCCAGGCATGGTGGCCCCGGTCTTCGCCCTCGTGCTCCTCGGGTTCTTCTACATCGGGGGACCGCTGCAGCTTGCCGATCTGCGCTGGGGCCTCGTCGTCACCCAGATCCTGGTCATCGCGGGGTTCCCCGTGATCGCACTCCGGGTGTACCGGATCCCGGTTGCGGATACGTTGCGGGCGGGCCCATCCCGCCCGTCCGCCCTTGCCCTTGCCGCGCTGTTGATGCCGGCGGCGACCATGAGCGCCGCCCTTGCCGCGAGCCTTCAGAGCCGGGTGATCTCGGTGCCCGAGTCCTACCGGGAGCTGATGGAGCGCCTGGTCACGGTGGAGGGCGGCGGGGGGCTGGTCGCGGGCATCGTGGTGTTCGCGGTGATTCCCGGGATCTGCGAGGAGATCCTCTTTCGCGGGTTCGTGCTGCGGGGGCTGGCGGTGAGGATGAAGGGTTCGACCGCAGTGATCGCCACCGCGGTGCTCTTCGGGGCCTTCCACTTCGATCTCTACCGGTTGATCCCGACCACCATCCTCGGGCTGTTCCTCGGGTACGTCGCTCTGGCCACCGGCCGGCTGTGGCCGGCCATGGTGATCCACGTCCTCAACAACGCGTTTGCTGTCCTTGCCACCAACCTGGGGGCCTTCGAGAACGTGGCGTGGCTCAAGGAGGATGGGGCGGTGCCGCTACCGATCATCCTCGGGGCCTTCCTCCTGGGCGGGGCGGCGGTGTGGGGTCTTCGCCGGTTGCGTTCCCGCCCGCCGGATGCCGCCTCCGGCCTGGGGAAAGCGCCCTCGGAGAGCTGGACCGTTTCCGAGTAGGGGGAGCAGGGAAGTGGAACGCGCCTACACCTTCCACCAGTCTCCGTTCTTCGCGAAGTAACCGTCCCACTGGCGCTTGGCGAAGAACGAGAGCCCGATCAACCCGATCAGGTTGGGTGCAGCCATGAGCCCGTTGGCCACGTCGGCCATGCCCCACACCAGCTCCAGGGTCTGGGTCGCCCCGATGAACGTGCAGACCGTGAACACGAGCCGGTAGGGTATGATGCCCTTCTCCCCGAACAGGAACTCCACGCACCGGTCCCCGTAGTAGGACCACGCGATGGCCGTGGAGAAGGCGAACAGCGGCACCGCGATGGTGACGATGGCGTCACCGTGGGCGAAGATCGGGGCCAGCCCCCGGCGGAAGGCCTCCGCGGTGAGATCGGCGCCGTTGAGCAGCTTCCCCTCGGCGTCGAGGGCGGTCTTCCAGGCCCCGGTGACCACGATCACCAGCCCCGTGATCGAGCACACGATGATCGTGTCGATGAGCGGCCCCAGCATGGCCACCGCTCCCTCCCGGACGCTGAACTTGGTCTTGGCGGCGGCGTGGGCGATGGGGGCCGAACCCTGCCCCGCCTCGTTGGAGAACAACCCGCGCTTCATCCCCCAGGTCAGGGTGAAGAGGAAGGTCGACCCCAGAAACCCGCCTGTGGCCCCGGGCGGGGAGAACGCATGGCCGAAGATCGTTCCCAGCGCGGCGGGGACCTCGCCGAGGTTGAGGAGCAACACCGCGCCCCCCCCGAGCACGTAGATGCCGGTCATGGCCGGAACCAGACGCGAGGCAACGCTTCCGATCCTCCGGATCCCGCCCACGATCACCAGCCCCACCAGGGCCGCGAGCACCACTCCGGTCACCCACGAGGGGATGTTGAGATCGGTGGAGAACCGCTGGGCGACCGTGTTGGACTGGACCATGTTGGCCGACCCCAGGGAAGCCACCATGGCCAGGAAGGCGAAGACGATCCCGAGCCACTTGAAGTTCGAGCCCAGCCCGCGCGTGATGTAGTACATGGGGCCGCCCGAGGCGCTCCCGTCCTCGTGGATCACCCGGTAGTGGTGGGCGAGAAAGCACTCCACTCCCTTCGACGCCATCCCGAAGAACGCGGTGATCCACATCCAGAACAGCGCCCCCGGCCCCCCGTAGTGGATGGCGGTGGCCACCCCGGCGATGTTCCCGATCCCGATGGTGGCGGAGAGTGCGGCCGAGAGAGCCTGGAAGTGGCTGATGTCACCGGCGTCGTCGGGGTTGTCGAACTTCCCCCGGACCACGTGGTAGGCGTGCTTGAGCTTGCGGATCTGCACGAACCGCAGAAGCAGGCTCAACCACACCCCGGTGCCCACGAGCAGGATCAGGAACGGAACGCCCCAGACGATGCCGCTCAAGGTGTTGACGATGCTCTGAACGCTCTCCATGGGTGTCTCCCGGGGCCGGCGACGGCGCGGCGCGCGGAACGGGCGGCGCGGCCTAGGTGTCGGGGGGAAGATCGGCGGGCAACCGCCGGAGGTGGCTGAATCCGTGGATCACTCCGCCATAGAGGATGAACCCCGCGAACAGCAACACGACCAGACCGGCCGCGGGGACGCCCCGGTACAGCACCGACAGATTCCGGGATTCGGAGGATCCGTCGGGCAGCTCCGCCGTGAGCGTGACCACCCCGGCGTCGGTCGGCGTCCAAAGGACGGTGCCCGCGTCCCCGGCGGGGCCCAGGCGCTCCTCCCGCGAGACCTCGCTGCCCGGCCGGTAGACGACGCGCATCATGGCCTCCGCGGCCGGAGCGCCGTCGGCGCCGGTGACCGAGATCAGGACGGGGTCGCCGCGGCGGGGGAAGTCGTCGGCCACGGTTATGACGGCCCGGGCCCGGGGCGATCCGAGAGCGGTCGCCCCCGCGATGAGGAGGACGGCGATCCCATACCGGTGGATCATGATCGGTGCTCCTCCATGGATTCGGTATACGATCCCCGCGAGGTGAACCAGCCCGCCATCCCCACCGTGATCGCGATCCAGACCGCGAGCACCGCGATCGGAGACCGGGCCATCCAGGAGAATGCATCGGTGTAGTTGGGGGCGTAGTCCATCCCGTAGAGCCCGCCGACCTCGTCTTTCACCGCCCAGACCAGAACCAGGATCAACAGAAGCGGGATCACGAACTTGATCAACCCGTCGTACCAGACCCCGAGCTTCCACTTCGAGGTGAGGTTGATGTGGTCGCGCAGGGTGGTCGTGCCCAGCGCCCATCCCACCAGCAGGCACTCCAGGAGCCCCACGATCAGGAGGCCGTAGCTGAACGCCCAGTGATCGGTGAGGTCCAGGAGGGTGAGCCCCAGGGTGCCGTCGTTTTCGAGACCGGGATTCACGATCTGGGGAAGGGTGAACAAGGCGCTGCCGATGAACCCGAAGATGCAGAAGATGGTCAACGCCCGGGCCCGGGACACGTTGAACTTGTCGATGAGGGAGGAGGCGAGGCCCTCCACGAGGGACACCGAGGAGGACAGCCCGGCCAGCAGCAGGAGCAGGAAGAACATCAGGCCGAACCCGATCACCCCGGGGTCCCCGCCGGGAAGCTGGCCGATCCCGGTGGGAACGATGAAGAACATCATGGCCAGAGTGCTGGCGCTGGGCACCATGGCGAAGGCGAAGAGAATCGAGAACACGGCGAGCCCGGCGATGTACTCGAACCCGCAGTTCAAGAGCCCGGTGAGGATGCCGTTGTTGGTGGTGTCCGCGTCCTTGGGCAGATAGGAGGCGTAGGCGGTCATGATCCCGAAGCCCAGGGAGAGGGTGAAGAAGATCTGGCTGAACGCGCCTTGCCAGACCGCGGGATCCTTCATCACCGAGAAGTTGGGGGTGAACAGGAGCCAGACCCCCTGGATCCCGTTCTCGAGGGTGACCCCCCGGATGATGAGCACGATCATGAACACCCACATCAGCGGAACGAAGATCTTGACCGCGGCTTCGATGGTCACCGCCCCCCGGCGGACGAGGATCGCGTTCAGGACCCACACGACGGCCACGTAGATCATGGGTTGCCAGGAGCTGAGCATGGAGAAGAAATAGCCGTGGGGGTTGGCAAGCTCCGTGGGTCCGAATCCGGGGGTGGGGGTACTCGGTTGCCAGAGCTGCCCGAACGCTCCCACAAACATCCCGATCACCCAGCCCAGGATCGTGATGTAGTAGCAGGCGATGAAGCTGGCGTTCATCAGCGCCCACCACCCCACGAACTCGCCCTTCTTTCCGGCCGCGCGGTGGAGGGCCTCGGGGAAGGCGCGGCGGGTGCGGTGACCGAGCCCGAACTCCAGGATCATCACCGGAATCCCGATGACGAACAGGGCGATGAGATAGGGGAGGTAGAACGCGCCCCCTCCGAACTTGTAGGCGTTGGCGGAGAAGAACACGATGTTCCCGAGACCGATGGCCGATCCGGAGGCGGCGAGGA
>Ga0214472_10007185_pt1 | contig 11673 bp, 8 predicted proteins | sample RVTome_6_FD_207662 | JGI IMG/M metagenome (GOLD analysis project Ga0214472, IMG submission 207662) | Soil microbial communities from uranium-contaminated site in the Upper Colorado River Basin, Wyoming, United States - RVT140D175 | ecosystem: Environmental > Terrestrial > Soil > Contaminated >...
GCTCAACGTCGTCGTATGGCGCAGTCCAGAGCTGTCCATGGTCGTCCCGGTGCGACCCGACGGTAAGATTACGACACCACTCGTGGAGGACCTGCAAGCGAGCGGCAAGACCCCGAACCAGCTCGCCCGGGATATTGAGCAAGTCCTTTCCCGCTACGTGCAGAATCCCGTAGTCACGGTCATCATCACGACGTTCGCCGGCCCATACAGCCAGCAGATTCGCGTGATCGGCGAGGCGGCCAAGCCCCAGGCGCTGGCCTATCGGGAGAACATGACGCTCCTGGATGTCATGATCGCGGTGGGCGGCATCACCGATTTTGCAGCCGGCAACCGGGCGAGCATCCTGCGCCGTGAGGGCGGCAAGACCCACCAGTTCGGGGTGCTGTTGATCGATCTCATCAGGGGCGGGGATCTGTCGGCCAATGTGGATATGCGCCCCGGCGATGTCCTGATCATACCGCAGAGCTTTTTTTAGCCCCGGGTATGAAACTTGCTGCGGTTCTCGGGTTCAGTTGAGCTGCGCCTGAAAAGAACACCCGGAGGAACCGAGCATGCACGAGCTGGCCGACCAATTACTCTCTCACCTGAGGGCCACCTGGCGCTACCGATGGTACGCCTTGGCTTGTGCCTGGGTCATTGCAGCAGGCGGCTGGATTGCCGTCCACCTGATGCCAGATCGCTACGTATCTTCCGCCCGGGTCTACGTGGACACCCAGTCGATGTTGAGACCCTTGCTGTCCGGCCTCGCAGTGCAGCCTAACCTCGATCAAATGGTCGCGATGATGAGCCGAACGCTAATCAGCCGCCTGAATGTGGAAAAGGTGATCCAGATGGCTGACGTGGATGGCGGTCTCAAGGCTTCCGAGGACCGGGAGCAGGTGATTACCCGCCTGCTCAAAGAACTCACCATCAGGAGCGCTGGGCGTGAAAACCTGTACACCATCGCCTACGCCGACGAGAATCCCGAACAGGCAAAGCGGGTCGTGCAGTCGCTGCTCACGATATTCATGGAAGGACCCCTCGGCGAAAGGCGCAAGGACTCGGATTCAGCGCGGCGCTTTATCGATGAACAGCTCAAAGGCTATAGCGAGAAGCTCGTGGCCGCTGAATATGCGGTCACCGAGTTCAAGCGCCGGCACCAGGGGCTCATGCCCGGCGAGGGGCAAGGCTATTATGTGCGGTTGAATGATGCCAGGACTGCCCTGAGACAGGCCGCGCTCGAGCTCAGAGAAGCCGAGAATTCCCGAGATGCCATCAAGAAGCAGCTTGCAGGTGACGCGGAGATCACATCCCGTCTTGGCGAAAAGGGCGCCACCGTGGGAGCCCCCTCTGAGATCGACACCCGCATCCGCGCCCTCGAGCAGAAGCTCGACGGCCTGCGGCTCATCTATACGGAGCAGCATCCCGACATCGCCGCCGCCGTGCGCATTATCGCCCAGTTGAAGGAGCAGAAAGCGGCGGAGGACAGGATGGAAAAGCCCGCCGCCACTGTAACCCAGGGACCGATTTATCAGCAGTTGACGGTTGCCCTGGCGTCGGCCGAAGCAAGTGTGGCTGCCATGAACGCCCGGGTTGCGGAGTACCGGATACGCTACAACGAGCTGCAAGCGGCAGCCAATGCGTTGCCTCAAATCGAGGCGGAGTACGCGCAGCTCACCCGGGATTACGAAGTGATCAAAACCCGCTACCGCAACCTTCTCGAGAGGCGCGAATCGGCCCAGATAACGGGGGATGTGGAAGCAAGCGACGTCGTGATGGGATTCCGGATAATCGATCCGCCCCAGGTGCCGCGCGCGCCCAGTGCGCCAAACCGCCCGCTGCTGATGTCGCTTGTCCTGCTCGCGGCGCTCGGGGGCGGGCTTGGCATTGCGTTCTTGATCAGCCAACTCAGGCCCACGTTCGACGGGGAACGCAGGCTGAGGGAGGTGAGCGGATTACAGGTGCTGGGGACCATCGCCATGGCCTGGACCGACGAGCAGAAAAGGCGCCGGACCCGGGGATTGATTGCTCTCCTGTTTTCCTTATTGAGCCTGTTGTCGGCTTATGTCGCGATTATGGCGTCGCTCATGATGACGGTCTCGAGGGTCTAGCATGAGCATCATTGAAAGAATGGCGGAACTGCTTGGGTCGGTTCCGCAGACTCACCAGAAACCTTCGGCGGCAGGTGAGGGAGCCGATACCCAAAAGCCGGACCTGATCGAGCGGGTCGCAAGCGACCTGAGCCGCCGCCCCGAATTCCCTGGGGAGAAGGGTCTTGCGGGGGATCCCCGGGCTAGGGAAAGGTCCGCGCATCCCCCCATTAGCAGGCCTGCACGGACTCTCAGGGTTGATCGGGACCGGATGCGTCGGCAGAGCATGATTACGCCCGACGGCGAGCGCACCCTGATCGCCGAGTGTTTCCGGCGCATCAAGCGGCAAGTCCTGGCGAATGTAGCCGGTCCCAGGACCGGCGCGCCGCCGGCCAATCTCGTCCTTGTGACGAGCGCCCTGCCAAGGGAAGGCAAGACGTTCTGCGCGATCAATCTTGCGATCAGCATTGCCCTGGAAAGGGAGCGCACCGTGTTGCTGGTGGACGCCGATATCGCCAAGCCGTCCGTTCTACAGGCGTTCGGCCTGGAGCCGGGTAAGGGATTGATGGACGTGCTGCTCGATCGCCGGATCGACCCGGCAGAGGTGCTGTTGAAGCTCGATGTCGGAAAGCTCACGCTCATGCCACCCGGCAACGCGCATGAGCACGCTCCCGAGCTGCTGGCGAGCGACGCGATGCGTGAGCTGCTGCATGAACTGGCCGAGCGCTACCCCGACCGCATCATCATCTTTGATTCCCCGCCGCTCCTCTCGGCAAGCGAGGCCGGCGTACTGGCGAGTCAGGTGGGGCAGATCGTCTTAGTGGTGGAAGCGGGCAAGACCTCCGAAGCCACGCTCAAGGACGCGCTGGGCCATATCGATTCGAGCAAGCTTGCCGGCTTGTTGCTCAACAAAGGCGAAATCCAGAACCTCGGATACGGCTACGGCTACGGCGGATATGGCTAGGGCGCGAGGCGGCGCGCAGCGGACATTGTTGGCAAGCCTCGGCGACGGCGTTTCCTGCTATTACCTGCTGCGATTCCTCCCGCTGTTTACCCTGCTCGCCTGCCCGGCCTGGGCTGCCAGGTGGGACATCGTTCCCACACTTTCGGTCGCGGAAACCTATACCGATAATGTATTTCTGGTGCAGGACGCGTCTAAGGAGAGTGATTGGGTCACGCAGGTTATCCCGGGTATCTCAATCACGGCCACTGGAGCCCGTTTGCGATTCAATCTCAACTACGCTCCTGAGGCCACTTACTATGCTCGCGGACAGGCAGACAATCAGGTATTCAACCGAGGGAACGCGCTCGGCGTTGCCGAGCTCGCGAAACAGTTCCTGTTTGTCGAGGCCGGAGCCAGTGTCAACCAGTATGACGTTTCGCCCCGGGGCCCCATCACGACGAGCAATATCAATGTGACGGGAAATCGAGCCACGGTCGCGAATTATTTTGCAAGTCCCTATGTTCGACGCTTTGGAGCGGACATTCAGGCCGAGGCGCGATTTACTTACAGCGTGGTGAAATCCGACGATACGCCGGAACTCGTGAATAGCGCAGCGGACCGCGTCAATCTGCGGCTGGCAAACGGCCCAGCGTATAAGGTGCTCACCTGGGACCTTGCCTATAGTAGGGAGAGCATCCGCTACGACGAGACTCAGCAGGACACGGACACTGAGCTGATCACGGCGAACGCGCGGCGGCTGATCACCTACACCGTGGGCCTGACCGCACAAGTGGGCTACGAACGCTATGAGCGCGGAGTCATCGTGCCGGAATCGGAAGGGGGCTCGTGGAGCGCAGGACTCGATTGGACGCCATCGCCGCGCACGCGTCTTGCAGCGGCCGGCGGTCAACGGTTCTACGGTGAATATTACCTCTTCGATTTCAAGCACCGCACGCGCCTCACGACATGGGGCGCCAGCTACAGTCAGAACGTCACGACCACGCGCTCGGAGTTCTTCATTCCGGTTACGACGAGCACGGCCGGATATCTGGACACTTTGTTCTCGTCACGATTCCCCGACCCGGTGGAACGGCGGAAGGTGGTGGAAGAATTCATCGCCCGGACGGGGCTTCCGCCGGGCCTGGACTCTCCAGTCAACTTCTTCACCACCCAGTTGTTTCTCGCAAAAAGGTGGCAGGCATCGACCGGTTTTCTGGGGGTCAGAAACGTTCTGATCGCCAATGTGTTTAGTGAAAACAGAGAAATCCTGGCCGGCGACTTGATATTGCCTAACGCGCCCAACGCAACCAAACAGACCGGGACGAGCCTGGTGTGGAATTGGCGTATGACGGCACAGACTGCCTGGAACCTGAATGGGGCTTACAGCCGTATCGAGACTCCCTTTACCGGACAAACCGATCGTGTTACCTACATCGGGATGGTTCTCACCCGGCAATTCGAGCCCGGGCTTTCCGGCACTCTGGGTTACCGCAGGCAGCAGAATGACTCAAATTTTGGCGCGTCCAGCTACACGGAAAATGCCGGATTCGCGAGCCTTCAAATGCGGTTTTAACGCTTCATGTACGAAAATTATTATCATTTCAAGGCCAAGCCGTTTCAGCTGAGCCCCGATCCCCGCTTTTTCTACTCCAGCAGGGGCCACCGCCGCGCCATGGCCTACCTGGTGTACGGCGTGCATCAGGGCGAGGGATTCATCGTCATCACGGGAGAAATCGGCGCGGGCAAGACGATGTTGGCGGGCACACTTGCCCGCAAGCTAACATCGGGAAACCTGGTGCTGGCTCAGGTCGTGAGTACTCAGTTGATGGCCGATGACATGGTGCGCATGGTGGCCGGAGCGTTTGGCGTGCCCCAGGACAACAGCAAGGCGGTATTGCTCAATCGAATGGAGCAATTTCTGCTCCTGTGTCAGAGGCAGGGCAAGCGAGCGCTCTTGATCGTGGACGAGGCGCAAAACCTTCCGGCGGCATCCGTGGAGGAACTCCGGATGTTGTCGAACTACGTTAGCGCCACCAGACCCCTCCTTCAGACCTTCCTCTTGGGCCAGCCCGAATTTCGCCGAACGCTGCAGAGCCCCGAAATGGAGCAACTCAGGCAACGGATCATTGCCTCCTGCCACTTGGGGCCGTTGGACAGGACGGAGACTGAAGCCTATATCGTGCACCGGCTTCAGACCGTGGGCTGGCAGGGCGACCCTTCTTTTAGCGAGGAAGCCTACGCTGACATTCATCAGTTCACTGGCGGTATTCCGCGCAAGATCAACATTCTGTGCGACCGCCTTTTGCTGTTGGGCCGCTTGGACGAATTGCATGCATTCACCGGTAAGGAGGTCGCCAAGGTGATCGAAGAGCTGCCGCAGCAACGTGCGCCGGTGAATCTCGGGGTCGGCCAGGAAGGGGAAGGTTGATGCCGCGCATTCCTGAATGCGCCCCCATACTTTGCGTAGTGGGAGCGCGCCCGAACTTCATGAAGATCGCCCCGGTAATGCGGGCCATGCGGGCCGCCACGCCGCCATTGCCGGTGCGGCTCGTGCATACCGGGCAGCACTACGACCCGGAGTTGAACAGCCAATTCTTCCGGGCGCTGGAAATTCCGGACCCGGACGTGAATCTGGAGGTGGGATCGGCCTCGCATGCAGTGCAGACCGCCGAAATTCTGCGGCGCTTCGAGCCGGTCCTCGACCAGGAGCGGCCTGCCGCCGTGCTGGTGGTGGGGGATGTGAACTCCACGCTGGCCTGCGCGCTGGTGGCAGCCAAGAAAGGCGTCGCGGTGATACACGTCGAAGCGGGACTGCGCAGCTTCGATCGTGCCATGCCGGAGGAGATCAACCGCGTGCTGACCGACCAGATCTCGGACCTGTTGTTCATCACCGAGAAAAGCGCGCGTGGAAACCTGCTACGCGAGGGTATTCCGGAGTCTCGCATCCACTTCGTGGGCAATGTCATGATCGACACTCTCCGGCACAACCTGAAAGATGCCGTGTCGCCCGCACAAACTCTGAGTCAGCACGGCGCTCCGGTGGATTGGGGTCAAAAGGGCATTGCCGTGCTCACCTTGCACCGGCCCTCCAACGTGGACGACCCCAGTACGCTGCGCGCGGTGCTAGGCGCCATACGTGAGGTCAGCCGTCGGCTGCCGGTGGCCTTCGCCGTGCACCCGAGAACACGCGCCAGGATCGAGCAGCACCGGCTTGGCCCTGTGCTGGAGGCGAAATCGATACTTATCCTCCCGCCGCTGGGATATCTTGAGATGCTGGGGCTGATGCAGGCGGCGCGATTGGTGCTGACCGACTCGGGTGGGATCCAGGAGGAAACCACGGCACTGGGTGTACCATGCGTGACGCTGCGCACAACAACGGAGCGGCCGATTACCGTGGAGCAGGGAACCAACACCGTGGTCGGAAGCAATCCGACGCAAATTCTTGCCGCTGTGGACGATATTCTGCACACGGGCGGAAAGGCGGGAAGGGTGCCGGAATTATGGGACGGCCGGGCGTCCCAGCGGATTGCGACCATCCTGCGCGAATGGCTCGATCGTGCGGCCGAGCAACGGGTTGCATAGCGCCGCACGCTGTCAAGACCGAGTGACCACGAATAAACACACGGACTGGGACTTGCCTCAAGGGGGTCAAGTTCGGTGTTGCTTTCCAAGTTTCGCGATCGCGCGTACCTGAAGCACACCGTCCCACAGTTCGGTATGCCTATAGGGAGGGACGCTTGCGCCTAAGGTGGCTTTGTGCCTGAAGTGCTTGGCACGCGTGACTATGTAAAGGAATCGGTGCGGGGCGGACAGTTCGTGAACGTAACTATCAATTGATACTTGCACGGATGAAGAGGGTATACCAAGTCTTCCGCGACGCAGCGGGATGGCGTGCGCCGAATCTACAGTTGCTCAGTCGCCCATTCGTGGATCGCGGGCGCAACAGCCGTGCCGGATTTACCGATCGGGACCATCTGCTGGCTGCCGCAGCTTGGCTTGAGCGGGCGCAGGACGCAGGAGGAGACGGCGGTGTTGCCGGCCGCTACAGTCTATGCTCCGGCTGGACATCTTCGTATCCGGAAACTACGGGATACATAGTTCCCACGTTTATTCGACTTTCCGACACGCTCAGCGAGCCGCGCTTCAGGGAGCGAGCGCGTCGAGCTGTCGATTTTCTGCTTTCCATTCAGCTCGAATGCGGCGCATTCCCAGGACGGGAGATCGCCGAAAACCGCACCGAGCCTTCGATTTTCAACAGTGCGCAGATCTTCTGTGGGCTACGCGCTTGGCACGCGGACAGCAATGACAATCGTGCTCTCGACGCTGCGCGACGCGCGTGCGATTGGGTGGTGGCGCAACAAGATCCAGACGGGGCATGGCGTAAGTTTCTCTACGGCAACGTTCCTTATACCTACATGGCGTACGCGGCGAGCTGGATCGCCGAACTCGGGGCCTACCTCGATCGCAGGGACTACATGGATGCCGCGCGCAGGCACCTCGATTGGGTTCTAAGGGCGCGAGACTCGGCAACCGGCTGGTTTGATTGGTGCGGTTTCAGCGACGAGGATCACCGGTCGCGCTGTGCTCCCACACATACCATCGCTTACACAATCTGGGGCGTAATGATGATGTCACGCATTCTGGGGCACGATGCGGGAATGCAGGCGGCTCGTGTGGCCGCCCTGGCTGTCGCGCGACGCCTGGAGTTGTCACGCTGGCTTCCCGGCATTCTTGATCATGCATGGCGAAGTCGCGCTACTTATGCCTGTCTTACCGGGAATATGCAAATGGCGCTGATCTGGCTGGAGCTGCATCGCTTGCGGTTCGATCCGACTTTGTTGAGCGCGGCATGCAAAGCAATTGACTTGGTCAAGCGTGCTCAAACAATGTCGTCAGCCGACCCGGGCATACGCGGCGGTATTCCGGGGTCGGATCCGGTATGGGGTGGCTATATCTATTTGGGGGTGCCTAATTGGGCTGCGAAGTACTACATCGATGCGCTGATCGAGAAACAAGTCGCATTGGACCGGCTTGTGGTGCCGCCTCCGGCCGTGCCAACGGTGCCCGATGGAGTTCCCACCACGTTGCCCGACTGTCATGCGCCAGGTCTGAATGCAACCCGACCACGCGTCGTCTTGTACGCCTCACCAACCACCGAAAAGGTCCGCGAGATGGTGACCGCGTGGTCTTTCTGGAATTTCCAACCCACGGCGGTTATCGTATCGGGCGGCCCAGAGCCAGGACTTATCAGGCGATTCTTTGACAAGCTGCGCGACGCAGGTTTTGGCGGGCTCGCACGGCGCGTATTTCGGCCAGCTGCAGGCGGGATGTTGCCCGGGTCACCCGCCGCGGGCGTCACCCGGGCGAGCCGCCAGTCGGTGATTGACTATTGCCGATCATCCGGCATCGAGGTAATCGAGGTTGGACCGCTCGATTCGGAGCAGGCATTACGCACCGTCAGGGATGTGGATCCGGATCTCGCCATTCACGCCGGTGCTGGAATCTTGCGTAACGCCACCCTACAAATTCCTCGTCTGGGAACGTTGAACGCCCATATGGGTATTCTGCCGCACTATCGCGGCATGAACGTCTCGGAGTGGAGCCGATTGCTTGGGGATACCGTTGGTTGCAGCGTGCACTTGATCGATGAAGGTATCGATACCGGCGACATAATCTGCTGCCGGGTGGTTCCGGTCACCGCAGTTGACAGCATCGCAGAGTTGCGCGCCGCCGTGAATCACGCACAGATTGAGCTTCTTGGTGAGGTAGTGCGTTACATCCTCGCGACGAAATCGCTGCCGCCTCGGCGCGCCCAGACCGCAGGTGAAGGGCGTCAGTATTTTGCAATGCACCGGGAAGTGCTCGAACTACTCGACAAGTCCTTGGCTTCGCAATGTTGATTCTATCCAGGTGGCAAGCCATATCCCGAGCGCAACACCGGCAACATCGAGCACGACGTCGGTGAGCGACGCAAGGCGCCCGGGCACGAATGACTGATTCCATTCGTCTAACACGCCGCAGACCGACGCGACACCGCCCGCGCCAAGCGCGGCCGCGATCGGGGTGCGCAGCCACGCGCCGAGCGCCCAGCGCCACGCCAGCGTGAGCGCGGCATAGGCTGGAACGTGCAAGGCGTTCTGCACCGATGCCGGCACCCAATGGAGCAGGCGATTTATTGCCGGGTCATCGGGCAACGGTGTTCCGGGCTGTGAGGAGAGCCAGTAGAGCGACGCCACGAAGAACAGCGGCACGACAACGTGTAACCTGCGTGGCCTCAGGCGGACACAATGCGCTACCAGTGCGTAAAGATTCATGAAGTGGTTCAACCGTAGAATTGAGAGGGTTGGCGTACAATTAATAACGCATGAATCATTTCCGATCAACGCAAATCGAGCTGTGCAGAGATGGCTGATTTCAAGGGCGTAGTCGCCGTCGTTGGCCTAGGATACGTTGGCTTGCCACTTGCCGTCGAGTTCGGCAAAAAGCGCAAGACCACCGGCTTCGACCTGTCGCAAGCAAAGGTCGAAAAATACCGCCAATGCATTGATCCGACCGGCGAGGTATCGAGCGAAGAATTGCGCGCGGCGAAGCAGCTTACCGTGTCGACCGATCCGGCAGTGCTCGCGCAAGCCGATTTCATCATCGTCGCAGTGCCGACGCCAGTAGATTCTGTGCACCAGCCTGATCTCGCCGCGCTCTCAGGCGCTAGCGAGTCGGTTGGCAAACACATGAAAAGCGGCGCGATCGTCGTTTACGAGTCAACGGTCTATCCCGGGGCCACCGAAGAGGTATGCGTTCCAATTCTCGAAAAAGCGTCGAGAATGCGATGGAAGCGCGACTTCTACGTGGGGTACTCTCCCGAGCGCATCAATCCCGGCGACAAGGAGCACACGCTCACCCGCATCGTGAAGGTGGTGGCGGGCGATACTCCGGAAACGCTGGAGAAAGTCGCCGCGCTTTACCAGAGCATCGTGGCCGCCGGTGTATTCAAGGCCTCGAGCATCAAGATTGCCGAGGCCGCGAAGGTGATCGAAAACACCCAGCGCGATCTCAATATCGCGCTGATGAATGAACTAGCCATCCTTTTCGACCGGCTGGGCATCGACACCCTCGAAGTGCTGCAGGCCGCAGGCACGAAATGGAATTTTCTGCCTTTCCGGCCGGGCCTGGTGGGCGGGCATTGCATCGGCGTTGACCCCTATTACCTGACGCACAAGGCCGACATGATCGGCTACCACCCGCAAGTAATCCTGGCGGGGCGGCGCATCAACGACGGCATGGGCAAATTCATTGCGGAACAGACCGTCAAGCACATGATTCGCAACGGCTCGCAGGTCAAGGGCGCGCGAATCAACGTGCTGGGACTGACCTTCAAGGAAGACTGCCCCGATATCCGTAATACGCGTGTGATCGACGTGATCCACGAGCTGAAGTCCTACGGCGCCGAGGTCCACGTTCACGACCCCGCGTGTGATGCCGAAGAAGCGCGCCATGAGTACGAACTCGAGCTCGAGCCCTGGGACGCATTGCCGCGCGCTGCCGCCGTGGTGGTGGCCGTTGCGCACCGGCAGTTTCTCGCAAGGCCACTCTCCGACTATCTCGCGAAGGTGGTCGAGCAGGGCTGCTTTATCGACGTCAAGAGCCGGTTCGACATGGGGGCGTTGCAGCGGGCGGGGCTTACGGTCTGGCGGTTGTAAAGGGCTGGGGGCGAGGGGATTTCTGGTCAAAGTTGGCGAAAATCAGACACGCCGCTGCTGGGCCTCAAGAGGCGCTTCCGAACGCATCTGAAGATCCTCGAAGATTCATTGTCATTATGGTTCAGTAGATTAACCTTCGTTCCTCATGTTTCCAGTCAACAATCATTCGCATGTCATTTGCGGAAATGCAGTGTTTCTCCCCCTCCCAGCGTAACAGTGCGCGCAGGCGCGGTCCTGACCAAAAGTAGTTAGCCTTCGATCCTCATCGACTACTTTAAGTAGTTGCAATCCAGGATCGAAAGGGGAGAATATCTCGAAGCCCGCATCCAGCCTTGCTCTTGGGGATTCCAGGCAGGGCTGTTGGGTAAATGCGTTAGCCGTGCGTAGGCGTAATCCAACTAGAAAAATTTGCCGACTGAGAAAAATGCGTATTGATGCGCCGTTGTTCCTGGCGCGCCTCGCGAACTCCCTCGCGGCTATTGCCGGAGGGAATTGAGAGGTTGAGTTAGGGCAGTACGTAGTGCTTCTGCTTGCGACGCCAGGGGGGGGATTGCACAACAAATGCGCAATCGTCGAGTCAGGTCTAAAACTGCTTCTTCTGGCACGGATATTGCGGCGATCCAGGGTTGGCCTGCCGGCCGCAGGATGTTGTTTTCCCAGGAGAGGACACTGTGAACCGTAGAGCACCATGACGCCTCCCCACGATTTATCACTTTCCGTCAAACCCGCTCCGGTGATTGCCCCGACGGATCGGGCGCGTGGCGTCGAGACCATTGACGCCCGCATGCTCGTGTTGCTGAGGTGCGTGCTGGGCTTCTCCGCGCTGGCGGTGGTGATCGTCGATCCGCCGAGCATCGGGCGCCTCGTCGAGCTAACCTATTTCGCGGTCGGGTTGTATTGCGCCTACACCGTGCTGATTGCCACGATCTCGCACCGGCTGGAATGGCCCGCGCCGCCGCGTGCT
>Ga0214472_10007186_pt1 | contig 11673 bp, 13 predicted proteins | sample RVTome_6_FD_207662 | JGI IMG/M metagenome (GOLD analysis project Ga0214472, IMG submission 207662) | Soil microbial communities from uranium-contaminated site in the Upper Colorado River Basin, Wyoming, United States - RVT140D175 | ecosystem: Environmental > Terrestrial > Soil > Contaminated >...
CGAGGCGAACTTATCAAACTGGCCAAGATGAAACGCATTCCCTACGATCTCGATTGGAACTACATCCGCATTGGCTACCTGCTGAATCTGTGGGTCAAATGCAACGATCCGTTCCAAGAAGAGAACGAGAAGGTGACACAGCTGAAACGGCGCATTGAGCGTTCCAATTTTAAATACGGCTACCTGCTGTAGTTTCTGTGACCACCAAAACCGATATGCAAACGCCGTGTCGAGTTTTCGGCACGGCGTTTCTTATGGTTATCGAAGACGCCGTTCAGTGACGCGCGAATTGCGAACCACGATGCGGCCATTCTTGCACACCCATAGCTTTTCCGCCTGTTCTGTGATGGCTTGAGCTGGGGTTGCGGCATCCAAGACCACCAAGTCGGCCCGGCACCCACCGTCTAATCCATAGTCGCTCAGCCCCAAGGCACGGGCCGGATTTACCGTCACCAAGTCGAGCAACCAGGCCATTTGCTCCACGTTGCCTAGGTGAGCGGTCATCGCCGCCACCAGAGCTTGCCGCAGTAAGTCAGGGTGCCCGTAAGGCGTGAAGGGGTTGACAATGTTATTGGTCGAAAGCGATACGTTCAGACCCGCCTCACGCAGCTCGCCAATACGCGTCACGCCTCGCCATGTGCGCCGGGGGTCATCGCGTCCTTTGACGTGCGACTCGGTGGCTGGCAAGCTCATGGCGTGCACCCCGGCTTCGTGGAGTTTGGCAATGACCTCGGCCCGATGGGCAGGCTCCAACACATCCAAGGTGGACAAATGGCCTAGTGTCACTTGTCCCTGCAGGCCGTGGGCAATGGTCTGTTCTGCAATATAATCGCAGGTGAGCATGGCTGGGTCGTCAGACGAATCGGCGTGAAAGTCGAGGCGGACACCGAACGCCGCAGCAGTCTCAAAAAACCAGTCGATATGGCCTTTTTGGTCTGTATCCATGTACGGGCAACCGCCCAATGTCGGCAGTCCCATACGCAAACCTTCACGTAAGAGATCGCAGGTCACTTCATCGTGGTGAATGCCTTCTTGGGCAAAGGCCACCAGTTGCAAATCCACCATGCCATCCCATTCCTGCTGCACCTTCAGCATGGCTTCCACTCCGCGTAGTTCCACGTAGGTGTCGATCTCCACATAGGCGCGCATAGCGGTACAGCCGTGCCGCAAGGCGATCTCAAGCACCCGGCTAGCTCGCTGGCGGATATCCTCCACAGTAAAGTTCTTTTTCAGCTCGGCCACGGTCGTCTGCGGGGTGGGGCCCCCCGACTGCAGACCCGGTGCGCGGTCGGCGATAAACGCCTTGTCGGGATGGATGTGAGACTCGACAAACCCCGGTACCACAAGCTTTCCATGAATATCGAGGGTTTCGGTGGCCTCGGCTTCAATGCGAGGCGCAATTTGCCGAATACGGCCGTCCCGAATAGCGATATCTCGGGGCTGTCCCGCCACCATACCCCCACGAAATAAAAGGTCGTCCATGATGCCATCCTATATCGAAGTGTATCAGCCGAGACGCTTTAGAAAAATAGGCGCCAAACGAAGTTAAACACCGTTAACAACACCGCCCCAATCAGGGTATCTGTAATGGAATCAATCTCAAAATCCTCCACGAGCTTGTCGGTGACAAAGAGCAAAAATGCGTTGATAATGAACGAAAACAGACCAATGGTGAGGAACAAAGGTAAGAAAAACACAATCTTAAGAATCGAGGAAAACAACACATGCAAGACACCATAGATACCGGCTACAATCAGAGCCGTACCAAAATGTTTGAGGCGAAAGCCGGGCAGCAGATACGAAATAACGGTTAGAGAAACCGCAGATAAAAGCCACTGGAGCCCAAGGTAAAGCATCGTTAGCCTCCATGCCTCGAAAGAAGTCTAAAGCCCTATTTTCTCGGCAGTTGTAGCCCATGATAGCCGAGGAGTCAAGTCGACGTAAGCAGTGAGAAGGAACTAAGGAACTCATGATGAGGGCTCAACCGAAAGAAATCGCGCTGATGCTGATCCTCGGCATCGCTGTAAGCCTCACCTATACAGCGTTCGATACCGCCGATGCCCACCACAGTCCAAACCACAAAATCATACCAGTCCGCCAATTATTAGACATCTATGAATGCTCGAGATGTCACCGGCTAAACACGCCGCATCGCCTCATCGGGCCCAGTCTTTGGCAACTTGGCGAACGCAGGACCGCAGCGGCAGTGCGAGCCTCTCTCCTCGATCCCAATGAGATCACCGTGCCGGGTTTTCCAGCCGACCTGATGAAAAACCGGCTGCAAGAGGTTGGGTTTTACAACGATATTGAGCGCGATCCGGCCATCTTGGATCGTATGGTGGCCTATCTCATCAGTTCCCGAGAAGCCGCTCCTCCGCCGAATTCCAATGCCGTCCCCGCGAGCATCGAACCCTCTGTACCACCACCTTACTTAGGGATTGACACCGCGGCGGTGACCAAAAAGCAATTCGCCGCATTTATGGCAGATAGAGGGTATCACACTAAACGCTACTGGGATCGGATTGGCTGGGCGGCGGTGATTCGGCGGCGCCATCGCAAACAACCCACGGGTTGGAACCCGACTCGGGATGCGTCCTCCCTCCAGCCCCTAGTGGGAGTCAACTGGTACGAAGCTGATGCCTATTGCCGCTGGGCCGGTAAAACGCTTCCCACGGTGCAAGAATGGGAACGCGCTTGTATCGATATGCCAACGTGGTCCGATGCACCTCCGCAAAGCGAGCTGCAGTGGGAGTGGACGGCCGATGCGATTTGGAAAACAGCCCTGGCCAGTGTCGGCCACGCGCGCGATCACTGTACCGAACGCGTCGCCTCACATCGCGCCTTGGATGGCTATCGCACGGGCTTTCGATGCCGCGCCGTCAAGCGTCCGTAAGCTTGTGCGATGCTAGGCGGAACCCTTGACGTCCACAACGTGTAGGACACCGGCACACCACTGGATCAAGCTCAGTTACGCCATCCCTTCGAGCCGGATCTCCGGTGCCTCCATCACCTGCTTAAACCGCGTCGCATCGCCAATCACCCGACCGACGATATTCACCGCACTTGCCGCTCGAATCTCACCGGGTTGACTCATGGGTGTCGGTCCGAAAAAAATACAAAAGGAATTGCCCGGCGGCCAATAACCCACATCGCCAAGATCGACGACCTCGCGAGCCGTTTCATCCAGCTCAGCCTCTACCGGGATCCCAAAATAGATTTCGTCACCCCACGTATTGAACGCCGTCCGAATGGGCAGTGCGGACGCGATTTGCCGCGCCGTTGGCGTGTCATCAAGCGCGACTTCGATGCTTAGCGACCCAACTCGAATCATCATCTTCATAATGAAATCCTCTCAACACCATTGTGATGTCCCTCGGGCTCTATCAATTTGTCTTAGCTCGGCCCATCCACTTGCATCGCCCTGTGACCTTTGCCACAATCAGCACAATCAGTACACGTGTTTGAGGAGGTACGGTATGCGTTGGTTTCACGAAAGCATTGACCGTCTACATCCCGCAGCACTCGGACTCGTTGCGCCTCAGGCATTTCGGCATGGTACCACGTCGCCGTCACTGCGTGAACACCTGCATGCAGTCCGCCTGACTACGCTGCCACTCACCACCAGCAAGCGCTATCGGCTCACCGCCGACACCCTCGATGGCCCCTTAGCGTGTGGCTACCGGGTGCAGCTCGGCCCGCGACCCAACCTGCCGGTTCTGATTTATCATCCCGGCATTGCCGAAATGCCCTACGATAAAAGCTTCCGCGGCATCTTCGGGTGGCGCCACATCGACGCCCATTTGGTCGTCCTACAAGCCCCGTTTCACCGCACTTGGTGGACGGTCGGCCAAGGGCTAAGCACGGTTAGCCGGTTCATCGCAATGTGCGCGGTCTCCATCACCATGATGGAAGCCGTACGGCGCCGATTTCACGATTACGGGTCATCTCACTGCCTGCTCTCAGGCCTCAGCCTCGGTGGATTTTTGGCGCTCATGCATCACCTTCACATCGGTGCGGCAAACTGCTATGCTCCTCTGCTGGCCGGTCCCGATATTGCTCACACCATGTTGAAAACCCCTTTTGGACGATTGCTTACCCCTGAAGCCAGGGCACAATCCGAGCACCTCCAATCACTTCTCGATTTTCGCCAAGCGTTCCAAGCCAGCGATACACGCTATATCCTTCCGCTTTTAGCCCGGTATGATCTCCATATGCCCTATCATCACTTGCATCCGTGTTACCTCGACAGCCAGGTGCCGACGGTCACCCTAGCCCGCGGACATCTCACGGGTAGTCTGTCATTTAACGCACTCCGCCGCCACCTGCTGTCATGTCTCGAACCCCTCGGGAAAACGTCAACCGACGGCACAAAACCGGAGAACATGTCATGGTTCAAACCATAGTCTTCAAAGATTTGCTAGACCTCCTGATCCGCATGAACGGCGCTTTTGTGTTCTACAATGCCCACGGCGCAATGGAATTGCGAGGTACTGACTTTTATATGAGCCCGTCAACGGACTGGTTAACGGTCTATCACGCCGAGGCGTCAAACCCGGAGTCACGCAGCCACATTCACCTCAAATGGCGTACCTTTCAATCCGCTAGCATCGTAGAGGAAGAGGGACAAACCCCGCACCTGGCATTCTCCACCACGTCACAAGGGGTTGACGAACCGCAGCTCGTCTGGTATTTCCCAAGTTTCCATGATTGGGGCAACAACAAAGCCGAGATCTCCGACCACATCGCCCAATACGAGAACTTCGTGCAGCAGTACGGCACCCACCTGAAATTTGTCAAACCTGAGATATGAGAGGAGGGTTGATTGATGTCAACCGCGTGAAATCCCCGTGGAGCACACCGGTTGACAGGCAGAAAAAAGGGATTTAGAAGGCCTACTTCTGGTTAGGTACTTAGAAAGGAAACGACTAAGTGGGCCATCAAAGAAGTGTCAAACTCGACATGTTGGAAGAATCGTTGGAGTCGTCGATAGTTCGACTCTAGTTCGGCACGCCCCTGGAAAGGTCGTGGCAATCTCGGTAAAATTGACAGTTTTGACTTTGAACAAGCCAGCGATGATATAGGCGAGGCATTTAACGCGGGAGAGATGCCAGTTTGCAAAGTGAAGTTTGAGGATGTTGGTGAGTATGGTAGTCTGGGGCATGGGGTAGTTTCCTGGTGTGTGTGGGATTGTTATATCGTTTTTTGGTTTCCCACTATAGGAAATTACGCTTTTTTTTCAATAGGTTAAAAATTTTGTCGCGCACAGTGTAAAAAAATCATGACCCATATAGAGAAATGGCTATGGCTCGAAAATCAAAATCTCAACCCCAAGATCTCTCGCTTGCCGATGCACTCAATATTTTGACGGTGGATGATCTCAAACTGCGGGTGTCGTTGCTGAAGACATCCGAGGAGCCCAAGCGCAAGGCGGACTTTCTCGCAGTGATTGAAAAACATTTGGAGGGCGAGCGGCTTAAAGCGTTGTGGGAGCGCCTCGATGACTTGCAACAAAAAGCGGTGAGTGAAGCGATCCATACGGCTGACGGGGTGTTTGATCGCGCCCGATTCCAGGCCAAATACGGCGATCTGCCTGATTTCGGTACGCGCACCGGACGCTGGAGTTCTAGTATGAAACCGTCGCTGCTCCGGCTGTTTATCTATAGTGCAGCCCGCTATCAAGACACCGCTTCGGTGGTGCCAAGGGAGTTGCGGCAGCGGCTTTTGGCATTTGTGCCGGCGCCGGCGGCGCCGACGCTCGACACGCTGGACGACCTGCCCGAATCCCAGGTGTTGGAAGAGACGAGCTATGCGCTGGCTGAGGATGATGATGGTATTTTGGTGGTGCGGGGTAAGCGACTCTATCAGATGCCCCGCAAGCCGCCTAAAAAAGAGGTGACGGTGCATCACATTCCCATCGTCCGGCGCGATATGGAGCGCGCCGCCAGTCAGGATTTGCAAACTGTGTTGCGTTTGATCGACCGGGACAAAGTGGCGGTGAGTGATAAGACGTTTCAACCTTCCGCAGCCACCGTGAAAGCGATTGCCGAGGTGTTGCGAGACGGTGATTTTTTTGAGGGCTCTGACATCGGCCCCATCAAGGCATTTGCTTGGCCATTGTTGGTTCAAGCTGGCCGGCTGGCAGAGCTGCAGGGCAAAAAGCTCGCGCTTACCCGAGCTGGCCGCAAGGCATTGAGCACCCCACCGGCAGAGACCTTGCGAACGGTGTGGCAGCGCTGGTTGAAGAGCACCTTATTGGACGAATTCAATCGCGTCAATGAGATCAAAGGGCAGCGTGGCAAAGGCAAGCGCGCCATGACCGCGGTGCCCGGCCGCCGTGCGGTGATAGCGGAGGCGCTGGCCCAATGTCCGGTTGGCAGTTGGGTGTCATTTGAGACGTATTCTCGTTTTATGCAGGCCGGCGATTTTAATTTTGAGGTTACCCGAGAGACCTGGCAGTTGTATATTGTCGACGCCAACTACGGCAATCTGGGCAATCAAGAAGCTGATGATTGGCCGATCCTGCAGGATCGCTACCTCCTCTGTTTGCTTTTTGAGTACGCGGCCACCCTGGGGCTAATCGACGTCGCCTATATCGAGCCGCACGGCGCGCGCCCGAATTTCCGGGGGTTGTGGGGCGCTGATGATCTGGATTTTCTCAGCCGTTACGATGGGCTGGTCTATTTCCGGCTCAATTCCCTCGGCGCGTTTTGTTTGGGCCTGACCTCCGATTATACGCCGAGCGCATTGGAGGCGCGGGGAGCACTTACGGTCATGCCCAATTTGCAGATTCAGTCGACCGGCGAGGCGTTGTCTCCGGACGAACTCTTATTGCTCGATACCTACGCCGAGCGCGAGTCGGATGAGGTGTGGCGTCTGAGTCGCGACAAAGCGCTTGCGGCGATGGAAAACGGCAATCAAATCGCAGAGCTGCAAGCGTTCTTAGCGTCGCGGGATGAGCAGCCGTTACCGGACACGGTGGAGAGCTTTATGGTCACCACCGAGCGCCAGGCCAAGGCTTTGGTCAATAGGGGAACGGCTTTGCTCATCGAATGTGTGGACGCCGGGGTGGCCGAGCAGGTGGCCACTCACGACGTCACGAAACCGCTCTGCCAGCGCGCCGGAGACCGCCACTTGGTGGTCGCGGTGGAGGTGGAGGAGTCATTCCGCAAAGCCCTTCATACGTTGGGCTATGGCATGCCAAAGGTGTAGGATGTCGAAGGTCAAAATGGCCGTTTTCTTGTTTTTATTGCTGTGTATAATCGGTGCCACCCATGCTCAGACCGACGCCACGTTGACATTTATTGGCCAGGCGAGGTTTGAAACGGCCACGACCTTTGAGGGGACTCAGGTGGGTGGGCTGTCCGATCTCGAATACATCCCGCTACTGAACAGCTACATCGCCTTGAGTGATGACCACGGGGCAAATGCGAATGTACGGATGTACGAACTCGCTATCGATCTGTCTGATGGGATGCTCAACGACGGCGATGTGGTGTTGACTCACGTCACGACCCTGCTCAATCCCGATGGGGCGCCGTTGGGCGGAGAAGGGGTTGACCCCGAAGCGATTCGTTTTGACCCCGCCTCTCTAACCTTGTACTGGGCCAGTGAGGGCAATGCCAACGCATTGATTGCACCTTCGGTACGGGAAATGACGCTCAGCGGCCGTTTTGTGCGTGAACTCAGTGCGCCGCTTCTGTTTCGGCCTACGGCAGATCACACGTCGGGCATTCGCCATAATTTCGCATTCGAAAGTTTAAGTTTATCACGCGATGGCAACAAGGTTTTTACCGCCACGGAGAACGCCCTGAAGCAAGATGGCCCGAGTGCCTCGGTTGACGATCGCAGTCCGTCCCGCATCCTCGAATTCGATATCGCTACAGGGGTTGCGGAACGCCAATTTATTTATGTCACCGACACGGTGACGCCACCGTCAGTCCCGATCGATCGATTCAATATGAATGGTCTGGTGGCCATCCTGGCCGTGAGCGATACCCGGTTCATCATGGTGGAGCGATCGCTGTCTCTCGGGCCCGGCTTTGTCATTAAGCTCTATCTGGGTGACATCGCCAACGCCACGGATGTGGCCGGCCTGGACAGCATTGCGGGGCGAGACATCCAGGTCGTGGAGAAGCAGTTGTGGTTGGACTTGACGACACTCGGTATCACCCTGGACAATATCGAAGGCATCACCTTTGGCCCGGAGCTGCCGAGTGGTGAGCGGTCGCTGATTTTGGTGTCGGACAACAACTTTGAGAATATACAGGTGACGCAGTTTTTGGCGTTCAGTGTGGCCGGTGGGTTTTAAGGCAATGTAGAAGATAAGAGTGGGTCATTTCTGACCCAATTGTGTCAAGCAGGGCCCACTTCAAGCGTGGATCGATTCCAAAACGCCTTCATTTACAAGACTTTTTGCCCTGGCATGATTCTTGATCTACCTCCTCCATTATTTGCCCTCAATCTCTTCGTGGAGAGACATCATGCTGGACACTGCACTCAACCTGACCGCGCGACTGAAACAACCTCTGGCCCCGTTTGAAACCCCATTGGCACCCTGGTTCGAAGAACTGATCGAGCCGATTTACGACCACGGCGAGCGGGTGGTGCAAGACCATACATCACTATATCTTGAGTTGATTGCGCAGCTCCATATCCGCAGCGATGTGAGCCCGGTGATTGCATGGTTGGAAGCACAGCGGGCGCAACAGCTATCGCTACGGCTGGCGGTGCGCATGTTGGAGATGCGTGAAGACGTCACGGCCTGTCCGCTGGGCCATGCCGTCGCCTACTTTCGGCTGGGCATGGTTGGCCTTTTGCAAGGTTATATTGCGTTTGTCGAAAACGACAGCTCGCGTTTGCACGCCTACCCGTACCACGGTCCCACTGTGTTGGGACAGCTTTACAAAACGGCACAGGAACCGCTGGACGATCACCGGAATCAATACATCGAGACGGCAAAACGACAATACAACGCCTTTGAAACGAGGTGGGAAGATGTGGTCGAAGCCTTTGCCAACATCAAAATCTATTGCCGGGAGGCAGATACACATCCCTCATTGACTTTGTTGTAACCCTTTGAGCCGAGGATCGAGGGCGTCCCGGAGGGCATCGCCCAAGAGATTAAAACCGAACACCGCGACACTGACCGCGAGACTCGGGAAGAGCACCAGCCAGGGCGAAACCTCGATGTATTTTTGCCCGGTGATCGACAACATGCCGCCCCACGAGGGCACATCGTCCGGGTTGGAAATATTGAGGTTTTGGGCATACTACGAGGCAATGCGTTGGGCGTCAAGCGTGCAAGGCTTGGCTTCCGGTGGCTGTTTTCAGCTAGAGGGACGGTGGCATCGATGTTACACTAAACATGGCTGGAAAAATCTATCCCCTCCGGAATTTTTGGATGAGGAGTGACGAAATGGCGATGAAAAGTGCACTTGAATTGGCGATGGAGAAGGTTGGCAAGATTCAATCGGATGAAGAGCCGTTGACCGACGCACAACGTCAACGGATCAGCGACCTCCGCAAACAATACGAAGCAAAGATTGCTGAAAAAGAAATTATGATGCAATCTGAAATGCAAAAGCTCGTGCGAAACCGGCCGCCTCAGGAAGCGATGATGGGCGTCCAGCAATTGCGGGGGCAATTTCAAGAAACCAAAAAAGCCTTGCAACAAGAGGCGGAAAACAAGGTGGCCGAGGTTCGCTCGGGCAAAGCGTAGAAGTGGGTTTGGACCAACGGTGGGCCATGGCAAACAGACGATTTAGCCTCTGTCTCAGCGGGCTGCTGCTCCTGTTGTGGGTGGCGGGCCCGCAGGCTCGCGAGCCGCAGCCGCACGGGCTACCAGTCCCCGAGGCCCTAGAGCGGCATATCGCCTTTTGGATGCATATGTTTACGGCCGTCGATACCCAGAGCGGTGTCCTGCACGATGCCGAGGATCTCGGGGTCGTCTATCATACCTTCGGCGATCTTCCCGTTTTGCCCGGGCAGCGCCAAGACTCTATCGATCGACAACGTGAACACTACCAGCTTCTCTTATCTACCCTTGCCGACAATGGGGCCAAAGCGAGTGGCGAAGATGAACGACGCGTTCTGGCCCTGTTCGCCTCCCCGCCCTCTCCCGAACGGCTCCGTCGGGCTGCCGAGAACATTCGGTTTCAGCGGGGCGTGCGAGATCAATTCGCGCGCGGTCTCGAACGGTCAGCGAGCTATTTACCGGCGATTCGCCAGATTTTTAAAGAGGCCAAGCTGCCCGCTGCACTCGTGTGGTTACCCCTGCTGGAATCGTCGTTTCATCCGCTTGCCTATTCGAAGGCCGGGGCGGCTGGATTGTGGCAGTTTACGCGGGGTACGGGCCAGATTTACCTGGCTATTGATGAAGTGGTGGACGAGCGGTTCGATAGCCATCAGGCCAGTGCGGCCGCCGCGCGGTTGTTGCGCGATAATTATGCCCGGCTCGGTACCTGGCCATTGGCGATCACCGCCTATAATCATGGCCCGAGAGGCATGCTCGATGCGGTTGCGGCGCTTAAAACCAAAGATTTTGGCATTATTGTCCAGAAATACCTCGGCCCGAGTTTTGGTTTTGCGTCGCGGAATTTCTATGCCGAATTTCTCGCCGTCCTCAATGTGGTCAACCGTCGTGATCGCTTTTTTCCCGATATCATAGATCGCGAGCCCGAGTCCTACCATGCCCTGAAGTTGAATGCTTATGTGGCGTTGTCGACGCTTGAAACGTATCTCGGCTCGGACCGTGCCGATCTGGTGAGTTGGAATCCGTCTTTGCGCCGGTCTGTTCGAGCGACGTATCTGCGCATCCCCAAAGGATATACGTTGCGCATTCCCCAGCACCTCATGAAACGGACTGAATTCCACTCGCGTGTGGCTGCAGTGCCACGGCGCCTCCGGTTCAAGGCGCAACTGCAACCGCGCACCTATCAGACCCGGAGGGGGGATACGCTGTCGGCGATTGCGACTCGGGTGGGGGTGCCCAGCAAAATGCTGGCGAGACCAAATCGACTGAGACCGCCGTATCGCATCCGGACCGGGACAGTTCTTCAGCTGCCTTATCATGCGGTCAACCAAGCCGAGTATCGGGTGCAATCGGGCGAGGTGCTCTCAGCGGTTGCCGAACGCGTGGTCACCACGGTCTCGATACTGGCTGAGTTGAACCGGCTCAAGCGGCCCTATCGCCTTCGCGTCGGACAGGTGTTAAAGGTGCCACAACTCGACATGCAGATCCGGGGGTATTGGGTGTTCCGAGGGGAAACGCTGTCGTCGATCGCCGAACGCAACGGCACCACGGTGGAGGCACTCGCCGCCTTGAACGAGGTGCCACCGTCCGCGATCATTCGGGCTGGGCAGATCTTGCGTCTGCCGCGTCTGCAGGTGACCTCTCGCCGGTAGTGCCTCATGATCATGTCTGGTACCTGCCGTCTAGGGATTAGGCGACAAAAGGCCCTCCCACGCCACGGCCCGCATCCGAACCGTGGCGGGCCCGGCGCCGTTGCATGACCGTGACCACGAGCAAACAGCACAGCACCACCGCGATTGATCAGCATGAGAATGCCGCCCAAACGGATCGACCGCGCAAACGAGCCCCAGATATCGCCCACTGCCTGTGGCTGAAACAGATCAAAAAACCAATGCATCGATACGCCGCGCATCGGAAACGTC
>Ga0214472_10007188_pt1 | contig 11671 bp, 9 predicted proteins | sample RVTome_6_FD_207662 | JGI IMG/M metagenome (GOLD analysis project Ga0214472, IMG submission 207662) | Soil microbial communities from uranium-contaminated site in the Upper Colorado River Basin, Wyoming, United States - RVT140D175 | ecosystem: Environmental > Terrestrial > Soil > Contaminated >...
CCAGACCGAATGGGTAATCGCGGCCATCCCGTTCGGCGGCTACGTCAAGATGCTCGACGAGCGCGAAGGCCCGGTCCCGCCCGAGGAGGCAGAGCGCGCCTTCAACCGCCAGAGCGTGGGCAAGCGCTTCCTGATCGTGGTGGCGGGCCCGGCGTTCAACTTCATGTTCGCGGTCCTGGTCTACGCGGGACTGTTCATGTACGGCCTGCCGGAAGCGAAGCCGGTGCTCGCAGCGCCGCCCGCCGGCAGCTTCGCCGCCGCCGCCGGCCTGCGGGCAGGCGACACCGTGCGCGCGGTCGACGGCGAGCCGATCACCACTTGGCAGGAGCTGCGCTGGCGCGTGCTCCAATCCGCTCTGCAGCGTGAGGCGCCGCGCCTGGAGACCCTCAACGAGCGCGGGCACATGGCCGTGGTCACGCTCGACCTGCGCCAGTTCCCGGCGGCGCAAGTGGAAGGCGACGCCCTGGAGCGCGTCGGGCTGCGCCTGTATCGCCCGCCGCTCGACCCGGTGCTCGGCCAGGTGATATCCGGCGGTCCGGCGGCACGCGCCGGGCTCGCGACCGGCGACCGGATCGTGCGCGCGGACGACGAGCCGATCGATTCCTGGGAGGCGCTCGTCGCCGCAGTGCGCGCCAAGCCGGGCGAGCCGGTGCGATTCACGGTCGAGCGCGGCGGGAGCACGCAGCTCATCGAGGTCGTGCCCGACGCGATCAACGCGGGCGATACGCGGATCGGTCGCATCGGCGCGGCACCCGAGATGCCCGCGGCGCACGCCGAGAAGCTGCTGATACGCGTGCAGCACGGCCCGCTCGCGAGCATCGGCAAGGCGGCCGCCAAGACCGCGGACATCTCGGTGTTCAGCCTCCGCATGCTGTGGAAGATGCTGCTCGGCGAAGTGTCCTGGAAGCACCTCTCGGGACCGGTGACGATCGCCGATTACGCCGGCCAGTCGGCGCAGATGGGATGGATTTCCTACCTCACCTTTCTCGCGCTCATCAGCATCAGCCTCGGCGTGCTCAACCTGCTGCCGATCCCGCTGCTCGACGGCGGACACCTGATGTACTATGCGATCGAGATCGTGAAAGGCAGGCCCGTGTCCGAGCGCGCGATGGAGCTCGGGCAGCGCGTGGGTCTTGCGCTGCTCCTGGTACTGATGGTCTTCGCTTTCTACAACGACCTGAATCGCCTCCTGACGGGCTGAATGCTGCGCACTGGCGTCATCGCCGCGGTGCTTGCCGCGACACTGCTCGTGGCGTCCGCAGCGGCGAGCGCGCAGTCGTTCCGGCCGTTCGTGGTAAAGGACATCCGCGTCGAGGGGCTGCAGCGCACCGAGGCCGGAACGGTGTTCAGCTACCTTCCGGTGAAGGTCGGCGAGACCCTGGACGAGCAGAAGGCGCAAGCCGCCCTGCGCGCGCTGTACGCAACCGGCTTCTTCCAGGACGTGCGGCTGGAAGCCGAGAACGACGTCCTGGTGGTGTTCGTCCAGGAGCGCCCTGCGATCGCGCAGATCGACTTCTCCGGCATGAAGGAGTTCGAGCCGGAGAACGTGCGCAAGGTGCTGCGCGAGCTGGGCATGGCCGAGGGGCGCATCTTCGACCGCTCGGTGCTCGATCTGGCCGAGCAGGAGCTCAAGCGCCAGTACCTGTCGCGCGGCCTGTATGCGACCGACGTGCAGACCACGGTGACCCCCCTCGAGCGCAACCGCGTCGGCATCAACGTCGCGGTCACCGAGGGCGACGTGGCCAAGATCCGCGGCATCAACATCGTCGGCGCCCGGGCGTTCCCGGAGCGCGAGCTGCTCGGCCAGTTCGTGCTGCGCACGCCCGGCTGGCTCACCTGGTACACCAAGCACGACCGCTACTCGCGCGAGCGCCTCGCCGCGGATCTCGAGGCGCTGCGCGCCTACTACCAGAACCGGGGCTATCTCGACTTCAACATCGAGTCGACCCAGGTCTCGATCACGCCCGACCGGCGCGACATCTACATCACCGTCAACCTGCACGAGGGCGAGAAGTACACCGTGTCGGATGTGGCGGTCTCGGGCCAGATGCTGGTGCCGCAGGGGGAGCTCGAAAAGCTGGTGCAGCTCAAGCCCGGTGACGTTTTCTCGCGCGAGAAGCTGGTCGCCAGCACCAAGGCGATCGCCGACCGCCTCGGCAACGAAGGCTACGCCTTCGCCAACGCCAACGCGATTCCCGAGCTCGACAAGGAAAAGCGCAGCGTCGCCTTCAACCTCGTGATCGATCCCGGCCGCCGCGTCTATGTGCGGCGCATCGACGTCGCCGGGAACACCAAGACCCGCGACGAGGTGGTGCGGCGAGAGATGCGCCAGCTCGAAGGCGCGTTCTACGACGCCTCGAAGATCCAGCTGTCGCGCCGGCGCATCGACCGCACCCAGTACTTCAGCGACGTGAGCGTGCAGACGCAGCCCGTGGAAGGCAGCCCCGACCAGGTCGATATCGTGTACACGGTCACGGAGCGGGCGACCGGCGCGCTGCTGCTGGGCGTCGGCTTCTCGAGCGTGGAGAACGTCGCGCTTTCCGCCTCGCTTACCCAGTCGAACGTGTTCGGCACCGGAAAGTTCCTCTCGTTCAACATCAACAGCGGCAGCGTCAATACCGTGTACTCGCTGTCCTACCTCGATCCCTATTACACCGTGGACGGCGTGAGCCGCGGCTTCGACGTCTACGCGCGCGAGACCGACGCGTCGGGGCTGGCGGTCGGTCCCTATCGCACCAAGGCGCTCGGCGGCGGGGTCAAGTTCGGCTACCCGGTGTCCGAGACGGTCACCGTCGACTTCGGCCTGAACCTGGAATCGGTCGATCTCGAAACCTTCGCCAGCAGCCCGCTGCAATACCTCGAGTTCGTCGAGGACTTCGGCAACGAGTACACCTACGGCACATTGACCTCGGGATGGGCGCGCGACACGCGCGACAGTCTCATCCAGACCAACGCCGGGACCTACATGCGGGCGGCGCTGGAGCTCGCCGGCGCCGACCTGCAGTACTACCGGCTCGGCTACCAGCTTCAGTGGTACCGCCCCTTGACGCGCAACATCACCGCCCACCTGGGCGGTGAGCTCGGCTATGCGGCCGGCTACGGCGGCAGGCCGCTGCCGTTCTTCAAGAACTTTTTCGCCGGCGGTCCGGGTACCGTGCGCGGCTATCGCACCTATTCCCTCGGCCCGCAGGACATCAACGGCAACGCCGTCGGCGGCAACCGCAAGTTCTCCGGCAGCGCGGAGCTGCTGTTCCCGGTTCCGGGCGCGGCGCAGGACCGCTCCCTCAGGCTGGCGGCGTTCGTCGACGGCGGTCAGGTGTTCGAGGACAAGTACGACTTCTCCAACCTGCGCTACTCCGCCGGGATCGCGCTATTCTGGGCGTCGCCCTTCGGGCCGCTGCGGCTGTCCTGGGCGCACCCCCTGAACGCGGAGAGCGGGGACCGGCTTCAGAAGCTACAATTCACCTTCGGCACAGGTTTCTGAAGAATGAAATCGATCCCCAGACTGCAGCTGCTCGCCCTGCTCGCGTTGCTCGCCGCCGCCGCTCCCGCCGCCGGCCAGGGACAGGCGTCGATGAAAATTGGCTTCGTGAACACCGAGCGCATCCTGCGCGACGCCGCCCCGGCGGTGAGCGCGCAGAGGAAGATCGAGTCCGAGTTCCAGAAGCGCGATCAGGAGCTCGCGCGCCTCGCCGGCGAGCTCAGGCGCATGCAGGACGATCTGGAGAAGAACGCGATGACGATGAGCGAGACGCAGCGGCGCGCGAGGGAGCGCGAGATCGGCGATCTGAACCGGGACTTCCAGCGCAAGCAGCGCGAGTTCCGGGAGGACCTGAACCAGCGCCGCAACGAGGAGCTGGCGCGGGTCGTCGAGCAGGCGAACCGCACCATCAGCCAGATCGCGGAGCAGGAGAAGTTCGACCTGATCCTGCAGGACGCGGTCTATCGCAGCCCGCGCATCGACATCACCGACCGGGTGATCAAGGCGCTCGAAGGCAAGCCGCCCGCGAAATGACGACATGGCGGGGCCGTACACGCTCGGGGAAATAGCCTCGCGCCTTGGCGGCCGCGTCGCGGGCGATGCCGACACGCTCATCCGCCAGGTGGGCTCGCTCGAGGGCGCCGGCGCGGGCCAGATCACTTTCCTCGCCGGCGCGCGCTACCGGGACCGGCTTCGAAGCACCAGGGCGTCGGCGGTCGTTCTTTCCCCTCAAGACGAGAGCTCGACCGCGCTGCCGCGCATCGTGGTGGACAGCCCCTATGCCTATTTCGCGCGGCTGTCGCAGCTTTTCAACGCGCTGACTTCCCAGCCGGCCGGCGTGCATCCGCTCGCTTCGGTGTCGCCGCGTGCGCGGCTGGGCGAGCGCGTGTCCATCGGCGCCGGCTGCGTCGTCGGCGACGAAGCGGTGATCGGGGACGACAGCTGCCTTTATCCGCGCGTCGTGATCTATCCGGGCTGCGTGCTCGGCGCGCGCGCGATCGTGCATTCGGGGGCGGTGGTCGGCGCCGACGGCTTCGGCATCGCCCAGGACGACGGACGCTGGATCAAGATCCCGCAGATCGGCGGCGTGCGCATCGGCGAAGACGTCGAGATCGGCGCCAACACCACCATCGACCGCGGCGCCATCGACGACACGCTGATCGAGGACGGCGTCAAGCTGGACAACCAGATCCAGATCGGGCACAACGTGCGCATCGGCGCTCATACGGCGATCGCCGGCTGCGTCGGCGTCGCGGGCAGCGCCGACATCGGGCGCCATTGCACGATCGGAGGCGCAGCCGTGATCCTCGGGCACCTGCGGATCGTCGATCACGTGCATGTGTCGGCGGCAACGGTGATCTCGCGCTCCATCCTCAAGCCGGGAACCTACACCGGCATGTTCCCGTTCGATGACAACGCCTCCTGGGCGCGCAACGCCGCCGTGCTGCGGCACCTCGCGGAGCTCGCCGCTCGAGTACGCATGCTGGAGGGAAAAAGGAAGAAAAATGGCTGAAATGGACATCAACCAGGTACTCGCGCACCTGCCGCAGCGCTACCCGATCCTGATGATCGACCGCGTCGAGGCTTGCGAGCCCGGCAAGCGCATCGTGGCCCTGAAGAACGTTTCGGCGAACGAGCCCTATTTCCAGGGGCATTTCCCGAGCCGGCCGATCATGCCCGGCGTACTGATCCTCGAAGCGATGGCGCAGGCGGCCGGCATCCTGGTGTTCCGCACCATGGAGCACAAGCCGAGCAACGAGTACCTCTACTACTACGCGGGCATCGACCGCGCGCGTTTCAAGCGCCCGGTCGAGCCCGGCGACCAGCTCGAGATCGAGGTCGAGATCCAGGGCAGCAAGCGCGGCATCTGGAAGTTCGCCTGCGCGGCGCGGGTCGCCGGCGCGCTGGTGGCGCAGGCCGAGATCCTGTGCACCGTGCGCACGCTGAACGGCGAGGCATTGTGATCCATCCGACCGCGATCGTGCACCCCGACGCACGCCTCGCGCCCGGCGTCGAGATCGGTCCATACTCGGTGCTCGGGCCGCAGGTCGAGGTGGGCGAGGGCTGCTGGATCGGCGCGCAGGTGGTGATCGACGGCCGCACGCGCATCGGCCGGCGCAACCGCATCTTCCACTTCGCCTCCATCGGCGCGCCGCCGCAGGACAAGAAGTACGCCGGGGAGGACACCGCGGTCGAGATCGGCGACGGCAACACGATCCGCGAGTACGTCACCATCAACCGCGGAACGGCGCTGGACGCCGGGGCAACCCGCCTGGGCAACGACAACTGGGTGATGGCGTACGTGCATTTCGCGCACGACTGCCAGATCGGCAGCAACACCATCTTCGCGAACGCCTGCCAGCTCGCGGGCCACGTGTCGGTCGGCGACTGGGCGATTTTCGGCGCCACCACGCTGGTTCACCAGTTCGTGCATGTCGGCGCGCACGCCTTCACCGGGATGGGAACCTACCTGCCGCAGGATCTGCCGCCTTACGTCACGGCGGCCGGCAACATGGCGCGTCCTTTCGGCGTCAACAGCGAGGGATTGAAGCGGCGCGGCTTCTCGCCCGAGGACATCCGCGGGCTCAAGCGCGCCTATCGGACGCTTTACCGCAGCGGGCTGCCGCTCGAGCAGGCCCGGCGCGAGCTCGAATCGCAGGCCACGCATTGCGCTCCGGTGCGCCAGATCCTGGAATTTCTCGCCCGCAGCAAGCGCGGCATCATCCGCTAGTGGGCCCGGCCCTGCGCGTCGGCATGGTGGCCGGCGAAGCCTCGGGTGACCTGCTCGCGGCGCAGCTCATCGGCGCGCTCAAGGGGCGCGGGCGCCCGATGCTGTTCGCCGGCATCGGCGGCCCGAGAATGGCTGCGCAGGGATTCCAGTCGCAGTTCCCGATGGACAAGCTCTCGGTGCGCGGCTATGCCGAGGCGCTCAGGCATTACCGCGAGATCATGGGAATCCGGCGGCGCCTCGCGAAGGCGCTGCTCGCGGAGCGTCCCGACCTTTTCATCGGCGTGGATTCGTCGGACTTCAATCTGGGCCTCGAGCGGCGGCTCAAGGACGGCGGCATCCCGACGGTTCACTATGTGAGCCCGTCGGTGTGGGCATGGCGGCGCTGGCGCATGCGGGCGATCGCCCGTGCGGTGAGCCGCATCCTGGTGATGCTTCCGTTCGAGGCGCCGCTGTACGAGAAGGCCGGCATCCCGGTGACCTACGTCGGCCATCCGCTCGCCGACCTGATCCCCCTCAAGCCGAATCGCCAGGAAGCGCGCGCGCAGCTGCGGCTGCCGCAGGGCAAGCTGATCGTCGCGCTGCTGCCGGGAAGCCGGCGCTCGGAGCTGCACTACATGGCAAGCGCCTTCGTGCTCGCCGCACACCGCCTGCGCCAGGAGGTGCAAGACGTGCACTTCGTGTGCCCGATGGTGACCCGCGACACGCGCGACATGTTCGAGCGCGCGGTGCACGAGCATCAGCGCAACGACCTGCCGCTGACCCTGCTCTTCGGCCACTCGCACGAAGCCCTCGCCGCCGCCGACCTCGCCCTGGTGGCGAGCGGCACGGCGACGCTGGAGACGGCGCTGTTCAAGACGCCGATGGTGATCGCCTACCGGCAGTCTCCGATAACATGGGCGCTGATGCGGCCCATGCTCTACCTGCCGTACGTCGGCATGCCGAACATTCTCGCCGGCGAGCGGCTGGTGCCCGAGCTGCTGCAGGACCAGGCGACGCCGGCGGCGCTCGCCGCTGCGCTGCTCGACCTGCTGCGGGACTCCGCCGCTCAGCGCCGCCAGGTCGCGCGCTTCGCGGAGTTCCACGAGCTGCTGCGCCGCAACGCGGCCGAGAAGGCCGCCGACGCGGTGCTCGAAGTCCTGGACCGTGCCTGAGCTCGTCGTCTGCGGCGTCGACGAGGCCGGGCGCGGGCCTCTGGCCGGACCGGTCTACGCGGCCGCCGTGATCCTCGACCCGGCGCGGCGCGTCAACGGGCTCGCCGACTCCAAAGCGCTGAGCGCAGGGCGCCGCGAGCTGCTCGCCATGCGCATCAAGGCGCGCGCCATCGCCTGGGCCGTCGCCTCGGCGAGCGTCGAGGAAATCGACCGCTTCAACATTTTCCGCGCCTCGCTGCTGGCGATGCGGCGCGCCGTGGAGGCGCTGCGCGTCGCGCCGGAGGAGGCGTGGATCGACGGCTTGCACTGCCCCGTGCTGCCCTGCCGGGCGCGTGCGTTCGTGGACGGCGATGCGCAGCACAAGGTGATCTCCGCCGCGTCGATCCTAGCCAAGACCGAGCGCGACGCCGAAATGGCGCGCCTGCACGAGCGCTACCCGCAGTACGGCTTCGACCGGCACAAGGGCTACTCGACCCCCGAGCACCTCGAGCGGCTGGCGAGGCTCGGGCCCTGCGAGATACACCGCCGCAGCTTTGATCCTGTGCGGACCCACTTTCCGGCCACCCCGGATCTGTTCGAAAGCTGAGCGCCATACTGCACTCCCGCGACAATCCGCGGATCAAGCGATGGGCGAGACTGGGCCGCGACAGCCGGTTCAGGAAAAGGGAAGGCCGGGTGCTCCTCGAAGGCCCGCACCTGCTCGCTGCAGCCCTGCAGCGCGGACTCGAGCCGCTCGCGGTTCTGGCGACCGAGAGGGCCCTCGCCGAGCCGGAGATCGCGTCCCTGCTGCGCCAGGCCGGACGCGCTCCGGTGATCGTGACCGAGTCGCTGTTCCGGCGGGTGGTGGAGGCGGAGAACCCGCCCGGGATCGCCGCCGAGATCGCGCTTCCGGCGAGCGGCGGCGAGCTCGGGCAGGCGTGCGTATTCCTCGAGGGCGTGCAGGACGCCGGCAACGTCGGCGCCATCGTGCGCAGCGCGGCCGCATTCGGCGCCGGGGCCCTGGTGGTGGACCGCGGCTGCGCCGACCCGTGGTCGCCGAAGGCGTTACGCGCGGGCATGGGCGGGCACTTTGCGCTGCAGCTGCGCGAGGCGGCGGACCTGGCGGGCGAGCTCGATCGGTTCAAGGGCCGGATCGTCTGCGCAGTGCCGCGCGCCGGAGCGCCGCTCGGCGAGGCGGACCTTTCCGGGCCGATCGGCTGGCTGTTCGGGAGCGAGGGCAGGGGCGTAAGCGCAGGCTTGCAGCGCAGGGCCGCGTTGCGGGTGACGATCCCGACGACCCCGGGCACCGAGTCGCTGAACGTCGCCGCCGCGGCGGCGATCTGCCTTTACGAGGCGCACCGCCGGCGCGGCGCAGTCAATACACCTGCCGCGAGATCCTGAGCTCGCGCAGGATCGTGGTCGCGATCTCCTCGATCGACTTGCTGGTGGAATTGATGCTGCGGATGCCCTCCCGGCGCATCAGGCTCTCGGCTTCCTCCACCTCGAAGCGGCAGTTGTCGAGGTCCGCGTAGCTGCTGCCCGGCCGACGCTCGCTGCGAATCTCGTGCAGGCGCTCCGGCGCGATCGTCAGGCCGTACAGGCGAACCTTCTGCCCCCGCAATGCCTCGGGCAGCTTGCGGCGGTGGAAGTCCTCCGGAATGAGGGGATAGTTGGCCGCCTTGACGCCGAACTGCATCGCCAGGTATAGGCTGGTCGGCGTCTTGCCGCTGCGCGAGACTCCGACCAAGATCACGTCGGCCTGCGCGAGGTCGCGATGCGAGGCGCCGTCGTCATGCGCCATGGCGAAATTGATCGCCTCGATGCGCTGGTGGTATTCCTTCTTGTCCATCGCGCTGTGGGAGCGCCCGATCGTATGGCTCGACTTGATCCCCAGGCCCGCCTCGAGCGGATCGATGAAAGCCTCGAAAAAATCGACGAACATCGCGTTGGCCCGGCGCACCACCTCGCGCACCTCCTGGTTGACGAGGGTCGAGAACACGATCGGCCGCGCGGCGCCGTTCGCCGTCTCGGCCTCGATTCTCGCCAGGCATTCCTCGGCTCTTTCCTGGGAGTCGACGAACGGAAGCGTGATCTGCTTGAACTCGACGCCCTCGAACTGGGTGAGCAGGCTGTGGCCCAGCATCTGGGCCGTGATGCCGGTGCCGTCGGAGACGAAGAACACGGTGCGCCGCTGGGTCACGGGATGGAAGCTACAATGAAAGCAGGCGATAAAATACTATGGCAATGCGCGTAGCGTGGCTTAAGGACCTCCGGCTCGCGGACCTCGAGCAGGTGGGAGGCAAGAATGCCTCGCTGGGCGAGATGATCGGCGCCCTGTCGGCGGCCGGGATACGGGTGCCCGGGGGGTTCGCCACCACCGCGCAGGCATTCCGCGAGTTCCTCGCCCACGACGGCCTCGACCGGCGCACCGATGCCGCCCTGCGCTCGCTAGACCCGGACGATGTGACTGCGCTCGCAGCCTGCGGCGCACAGATCCGCGATTGGATCGCCCGATGCCCATTTCCCGCGGAACTCGAGAGAGACATTGCATCGTATTATCAAGAGCTTGAAAGAAACACCTCGAGCGATACTTCATTCGCCATCCGCTCCTCCGCTACAGCTGAGGATCTGCCCGAGGCATCCTTCGCCGGCCAGCAGGAGACCTACCTCAACATACGCGGGATCGACAATGTGCTCGAGTCGATCCGGCATGTGTTCGCCTCGCTGTACAACGACCGGGCCATCTCGTACCGCAGGCATCAAGGCTTCGCGCACGGCTCGGTGGCGCTCTCGGCAGCCGTTCAGCAGATGGTGCGCAGCGACCTCGGGGCAAGCGGCGTGCTGTTCACGCTCGACACCGAATCGGGCTTTCGCGACGTGGTGTTCATCACTTCGGCCTACGGGCTGGGCGAGCTGGTGGTGCAGGGGGCGGTGAACCCCGACGAGTTCTACGTCCACAAGCCGATGCTCGCGCAGGGACGCCCGGCGATCGTGCGCCGCTCGCTCGGCTCCAAGCTGCAGAAGATGGTGTTCGGGCGCTCGAGCGAGGCCGGGCGCTCGACCCGGGTCCTCGACGTGCCGGAGGCCGAGCGCAACCGCTTTTCGCTCAGCGACCCGGACGTCCTCGAGCTGGCGCGCACCGCGGTCGCCATCGAGCGCCACTACGGGCGTCCGATGGACGTCGAATGGGCCAAGGACGGCGCCGACGGCAAGCTGTACGTGCTTCAGGCGCGCCCGGAGACCGTCAAGTCGCACCAGCGCGTCGAGGAGCGCTACGCCCTCAAGGGCAGCGCGCGCGTGCTCGCCAGCGGCCGCGCGATCGGCCACAAGATAGGCAGCGGCACGGTGCGCCTCGTTCCGGATGCCTCGCAGATGGCGCGCGTCAAGGAGGGCGACGTCCTGGTGACGGACATGACCGACCCCAACTGGGAGCCGGTGATGAAGCTCGCCGCGGCGATCGTCACCAACCGGGGCGGACGCACCTGCCACGCGGCGATCATCGCCCGCGAGCTGGGAATTCCGGCCGTGGTGGGTTGCGGCGACGCCACCGGACGCCTGAAAGACGGACAGCCGGTCACCGTCTCCTGCGCCGACGGCGAAACCGGCAACGTATTCGACGGCCGGCTGCCATTCGAGGTATCGACCCGCGAGCGTGGCGAGATGCCGTCCATTCCGGTGAAGATCGCGATGAACGTCGGCAACCCGCAGCTCGCGTTCGACTTCGCGCAGCTGCCCAACGCGGGCGTCGGGCTGGCGCGCCTCGAGTTCATCATCAACAACGAGATCGGCGTGCATCCGCGCGCCTGCCTGGAATACGCCGAATTGCCCGCCGCGCTGCGCAGCAAGCTGGATGACGTGACCCGGGGCTACCCCGACGCGCGCACCTTCTACCGCGAGAAGATGGTCGAGGGCGTTGCCACCATCGCGGCCGCGTTCTGGCCCAAGCCGGTGATCGTGCGCCTGTCGGATTTCAAGTCGAACGAGTACAAGAAGCTGCTCGGCGGCGAGCGCTACGAGCCGGACGAGGAGAATCCGATGCTCGGGTTCCGCGGCGCGTCGCGCTACCTCGCGCCGAGCTTCCGCGCATGCTTCGAGCTCGAATGCGCGGCGATGAAGAAGGTGCGCGACGAGATCGGACTGACGAACGTCGAGCTGATGGTGCCGTTCGTGCGCACCGTGGCCGAGGCGCGCGAGGTGGTGAAGCTGCTGGCGCAGAACGGGCTCGAGCGCGGCAACAACGGCCTGCGGATCGTGATGATGTGCGAGCTCCCCTCCAACGCGCTGCTCGCCGAGGAGTTCCTCGAGCTGTTCGACGGCTTCTCGATCGGC
>Ga0214472_10007189_pt1 | contig 11671 bp, 11 predicted proteins | sample RVTome_6_FD_207662 | JGI IMG/M metagenome (GOLD analysis project Ga0214472, IMG submission 207662) | Soil microbial communities from uranium-contaminated site in the Upper Colorado River Basin, Wyoming, United States - RVT140D175 | ecosystem: Environmental > Terrestrial > Soil > Contaminated >...
ACGAGAACCTTCAGCCGTATCTGTGCGTCAGCTACATCATCTCGCTTTTCGGCATCTTCCCGAGCCCCACGTAACCAGGAGCGCAATCATGGCCGATCCGTTCGTCGCAGAGATCCGCATCTTCGGCTTCAACTTCGCCCCAACGGGTTGGGCGCTCTGCAACGGTCAGCTCTTGCCGATCTCGCAGAACACGGCGCTCTTCTCGCTGCTCGGCACCACCTACGGAGGCGACGGCAAGTCCACGTTCGCGCTGCCGAATCTGCAGGGCTCGACCGCGATGTTTTGGGGACAGGGCCCGGGCATGAGCGACTATTCGCTCGGCGAGACGGGCGGGGTCGAGTTCGTGACGCTCCTGGAGAGCGAGATGCCCGCTCATGCGCACACACTGCGCGTCGGCGTTGACCCGGCCGACGTGCAAGCCCCCGCGCCGGACCGCGCGCTGACGCGATCGTCGGGCGGCTTCGCCTACGGCACGGGAGCGCCCGACGTGTCGATGGCGCCCCAGACGCTCGCCCCGGCCGGGTCGAGCCTTCCGCACAACAACATGATGCCGTACCTGACGCTCAACTTCTGCATTGCGTTGCAGGGCGTCTTTCCGCCGAGGGGCTGAGTGTGGATCTTGCGACGGTGACCATCGAGGACTTCGCCCCGCACGTCGGGCAACAGTTCACGGTCGATGCCGGCTCCGCCGCGCTCGCGCTGACGCTGCGCTCGGTCGAAGGGTCCGGGCAGCGGTGGGACCCATCGGGGCGTGAAGCGTTTTCCATCCTGTTCGGCGGTCCGCACGATCCGGCGCTCGCGCAAGGCACCTACCACGTGCGGCACGATGCGTTCGGCGGGATCGACATCTTTCTCGTGCCCGTGGGCCCCGACGACCAGGGCCACCGGTACGAGGCGGTCTTCACGTGACGAGGAGACGATCATGAATCGGCATCACGGACCGGATCGCCGGTCGTTCATCAAGGGAGCCGCCGCGGCTGCGGCGGCGCTCGTGGCCAACCCGCGCATGGCTCTCGCCGGACATCCGGTGACCGCTCCGGCCAGCGTTCTGTATTCCGAAGTAGCCTGGCGCGGGCTCGTCGGCGAACGGTTCAAGCTCTTCGCCGCCGGCGGCGCCGCGACCATCTTGACCCTGGACGCGGTGTCGAGCTTTCCTCCTCCGGGCCCGGGCGGCTCGGCGTTCGGCCTTCGCTTCCTGGGTCCGGTGATCGCCGGATTCGCGCAGGGCACCTATCCGATGCACCACCGCGCGCTCGGATCCTTCGAGATGTTCGTGACGCCCGGCGGACCGGCAGGACCTGCGTACGCCTACCTTGCGATGGTCAACCGGCTCACGCCGTGACCTCTCGGTTCGGAGCGATTGCGCTCAGGCCGGCGACCGAGGACGACACCGAGTTGCTCTACCGCATCTACGCCGCCACCCGCAGTGACGAGATGCGCATCGTCCCCTGGACCGAGGAGCAGAAGGAGTCCTTTCTTCGCATGCAGTTCCGCGCTCAGGATCACCACTACCGAACCCAGCTCCCCGGGACCGACCGCCGCGTCGTCGTCGAAGACGGAGACGCGGTCGGCCGGCTCTACGTCGACGACCGGCCCGACGAGATCCAGATCGTGGACATCGCGCTTCTTCCCGACGCGAGGGGCCGCGGCATCGGCACGCATCTTCTCACCGCGGTGCTCGACCGTGCCCGCGCGGAATGCAAACGGGTCGGCATCCACGTCGAGCGGCACAACCCCGCCCGGCGCTTCTACGAGCGCCTCGGCTTCGCTCCGGTCGAGGATGGGGATGTCTACGTGCTCATGCATTGGGTCCCGCAGGGCCGTCCCTGACCGGGCCGGCCGGCCGCGGCCCGGTCGCCGAAAGGGCCTAGTTTTCAAGGGGTTTCTGTCGCAGGAATGCGATACGGTTCTGATGTGCCTTCCCCGCTTTCCGGCAAAGGGAGAGGGCATGACCGAATCAAAGCGCGAACGCGCCATCACGATGCGGCGGGACGGGGCGACGTATCAGCAGATCTGCGACCGGCTGAACGTGTCGATGGGCATGCTGTGCGGGTGGATCCGGGAAGCGGGTCTCACCAGCCGGCTCCGCACGACCGCCGAAGACCGCGCCCGGGCGGTCGAGTTGAGGAAGCAGGGAAGGACCTACGCCGAGATCGAGCGAGCAACGGGCGTCCCGAAAAGCACCCTGTCGAACCACCTGAAAGACATCCCCCTCACCGCAGAACATGCGGCGGTCATCGCGGAGAAGCAGCGGCGGGGCGCTGCGCGTGCGGGGGCGACGCTCCGGGCCCGTCGAATTGCCGGCGAGGCGCGTACTCTGGCCGCGTCGGCGGCGGAAATCGGAGAGGTCACGGACCGGGAACTCTTCATCGCCGGAGTGTTGCTGTATTGGGCCGAAGGCACCAAGTCCAAGCCTTGGAGTCGCGGGCATCACGTCACGTTCGTGAATTCCGATCCGGGGATGGTCCGTCTGTTTCTCCGCTGGCTGGAGTTGGTGGATGTCGGCCGAGACCGGCTGGTTCTCACGGTTCAGATCCACGAGCGGGCGGACATCGATCACGCACACCGCTTCTGGTCGCAGATCGCGGGCGTCCCTGTAGAATTGTTTCGCCGGCCGACCTTGAAACGGCACAATCCGAGGACGACCCGGCGGAATATCGGTGATGCCTATGTCGGGTGTCTTAGGATCGATGTGGCGAAGAGCACTGAGTTGTATCTGAGGATCGCCGGCTGGTATGAAGGTATCTTGACAATTGCCCCGTAGTGTAATGGCAGCACAGCAGAATTTGGCTCTGCTAGAGGGGGTTCGAGGCCTCCCGGGGCAGCGTGGGAATGTGGATTCGGCGTCAAGCAGCGGAGATCACTTGACTAAATCGAGCAGTCGATCGGAGGGCCGCGAGCGGGCGGTCGCGGTCGTCGTCCTTGCGGCCGGCGAATCCAAGCGGTTCAAGTCTCGCACCCCGAAGGTCCTGCACGACCTGTGCGGCCTGCCGATCATCGCCCATGTCCTGCGGCGCTTGGCTCCCCTCGGCGCCTCCCGCACCGTCCTGGTCGTCGGCCGGGAAGCCGGCGCGGTGAAGGAGGCCGTCAAGCGCGTCGCTTCGAAGATCCGCTTCGCGGAGCAGGTCTCCCGGCTGGGGACGGCCGACGCGGCCCGGATCGGGGACGAGGCACTCGGCGCATTCAAAGGAGACGTGCTCATCACCCCGGGCGACACGCCTCTGCTCGATCCGGCCACCATGCGCGACTTGCTCGACCGGCATCGCGCGACCGGCGCGGCCGCGACGGTGCTCAGCGCACGCTTCGACGACCCCGGTGGCTACGGCCGGATCGTGCGCGACCCCGACGGCGGCGTCGCGCGCATCGTCGAGCATGCCGACGCCACCGAGGCCGAACGCGCGATCGGCGAATGCAACGCCGGCGTCTACGTCTTCGACCGCGCGGCGCTGCGCTCGGCGCTGACCAAGGTCGAGGCCGCGAACCGTCAAGGCGAGCTGTACTTGACCGACGTGATCGAGATCCTCAAAGACAAGGGCGAGCGGATCGAGGCGTACGTCGCTCCCGATGCGACGCAGGTCTTTGGCATCAACGATCGCGCGCACCTGGCCGAGGCCGCCGCGATCGTGCGTGCCGCGATCGCCGCGGACATGATGCGCGCCGGCGTCACGATCGAAGACCCGGCCACGACCTATATCGACGCGACCGTGACGGCGGGACCCGACACGATCATCCGGCCGATGACCTTCCTGCGGGGCGCCACCACGATCGGCCGCGGCTGCGTGATCGGCCCCGAAGCCGAGCTGATCGATTGCACGCTCGGCGACGCCGTCACGATCAGCCGCGCCGTCGCGCGCGAAGTCAGCCTGGAAAAGGGCGCCACCGTCGGCCCCTACGCGAGCCTGCGGCCGGGCACGGTCCTCAAGGCCGGCGCGAAGGCAGGCACCTTCGTCGAGATGAAGCAGACGACGGTCGGCAGGGGCAGCAAGGTGCCGCATCTTTCGTACATGGGGGACGCCACGATTGGATCGGGCTCGAATATCGGCGCCGGCACGATCACCTGCAACTACGACGGCGAGACGAAGCGAAAGTCCAAGACGCTGATCGGCGACGGCGTGCTCGTCGGGTCCGATACCATGCTGGTAGCGCCGGTGACGCTGGCCAAATGGGCGGTGACCGGCGCCGGGTCGGTCGTCACCCAGGACGTGGCGGCCAACACCGTCGTCGCAGGCGTTCCCGCAACTCCTCGGCGCAAGCGCCGGCCGGCTCCGAAGGCGAAGGCATCGAACACATCGGCGAAAAAGAAGGGAAAACAGAAGTGAGTCCACTGGAGGTGTCGACGAAGAAGCGCTTCGTTCTGGTCGCCGGTCGGTCCAACCCGGACTTGGCCGCCGAGATCGCCACGAGCCTCGGGGTCGAGCTGGGAGAGGTCGAGATCTCCGACTTCGCGAACGGCGAGATCTATATCCGCTTTGCCGCCAACGTCCGCGGCGCCGACGTGTTCATCTTCCAGTCGCACACGGCATCCGACGCGCACCATTCGATCAACAGCGCGATCATGGAGCAGCTCATCATGATCGACGCCGCCAAGCGCGCCAGCGCGAAGCGCATCAGCGCGGTCATCCCGTTCTACGGCTACGGGCGTCAGGACAAGAAGTCACGCGGCCGCGAGCCGATCTCGGCCCGGCTGGTCGCCGATCTGTTCCAGACCGCCGGCGCCGACCGGATTCTGAGCGTCGATCTGCACACGGCGCAGATCCAAGGATTCTTCGACCGGCCCGTAGATCACCTGACGTCGCTGCCGATCCTGGCCGACTATCTGGCCGGCCGTTTCAACGGCGATCTGGTCGTGGTCAGCCCCGACGCCGGCCGCGTGCGCGTCGCCGAAAAGTTCGCCGCCCGGCTCAACACCTCGCTGGCGATCCTGCACAAGCGGCGCCGCACCGATGTTCGCAACGTGTCCGAGACGCTCGAGGTCGTCGGTGACGTCGCCGGCCGCCGCTGCGTGCTGGTCGACGACATGATCGACACGGCCGGGACGATCTGCAGCGGCGCCGAAGCGCTGATGAAGTTCGGCGCGGAAGAGGTCCTTGCCGTCGCCACGCACGGCATCTTGTCGGATCCCGCGACCGACCGGATCAAGAACTCGCCGCTGAAGGAACTCGTCGTGACCAACACGATCCCGCTACCGGCCGAGAAGCAGATCGACAAGATCACTGTTCTGTCGATCGCGCCGGTCATCGCCGACACGATCCGCGCCGTCTTCGCCGACGAGTCCGTCAGCGAAATCTTCCACGGCGAAAACTAGGCGACCTTTTCAAAGGAATTTTCCCTTTCGGCGTCGTATTTCCGGAATGAGGGGTCATTCCGACCGGAGGGGGAGCCAATGAAACGGCGCACGAACAGCTCGCTGATCGTATTCCTTGTATTGCTTGCCGCGGTGGTCGTCCCTGCGAGCGGTGCGCCGCTGGCCGAGATCTCGCTCGGCTTCGCGCACGAAGCCTCCTTCGACGACGATGACGGCGGCTGGACTGCCAGCCCGGTGCCGCCGCCGCCGGTGCGCCTGTATCCGATCGGAAGCTGGGAGTGGGGCACTCCCACGAGCGGCCCGGGCGCTGCGGCGAGCGGGTCGAACGTGTGGGCAACCAATCTCGACGGCGACTACGGCTCGCGCGAATGCGCGGCGATCCTTTCGCCGCCGATCGCGATTCCCGACGGCGTTCCCGCCGCGATCTCGTTGCAGCACTGGCTTCACTCCGAGCGGCTGACGTCGGGCTCGTTCCCGCTGCAGGATGCCGGACGCCTCTTCGTCACGCCCGACGGTGGAGACACGCTCGTCGAGCTGGCGCCCAATCAAGGCTACGACGCGGCCATGTCCACCGACGCGCGACGATGCTTCGACGACGTCGCGAGCGGCGCGCTGGGGCTCGGGGGACCCACAGGAACGACACCGCCTCCGCCTGCCTACGAAACGCTGAGCGCCGACCTGTCGTCCTACGCGGGGCAGACGATCCAAGTTGCGATCTCGTTCGGATCCAGCAGCGCGAATCACCGCGCCGGCTGGTACATCGACGATGTCGCCGTCACGATCGACGGCAGCACCGCCACGGAAGACTTCGAGTCCTCCGACGGCGGATTCACGCTGATCAGCACGCGCAAGCATCCCGGCCCGGCCAAAGGATGGAACCACGGCGTGGCCGCGTCCGGCCCTGCGAACACATCGCCGCTGTGGGCGACCAACACCGAAGGCGACTACGGGCACGACGAATGCGCGACGGTGGAAAGCCCAAAGTTCCAGGTCGGATCCGAGCTGCTCGGAACGGCCAACGAGGTCGCTGCGACCGCCGGCTTGCCGCCCGTCGCCATCGCGAAGCTTCAGTGGAAGCACTGGTTCCGCTCGAACTCGATCTATGGGGCGGGGCTGATCCTGATCGGTTCGGATGACGGCTATCAGGTCCTGACGCCGAACCAGGGGTATCCGTCCACGATCACCACCACAAACCTCGACGCGCGGGCCGGACTGCTCGCATGCCTCGGTGGCGACGGGTCGCAGCGCGTCTACTCGGGTCTGCATCAGTCGCTGAACACCTCGATGGTCGATCTCAGCGCCGACCTGACGCCGTGGATCGGGAAGGAAATTTCGATCCGCTTCCTGTTCGCGTCGGTGTGGACGCCGCTGAACCCGACGACGCAGCTCGGCTGGTACGTCGACGACATCGCTGCCGAGGTCGTGCTGGCGCCGTCGCTTCCCGATGGCGTCGTGATTCCCGAGATCGACACGACCCGCACGATGGCGCCCGGCTGGACGAGCGGCGGCACGCTGTCGTCGTGGGAGTGGGGGACCGCGACCGTGGGCCCGTCGGGCGAGACCACGCTGGCGACGAACCTGGACGGCGACCACAACGCGTCCGAGTGCAGCACCGTCACCTCGCCGGCGATTCCCGGTGCGTTGCTGTCGGCGAACGCGACGCTGACGTTCGATCACTGGTACCGGATCGCGAGCGTCACGACGAGCACGGCGTGGTCGGGGGGCGTCGTGTTGATCTCGACCGACCAGGGCGAGACGTGGCAGTACCTCGATCTGCCGGAATACACGCGCAACGCCCAGTTCTCGCCGTTGCAGGGGTGCCTGTCCTCGCACGGCCTTGCGCCGGCCTCGCGGGTGTTCTCGGGCAACAAGCCGACGTTCGATCCGGTCACGGTGGACCTGGGGGCGTTCCTGGGAGCCGACACGATCCAGGTTCGGTTCCTCTTCGGCGCTTACACGAGCCTGACCGAGGAGGGCTGGTACCTGCGCAGCGTCGACCTTGCCGGCGTGAAGCTTCTGTAGGTTCATCGCGCCCGCGAAAGGGTCCAATTGTGACCCTTTCGCGGGCCCCCCTGCTCCTTGCTAGAATTCGCCGCTGATTTTCCTTCTTCGGAGGTGGACAAGTGGAGCTCACGCTAGAAGCCGAGATCCGGCACGACGCCGGCAAGGGTGTCGCCCGCAAGTTGCGGGCCGCCGGCAAGGTTCCGGGTGTCGTCTACGGCGCCGGCAGCGCTGCGACCGCGATCGCGGTCGACCGGCGCACGCTCACGCATGCCTTGGCCACCGACGCGGGTCTGAACGTGCTGATCGACCTCAAGGTCGGCAGCGACACGTATCTGACGCTCGCCCGCGAATTGCAGCGCGACCCGATTCGCGGCGACATCAAGCATGTGGACTTCGTCAAGATCGATCGTGACACGGCCATCGAGGTCGAGATTCCGATCCACGTGGAAGGCGACTCGCGCGGCGTCCGCGAAGGCGGCGTCGTCGAGCACCACATCTGGACCGTGCGCGTGTCCTGCAAGCCGGGCAACGTCCCCGGGTCCATCACCGTGGACATCACCGACGTCGGCTTGCACGAGCATGTCAAGGTTGGGCAACTGACGGCCCCGGAAGGCGTCGAAATCCTGACCGATCCGGAAGAGAACATCGTCACGATCGCCACGCCGCAAGTGCTCAAACTCGAAGCCGAACTCGAGCAGCCCGGAATGGAGCCGGCCGCGGAGGGCGTGGCCGAACCGGCCGCCGCCGAAGCCGCGGAGGTGCCGCCGGCCGCCGAGGGCGGCGAAGAGTCCTAGCCCGCCGTGCCCCTGTGGGGCCGGCGGCGCGAGCGATCCGGCGATCCGATGGCGGGACCGGTCTGGCTGGTCGCCGGCCTTGGCAATCCCGGACCGGAATACGATCGCACGCGCCATAACATCGGCTTTCGCGTGCTCGACCGCGTCGCCGTCGAACTGGGCGCCGCGAAGTTCAAGCGCGGCAAAGCCTCGGCGGTGGTCGCCGAGACGCGCGACGGCGATGCGCGCGTGATCCTGGTCAAGCCGACCACTTACATGAACCTGTCCGGGCAAGCCGTCGCGCCGCTCGCCAAGTACTACAAGGCCGATCCCGAGCGGATCGTGGCCGTCCACGACGAGATCGATCTTCCGTTCGGACAGATTCAGGTCAAGATCGCAGGCGGGAGCGCCGGCCACAACGGAATCAAGTCGCTGGTGTCCTCGCTCGGCACGAACGAGTTCGTCCGGCTTCGGATCGGCGTCGGCCGGCCGAGCGGCCGCAAGGAAGCCGCCGACCACGTCCTGGATACGTTCGGCAAGGCCGAGGAGAAGGAATTGCCGGTCGTGGTGGCCGAAGCCTGCGATGCCGTCCTTTCGATCCTGCGGGAGGGCCCCGAGCGGGCCCAGAACCGGATCAACACCCGGAATTAGAAAACAATTCTTCCCAACGGTGGTTTTTCCGGCTCGGGTGCCACAAACTGTGCGAAGGCGGACCAATATCCGGGGGGATATCACCTATGAAAGACAAGGCTGAGATCGCGGCTGTCGTCGTGATCGTGCTCGGTGTCGTGCTGATCGGCGGACTCGTCGTCAACGAGCAGCGCAAAGGCGAGGTGCGCGTCGAAGGAACCCGCTTCACGCAACCAACTCCTCCCGCACCGATCGAGACGCAGACGTTTGTGATCCCCACGATCGACTCGACGATCGTGCCGCCGACGCCAACTCCGACGGCCGCGGCCACGCCGGCCGTTACCGCTTCGCCGGCCGCGACGGCCACCGCGACCGCCGCGCCGACGACCGCCGCGCGTCCGGCCGGGGCGGCCGCCTACGACCTTTCGGTGAGCTGCATGACCACACTGACCTACAGCGACGGCACGACCGGGCCGGGCGGCGCCAAGCAGTTGCGCGGTCCCGTTCGAGCCGGCGCGCGCCACACCTATGAGTTCCGCTTCGACCGCGATCAGGGCGCCAAGCAAGCCGACGCGCAGGAGACGCGCTGCGTCATCGACACCAATCGCACGCGATCCGGCAGCGAGCCGAATCTTCGCATCAAGCTCGGATGCGACGGCGAAGGGACCTACGAGTCCCCGCCGCCGACGCCCAGCACCAATGTGATCTCTCGCGTGTGGCGTCCCGTGGAACTGCTCGACGGCTTCGCCCACGTGATGCGCTCGAAGCCCGGGCAAATCACCGAACGAACCACCTGTTTGCTCGAAGTCGTCTAGGAGGGCGCTGAAATAGGCTGACCCGTGCTCGGCCGGACGCAGATCATCGCTGGTCGGAAAGTTGCAGTCGGGTGTGCTTGCATACAGAACACCCAGTATTTCAGCACCCTCCTAGTACACTGCGTGTAAGCCCCGGGTCGCGCGATTCGGGGCTCACTTCGCGTGTCTATGGATCTTTCTCGCATCCTCTCCGATGTCGCGGTCTCGCCGGTCTTGGCCGAGGCCGTGGATGCGCTTGCGCTCCGGCAGGCGGTGACCGTCGCGGATCAGGCGCGCAGCCTGCTGCCGGCCGTCTGGTCGCTCGACGCATCGCGGCCGCCGATGCTGCTGATCGCGCCGAGCTCGCGCGACGCCGAGCGGATCGCGGCCGAGATCAACGCCTGGCGCGCCGGCGGCGCCGTCCTGTTTCCCGCATGGGAGACGCTTCCCCACGAGCGCCTGTCGCCGCGCGCCGAGACGATCGGCATCCGGCTGGAGGCGCTGTGGCGCCTGCGCGTCCCGCCCGAAGACGGCATCGCGCCGAAGGTGATCGTCGCGCCGGTCCGCGCCGCGATCCAGCGAATGACACCCGGCGTGGACACGCTCAGCCCGATCGTGGTCCGCACCGGTGAGTGGCTCGACGCGAGCGACCTGGTCGCGCGGTTGTCGGCCGCGCAGTACGAGCGCGTCGACATGGTCTCGCGTCGCGGCGAGTTCGCGGTGCGCGGCGGCTTGGTCGACGTGTTCCCGGCGACGGCCGACCATCCGGTGCGGCTGGACTTCTTCGGCGACGAGATCACCTCGATGCGCGAGTTCGCGGTCTCGTCGCAACGTTCGATCCGGGACGTCGAGCGAGTCGCGGCGTTCCCCTGCCGCGAACTGATCCCGACCGACGAGGTTCGCGGCCGCGCCATCGCCGCGGTCGAGCGCGCGCCGCATCTTCGTCCCGAGCTGATGCGCCTTGCCGAGGGCATCACCTTCGAAGGCATGGAAGCGCTCATCGAAGTGCTATGGGACACGCTGCCGGTCCTGCGCGAGATCCTGCCCGAGCACACGCTCACGGTCGTGATCGAGCCGAAGCGCACCGCCGACCGCGCAGCCGAGATGCTTCGAGAAGTCGAGGCGATGCGCGAAGCGATGTGGGCGGCGGCGGCCGACGGCGCGCGTCCGCCGGCCGACAACACCTACGCCGAGCTGGACGCCGCGATCGGACCCGAACCGCGTGCCGCGCTCACGCCGTTCCGCGGCGACTGGCCGGCGATGGACGCCGTGCCGTGGGAGCAGCGCGACGTCGGGGGAGTGGCGGCCGAAGCGCGGCGGCTGCTGCAAGGCGGCGCGCGACTGATCGTGGCGGCCGAAGCGCACGGATCGGCCGATCGCATCCGCGAGCTGCTCGCCGGCCACGAGCTGTTCCTTCCTCGCTACGACGGCGGCAAGCTGCCCGCCGCGCGCGGCGCCGTCGCCGTCGCGCCGATCGACGAAGGCTTCGTGGCCGAATCGATCGGTCTGGCGGTCGTCGGCGAGCACGACCTGTTCGGCAAGCGCCGTCCGCATCGCGAGCCGAAAGCCGCGCGCCGCAGCATCATCACGCTCGAACTGGAATCCGGCGATCTGGTCGTGCACTCGATCCACGGCATCGGCCGCTACAGCGGGATGGTCACGCGCGAAGTCGGCACCGGCAAGAACGACTATCTGGTGCTCGAGTACGCGGAGGGCGACACGCTCTACGTGCCGGCCGACGCGCTGGATCTGGTCACCAAGTACGTCGGCGGGGAGCCGCCGAAGCTGCACCGTCTCGGCGGCAAGGATTGGGACAAGCAGAAGTCCAGGGTGAAAAGGGCCGTGCGCGACATGGCCGACGAGCTCATCAAGCTCTACAGCACGCGCGCCTCGGCGCAGGGGCACGCGTTCGGCGGCGACACGCCGTGGCAGCGCGAACTGGAAGACGCCTTTCCCTACATCGAGACCCGCGACCAGCTCGCGGCGATCGAAGACGTCAAGGCCGACATGGAACGGCCGGCGCCGATGGACCGGCTCGTGTGCGGCGACGTCGGCTTCGGCAAGACCGAGATCGCGATCCGGGCCGCATTCAAAGCCGTCGCCGACGGCAAGCAGGTCGCGGTGCTCGTCCCGACGACGCTGCTGGCGCAGCAGCACTACGCGAC
>Ga0214472_10007190_pt1 | contig 11671 bp, 15 predicted proteins | sample RVTome_6_FD_207662 | JGI IMG/M metagenome (GOLD analysis project Ga0214472, IMG submission 207662) | Soil microbial communities from uranium-contaminated site in the Upper Colorado River Basin, Wyoming, United States - RVT140D175 | ecosystem: Environmental > Terrestrial > Soil > Contaminated >...
CTATGTCCAAAGCTTCATCCGCCGTCACCTCGACGGCAAAGCGCTTTTCCGTTTGCTCGACCATGGCCATTACTCCGCCGCAACCGCCGGCCGCGGCTCGACCGCGTCCGCCGACGGCTCGACGTCCGCCAGCCCGAGTTGTGCCGCGAGCCGTTCAATCTCCTGCCGGCGGATCAAATGACAACCGGCCCGCATGTCGCCCGTTTCGGCATAGATGCGGTCGACCTGGAAATGCCCGACGCGGACCGTCTCGCCATTGCGTTGCCAGCCCGAGCCGCGGGCCCACACAAGCCGGCAGAAGCGGAAAGCCTTCACCGCGTCCGCCAGCGGAACGCTCGCGCCTAATGACGTTTCCAGATAGAGCCCGTCAAAGACTCCGAGCCGGACCTTGCCGCGGATCTCTTCGCTATCGCCGCGGACGCGCAACAGTGCCCCGCCCGCCTCATCGCGGCCATGGAAGCGGACCGGCTCGCCCGCCAGCCATGCCGCCCGCGTTGCCGCTTCCTGTGCAAGGCGCTCGCGTGTCTCTTCCGCCTCGATGGCGGCCCGTTCGGGCGATCCGGTTTGATAGCGCCATGAGCCGGGCCGCGGTGCTTCGCCCGCTTGCCACAGGCGGAAGGCTTCCGCTGCGTCGCGCGCCGCTTGCTCGCGTTCCGCCTGCTCCAGCGCCAGCAGCTCGCCATGCTCGGGCGAACCTTCATCATAGTGCCATGAGCCCGGCCGCGCCGTGACAAGCCCGGCTTTCCAGCGGGCGAACACTTCGGCCCAATGCTGGCGCTCGCGCTCGCGTTCGGCCGCTTCTTTGCGCTCGCGAGCCCGTTCGCGATACTCCGCCGCTTTCTCGCGCTTGCGGGCTGCAGCCGGGCTGTTGTAGCGGGCCCAACGGTCGCGCCAGACCACAAGTGCTGCGGCAATCTCCGCGTCGGCGTCAAACTCGACGGCAAGCCCGAAGGTCGCGGCATAGGCCATGGCGGACTGGAAACGCTCGACCGCGAATTGCAGGATAAGCGGTCGCGAACCGTCCGGGCCGGGCATGGATGCATCCGCCGCATACTGCCAGCGGTCCGGCCCGCCAGTCGGAATGACGGGCCGCGATTCCCATGAGTCGAAACGGGCGGTTTTCACCTTGCCGGCCACGGTCCGGGCCGCGTCCAGCAGGTTTTTCAGGTTGTATGCATGGTCCGGCTCGACACTGCCATAACCAGTGTCGGGCACATGGAAGCGCGGCAAGTCCGACGCGGAGCGCAAGGCGGATTGCGCCGCGGAGCAATGGGCGGACGTGGTGACGCTGAACTTGGCCGACGTTATCAGGACAACCGCCCGCCCATCCGCCGCGTCACAGAACCGGGCGATAGGCTCGCGATAGCTATAGAGCGTGCGGCCTTCGAAATGAAAGTTGCCGTTGCCGGAGCGGCCGGCGGTTTGGTCCTGTTGGGCCCACACATGGGCAACCATGCGATTGGCGAAAACATGACGAGTCATGTCGTTTACTCCTTACACTGACAGGGATTGGATGTCCGGCAACCGGCTGCTTGCCATTGCCGGACAAGCCGGAGATACAAGCGGTCGACCAGGCGGTCCGCGTCGAATTGCCGGCCAAGCAGATAGCGGGCTTGCCGCAATTGCGAATAGTCGACGTCCGGCCATGGCCGGCCGCGGTCGCGGTCGACAATGGCGTTGTGAATGACGCAGGCGTTGAGGCAATCGCCCGGCCCGGCCTGGTGACCAAAAGCCCGGGCATAGGCTTGAACGGCTCGCCTATGCACCGACCAGCGATAGGCGTTGACGCGTGGCCGGAGCCGGTTGAGCACGTCGCAGATTTGCGGCGGAGTGAGGATTGCCATTTTCCGACTCCTCACGCCGCGTCCGCAAAGCCGGGCGCGCCGGCGAAAGAATCCGCCAGTTCCGCCCGCCGCTTGCGGGCTTGGCGGATTGCCTTGACGTTTGCCGCGATGCGCTCGCGCAAGGCGCCGCATATGGCCGGCAAGGTTTTGCAAGCCGGGCCGGCAACCGCCTTGCGCTCGCGCAGCAAGTCCAGAATCTCGCGGCGCCGGCGGGCGATATCTTCGGCCAGCTCGCCAAACTCAAAGCCGGCGGACGCGGCCCGCTGATAGTCGCGTTCCGCTTCGGCCATGCGTTCGGCGATAGCGTCCGCCCATTGCGCCGCGGTTGCCTTGTCGTCCGCAAAATCGTCAAACGAAATGCAAGCGGCGTTGTCGTTCCATGGGTCGGCATAGCCCGCCACATAGAGCGGCTCGCCATGCCGGCCCGGCAATTGCCACACCGCGCCGCGGACGGTTTCGCCGCAATAATCGTCGAGATACCATCCGCTATGGTCGAGCCGGGCCAATTCATCGGCGTAACCGGCAAAGCGGAGCCCGTCGGTTACATTCTCAATCCAGCGAAGCCGGCTTTCACCATAGGCGGCAAACTCCGGATTGTAGGCGACCGCCTGGCGGGCCCGGCCATAGCGGACCTTGCCGCGCAACAGGTCATTATGCGCCAGGTCCAAGGCGTCCGCGGCCCGATAGCCCAATGAGCGGTGATAGAGATAAGACTCGCGAAGCCGGGCCATTAGAGCAATCCCCCGGCTTGGCCGGCATACAGTCCGCCGGCAACGGTCGCGACCATGCCGGCCGCTTCCCAGGCAATCCAGGCGACAAGGGCTTTGCGCCCATACCGCTTTGTCAGATACGCGAAAACCACGGTCGTCATGACCATCTCCTTTTAGTTGAAACAACCAATCGGAGCATATAGGCGACTTGTTCAAAGTCAACTGATTAGTGGAATGGTTCGGGCCGTGATCCGCTGAACGGTTGGCCATTGCCGGGCCGTGAATCCGGCAAGCGTTAATCCGGAATTTTCATGCAATTCACGCGAAGAAAGATACAAAATTATAGATATTTCAAAAGTTTGAACTTAATTTAATGAACGCCACACCGTGCCAATCGCCCTCGTCAGATCGCGTGGAGAGGCCTGCTTACCTTGGCTCCCGACAGTGGAGTTGGCTTACCTTGGCGCTCGAAAATGGAGTTGACAAATACGCACTAAATGATGGAATATGCGTTGTATGTTTGTAATTTCAGCAGATTTTCCCTAAGGAGGCCAACCCGCCATGATCTCTCCTCCAGCAGCCCCGCAAAGCAACACTACGTGGTTGACCCAAATGCACGCTTTTATCGAATCACCCGCAACCAGTCCTCGCAAACCGGCCCGAAGGCCCAGGCGATGAGCGAAAGCCGGACCGGCTCAGTTGGGAGCGCGGGAACCGTCTATGGGACGGCGGTGCGCGGAGATGCGGTCGACTTCGCCGAGATCGTCCGCACTCGTGCCGGCAGCACGGCCTACAAAGCCACAAGTGGATGGCAGCCATGAGCGCGCTCGACCTTCAGGAAGGCGGCGACCACTATCGCACATTGGCCATACAGCCGGTCGAGTTCGTCATGCGCAACCGGTGGGACTTCTGCGCCGGCTGCATTCTGAAGTACCTGGTGCGCTATAGGCGGAAGGGCGGGGTTTCCGATCTGCGCAAGGCGCGGCACTTCGTCGAGCTGCGCGCTGCCATCAGGGCAGAGCCCATCGAGGGGATGCCCGCGACATCGATGCGGGCCTTCATAGGGGCCAATCGCATCCCCGTCCCGCATGACGCCCGTGCCCTGCTCGCCCTCGAGGATCTGATCCATGGCCGGACTGCCGACGTGCACGGGGTCCTGCTGTCCCACATCGATGACCTCATCACCCGGCAGCAAACGCAATAGGTTTGCCTGCTGCTTCAACTCCATCGTTCTTGGTCACCAAACAGGGGAATAGGAATTATGACAAACGAAAATGCCCTCCATGGCAATCTGATCGACGAGCCGATAGTACGGCAGGGTGGCAACAGCGGCGTCGCTGCCGGCCAGCTCCGGAACTTCGTTGAGCGCATTGAGCGCCTGGAGGAAGAAAAGGGAACGATCGCCCAGGACATCAAGGAGGTCTACGCGGAGGGCAAAGCGAGCGGGCTGGACACCAGGATCCTGCGCAGGGTCATCACGCTGCGGAAGAAGGATGCCGCCGAACGGGAAGAGGAAGAAGCGGTCCTCGCCCTCTACATGAGCGCCCTCGGCATGGTATGACGGCGCGCCACGGGCTTTCGTAAAGACGGCTAAAGTGGCAGGAGCGACCGAGGACGCGAATGACCGCTTCAGTCGCACGGAAAATATGTTGCCAATTTGTTCTTCTTCCTATATGCAAGACTCCTGGGTAGGCCGGGCAAGGGTTGAGAGGATTTAACCGGCAATTCATAGGACTGAAGTCCCAGTCACCCAACTGATAACACCTTGGCAACGTCAATCAGGGAGCCTTTCCGTGAACATTCGAGTAATTGGCCCAACTGCCGCCAGTCTACCCTTTGTCCGAGCCGCCGGCGATCATATCGAGTCGCTATGGTCCATCGAGGAGTCGGGGGATTGGTCCGCCGACAATCGGCTTGGCCGGGCGTATGCGGATGCCTGTCTGGACTATATGCGGCAGAGTGAATTTCCAGGGTTCTTGGCGCACGTCGTAAGGGCAATGGTCGAGAAAAAGCAGTTTGGAGGAGTAGAGGTCGGGTTCCTGCACTTCATAGCCATACGAGCAGTTGCCAAGTGAAGCGGGGTCCGGATTTGGCAATCCAGTGGATCAAATCAGACGGAAGAGTCCGAGAGGAATTACGAAACCGATCCGTTTTCGCAAGGGGTGGGTGACTACCATTGCCACTTATGGTTGGTTCATTAACGTATTGCCACTATGGATAGAATCAGATATTCGACATCAACAGGCTCAGTCCGACTGGATATGCCGAACGAAGTTTCCCGGTCGACAGGCGCAAATGTTGGCGTGATTGAAGCCACGATGCTTTCGCGGCGTCGTATGAATGGGGGGGCGCTTAGAGCCCAGAAAACTTGAGCAGTTCAGCCGCGAGACGGTCTAGCGAGGGTTCCACCAAGGAGCACTAAGTTCAAATGGTTCAAGCTGGGATTAGAGGGCGTGATCCTCCTGATTGGAAACGCACCGAATTTCGCAATCAGGTGCCGCCCCCGAAGCGATGCGATGGGGGCCACATAACCCGGAATATCACCGTGTATGTCGTCGATGACGACGACACCATTCGCGACTCGCTGCAGCACTTGCTCAGGACCGTTGGTCTGGTGGCGACAACCTACAAATCGCCTTGCGAGTTCGTCGAAAAATTCGATCCATATCGACCGTGCTGTATCGTTCTTGAGCTGCGGATGCCGGAAATGAATGGCATTGAAACGCTGATCCGCCTGCGAGAGCGATCCAAGACGGCCCCTGTGATTTTCCTCACCGGCTACGGCGATCTGTCGACGGTGGTCCGCGCCATGAAGCTGGGAGCGGTCGATTTCTTCGAAAAGCCGGTCAAGAAAGAACTGCTGCTCGAAAGCATTCAGCACTGGATCCTGTACGACATCGAGGCCCATCGGATGCGGCATGAACGCCAGTTCACATTGGTGCGGCTGGCAAAGCTGTCGAACCGGGAGCGACAGGTTCTCGAGTGCGTGCTCAATGGCATGTCGAACAAGGAGACGGCACGTCACCTCGGTGTCAGCCCGAAGACGATCGAGGTTCACCGCGCCAATATCATGCAGAAGATGGAGGTGAACAACGCGGTGAAATTGGCTGTGGAAGTTGTCGACTGCTTGAGATTGGTTCATCAATCCATGGTTGGTCCTTCGCGTCTCGATGTGATTGAGCAGGTTGCCCTCGCCATTTGAACGTATCATACCACATCTCCGCCGCCCTGTCGAAACAGGTTTGCTGCAGTTATTGTGTGAAGCAAGGCGTATGCTTCCAACAATTTTGAATTTATGGGAAAAGGATTGGCAAATCGTATCGTGATGAAGGTAACGATTTTATTTTGAAAGATTAATATAAAGTTAATTGAAATGTGCAATTTATAGATTGACTTTAATATCTACGGATAAACCTATCATTGCTTAGGGGAAAACCCGTACATTGGTTGGTGTTCTACCTAATTCACATTGTTCTCGATTGGTGGTTTTATTGAGTCGTAGAGTGACTGCATGCAGATCAAGGAGAAAAAGTCATGGCAGTAGAAAAAACCATCGCATCCACCAGCCTCGCCGAGGTTGTCGACCGCATTCTCGACAAGGGTGTCGTCATCGATGCGTGGGCGCGCGTCTCACTGGTCGGGATCGAACTGATCGCGATCGAGGCCCGCATCGTGGTCGCCAGTGTGGATACCTACCTGAAGTACGCCGAGGCCATTGGCCTGACGGCGGCCCCTCAGACGGCCTAACCGGTCGGCGCGACAGTAGCGAAACGAGGGGGAGCGAAATGGTGTTTGCAATCGATCAGGTGCAAGTCGTCGCTTCGCTCCCCAATTCCCCCATCGTTATGTGGAACTCCGCTCGCGGAATGAACGCGAGCCGTAGAATAGAAGGGCACCGCCATGTCACTAGAGGCTGAGATGGGTCGTTTGACCCAAGAGATTTCGCAGGCGTCCAAATTCCGCGCGTCGGCCATCGACGGCATGCGCAGGGCCGCGCAGGCCACGTTGACGGAATGCGCGACGATGCGTGGAAACCTGATGCACGACTATCGCGTGCAGACCCGCAAATTCCTCGCTTCCCTAGCCAAGGATGTTGCGTCTCACCGCCACGCCACGACCAAGCAGGTCACGCAGGTGATGCACTCCAGGCGCATGGCTGCCGCCAAGCGGCAAAAGTCGTCGCTCAAGGCCGGCCAGCGGGAATTGCGCACCGACGTCGCCGGATTCATCAGTTCGATCCGGGCGGAACTCGGCTCGGTCCGGGCCGATATCGTCAACGCCCGTGATGCCTGGTCGGCCTTCAGGCAGGGTGCCTCGAGCGCTGAGAAACCGCCAAAGCGCCCAAAGGCCAGCAAAGCCGAACGTCAAAAGAGCGCCGAGCCAGGAGACGTCTGAGCACTTACCTTGCTTCTTCGTGTCTTCGCCGCGAGGCGGGCAAGCGAAGCGCAAGGTTTTGACCAAACGATCTGCTAGATGCGCTGCTAGAGCTCACGCTAGCAAGGATACTGAACCGGATCACAAGAACAGGCAGACGATGTATTTGGGCATGGGCAAGATCAGATCGGCAGGGCGCACCAGCGGCAGCATAGAAATCACGCTGCCGCCCGCACTGCAAGTCTTCATCGGGCTCGGCTGCCGCGTGGTCGTCCGCGACGGCTTGCAGCCCGAGATCGTCTTGCAGCCGGATCTGGAAAGTGCGCGGGCGTTGCTGAACAAGCTGTGGCAGAAGCTGTCGCTGGCGTTAGGCGGGAGCGACACGGTCGATGACTTCATCGCCAGCGCCTTCATGCTGACCCTGCTGTCGCCACGGCAGTCGCTGAGAGGCTTGCCGCTCGCCTACGCCGATGCTTTTTCCTTGACGCGAAGCAGCGAGGAACACCGCGCAAGCGATGTGGAAGCGCTGGCCCGCATCCTGTCGGTGCTGGCCGCAGCCATCGGCCGCGGGCTCGGACTCCAGCAGGCTTTTGTCCTGGGCTTTGGCGATGCCGTGGCCTATGTCATCACCCAAGCCTCGGCCGGCTTCGGCACCGATTTCGAGCGCAGCATGGCGGCCGGTCTGTGCCGGCAGGCACAACTCGACCGTCCGGCCTCGGTCTCGCCCCTGGACGATGAATTCTGGCTGGAATGCGAGCCCGCGCTGCGGCGCATCTACGCGCAGTTTCTGGCTTGGCAGAACAATCCCGACCAATACGACAGGGCGCGACAGCAATGGTATCGCGCCCACCAGTGCGAAAGCCTTCCCAGTCGCGCCGAACCGCGCGCCACCGCTTTTGAATCATGATGCACGGAGATCCCAACATGTCGACAGAACCAAGTTCAGCCAGCTGCCTCGCAGGAACCACGATCTCTCTGCGTCCGAGCACGAATTTCGTGGAGACCGCCGCGATCCAGGAACTGGGAAATCGGGCGCTTGGGTACCTTCGATCCGGATTCCCGGTTCATTTCCGCGGTCCGGCCGGCTCGGGCAAGACAACGCTGGCCTGCCATGTGGCGACCCAGCTCGGACGACCGGTGGTGTTCATGACCGGCGACGACGAGATGACGACCTCCAATCTGGTCGGCGGGCAGTCCGGATACCAGTACCGAAAGGTCTTCGACAACTATATCCATTCGGTGAAGAAATACGAAGAGAACGCAACGCGCCACTGGTCCGATCATCGTCTGACCACGGCTTGCCGGGACGGCTGCACGCTCGTCTATGACGAATTCACCCGCTCTCGCGCCGAGGCCAACAATATTCTGCTCGGCGTTTTGGAGGAGCGCCTCCTGGTCCTGCCGGTTCCCAATCAGAATGAGAGCTACATCAAGGTTCATCCCGAGTTTCGGGCGATCTTCACCAGCAACCCCCAGGAGTATTCCGGAGTCCACGATGCCCAGGATGCGTTGAGCGACCGGATGGTGATGATCGATGTCGACTATTTCGACCGCGACACGGAACTCGGCATCACCGCGTCGCGCTCCGGACTGTCCGAATCCAAGGTTGAGCAAATCGTCGAGCTGGTGCGCGACTACCGGGCATCGGGAGAGTATGACCAGGCGCCGACATTGCGCGCCAGCATCATGATCGCCCGGGTCGTCGCCGATCAGAACATGAAGGTGTCGTCGGCCGATCCCCGCTTTGTCCAGACGTGCCTGGACCTGCTTGCCGCGAAGGCCGCATTCAACAGCCGGACAACCGATGAGAGGCTGCAGCAGCGCAAGATGCTGATGAGCCTCATCGACCATCACTGCCCGGCGCGGCGGACGTCAAAAGAAGTCGCTGACAAGCCGCTGAAACCCGCCTTGGACCTGGGGCAGGCGTTGAATTCCACATTGAAGCTGGCACGAGCACAGTGAGCTTTGGCTGAGGAGAGACAGTGATGGCACATGTCAAGGGACTTCACGAGACCCGCGGGCTGACGACGCTCCGCGTCGTGGGCTCCGGCGCCGGACGCGGCAAGCTCACCGCGAAGCTGGCGCGTCTTGACCATCAGCGAGCGTTGCTTGAGCGCCAACTCGCGGTGTGGACCGAAAAACAGCAAGTGACCAAGCATCGCCTGGATCTTCTCGACGAGGAGATCACCCAGATCGGGCTGCTGCTGCGCGAATTCGAAGGGCCGTACCGTAGCATCGATCAGCGCAAACGGGCTCGCGCGAGCGGGTCCGAGCAGCAGCCGGATGGTGGTGCGGCGGGCGTGCAGCGTGGGAACATGAGTCTCGAGTACTGAAATACCGCGATCGGCGGAACAAAGGCACATTCAGGAGGTGCAGTCATGTCAAGTCGGAAAGCTGGTTCACGCAAGAGCGCCGGACACAAGCAAGGCGAGCCTGTGGTGGATATTGGTCTGGGCACACTGTTCAAGGGGCTCGGAGATTTTGTCGGCATGCTCGGCACCATGGTCGAGACCGGCGAGCAGCAGTTCAATCGGACCGGCGAGTTCAAGCTCAAAGGCCTCGGCGACAAGGCGCAAGGCGTCTATGGCGTGAGCGTGCGGGTGGGGCTCGGCGGGGAGCCGCAGGTCGAGCGCTTCGGCAACATCCGCTCCACAACCGAAGGCGCCGAGGTCGTCGATGTACGCGAGCCGCTGATCGACGTCTTCGACGAAGGCAGCGAAATCGTCATTGCCGCCGAGCTTCCCGGCGCCAAGGAAGATGCGATCGACGTCGATGTTCAAGGTGACGTCCTTGCGATCAGCACCTCCGGCGAGCGGCGCTATGCCAAGGAGGTCTTGCTGCCGAGCCCGGTCGATGCCGCGTCGATGCGGCGATCGTTCAAGAACGGCCTTTTGGAGCTGCGGCTGAAGAAATCCTAGGTCATGTCGGATACAATCCAACATTTCTCGCGCCAGCGGGTGGAGAATACGACGCTGCAGGTGATCGCAGATACGCAGCGCAATCTCGATCGCCTGATCCGCGAAGAAGTGTCGGTGATCCGGCATTATGTCCGCCAGGGCCCATGGCCGCACAAATGGGTCAATATGTTCGTGCTCGACGACCTGCGCCCGCTCGTCTCGCAGATCAGGTCCATCACCAGTCTGTCCTCGGCCCTGATCGAGGATATCGACCACCGGCCCATGGTCAACATCTACGATGCGGCCGATCTTTCGGAATGCGCCGTCTTCGTGAACCGACGGGTGCTCAAGCGGGACGGCGTGTGGTCCGACGCACTGGCCTTGCGCGCCTTGCTGGCGCACGAGCATGGCCATCCGCTGGCCGAGAACGAGACCGTGCACGCCGCCCGCGCGCTCGCGGTCGAGGTTGTGGTGGAGAGCCCGACGGCGAAGGCAGCAGTCGGCGAGATTCTCAATCTCCTGGCCGATCGTCTGTGTGTTCACGCGCCGCAGGAAGTGTTCGCGAACGAGATTGCCATTCGGGCCGGCTTTGGCGATGCCTTGTTCCACCTCGACAAGGGTACCGTGGAAAAGGCCTGCCTGGGTGTCGCCAAGCGGGCATTCCTGGTTCAAGGCCTCGACAGGCAGGTCAGGGACGGCAAGTTGACCACCGCCCAGGTCGCGGCACTTCTGCTGGTTGGGGATTTGCAGGCCCATCTGGGATTTGCGCTCGAGACCGCGCCCTTCCTTGCTGCCGGCCACCAGCGCCAGGCCAAGGCCCTCGAGACCGCGTTGAGCGAGGGAGTATGGCGGCATCTCGATCCGGCGGTCTTGCCTCTCTACGAAACATTCCGCGACCATTATTTGCAACTGAAGGTCGACCTTACGCCGGCCAAAATGAAAGCCTGGGCCACCACTGCCGTTGGTTTTTTTGCCGATGCCCTGGAGGAAAAGCACTTGCAGGTTCGCTTCAAGTTGGTTCGGACGCGCTCCGGCCAGAAGCGGTCACGCAAGCCGCCATCGCAAGCCATGACCGGGCATGACAACGCCCTCGAACAGGACAGGGGTTCACCATGAGACTAGCACCGGCACGTATGCCGAAGGCCCACACCGAGAACGCCGTTACCCAGTATCTGTATTGCATCGTGCGCTGTCGGGAGCCGCAAACCTTCGAAACCCTTGGCATGGGCGAGCGAGGCGATGTTGTCCACACCATCAATTTCCAGGATCTGGCGGCGATCGTGAGCGACTCGCCGGAGCCGCGATACGACAACACGCGGCGGAACATGATGGCGCACATGCGGGTCCTCGACGAGGTCATGGCGGATTACACCGTGCTGCCGATCCGCTTCGACAGCGTGGCGCCCAACCCTGATGCGGTCCGTGAGCAATTGCTGAAGGCGCGCTATGGCGAGCTGAGCGCGTTGCTCGACGGGATGGATGGCCGCATCGAGATGGGGCTCAAGGTGTTCTGGTATGAGGACGTCGTCTTTCAGGAAATGATCCAGGACAATCCGACGATCCGTCGCATGCGCGACGGCCTCGAAGGGCGCTCGCTCGAAGAGACCTATTACGATCGGATTCGCCTCGGCGAGCTTGTCGAGGCTGAGCTGAAGGCCCGGCGCGTCCGGGATGCCGAGAACATCCTCGAACGGCTGCGGCCGCTCGCCGAGAAGACGCAGGTCCTTGCCACGATCACCGACCACATGGTGGTGAACGCGGCCTTCCTGATCGCGCGGACGCGCGAGGTGGAATTCGATGCCGCGATCCGCCTGCTCGACGCGGAAATGGGGCACCGGCTTCTCAC
>Ga0214472_10007191_pt1 | contig 11670 bp, 14 predicted proteins | sample RVTome_6_FD_207662 | JGI IMG/M metagenome (GOLD analysis project Ga0214472, IMG submission 207662) | Soil microbial communities from uranium-contaminated site in the Upper Colorado River Basin, Wyoming, United States - RVT140D175 | ecosystem: Environmental > Terrestrial > Soil > Contaminated >...
ATCCGCGAGTCTGCGCCGACCACACCACCAAGACCTGCTACACCGGCAGCGCAGACGGGTACGGTTGCCCGTGGCTCGTCTTCCCCGCCACCTTGACGTCGAACGTCTCGTGCGGGGTGTGCCTCGAGTGCCTGCGGACTTGCCCGCTCGACAACGTCGCCATCCGCCTGCGGCCGATGGGGGCCGATCTCCGGCGATCGGCGCCCGTCCGCATCGATGAGGCCTTCAAGAGTCTGGTCCTCATCGGCAGTGCTCTGGTGTACGCGTTCGTCCTATTGGGACCGTCGAGCGCCCTGCGTGCGGCGGCGGCAGCCGTCGGCAGTCCGTCGTGGCTGGCTTATGCCGCCGGGTTCCTGCTGGTGACCGTTGTCCTGGTCCCGGGCCTTTTCCTGGCGGCGACACGCCTTGGACGCTCGGTGGGGAGGAACCATCTCTCGGCGAAGGAAGGTCTGCAGAGATTCGCCCCGGCGCTCGTCCCGCTCGGCTTGGCCGCGTGGGCGGCCTTCAGCCTCGGATTCGTGCTGACCAACGCCTCCTACATCCTGCCCGCCCTTTCCGACCCCATTGGCCTCGGCTGGGATCTCCTCGGGACCACCTCGATGCCGTGGACTCCTATGGGCGGCACCCTTGCCTCGTGGGCGCTGGCCGCCATCGTGCTCGTCGGGCTGGCCTGGTCCAGTCGTCACGTCCGCGCCGTCGCTGAGGACCTCGCCGGCGGGGTCCGGATGGCGATCCCTGTGTGGGGCTTCTCCTTCCTCGTCACTGCTGGGCTGCTATGGGTCTTCGTCGCCTGAGTCCTTCGACCATGCTCAGGACAAGCTCCGAGCACCTCGCCCGCATCGCCCTGGCGCTGGTGACCCTGGCGGTGCCGCTGGCAGTGGCCGTGGCCTGGTGGGGGGCGCACCGCTCCACATCGGCGGTGACGATTCACGGTCGGGTCAGTGAGGCCGGCGGCTGGCTTCCGGGCACGCTCCGCGCCGTCGTCGGGACCCCGCTCCGGTTGCGCCTGGTCTCCGACGACGTCGTCCACGGTTTCGCCGTCGGTCGAAGCGACGCTGCCCCGCTGGACATACCGCCGGGCCAAGTCGTGGAAACGACGCTGACCTTCGACCAGCCCGGCACGTACACCTTTTACTGCACCCGTTGGTGCGGTCCCGATCACTGGCGTATGCGCGGCGTCATCGAGGTTTCCGGCGGTCAACCGGCGGCGCCCGAAATTGTGGAGCCTCTGTACGAAAGCCTTGGGATCGATATCGATGCGCCGCACCCTGCCTCGGCCTTGCCCAGCGTTAGGCCATCGGCAGAACGGGGAGAGAGCCTGGGTATTGAGATGCCGGAAGGGTTCCGATCGCGCCAGGACTTCATCGCCCGCCCGCCGGCCGAGACCTGGCAGTCGCTGCGCCTCGACTCGTCGACGCGCGGCCTGAGCGACTCGCAAGTGTGGGACCTAGTGGCCTACCAGTGGCGGTCGACGACGACCGACGCGGCATTGCAGGAAGGGCAGGCGCTCTTCGCGCAGAACTGCGCCGCCTGTCATGGGGAGAGCGGCGGGGGCGATGGGGTGATGGCGCTTAGCACACCTGTCCCGGTGTCCTTCGGGATCCCGGAGGGGATGGCGCTTAGCACACCTGTCCCGGTGTCCTTCGGGATCCTGGAGGGGACCGCGCTGAGCGTCCCGCAGGGGATCGCGCTTAGCGTCCCGGAGGGGATCGCCGACGCTGTTCCGGCCGCCGCGGCGACTCACCTCGCCGGCGAGCAGCCTCCCTCGCCGGCCGATTTCACCGATCCTTCCACCATGCTCGGGGCCAGTTCGGCTCTGCTGCAGGGGAAGATCCTGCGCGGCGGCATGGGAACCGGGATGCCTTATTGGGGACCGATCCTGACCGAGGCGCAACTGTGGGCGCTGACCGACTATCTGTGGACATTCCAATTCGGAGAGACTTCATGACCAGACCACACAAACGCCGTCCGAAGAAGACCTCCCCCAGCTTCCTTCTGGTGGCGGCCATCGTCGGCGGCCTGCTGCTTTTCCTGGCGGCGCTATCCATGCTCGGCGGTTCCGGCGGCCGGAAGGCGGCGATCGAAGTCACAGGACAGCCGCGGCTCAAGGTCGACCAGGAGGTCGTCGATCTCGGGGAGATCCAGCTTGGTCGGACGGTCGAGGCGGCGTTTGTCCTGACGAACGTCGGGGATCAGCCGCTGCGCGTGACGGAGCCACCCTATGCCGAAGTCGTGGAGGGGTGTTGACCGCCCATCCCGACCGTCGGTGCGACGGTCCTCCAGCCGGGCGAGAGCACGCGTCTGGAAATGCAGTTCAATATGCATGGCGACATGGGCGGCCGGCACAACTTTCGGGTGCACGTCTTCACCGATGACCCGACTCAGCCCGAGCGTATGGTGACGGTCCTGTCGAACTGGGTCGAGTAAGAGCCCGCCAGATTGCCCCCCGGGCCGCAGGAAGACCTCCGGTCGAATCTACGCGACAGGTGCCCCGCGGCCGGCTGGTCGTTTGGTCTCCCTAGCCCCGCTTCGCCGGCCGTCGACGTCGGAGGAGACCGTCCGAGTCTCACACAGCGAAACCGCTTGTCCGGGGACAGGCCGATACCCCCGTTGTCGTCAGCCGGAGTTCTCCTACCATGGACCGGGAAGAATGACCCCATTGTCATCGGCGCAGACCGAAGCGGCCATGGAAGGAGGACGACCAGCAGGCTGCGCGGAGCGTCGGCTCACGCCGCACCGAGTCGAGGCTCGGCAACGGTTGCGCTGCGTTGCCGGCCACCTGCGGGGGGTCGGAGGCATGGTGGAGGCCGGGACCGGCTGGAGGGAGACCGTCACTCAGATTCGGGCTGTGCGCCGGGCCCTGAACGACGTCGTCCTGATCCTTCTCGCGGAGCACCTCGCGACGATCGTCGCCGGGGCGCAAACAGACGACGCCGCGATCGAGATGACATTGCTGGAGACGAAATCCGCGCTCCTTGGTGGTCTCGTGATAGATGACACGGAAGGGCGCAGCATCGATGGTCCCGACCGGGAAGGCGGCCAGGGATGCCTTCACGTCTGAGAGTCCCGCGCATCCGGTTTGGCCTGGGTCTGCTTGCATTCCTGCTCGTGGGAGGTGGGCCGAATCACGCGGCGTGGACCGCCGTTGAAGATGCGCCTGGCGGCGATCCTGCGGCGGAGACGGCGGCCTCCCTACCCCGCTTTTCGCCGTCGAAGGATTCCACGACGATCCGTCGCGCCAGCGTGCTGCACACCGAGGCGCCGGAGCGGGGCCGCACGGGTGTCCTCACCTACCTCGTGCAGCCCGGAGACACCGCCTCGTCGATCGCCCAGCGCTTCGGCCTGACACCGGAGACGATCCTGTGGGGCAATGAAGGCCTGAGCACGGCCGCCGGCAATCTTCAGGTCGGCCTCGAGCTGAACATTCTGCCGGTCGACGGCGTCCTCCATACCGTCCGGGAAGGCGACACACTGGCGACTCTGCAAGCCAGGTACGGAATCGCCGCCGAGGTCATCCTGGAATTCCCCGGCAACGGACTCGCGGCTCAAGAGAATCCGATGCTCACCGTGGGGCAGAAGCTCGTGGTGCCGGGAGCGACAAGAGAAGTTGCCTGGGTCGAGCCGGGGCCGCGCGTCCTGGCGGGACAGGGGCGACGCTCACCCGGGTTCTATTCCGGCCCGTTGGTGTTCAGCGGGACGGGAGTCTTCCTGTGGCCCGTCTCGCCCATCCGGATTACGCAGGGGTACTGGTCCGGGCATCCGGCTCTCGACCTGGATACCTACGCCGGCCAGCCGGTCTTCGCCTCCGACTCCGGCACCGTGATCTTCGCCGACTGGGACAGCACCGGCTACGGCAACCTGATTATCATCGACCACGGGAATGGACTGTGGACCTACTATGCCCACAATGATGCGAATCTCGTCCGAGCCGGAGACGGCGTCCTTCAAGGCGGGCAGATCGCCGAGTCGGGGAGCACGGGAAACTCGTCCGGGGAACACCTCGACTTCCGCATCCGCCTAGCGGAGGGCGGTTTCCTCAATCCGCTGGACTTCCTGCCATGAGGCTCACCACGAAGTCGGCCGCCGCCCAGCTCGCGTTCGAAGGGGGGACGTACGTCTTCTGCTCGGTATCCTGCAAGCCGGCCTTCGCAGACGATCCCAAGAAATACGCCGGTCCCGACCAGGGCCCGGCCCACCACCACCCGACCGTCACGGAGAATCAGATCGAGGCCACTGGACAATGATCACGATCGATATCAACCCCGTTCTCTTCGGTTTCGGTCACTTTGCCATGCGCTGGTACGGCGTCATCGTCGCCGCGTCGATTGGCCTGGGGGCCTGGGTTGCCTCACGCGAAGCCCGGCGTAAGGGAGTGAGCTCCGAGGTCTTCCAGGACGTGCTGCTGTGGGTCATCCTGGGCGGCCTCGTCGGGGCACGCCTCTTCCACGTCGCGGATCACTGGCCGCACGAATATGCCGCGGACCCGATCCGGGCGCTCTACATCTGGGAGGGCGGGCTTGCCATCTGGGGAGGCGTTATCGGGGGGATGGTCGCCCTGGCGGTTTTCGCGCACCGCCGACACCTGAGCTTAGGACGACTGGCCGATATCGCCGTTCCGGGTCTGGTGCTGGCGCAGGCGGCGGGTCGCCTTGCCTGTGTGATCACCGGAGACGCCATGGGCCCTCCCACGGATGGACCCTTCGGAATCGCCTACACCAACCCGGGCGCCATGGTCCCACAACTCGGCGTGTACTACACCCCCGTGCCTGTCTACGAGCTTCTCGCCAACCTGGGGATCTTCGCAGTTCTCTGGCAGATCCGCCGGCGAAAGTGGCCCAACGGGTCTCTTTTCCTGGTCTACCTTGTCCTCTACAGCCTGGAGCGATTCACTCTGGCGTTCGCCAGCTCCTACCAGATCGTGGCTCTCGGCCTGACGCAATCCCAGATCGTCGCTCTTGCGGCGCTGGCCATTTCGGTTCCACTGGGGATTCGGACCCTCTCTCGGAGGGTCCCCGCCCGGATGGCCTGAACGATCGGACCGCGCCAAAGTGCGCGTGCGCTCCATCGGGAAATGGCGCTCCGGCGGCAAGGCTCTGGCGGATAGAGTGAAGAGTGACGAGGGACGACCGGGTTCCGCGAGGTCGCCCCCGTCACGGAGGATTGGCATGAATAAGGAATGTCACGTCGACGCCGTCCACAAATCGCCCTCGATCGAAGAACGACGGGAGCAGGCGGTGGCCCTGTTGGTGGTGGAAGGGATGGGCTGCCCGAACTGCGTCCTGCGAGTCCGGAACGGCCTGCTTCAGGTGTACGGCGTCGTCTCGGCCGACGTGGACCTGGAGGCCGGTCAGGCCCGGGTGGCGTACAACCCTCGGCTGGTGCAGCCCAGGTACCTGCCGCGGGCCGTGGCCGACGCCGGCGCGGCCGCGCGCCACGAGTACCGAGCCTACATCATCGGATAATCCGCGCGGGCTTCTCGGCCAGAGGGGCCCAACTCCGGTGACGGCCACCCAAGCGCGCCCGGCGAATCGACGGAGGCTGCGGGTTCAAAGGAGATCAGGATGGGCAAGAGGCGGGCACACGCCAACGAGGATCGAAAGGCGGAAGGCCGAGAGTGGCCGTTTGTCGTCTATTTGTGGACTATGGGACTTGGGCTCGCAGGTTATTTGATCGTCGGTAGGTTCTTGCTGGCGAGCCGGCCTCACCCCTACCACTGGGCAGCCGGACTTGTGGGGGTCGCCGCGGGTATTGCCGTCGGGTGGTTGTGGTATCGCTGGCGGGGGGACGTCGTGCCGGGAGGCGGAAGGTAGGATTCCCTCTCTCCCGCCAGCCTCGCGGCGACCGATCCCGAGTCCGGGGTATCATTCCTCCCCTCGCGCTTCGTACCCCCTCGGCCAAGGGAGCCGCACCACAGTGGACAACGCCTCAGCGACGTCTCACTCCAGCCGTGCCCTTCTCATTATCGCAGCCAGCGCTTCCCTTGTGCTGACCACATTAGCCCTGGCTGTCCTCTCCTGGACGGGCTGGCTTACTCCGCCCGCCGGGGATCGGCAATCCACTGTCCACGACATGGGGTCGGCCGTCATGCCCTTTGACTTGGGCGAGACCACACACGTTTTCGAGATGACAGAAACAGGCGGGGTACAAGAGGTCATTTCGGATGACCCCGGCGACGACGGCCAGATCGCCCTGATCCGGCAGCATTTGCAGCACGAAACCCAACGCTTCCGCGCCGGGGACTTCTCTGATCCGACCTCGCTCCATGGGAGCGACATGCCCGGAGTCGGCGACCTTTCCCACGGGGCGGACCGTCTCACCATCGAATACGCAGAACTCCCGAACGGCGCCCGGATCACCTTCACGACCGGCGATCTGCGGCTCTTGACCGCGCTTCATCGCTGGTTCGGCGCACAACTTTCCGACCATGCCTCGGACGCAACCTACCGGTAAGAGGCCGCGGCGATCCAAAAGAGTGTCGCTACCTGAGTGGTCGAGGTCGCAGAGTTCGGTGCGTTGAAGGCTGGTAGGCTCTGGCTCGGCCTGACGGCGCTCCTGGTGTCGGCCGGGACCCTCGCCGGCTGCGCCTCCTCAGGGGATCTCAAGCCGGTGGTGATCAACCAGAAGGCCGTTCCGCCCTTGCCAAGCCTCGAAGCGGCGCGAGTCGACCGCGGCAAGGAGCTGTATGCGCAGTATTGCTCCAATTGCCATGGAGCCAATCTGGAAGGAGGGCCGGACTGGAAGCGCCCGCTCGCCGACGGGTCGTACCCCCCTCCTCCCCATGACGACTCGGGACACACCTGGCATCACCCGGACGAGCTGTTGCAGGACATCATCACGCACGGCGGCGACCCGGCCTACAATTCGAAGATGCCCGCCTTTGGTGGAACCCTCTCGCCGGACGAGATCGCCTCAGTTCTCGATTTCATCAAGAGCCGCTGGGGAACGGAGGCGCGTGAGTTCCAGTGGTGGATCAGCGCGACCTCTCGCATGCCGTAGCGGCCTGCTCCTGGAGACGAAGAAGCGGCCCTCCGTGTGCCGGTCTCCGGCAATCGCGTGGCCGCTGCGGTCAAAGCTTTCGAGTGACTGAAGACTTACCCTGAGTCCCCCGCTTTCCCTTCAGCGCCTTGCGCAACCCGCGCTCGCTGATTCAGTCCGAGCAGCGCCGCTCCCAAAACGACCAGGCTGATCAGCTGGGCGGCCCGCAACGACCCGAGCACGATCACGCTATCCCCACGAAAGGCTTCCAGGAAAAGCCGACTGGCGGCGGTCATCGCCAGACAGGCTAGAAACAGGAACCCCGGGAATGTCGGGCGGAAAGCGAACCGTCGAACGGCGATGAAGACAGCCAGCGCCATGAGGAGCGCATAGACCTGGGACGGATGGCGCGCCGCTCCCCAAAGCTCAATGGCCCACGGCAGCGACGTCGGCGCGCCGAAGGCGTTTCCGCTCGAAAGATCGGCCAGCCCGGCGAATACCGCGAAGGCCGCCAGACCCGGCGTGAAGGCGTCGAGGGTCGACCACAGGGGCAGACGACGGCGTCGAGCCAGCACCACTCCCACCAGGAGAGCAGCGGCGACGCCGTCCGCCGTCGATAGCGTCAGGGGATTAAGCGAAACCATGCCCAACGGGTCTTCGGCATAGACGGGCCAGTAGCGCAGCGCATAGCCCAGGCGCGCCCCGAGCAGCCCGGCCACCAGCCCGTAGAACACCAGACTGCCGAGAGTCGCGCCGGAGAGACCCCGCTTCGGCGCTTCCCCCTCGATAAGCGCCGAGCCGACCCACACACCGGCCAGGAGGAGCAGTCCGGGAAGTTGGATGGCGAGCGGTCCGACCTGCAGGATAGGCAGCATCACTCATCCCTCAGCAGGGATTCCACCGTTGTCTGAATTGTCGTCTTGCTCATCGGCCCGCCGATCACCACGTTCCGAATCACGCCATCCCGGTCGATGAAGAAGCTCGTCGGCAGGGCGCGCAGCAGATAGTGGCGGCTCACCTCCCCGGTCTGATCCAACGGGATGGGGAAAGTCAATCCGTATTCCTCCACAAAGCGGGCAGCGGCGGCCTGCGAATCCTGATAGGCGGTATTGACCGCCAGGATCTCGAGGCCAAGCTCGCCATAGGCCTCATACACCTCCTGCAGGGCCGGCATCTCGGCGCGGCAGGGGGGGCACCAGGAGGCCCACAGGTTCACGATGACCACTTGCTCCCGCAGATCAGACAGAGCAACTTCGCCTCCCCCGAGCAAAGTCAGACGGAAGTCCGGGGCCAAGAACCCCTCCCGCGGGGCCGTGGTAGGTCCACCGGACACACCTTGCGTCGGGACCGCCGAGAGACCCGTCCAGATCGCCCCGGCCGAAAGAACGACCGCGATCAGGACGCCCCAGCGTCGGGGATCGCTCAAGAAGTCGATCAGAAACTGGGAATCGGCCGCCGTCCTCGCGGGCTGAGCGCCCTTTACCATGACACTTAACGATACCGTCTGCAGCAGGCGCAGCCAAGCGCCAAATAGCGCACGGCATCTCTTTTCCCCCGGGATGTCGAATTCGCGGATCACGTCCCATGCGGGCGTATTCGCCTGCGTCCGGTCAGGCGACTCGGCGCTGTGGGCGCCCCAGGACCGGCGGATAGACTGCGTGAGGAAGGTGGATGAGATGAGCGGACCGACTCAAACGTTGACTCTTCCCATCGAAGGGATGACCTGTGCCTCGTGTGTCTCCCACGTTCAGCAGGCCCTGGCGAGCCTCCCCGGCGCGACCGACGTTGCCGTGAACCTGGCTACCGGCAAGGCCAGCCTAACCTACGACCCTAGCCGGTCCGGCCTGGATGACATGCAGCGCGCCGTCGCCAACTCCGGCTACCGGGTGCCGGTGGCCGAGGTCACGCTCGAGGTGCGCGGCATGACGTGCGCCTCGTGTGTGGACCATGTCGAGAAGGCGCTGACCGAGCAGCGCGGCGTTGAAGGCGCCGCAGTCAACCTGGGGCTCGGGACGGCTCGCGTCCGCTATGTGCCCGGCGTCGCCTCGATCGGCGCGATGAAGCGCGCTGTGCGTGACGTCGGCTACCAGGCCCAGGAGCGAAGCGCCGGCGCCGATGCCCTCGACCGCGAACGGCAGGCCCGTCAGGAAGAAGTCCGACGGCAAGGGCGGAATCTGCTGGTGGCCGGGACGATCGGCGGGCTGGTCATGTTGGGCACGTTCTACGACATGCTCGGCCCCTTGAAGGTCTTCGTCCCGGTGTGGCTCTCCTACAAGTGGGTCCTCGGGCTGATGGCGACGCCGATCGTTTTCGGGCCCGGACGACAGTTCTTCGTTCAGGCATGGCGAGGGCTTAGGCACGGCGTCACCGACATGAACTTGCTCTACGCCACCGGCATCGGCGCCGCTTACGGCATCGCCGTGATCAACACCGCCTTCCCAACGGCAGGCTTCGGCGGCGAGGGCGCCACCTTCTTTGAGAGCGCGGCGCTGCTGACGGCGTTCATCGTCCTGGGACGCTGGCTGGAGGCCCTCACCCGCGGGCGGACCTCCGAGTCCATCCGCAAGTTGATGAAGCTGCAGCCAAAGGTCGCCCGTGTTCTCCGCCAGGGCACGGAAGACGAGATCCCGGCCGAGGAAGTCGAAGTCGGCGACCTGCTGCTCGTCCGCCCGGGGGAAAGCATTGCGGTGGACGGTATCGTGCGCCACGGTTATTCGGCGGTAGACGAGTCGATGCTGACCGGAGAAAGCCTTCCCGTAGAGAAGAAGGCCGGCGACTCCGTCATCGGCGGCACGCTCAACCGCACCGGGGCCTTCCGCTTCGAAGCCACACGCGTGGGCAGCGAGACGGCGCTGGCGCAGATCATCAAGCTGGTGGAAGAGGCGCAGCTCAGCAAGGCGCCCATCCAGAAACTTGCCGACTGGGTCGCCGGCCACTTCATCCTGGGAGTCCACGTCCTGGCCGTCCTTGTCTTCGTGTTCTGGTTCTTCGTCGGCTATCGCCTGTTCTTCGATCCGAACAGCGCCTTCATCCTCTCGCCCTACCGGCTGGGAGAGATCGGGGTCTTCGGCTTCGCTCTTCTGCTCAGCGTCACGGTGCTGGTGATCTCCTGCCCGTGCGCCGTGGGCCTGGCAACTCCCAGCGCCATGATGGCCGGCGCCGGCAAGGCCGCCGAGCACGGCGTGCTCTTCAAGGGCGGCGAGGCGATCGAGAACACCAGCAAGCTGCAGACGATCGTCTTCGACAAGACCGGGACCCTCACCAAGGGCGAACCGTCGGTGACGGACGTCGTCGCCGGGGTGGACGGCCAGGAGACCCTGTTGCGCCTGGCCGCTATCACAGAGAAGAACAGCGAGCACCCTCTGGGCGAGGCCATCGTTCGGGCGGCGCAGGCCCGCGCCCTCTCTCTGGCGGACCCCGACTCGTTCAACTCGATCCCCGGCCGGGGGGTCGAGGCGCGCGTCGAGGGGCGCGCCGTGCTGCTCGGCAATCGCCGTTTGATGGAAGACCACGGCGTCGACATCGCCGGCCTGGTGCGACAGGCGGAGGGGCTGGAAGGCGATGGCAAGACGGTGATGTTCGTGGCCGTCGCCGGCGTGGCGGCGGGACTGATCGCCGTTGCGGACACTCTCAAGGACCATTCCGCCGACGCCATCGGACAGCTCTACCGCCTCGGCATGGAAATCGTCATGATCACCGGCGACAATCGGCGTACGGCGGAAGCCATCGCCCGGCAAGTCGGAATCGATCGCGTGCTGGCCGAGGTTCTGCCCCAGGACAAGGCGGAACAAGTGAGGGCTCTGCAGGCCCAGGGGAAGAAGGTGGCGATGGTCGGCGACGGCGTGAACGACGCGCCGGCTCTGGCCCAGGCCGACGTCGGCATGGCCATCGGCTCCGGAACCGACGTGGCCAAGGAAACCGGGCACGTCATCCTGATCAAGGACGATCTGCGTGACGTCGTCGTGGCGCTGGAGGTGGCCAAGGCGACGATGCGCAAGGTCAAGCAGAACCTGGGGTGGGCGTTCGGCTACAACACCCTGGGCATCCCGCTGGCCGCCGGGCTTCTTTATCCGGCGTTCCGAGTCATTGTCAGCCCGGAACTGGCTGCGGCGATGATGGCGCTCAGTTCGGTGTCGGTGACGCTCAACACGCTGCTCCTGCGCCGCTTCAAGGCGAGCCGGCCACGCAGCACCCCCGCCGCCCTCCCGTCGGCGCCGCCGCTGGAGCGGCTGGCCGGCCCGGCGGCCGCGGGCCACGGATGAGGTGACAGGCATGGAGAACGAAAAGAGGGAAGCCGCTGTGGCGCGCCGCAGCGCGCGGATCTACCTCCCACTTTCGCTCGGCGCGGCGGCTCTGTTCTTCGTCGCGTCCGGTTGGACCGGCGATCCCGGCCTTGTCGCGCGGGTGGGTGGGGCCTTCTGGGTTGGGTTGCTGTCGTTGATCGTCTCGATGCCCATCGTCACCGCCCGCGCCAAGCGGGCGGCCCGCCGGGACGGCTGAACGGGCATCCGCGCCCCGCCGAGGCGCGCCAGAACCGACGATGCTGATCGCCCACCGCAACCTGACCCGAGAGAAGACCCGCCTCGCGCTGAGCATCGGCGGCGTGGCGCTGGCCATCATGCTGGTCCTCATCCTGGATGGGCTGCTAGCCGGGATGTACCGGCAGATTACCTCCTATCTGGATCACACGCCGGG
>Ga0214472_10007192_pt1 | contig 11670 bp, 12 predicted proteins | sample RVTome_6_FD_207662 | JGI IMG/M metagenome (GOLD analysis project Ga0214472, IMG submission 207662) | Soil microbial communities from uranium-contaminated site in the Upper Colorado River Basin, Wyoming, United States - RVT140D175 | ecosystem: Environmental > Terrestrial > Soil > Contaminated >...
GTGACCAGTGCGGCAAGGACGACGCGACCCTTCCTCAATCTCCTGATCCGCGCCGAGGACGAAGGCATCGATCGAGTATCCGCCAAGGTCAAGGTGCTCAAGGTTGTCTTCGAAGGCGGCGAGGAGGAGGTTCCCTGGCAGGAGCGGCGGCGCTACGACGATTTCGATTTCGGCTATGCGCTGACGGTGCACAAGGCGCAAGGCTCGCAATGGGACGATCTGGTCCTGTTCGATGAAAGCTTCGCCTTTCGCGAACACCGCCAGCGCTGGCTATATACCGGTATTACACGCGCGGCGGAACGGTTGACGATCGTGCGCTGAAACGGTCCGCATCCAGTCAACGTCCGGCTGCTAGGCTCGGCGCGGCGACCTGGGGCAGATCATTGGACGCGCGAATGCTTGTCGACTGCTTCTCGGCAATCGTGGCGATCATGCCCTCGCTCATCGGCGGGTGGAAATAGAAGCCCTGGAAGCGCGAACAGCCGCGGGTGCGCAAGAAATCGAGCTGTTGCTGGTTGCCGACATGTTCGGCGACCGTGTCGAGACCGAGCGCGGCAGCCATGCCCAGAATCGCCTCGATCAGGGTACGGTCGGATTTGCCATGCTCGATGCGGGCGACGAATGCGCCGTCGATCTTCACCTCGTCGAACGGAAACGAGTTCAGCTGCGACAGCGAGGAATGGCCGGTGCCGAAATCGTCGAGCGAGAAGCGGACGCCGTGGCGCTTGAGGTTGCGCATGCGCTCGGCGATTGCCTCGGCGTCGCGCGCCATTGCGTGTTCGGTCATTTCCAGCGTCAGTTGCGAGCCGCTCACGCCGTTGTTCTCCAGGATCGTGCAAAGCCGCTCGGCGAATTCGGGTGAGCGGAACTGCTGCACGGAAACATTGACCGAGAGGCAAACATCGCGCAGGTGCGGGTTCCTCTTCCATCTCGCCAATACGTCGAGCGATTCGCGGAACACCCATTCGTTGATGTCGGTAATCGCGCCGGTCATCTCGGCGATCGGAACGAATTCGCGCGGGGCAAGCATTCCGCGCGTCGGATGGTTCCAGCGCACGAGCGCCTCGGCGCCAAACATGTTGCCGCTGAGGTCGACCTGCGGCTGGAATTCCAGGCCGAGTTCGCCGCGGCCGATCGCGCCGGCTAGTTCGCGCTGCAGCCGGTAGTTCTCGGCGGCCGATTGCAAGCCGCTTGGGTCGAACAGGACGAAGTTGTTCCTGCCGCGCTTTTTCGCCTCGTACATGGCGACGTCAGCGCCCTTGATGATGTCGTTGGCAGTGCCACATGAAGCATCGAACAGCGCCACTCCGATGCTCGGCGTGGAGAAGTGCTGGAACTTGCCGAGATCGAAACCGCGCCCGAACGCCCGCAAGATCTTGTTGGCGGCGCCGGAGGCGCTTGCCGCCGCGCGGGTGCGATCGCTGCCGAGATTGTCGAGCAGGACCACGAATTCGTCACCGCCGAAGCGGCTGACGGTATCGCGGGCGCGCGCGCTCTCTTTCAGCCGCTTGGCAACTTCCTGCAGCAGCCGGTCGCCGATCTCGTGGCCGTGCCCGTCATTCAGGCTCTTGAAGTTGTCGAGATCGAGGTAGAGCAGCGCCGAATGATCGCCGGTGCGCTTGTTGGCCCGAACGGTCTGTTCGAGCTGATCGGTGAAATATCGCCGGTTCGGCAGCCCGGTCAGTGAGTCGAAATACGCCAGCCTTTCGATCTTTGCCTCGGCGCGCTTGCGATCGGAAAGATCGGCAATGTAGCCATGCCAGATGATGCGGCCATCTGTCAGGCGCTCGGGCGTCGCAGTGGCGCCGAGCCATATCCAGCTGCCACCGTTGTCGCGATAGCGGAAATCCGATGTCCATACCTCACCGATTTCCGCCGATTCGGTCACGGAATTGATGTGGTTCTGGCGGTCGGCGGAATGGATGCGTCCCAGGTAAGGAGTGGGGTCGATCGGAAACGTTTCATGCTCCATGCCCAGCAAGGCAAGAAATCGCTGGCTCGCATAGATCAGTTCGAAATTCCCGTCGGGATTCCGGCACATCTGGAAGAGGCCGCCCGGCAAGTTGCGGGCGAGCTTGTCCAAACGCTCCTCGAGCTGCTTGCGGTGGATGCTTTCGGTGACGTCGCGAACCGTGCCCTCATAATAGCAGCCGAGGCCGGTCTTGAGCGCGCGCACGAGACGCGCGTCTTCGGAAATCCAGATCCGCTCCCGGGTCTTGTGGCGATAGATTTCGGAAACAAAGTCCGTAACGTGTCCGTCCCGTTCGAGGATTCGCTTGAACTCCGTCCGGCGATTCGGGTCGACGTACCATTCTGTGGAGATGTCCTTTACGGATTTCAGCAGTTCTTCCTCGCTGGAATATCCGTTCAGGCGCACCAGCGCCGGGTTGGCGCTGATCTGCGTACCGTTTGGCGATGACCGATAGAATCCGACCGGGAGGCTGTCGATCGACTGCCGCAACTTCTCCAGCTTCCGCGACAAGCGGCGGGACCTGGCGAGGAGACGATAGGCGAGAATGCCGACACCAATCGCCGCGAGCAGCGAAATTGCCGTTGTCCACTCCCAGAATCCGAACAGATTCAAGGTCATTGGCTCGTTCGTCCCCGAAAATGCAGCGCCCGCGGAAAACAAGGTAGATGAAGCGCGCTAATGTGCCGCAAAGGCAATCGCTCAAGTTTTATGAATCCGGCTGGAAATCCCCGCATCCGGCTTTTATCAAAAGGAGCGCCGCCGCCTTGGACGCCAGGACAAAATCGCAATGCCTGCAAAACTTTCGGTCAATCTCAATGCCATCGCGATGCTGCGCAATCGCCGCGACTTGCCGTGGCCGAGCGTGACGGGGCTTGGCGCCATTGCGCTCGAAGCCGGTGCCGGCGGTTTGACGGTGCATCCACGCCCCGACCAGCGACATATCCGCTTTTCCGACGTTCCCGCCATCCGCGCGCTGATCGACGACCGCTTCGCCGGGTGCGAATTCAATATCGAGGGTTATCCGAACGAGGGATTTGTAGCGCTTTGCATCGCCAACGAACCGGAGCAGGTGACGCTGGTACCCGACGATCCGGCGCAGCCGACTTCCGACCATGGCTGGGATTTCGTCGTCCACGGCGAATTTCTGCGTGAAGTCGTTTCGCGCCTGAAGGATGCAGGCATCCGGGTTTCGCTATTCGCCGATCCCGACGCGAACTTGCAACAGCTGGAAGCAGCAGCGGCAACGGGCGCGGCGCGCGTCGAACTTTATACGGGGCCCTACGGCTCTGCCCACGACGATCCGCAACGGGCAAAGGCAGAAGCGAAAACACTCGGCGCCACCGCGGCGATCGCCCGGCGCCTGAAGCTGGATGTGAATGCCGGCCACGACCTGACGGTCGCCAACCTGCCCACGCTGGTGCGCGCGATCCCGCACCTGAAGGAAGTCTCCATCGGACACGGCCTGACGGCGGACGCGCTGATCCACGGAATGGCGGCGACCGTGAAGCGGTTTCTCACAGCGCTAGGGGCGAATTCGTAGCAATGTGGCCCGCGCGGTTCGCGCGGGCCAGTGTTTCAACCAGGTGCTCAGGCGGCCAGCGCCTGCCTGGTATCGGTGCCTGCGAGGAATGTTTCGAGCGAGGTTGGCTTCCTGCCGGAAAGTTTCTCGATGTCGTCGGTGACCATCGCGATATGGCCAAGGCGGGTATTGGCGTCGAAGGAAGCCAGCGTCGGAACCAGGAAATCGGGAACGCCCGCCGCCTTCATGCCGGCGGCAAGCTGCTCGTCATTGACGTGGACGACCTGCAAAGGCTTGCCGGTGGCTGCGCGCACGAGCGCGGCGATTTCATCGGTGGTCAGCGCCTTCACGCCGGTCAGCGTGTAGGTAAAATTGCCGTTGGCGTCGCTGGCGAGCGCGCTGGCGATTGCCGTGGCGATGTCGGCGCGAGCAGCGTGTGCGATCTTGCCCTGGCCGGTCGCGGTGTACCACTGACCGCTCGAAAGTGCCTGCGGCAGGCTCATGAACAGGTTCTCCATGTACCAGCCATTGCGCAGGATCGTATGGGGGATGCCAGTCGCGTGAATCGCCTGTTCCGTGCCGAGATGATCCGGCGCGAACGTGATGGCCGAGTTTTCCGGGCTCGGCATCGAAGTGTAGAGAATCCGCTCCACGCTTGCCTTCTTTGCGGCGGCCACGGCCGCTTCATGCTGTTTCAAGCGTTTGCCGGGCACGCCGAGCGCATCCGTGGAGATGATCAAGGCGCGGTCGGCGCCAGCGCAGGCGGCGTCGAGGGAGGCCGGATCGTCGAAATCGCCGCGGCGTGTGACAACGCCCTGCTTGGCATAGTCGGCGAGCTTTGCTGGGTCGCGGCTGACTGCGATGATCGAGGACGGGGCGACCTCGCGGGTGGTCAGCAGTTCGTCGAGGATGAGGCGGCCGAGTTGCCCGGACGCGCCGGTGACAAGAAGCTTCATGGACATTCGATGGGTTTCCCGTTGCTGGATTGGAACAGCCGGCGCCAGTGCGGCTTCGGTGCTGGTCTCAAAATGAGACTTGCACTTATTTCGGAACCGGATATGAAATGTAAAGAAGGCAGTATTTCCTGCCATGGTTACGCAAAGGGAACCGGGCAATGACGAAACCGATGCCGGAACTGGCTGGCGAGCGCGCCATCATGGTCGCCGGCGTAGCGATGTCGGCCGACAACTGCCCCGTCCGCGACGTCATGGCGAACGTGTCGAGCAAGTGGAATTCGCTGATCCTGCTGATGCTTGGCGAGGGGCCGAAGCGGTTTTCGGTGCTGCGGCGAGAAATCCCCGACATTTCGCAGCGCATGCTGACGCAGGCTTTGCGCGACCTGCAGCGCGACGGCTACATCCACCGCACCGTCTTCCCGACCCAGCCGCCGTCGGTCGAATACAAGCTGACCGATATCGGCCAGTCATTCCTGAACGTGATGAAGCAGATCGTCGACTGGTCGGTCGACCATCACGACGCGATCCGGGTGGCACGGGCGAACTTCGACGGAAAGTCCGGATAGCCGGGCCTCAAACCTGGGCGACCAATCTCGCTCCGGCGCCGAGCGCGCGCAATTTGCCCACTGCAACATGACGCGGCAACGGCGCAAGCCCGCAATTGGTGCAGGCGATCAGGCGGTCGCGATCGACGAATTGGCTAGCTGCGCCGATGCGCTCGGCCACCTGTTCAGCCGATTCAATCTCGTTGCTGGCGACGTCGATCACGCCGACCATCACCTGCTTGTCCGGCAACAGCCGCATCAGTTCGCCGGGCACTTTCGAATTGGCGAATTCGAGCGAAACCTGGTCGATGCGCGAGCGGTTCAGCGCCGGGAAGAAATCTTCGTACTGGCGCCATTGCTCGCCCAGCGACTTCTTCCAGTCGATATTGGCCTTGATGCCGTAGCCGTAGCAGATGTGAACGGCGGACTTGCATTTCAGTCCTGCCGCCGCCCGCTCCAGCGCGGCGATGCCCCAGTCGGCGGCTTCTTTCGTGAATGCGTTGAACGCCGGCTCGTCGAACTGGACGATGTCGGCGCCGGCCGCTTCCAGTTCGCGCACCTCTTCGTTGAGCAAGTCGGCGAAAGCAAACGCCATATCGGTGCGCTTGCCGTAGTGGCCGTCGGCGATGGTGTCGCAGATTGTCATCGGCCCCGGCAGCGTCGCTTTCAACTTGCGCTGCGTATGCAAGCGCGCGAACTCGATCTCGGCGCGGTGGACCGATTTCGGCCGGCGGATCGGCGCCGTCACGGTCGGAACGTCAACGACATAGCGGTCGTTGCGGATACCCATTTTCGTCTTTAGGCTCCAATCGATTCCCTCGATCTTTTCGAGGAAGCCGTGGACGAAATGGATGCGGAACTGCTCGCCGTCGCCGACCGTCGAAAGGCCGGCATCCTCCTGTTCCTTGATCCAGAGGAGGGCGGCATCACGCTTGGCCTGCTCCAGTGCCGTGTCCGACTGACGCCATGCCGGCCAGAGCTTTTCCGGCTCGGCCAGCCATTCCGGCTTCGGCAGGCTGCCGGCAATTGCGGTCTCGATCATCGTTGCATTCCTCCCCTGGCCGCCCCGCGAACGTCTGGCCCGGCGCGAGCGGCGGGCAAATGTAGCGGCCGGAACGTGCCGCGTCGACCGGCCCAGGAAAGGGCCGCCGCTTGAAGGCGTTGTCGATTGCGATCGTCGGGGCCGGGCCGGGCGGCATGGCTTGTGCGTTGCTGCTTTCCCGGCTTAGCCACAAGGTCGCCGTGTTCGAGCAATTCGAAAAACCGCGGCCGATCGGTTCGGGCCTGATCCTTCAGCCGACCGGCATGGTCGTGCTGGAACACCTGGATCTGGGCACGGAAGTCCGTGGCCGCGCCGCGCCGATCCGGTTCATCGACGGCCGCGATGCCGAAAGCCTCAGGCGCGTGCTCGACGTGCGCTACGATGCGCTGGGTGCCAGCTTGCAGGGTCATGGCATTCATCGCGGTGCGCTGTTTGAGATTTTGTACAGGGAACTCCTTCGCGCGCCGGTCGCGGTGGAAACGGGAAATCGCGCGACGGATTTTCTTGCAGGCCCGGACGGCGGCAACCGGCTCGTCTTCGAGGGCGGCAGGTCGAGCGCCGGATTCGACCTTGTGATCGACGCCAGCGGCGCGCGCAGTCCTTTGCTCGACCATGCCGCGAAACGGTTCCGGCGCCGCGAACTTGCCTACGGAGCTCTATGGGCGAGCCTCGACTGGCGTGACGGGCCGTGCAAGCCGGATGCGCTGACGCAGCGCTACCGGCGTGCGAGCGTGATGATCGGGTTGCTGCCGATCGGGCGCAAGAAACCCGACGGGAGCGACATGGCCGCCTTCTTCTGGAGCCTCAAGCCGGCCGACTACGAAGACCTGCGTCACCGGGGGCTCAGTGCGTGGAAGTCGCGGATTTCAAACCTGTGGCCGGAAGTCTCGCCCTATCTCGATCAGATATCGGACTGGGATCAGTTGACGCTTGCGCGCTACGGCCATCACACCTTGCCGGTTCCGGCCGGGCGCGGCATCGCCTTTGTGGGAGATTCGGCGCACTCGACTAGCCCGCAACTGGGGCAGGGCGCCAACATGGCGCTGCTCGATGCGGCGGCATTGGCGACGGCGCTGGCCGAATATCGGGACCTCGACCAGGCGCTTGCCGAGTATTGCCGGATGCGACGCGTGCATGTGCGCCTGTTCCAGGCATTGTCGCTGTTTCTGACGCCATTCTACCAATCCGACAGCACCGCGCTCGCCTGGGCGCGCGACCGGCTGGTGGCGACGGTCGCCAAAGTGCCGCCGGCGCCGCGAATTCTGGCGATGATGGTGGCGGGAACGCTCGTCGATCCGTTCCGCCCGATCGGAATAGGCGAGGGCAATTGGCTGCCGGCCCCCGCGGCCTTGAAGGCGATCAGATGAGGTTGCTGACTTCGACCAGATTGCCGTCTGGGTCACGGAAATAGACAGAGAGAATCGGGCCGGTCGCGCCGGCACGTTTGCCGGGCCCTGCAGCAATCGCGATGCCTTCGCGCTCAAGATGCGCGATCACCGCCGCCATCGGTGTTTGCGTCAGCAGGCAGAAATTGCCCGAACCGGGAACGGTGTCGCGTACAATCTCGGGCGCATTGCGAGCGTCTTGCAGGCTGATTTTGCTCTGCCCGAAATGCAGCGACCATTTTCCCGGCCGCTCCTCACGCGGCTCCATGCCGAGCACGCGCCGATAGAAATCGCAAGTTGCCGCGACGTCGGCAACGCAAAGGACGATGTGGTCGAGCGCATCGACTTTCATGCAACCAACTTAAGCGGGGTAGCCCTGGGCATCAATCGCGGCCGCCGGGCGACCGTTGCGCTTGTCTGCCGATCCCGTTAGAACGCGGCCGAATTGCGGGTTTGCCCGTATTGCCCCGAGGGGTCAGGGCCGATTTCATCGAAAAAAGGAAGCCGTTCATGCGCGTCTATTACGATCGCGACGCCGATCTCAATCTCGTCAAGGCGAAGAAAGTACTGATCGTCGGCTATGGCAGCCAGGGGCGGGCGCACGCGCTGAACCTGAAGGATTCCGGCGTCAAGGACGTGCGCGTGGCGCTGCGGCCGGGTTCGGCGACCGCGAAGAAGGCCGAAACCGACGGCTTCAAGGTCATGGGTGTCGGCGATGGCGCCAAATGGGCCGACCTGATGATGATGGCGACCCCCGACGAATTGCAGGCCGGCATCTACAAAAGCGAAATCGCGCCGAATATCCGCGACGGCGCGGCGGTCGCCTTCGCCCACGGCCTCAACGTGCATTTCGGTCTGATCGAGCCGAAAAAGACAGTCGATGTCGTCATGATCGCGCCGAAGGGCCCCGGCCACACCGTGCGCAGCGAATACCAGAAAGGCGGCGGCGTGCCGTGCCTGGTCGCCGTCGATCACGACGCTTCCGGCAACGCGCTGGAACTGGCGCTCTCCTATGCCTGCGGCGTCGGCGGCGGCCGTTCCGGCGTCATCGAGACGAATTTCCGCGAGGAATGCGAGACCGACCTGTTCGGCGAGCAGGTGGTGCTCTGCGGCGGCCTGGTCGAACTGATCCGCGCCGGCTTCGAAACGCTGGTCGAGGCCGGCTACGCGCCGGAAATGGCCTATTTCGAATGCCTGCACGAGGTCAAGCTGATCGTCGACCTGATCTACGAGGGCGGCATTGCCAACATGAATTATTCGATCTCGAATACGGCCGAATGGGGCGAATATGTCTCCGGCCCGCGCATCATCACCGCCGAGACCAAGGCCGAGATGAAGAGAATCCTGGCCGATATCCAGACCGGCAAGTTCACCAGCCAGTGGATGCAGGAATGGCATTCGGGCGCGGCGCGCTTCAAGGCGACCCGGCGCATGAACGATTCGCACCCGATCGAGGAAGTCGGCGAAAAACTGCGCGCGATGATGCCGTGGATCGCGAAAAACAAGCTGGTGGACAAGGCGAAGAACTGAGCCTGACGATCTACGCTTTTGAGCTGCCGGTCCTCGCGCTAACGCGCTGCGGTCAGGCGGGGGAGATCGCCAAGATAAGCTGGTGGACAAGGCGAAGAATTAGGGGTGATCCACGCTTTTGAGCTGCCTGTTCTCGGGCTTCGCCCTGCGGTCAGGCGGGGGATCGTGCTTGACATCCAGCAAGACCTGACTAGATTGCTGACTAGTCAGTCGGAGATCGCCGTGCGCCAATGGCCGGTTCAGGACGCCAAAGCCCGCTTTAGCGAGATGCTCGACGCATGTCTGAAGGATGGCCCGCAGATCGTCTCGAAACGGGGTGAGGCAAAAGCGGTCCTGGTTCCGCTCGGCGAGTGGCAGAGGCTCAGACAGAATCATCAGACCTTGAAACAGCTCCTTTTGGCCCCGGAGCCGCGATTCGAGCTTGATATGCCCGACCGCCGCGCCTGGAAACTGCGCGACCTGCCGGACCTGGAATAGGCCAGACTTGGATAGGCGGGGCGTGTATCTGCTCGATACCAACGTGATTTCGGAACTCCGCCGGCCGAAGCCGCACGGCGCGGTGCTGGCATGGATCGCGTCGATTCCGGAGCATGAACTGACCGTTCCGGCAGTGTGCGTCGGCGAAATCCAGATCGGAATCGAGCGCACCGCAGGCCTCGATCCGCAAAAGGCCAAGGAAATTTCCGAGTGGCTGGACGCGCTGGTTGCAAGTTCGCAAGTGGCTCCGGCGGGCGCCGAGATCTTCCGCATCTGGGCAAAATTGGTCGTGCGCGCTCAATCCGCCCTGCTGGTCGATGCGCTGATCGCGGCAACGGCCATTCACGGGCAGATGACGGTCGCGACGCGCAATCTCCGCGACTTCGAGCCGTTCGGCGTTCCGTGTTTCGATCCGTTCGGATTCAAGGGGCCGGCCGAGAGCGCATAGCGCGCCCATCGCCGTCGGACCTAAGGATGCCTCAGCTTCGCCCGCCGAAAGGGCTCCCCGGGCGAGGAAGGTTCGGAGCGCCACGCGATCCGGTGTACCCAGAATCAGAACCGGCGTGCGCCGTTTCGGCAGCCGGCGATCAGCCGCAGCCAGGGCGGCAAATGGAAGGCGCTCATCAGCAGGTACATCGCGACCATGCCGTTTAGCGGCAACGCATCCGGCCCGCTCGAGCAGTTCATCTGCCCGTCACCGGGAACAGCGATCAGCAGCGCCATGATCGCGAAGGTCGGCGCGGCCGCGAGGCCGAGCCAGTCGGCTGCGCCGCGGGGATTATGACGGAACGCGCCGCGCGCGCGGACTTCGACAAGGGCGTCACTCATGAACGTTCTCTCACAATGAAGCGCGTCCCGGGCAAGGGAAGCCGAAAGCGAACCTCCGGCTTCCCTTGCGCGTGAACGAATGCACCGTCGGCAATCACCCGTTGACGTATTCGTCGTGGCGGCGCCACCAGATGCCCGCCTCGTTGCGCCCCTTGGGAGCGCGGTCCAGCCACTGGTACATGCCCCACAGGCTGTCCAGTCCGCGCGCATAGGCGGAATAGGTGTGGTAGACGACGCCGTCGTCGAGAACGAACGCACTCATGCCCGGCGCCTCGCGCGTGAACGTCGCCCAGTCCACGCCGGCGCTGGCCGCTATTTCGGCGAGCGGTCCCTCCTTGCCGGACTCCTCCATCTCCCGCACCGAGCGGAAGCGTGCGCCCTGCGAGCGGCGGAAGTTGTATTCGCCGCCGCCGGACAGCTGCTGCTCTTGGGTGAACCCGGCCTGGAAATCGTAGTTGAAGTCGCTATCGATCGAAGAGGCCCAGGGGAAGTTCCACGCCATGCGCCGCTTGAATGCCTGCAGCTTGGCGAGCGGGGCACGCGACACCGCCGAAAGCGTGACATCGTGGTTGGCCAAGTGGACGACGGAGCCATCGAAACCGTCCGCAATCGCCGAGCAGGACGGGCATCCCGCCGTGTAGTCAGGTCCGAACATGAAATGGTAGACGAGAAGCTGTGAGCGCCCTTGGAAGAGCTCCGCCAGAGAGGCGCTGCCTTCATCGGTTTCGAATCGATACTCCTTGTTGATCCGGACCCACGGCAGCGCCTGACGTTGCCGCGCCAGCGCGTCGCTGCGCCGCGTAAGTTCCTTTTCCGCCTCGAGTAGCTCGAGCCGGGCCGCAAGCCACTCATCGCGTGAAACGACTTGATTTTGCATGGTCATTCTCCTGTTGGTTAAGGTTGGGTTGGGGACAATCGATTCCCGTCGGCCGGCCGGGGCCGGCCGGTCTGTCTGCTTTCCAGTCTGCGTGGCGGGTTCAGTGTCCGCCGGCACGAGCTTCCGGGGTCGGTGGTAACGTCAGGCCGGCAAACGCTGCTCGTATTCCTTCTTGAGGCGGCTCCAGCCGTGCCAGAACGACGGGGGCTCCTTGCCTCTCGCGCGGGCGACCAGAACATCGAGATGCATGTGCCAGCCGGCGGCAACGTTCAGCATGGTGGCGCGGTCGGGCAGGCGGCTGTGCGTCACGGTGAGCAGCACTTCGTCGCCCGCATGCTCCAGTTCGAAGGAGACGCCGCCGGTGCTCCCCCAGGTGATCGCGAGTTTGCGCGGCGGATCGAGTTCGCTGATCCGGCTTTGCATCCGGTGCTCTTCGGGGAAATTGGCCGGCCGCTCTCCGGGCGGATCGGTGAGCTCGCCGTTGCGCCAGACCAGTTCGAAGGGCGCGCCGACCTTCAACTCCACCTCGCCCGCGGCAA
>Ga0214472_10007193_pt1 | contig 11669 bp, 9 predicted proteins | sample RVTome_6_FD_207662 | JGI IMG/M metagenome (GOLD analysis project Ga0214472, IMG submission 207662) | Soil microbial communities from uranium-contaminated site in the Upper Colorado River Basin, Wyoming, United States - RVT140D175 | ecosystem: Environmental > Terrestrial > Soil > Contaminated >...
GGTGGTGGTCTTGCCGTGGCTGCCGGCCACGGCAATGCCGTATTTGGTCAAGCGCATCAATTCGGCCAGCATCTCGGCCCGGGGGATCACCGGGATGCCCGCCTGGCGGGCCGCGACGATCTCCGGGTTCTCTTCCCGTACCGCGGTGGAGCGCACCACCACATCGGCGCCGCCGATCCAGTCGGCGTGATGGCCGATGCGCACCGTGCCCCCCAGCCGGGTAAGACGGGCGGTGGTTTCCGACTCGCGCAGATCCGAGCCGCTGACCCGGTAGCCGAGGTTGAGCAGCACCTCGGCGATACCGCTCATGCCGATGCCGCCGATGCCGATGAAATGGATTTTCAGGGCTTTTTTATACATGGTTTCCGTTTACGGTTTCACTGCTTTTTTTTGCCGCTTTTTGCTGCCTCGACCATGGCCAGACACTCTTGCACCAGGATCTCCCGGGCCTCGGGCCGGGCCAGGGTACCGCTCGCCTTGGCCATGGCCCGCAGGCGGGGCGGGTTGTTGAGAAGCTCGCCGATTTCCCGGCCCAGCCGGGTACCGTCCAGCCCCTGTTCCGTGAACATGATCGCGCCGCCTTGTTCCACCAGCAGCCGGCCGTTTTTTTCCTGATGATTGTCGGCCGCGTATGGATAGGGGATGAGAATGGCCGGCCGGCCGAGCAGGGTCAACTCGGCCAGGGTGGTGGCCCCGGCCCTGGAGACCACCAGGTCGGCCAGGGAGTATAGCCGCTCCATGTCGTGAAAAAACGGCTGCACCAGGGCGGTGATTCCCTGCCTCTCATACGCCTGCCGCACCATGGCCGCATCCTGCTCCCCGGTCTGGTGGATGATGTTGAAGCCGGGCGGCAACTGCTTGGCGGTGGCGGCCAAGGCCTCCACCATCAGGGCGTTGACCCGGTGGGCCCCCTGGCTGCCGCCCAGCACCAGCAGGGTGGGACCCTTCAATTTGTTTCCTTCCCGCGGCCGGCGGGCCGCGTCGAGCAGTGCGTCGCGCACCGGGTTGCCGCTCAGCACGGTGCGGCCGGCCGGAAACCAGGCCTCGCTGCCGGGCAGGGAGACGAAGACCCGCTGCACCAGACGGCCGAGCATCCGGTTGGCCAGGCCGGGGACGATATTCTGCTCGTGGATGCAGCAGGGCACCGCCAGCAGCCGGGCCGCCAGGATGACCGGGCCGGTGACGTAGCCGCCCACCCCGAAGGCCAGATCGGGCCGGAAGCGGCGCACCGCCTTGAAGGCCTCCCACAAGGCCAGGGGAAGTTGGAGCAGCGCCCCCAGCCGGGCCACCAACGACTTGCCCTTCAGCCCCTGGCAGCGGATGGTGCGATACTCAAAGCCGTGGCGCTCCAGGGTGGCGGTGTCGAGCCGGCGCCCGGTGCCGACGAAGAGCACGCTGCTCGCCGGAGCGGCCTGCATGATGCCCTGGGCCAGGGCGATGGCCGGAAAGAGGTGGCCCCCGGTGCCGCCGCCGCTGATCAGCAGTCGTATGCCAGGGCGTATGCCCGGGCGTATGGAAGGTGCGGTTCCCATGGCGGCCGTTTTATCTCCCTTCCCGGCTGGAACACAGTTCCCGGACCGCCGCGCTAAAGGCCTCGCCGCGGCGTCCATAGTTCTCGAACATGTCGAAACTGGAACAGGCCGGGGAGAGCAGAACCACGTCGCCCGGTCCGGCCAGGGTCGCGGCCCGTCGCACCGCCTCTGCCATGCTGTCCGCCGTTTCGAGGCGGGTGAGACCGTCGAAGGCCCGGGCCATTTTATCCCTGGCCTCGCCGATCAGCACCATGGCCTTGACCTTTTGCCGCACCAGCGGGGCCAGCAAGGCGTAGTCGCCCCCCTTGTCCCGGCCGCCGGCGATGAGCACCACCGGCCGGTCGATCCCCTCCAGGGCCGCCCGGACCGCCCCTATGTTGGTGGCCTTGGAGTCGTCGATAAAGGCGACCCCGTTCTCTTCGGCCACCACGGTCATGCGGTGGGGCAGGGGGGTGAAGGCGGCCAGTCCCCGGTCGATCGCCTGGCGCGGGCATCCCATGAGCCGGGCCGCCAGGATGGCGGCGGCACTGTTTTGCAGATTGGGGGGCGCGGCCAGGGCGGTGCCGGTCAGGTCGTAGTGTTCCGGCTCGCCAAGGGCGTCCAGGTTATCCAGGCCGGTGAGCCGGACCCCGTGGTCCCGTACCAGAGCGCCGTTCAGGCCGGCCAGATCCGCGCCAAAGCCGAAAAGCCGGGTCCGGGGCCAGAGGTGGCGGTGGGCCAGAATGACCGGGTCGTCGGTATTGAGGATGGCCGCGCCGCCCTCGGGCCGGGCCGCGAATATCCCGAACTTCGAGGCGATGTAGGCGGCCATGGAATCGTAGCGGTCGAGATGGTCCGGGGTGATGTTGAGCAGCAGGGCCACCCGGGGCCGGAGGCCGTTCAGGCCGCCGCCGCTGTCGATCTGATAACTGCTCACCTCGATCACCGCCACGTCATCATCCTGGGGCCCCTCCAGGTATTCGAACAGCGGAGTGCCGATGTTGCCGCCCACGAAAACCCGGCGGGCCGCGGCCCGAAAGAGTTCGCCCAGCAGGGTGGTGACCGTGGTCTTGCCGTTGGTGCCGGTGATCGCCACCGCCGGGGTGCGCAGGTAGCGACCCGCCAGGGCCATTTCGCCGATCACCGGGATACCCTGTTGCCGGGCCGCGGCCAGGGCCGGCAGATCCAGGGGCACCCCGGGGCTGACCAGGATACGCTCCGCCGAGGCGAAAAGGGTCTCGGAATGCGCGCCGCACTCCAGAAAGACCTGTCGCTCGGCCAGCCAGTTCCGCACCGCCGGATCGAGTCGTTCCATCGGCGCGGCCTCGGAGACCGAGACCCTGGCCCCCTGTTGCAGGAGAAAGCGGACCGCGGCCAGACCGGAGCGGCCGAGTCCCACCACCAGGAAATGTTCGCCCGGCCGGATGGTCATGTCGCGGCCGGGGGGTGAGGAGAGGGATCCCGGTGACAGTGGTCCGGTTTGGCCATGCAGGGCTCGATTGCTCATGGGCGCCGCTCTTCCTACCTTAGTTTCAGGGTGGCCAGGGCCATGAGCCCCAGGATGATGGAAACGATCCAGAAACGGACCACCACCTTGGGCTCGGTCCACCCCTTTTTTTCGAAGTGGTGATGGAAGGGGGCCATCAGAAAGATGCGCCGGCCGCCGCTGATTTTGAAAAAGCCCACCTGGAGGATGACCGACAGGGCCTCCATGACAAAGATGCCGCCGACAATGGCCAACAGGACCTCCTGCTTGGTGACCACCGCCACCGTGCCCAGCACCGCGCCCAGGGAGAGCGAGCCCACGTCGCCCATGAAAATCTGGGCCGGGTAGGCGTTGAACCAGAGAAAACCCAGGGTGCCGCCCACCAGGGCGCCGCAGAAAACGGCCACCTCGCCGGCCCCGGCCACGTAGGGTATCTGCAGGTAGTTGGCGAGTACCGCGTGGCCGGCCAGATAGGAGAAGATCAGATAGACGCCGCCGGTGACCACGGTGGGGCCGGCGGCCAGGCCGTCCAGGCCGTCGGTGAGGTTGACCGCGTTGGAGGCCCCGGCGATCACCAGCATGGCAAAGGGAATGTACCCCCACCCCAGGTCCGGATTGATATTCTTGAAAAAGGGCAGACTCAGGTGGCTGTCGAAATTCTGTTGCAGGTAGAGCAACAGACCGATGGCCAGGGCGCCCAGGAGTTGCAGGGCCAGCTTGGCGCGGGCCGACAACCCCCGGCTGTTCTGACGCGAGATCTTCCGGTAGTCGTCGCAGCCGCCGATCAGGCCGTACCAGAGGATGGCGCCGATGATGATCCAGACCAGGGGGTTGGCCGGATTGACCCACAACAGGCTGCTGACCAGGATGGCGACCAGGATGAGCAGGCCGCCCATGGTGGGCACCCCCTTTTTGGAAAAATGGGAGGCCGGGCCGTCGTCCCGGATAACCTGACCGATCTGGCGCCGCCTTACCATCCGGATGAAGGCGGGAGCGCAGAAGACGAAAATCAGAAAAGCGGTCACCGCCGCGCCGATGCACCGGAAGGTGATGTAACGGAAGACATTGAAGCCGCCGAACAGGGTATTGAGGGGAAAGAGAAAATAATAGAGCATGGTCGGCGGCCTAGGTACGGTTTCCGGTTGAGAATGAAAAAGCAATGGTTCGCAGGGTGTCGAGCACGCTCTCCATGCGCATGCCCCGGGAGCCCTTGACCAGCAGCCAGTCTTCACCGGCCAATCCTTGCCGGCCGATCAGGTCGGCGAGCCAGGCGGTCAGTTCCTCCTTGTCGGCAAACGACCTGGCCCGGGCCGGATCCAGCCCCTGCTCCCGGGCCGCCCGGACGGTCTCCGCGCCTTGGGGACCGAAGGCGGCGAGATAGTCCAGCCCCAGCCGGGCCGCGGTCTCGCCGATGGCCCGGTGGGCCGCGGCGCTCCCTTCTCCCAGTTCCAGCATGTCGCCGAGCACGGCGATTTTTTTGCCGGTCCGGCCCAGGTCGGCCAGCATGGTCAGGGCCGCCCGCATGGAGGCGGGATTGGCGTTGTAGCAGTCGTTGATCACCATAAGGCCGTTGGCCAGGGTTTCGAGCCGCGACCGCTTGTCGCAGGGGGTGAAGGCGGCCAGACCCCGGGCGATGTCAACCGGGTCCGCTCCCAGGGCGTGGGCCATGGCCCCGGCGGCCAGGGCGTTGGTGACATTGTGGCGTCCCGGGGCCGCCAGGATGATCTCATGTGATTCAGGGCCGATATGCAGGGTGAAGGCGGTGCCCCGCCTCCCCAGGCCGACGAGGTCGCCGGCCCGGACGTCGGCCTCCTCGTTCAGGCCGCAGGTGATCTTTTTGTGCCGGTGCCGCCGGGCCAGATCCCGGACCAGGGGATCGTCCAGGTTCACCACCAGGGTGCCGTTCTCCCTGGTGCCGGCAAAGAGTTCGTTCTTGGCCAGGGCCACCCCCTCGATGGAGCCGAGTCCCTCCAGATGGGCCGCCTGGACGTTGACGATGCAACTGATGTCCGGGGCCGCGATGGCCGCCAGCCGGGCGATCTCGCCGGGCCGGTTCATGCCCATCTCCAGGAGGGCGACCTGGTGGTGGCGATCCAGGGGCAGCAGGGAAAGGGGCAGGCCGACGAGGTTGTTGAAATTGCCCCTGGTCTTGAGCACGATATGGCGTAGTTCCAGGATGGCCGCCACCATCTCCTTGACCGTGGTCTTGCCGGAACTGCCGGTGACGGCCAGGACCGGCAGATCGGCAAAGAGGCGGCGCCGGAAGGCGGCCAGATCGCCGAGTCCGGTCAGGGTGTCGGCCACCGCGACCACGGGGATCCCGGCGGGCAACCCGGCCAATCCCTCCGCCGTGGCCGCGGTTTCGGCCACCAGAACTCCGGCGGCGCCCCGGGCCACCGCATCCCGGATAAAGGCCCGGCCGTCATAACGCTCGCCGGCCAGGGCCACGAAGAGTTCGCCCGGACCGATGGTGCGGGAATCCGTGCCAATGGCGACAAACGAGCGCTCGCCGTCCGACCCTCCGGCCAGCCGGCCGCCGGTGGCGGCGAGGAGCTGGTCCAGGGTCCAGGGGGTGGTTTTTTCGACGTTCAACATTCGATGTTCGACGTTCAGGTTTTTATCCGTTTGCCCTCTTGGCTTCCAGGGCCCGCCTGGCCTCCAGCCGGTCGTCGAAAAAAGTCCGGACCGAACCGCTGATCTGATATTCCTCGTGACCCTTGCCGCTGATCAGCACCACGTCGTCCGGCCGGCAGTAACGAATGGCGGTGTCGATGGCCTGGCGGCGGTCGATGATGACATCATAGCCTTGGCCGGCCTCTTGGTTAAGGATTGCCGCGGCCGGACCGCGGCCCAGGGCGGTGCGGCCCAGACCGGCTTCGATCTCGGCCAGGATCCGTTCCGGCGGCTCGGAGCGCGGATTGTCCGAAGTGACCAGCACCACGTCGGCCAAGCGGCCCGCCGCCTCGCCCATGAGGGGACGCTTGCCCGCGTCCCGGTCCCCGCCGCAGCCGAAGACGCAGATCAGCCGTGCCGGTTCCAGGTTGCGCAGGGTGGCGAGGACGTTTTCCAGGGCGTCCGGGGTGTGGGCGTAATCCACGAACACCTGGCAGCCGCGGTCGTCGCGGTCCGGGTGGGTGACGCGTTCCAAACGGCCGGGGACCGCGGCCAGATTGTCGATGCCGGTCCGGATCGCCGCCAGCCGCTCCGCGTCGGTAAGATCTTCGGTGACCGCCAGGCCGATGGTCACGGCGGTCAGGATGTTGCGCAGGTTGAAGAGGCCGATGAGGGGCGAGCGGATGGCCAGGGGGCCGAGCGGCGTGGCGATCTCACCTTTGATTCCCATGAAATCGATGGCAAAATTCACGGGATGAACATCGTGTTCCGGCGCCAGGCCGCAGGTGCTGATGCGGGCCGGCCCCAGGGAGTCGGCGAGACGCCGCCCCCAGCAGAGGGAGTCTTCCGGGCAGAGATGGCCGGTCTCGCCGTCCGGGGCCGGGCCCCGCAGGGAGAGGACGGCCGTGCCGCCCGGCCGCAGATGGTCCAGGAACAGTTTTTTCTTACTGTGGAAATAGTGGTCCATGCCGATGTGAAAATCGAGGTGGTCGCGGCTCAGGTTGGTGAAGGCGGCCACGTCGAAGAAAAGACCGGCCAACCTCTCCTGGGCCAGGCCGTGGGAGGAGACCTCCATGACCACATGGGTGACGCCGCTGTCGCGCATGCGGCCGAGGAGCTGTTGCAGGGCCACCGGTTCCGGAGTGGTGTAAGGGGCCGCCAGGGAGATCTTTTCGCCATGACCGGTGCGGTAGCGGTAGTTGACGGTGCCGACGACGCCGCAGGGGTGGCCGGCGGCCTGGAGAATCGACTCCACCAGGTAGCTGCAGGTGGTTTTGCCGTTGGTGCCGGTGATGCCGATCAGCCTGAGATCCCGGGCCGGATGGCCGTAAAAGGCGGCGGCGACCCGGCCCAGGGCCTGTCGGCAGTCGTTCACCTCCACCACTAGGGCGCCGGTTGGCGCGAAATCGGCCGGCCGGGCGGCCCGGTTACGTTCGATCATGACCGCGGCGCAACCCCTCGCCAGGGCCTGGTCGACAAAGTCATGGCCGTCGGCCTTCAGGCCGGGCAGGGCCACGAAGAGCACCCCGGGGCCGGCCTGGCGGGAATCGGCGGTGATGCCGCTGATCGGGATATCCCGCGGATCGCCGGACGCCTGAAAATCAAGGTCCGTGAGCAGGTCGGCGAGGTTGACGGTACGGGTCGCGGCCATGGCTCAATTGTCCAGATTCAATTCCAGAACGCATTCTTCCCCGGCCGCCAGCAGGGTGTCGGCCGGGGGGTGCTGGTGGACGATGCGGCCGGTGCCGACCACCCGGATGCGCAGGTCGTAATGCTGCAGGATCTGCAGGCCGTTGCGCAGGCTCTTGCCCAGCACCTCCGGCATGCGGACCGGCTCGCTTTCCCGGGCCATGGCGGTGGCGATGGCCGGATACTGTTCGATTTTCCAGTGGGTCAACGGTGTTACCTCCGTATGGTGCAATGCTTCCGCAAAACTCCGGGCCGCGGTCTCCCGGCTCCGTTCCCCGGCCCGGGGCAGGAGCTGGCGCGCCGCGGCCAGCAAGGGTGAAGGTTGGTTGCGCCCGGCCTTGAACCGGGTCGGGTCCGGCCGGTGCAGGGCCATGACCAGGATCATCTCCGGATGGGCGGCCGGCAGGCAGCCGAACACCAGGGCATGCAGTTGTTCCCCGCCATCGACCCGGTGTTGCAAGGCGCGGGCGAGTTGGGCGGCGCTGGCGATTTCCGCCTTTGCCGGGGGCTCCGGTGTCAGGCTCTCGAAATAAAGCGCCTCTCCGGGTCCGGTGCGGCCGAGCCGGGGCAGCAGTTCCAGCAGGGCCTCGCTGACCCCTTCTTCCAGGACCGGGAAGGGGGCGGAAATATTGCCGGCGTCCGGCGGCAGGGGCAGGGACCGGCCGTCGTTGCGGTCATGGACCCCGGCGAGCAGGCGGGGGACGACACGTTGGCCGCCGTTGACCAGTTCGGCCATGGCCACGGTCAGTTCCAGGATGGTGGCCCGGAAGGCGGAATCGGGCCGGAAAGGGATCGGCCCGTGGGCCGGGACCGCGGCGGCCGACCCTCCTTCACCCCCTTCATCACGTCCTTCATCACGTCCTTCTTCACGCCCTCCATCACGCCCTCCCTCACGATTGAAAACCGGCAGGTCGAGGGGAGGCGTCGTCCCGAACCCCAGGCGGCCGGCCAAATCGGCCAGGAGTTCGTCTGTCAGCTCCAGCCGCCCCACCGCCAGGGTGCGCTTGCGCTGGGGCGGCGAGATCACCACCACCTCGGGATCCGCTTCCGGCGACGGTTTCCGGCTCTCCCGCAGGTCCCGCTCCAGGGCCGCGGTAAACTGAAAAATGTTCCCTAGGGACCCCAGGGGCAGCCGGTCGGTCAACACCCGGTTGCGCCGGGCCGTGTCGCTGGATGCCGCGAAAAGATTGGGATCGAAGGCCGGCGCGCTGGCCAGGGCCAGGACCGCGCCGTCGCGGGGATCGAGGAGCAGGGCCGTGGCGCCTTCGGCACCGCTTGCCGCGAGCAGGGTGTGGAGTTGTTTCTCGACCATGGTCTGAATGTCGATGTCCACGGAGAGCACCAGATGGGCGCCGCCACCGGCCGGCTGTTCCTTATCCCGCCCTCTCCCCGTCAGGGTTTTTCCAGCCCGCAGGAGGGTGTTGTATTGAAACTCCAATCCATCCAGCCCCTTGTCCTCCTCGACATAGCCGAGCAAATGGGCCGCGCCGCCTTGCCGCGGATAAAAACGGACCAGCTCTTCCCGGACGTCGAGCCCCGGAATACCAAGGGCCGCCACCGCGGCGGCCCGGGCCGGATCGATATGCCGCGCCAAGGTAACGGAACTTGCGGTCGAGCGCAAGACCCGGGCCAGCCGGTCAGGGTCGATTTCCAGGATCGCGGCCAGTCGGGATGCGGCCTCCGGGATGTCACCCACCCGACGGGGGTGAGCGAGGATGGTGTGGGCCTTGAGACTCACCGCCATCTCCCGGAAACGCCGGTCGTAGATATTGCCCCTGCCCCCGGCCGGGGAGGTTCGGCCGGGGAGGTCGGCAAGGGCGGTGGGAGCGGGGGAAGGAACTGGCGTGGGGACGACAATAAACCGGGGAACGGCCAGAAGCGTTGCCAGAAACGTGCCGGCCAGGATCAGGACGGCCATGGCGATCTGCCGGAAAAGGTTTTTCCTTTTACGCCGCGCGGGATTCTTATCGTTCATTCATAACTGGCTAGGGGGTGCGAATTTGTCGGTTTTCCGGCGGGAAAAGTCCCAGTTTCGCGGCCGCGCTCCGGATGTGTTCAGGATCGGCGAGGCTGCTCCGCCGGACCGCGAGTTCTTCCTGTTCCGCGGTCAGAACCCGCATCGCCGCCCTGGTCTCGCCGATGGTGCCGAGGGCCTGGTCGATTCGGCCCGAATACCAGAGGGTCGAGGAGAGCCCCAGGAGGAGCGAAAAGGCCACCAGCAACCCGGCCAACTTCCCCGCCAAACCCGAGGCCGGCACGGCCAGCGAATTGCGGGCCGTGGCCCGCCCGGCGAGGTGGCGCGATTTGTTCACGCCGGCCGCGGCGCAGTATCCGGCATAGTCGTTGATCATTTTTCGCCCTCCAGCAAGGTTTTACGAACTTTTTCGGCGGCCCGCAGTTTGGCGCTTCTGGACCGGGGATTGGCGCTGCATTCCACCGCATCCGGGACCACCGGTTTTCGGGTGAGCACCTTGAGATCCGGATGGTCGCGGAAGGCCCGTTTCACCAACCGGTCTTCCAGCGAGTGGAAGGTGATCACCACGAAGCGGCCGCCCGGCTTCAGAAGATCGGCCCCGTCGGCCAGCACCCGGACCAGATTGTCCAGCTCCCGGTTGACCGCGATGCGCAGGGCCTGGAAGACCTTGGTGGCCACATGGATGTGGCGGGGGTGGAACCGCCGGGGTACCGCCTCGGCCACGATGCGGGCCAGTTCGGCCGTGGTGCCGATTCTCCCTTTGTGCCGCTCCTCGACAAGGCGTCCGGCGATGCGCCGGGACTGTCTTTCCTCGCCAAAGCCGTAAAAAATATCGGCCAGTTCCTCGGCGCTCGCCTCGTTGATCAGGTCGGCGGCGGTCACCTCGCCTCGGTTGTCCATCCGCATGTCCAGGGGTTCGTCCCCCTTGAAGCTGAAGCCCCGGCCGGAACCGTCCAACTGCAGCGAGGAGAGGCCGATGTCCAAGAGCAGGCCGTCGATGGCCGTGATACCCAGTTCGGCCAGCCCGGCCGCCAATTCGGCGAAATTGCGCCGGACCACGATCAGCCGGTCGCCGTACGGGGCCAGCTTGCGGCTCGCCCTGGCCAGGGCCTCTTCATCCCACTCGAAGCCGACCAGACGGCCGTCCGGCCCGTTCGCTTCCAGAATGGCGCCCGCGTGGCCCCCCAGTCCCATGGTGCCGTCCACCAGGATGGAGCCGGGAGTTGGCGCCAGCCATTGGAGGGTCTCGGCCATCAGGACCGGGATGTGCATGTCCGGGGTCGGTTGCATCTTCAACCAGGCTACAGGATGCGCAGGTTGGAAAGGTTGGCCTTGAAACTGTTGAAATTGTCGCGGGTCTGCCGCGTGGCCTCCTCCCAGGTCTGCCGGTCCCAGATCTCGAAATGGTCGAGCATGCCGGTCAGCACCACCTCCTTGCGGATGTTGAAATCGGCCCGGAGGGGTGGCGGCAGGAGGATGCGTCCCTGCTTGTCCAGCGGGCATTCGGTCAACCCCGACAGGACGTAGCGGACAAACTCGTCCATGCCTTCTTGTTTGCTTCCTTCATGGAGCAGGTCGGATTCGATCCGTTCCCAGACCGGGACGGGGTAGGCCTTGAGACATTTTTCCCAGTTGGTGACCAGGAGCATCTCCTCGCCGTGGTCGCGCCGCAAAATTTCGCGGAAGCGACTGGGGATGTTCAGCCTCCCCTTGGCGTCGAGATTGTGCTCGGAGCGGCTGCGAAACCGGCTTTCGCCGGCCTGGTTCTGTCCTGGCTCCACCATCCGTTCCTCTCGCGTTTTGTTCCGGTGGGCCGGGTTGCCCGCCTTCGGTCCCTTTCCTTTGCGACCGGCAAGCGGTAAAAAAGGGATGGAACCCCCCGTGAATCCCTTTTGCGCCCCTCAGCACCACTTTGCCCCACTCGGTCTCTATTAATAGACCCGATGCGACCTGTCAAGGGAAAAGAAGGTGGATATTTGAAAAGGTTGCCGGTCGAACCGGCCGGGATTTTTCACTATCCCGCATGTTGTGGGTAATGAATTAATGACCACTAGATGTGGGCCGGGGTGAAAAGGCGGCGAGGTTGGGATAGATGCCGGTCAGGCCGGGGGGGCGGTGAAATAGGCGCATGTCTGGTGACGGCGGCGCCGGGGCCGCTATCGGGGACTGCAACGGCCCCGGTCGCCGTCTCGGTCGCCGCCTCGGTCTTTGGGGCCGCCATCGGCCCGGGGTGCAAAGTGGGGCGGAAGTCGATTATGTTCCGGAAACTCCGCGGGAGGTCATCCCGATCGAAGTGAAGGCCACGGAATCGCCAGCCTCGACGGATGCCTCCATTGCAAAGTGACCCGGCCGGAGACGGGGAGATTCCACCAAGCCGAAATCACCGCCGGAAACC
>Ga0214472_10007194_pt1 | contig 11669 bp, 8 predicted proteins | sample RVTome_6_FD_207662 | JGI IMG/M metagenome (GOLD analysis project Ga0214472, IMG submission 207662) | Soil microbial communities from uranium-contaminated site in the Upper Colorado River Basin, Wyoming, United States - RVT140D175 | ecosystem: Environmental > Terrestrial > Soil > Contaminated >...
GGTAATTCGCCTCCGTCACTTCCATCATCGTCTTAACCGCGGCGCCATCAATTTCGTTCGATAGGTGGCGTTGGGCGATCGGCGTCGCATAGTGGCGCAGGCGGTCCACGGTCAGGTTGTCCTGAATCAGCGTGTCATAAATAAACGTCAGAACCTGGCCATGCTGCGATAGCCCTTGGTAGAGCGTGTCCATGGCCCGCTGGCGCAGGTCGCGATCGGGTTCATGCAAGAGGGAAAGAATCTGACTGAGATTTAACTCTTCGGTCTGGCCGGATCTTTCCAGCCTAAAGCTCAGCGAAGAGGTCATTTCAGAAAACAGCCGGCCAAAGGCGTTACGGCCGGTGTTGTCTCTTTCGTTAATGAGTTGCTCTTCCAGCTCGGAAAGGGTGTGCGGTCGGTAGCGGCGCAGGCTGGTCAAGTAGTGCTGGTAAGATAGGAGCTCGGGATCGTTGATCAACTTGTTGGCGACCTCGTCTTCGAGCTTGAGCCAAGCCAGTTCGAAGAACAGCAGCAGGTTTCTGATCTCCGTGGCGCGCTGCTCGACTCGTTGCTCCAGGTCTTGGTGTTCCGGCTTAGCTGTGTCGGCGGCGTAAAGCAGACCGGCGTAACTGCTGACACTGCCGAGGGCTTCGTAAATTGTTTCTAATTGTCCAAGTGCCTTTAACAGTATCTCGGCGCTAAGCGTTTGGGGTTTTTCCATAGCGACGCGATATTGGCTAGCGAATGCTTCAGCATGGGCCCGGCAGTCGTTGAGCATGTCTTCAATGCGCGGGTCGTCGTGCGCCGCGAACAGATCGGTTAAGTCCCAGCGGATGCCTTGAGCACTATTTTGTGCCATGAGCGGTCCTCTCGATTTTGGCTGATGGTTCTTATTTCACGGTGTTCCAAGCTGATGTCAAGTTGCGCCCCAGCTATTTCAGTGTATATGATGATCGGAATTTTTCCGGAACAATCATGGAGGGAAGTTTTAATGGCCGAATTAACCGAGCTCAAAAAAACACTGGCTATGTCGTCGCGTATGCTCTTCAACTCTGGATTGGTCGATTACAGCGGGCATATCAGTGTGCGCATTCCGGGTTCCGATCACTTGCTAATATTGCCCCATCCGGTCAGCCGAGCGACCGTCAAACCAGACGACATGGTCGTCACTGATTTCGAAGGTAAAGTGATGGAAGGGAAATACCAAGCGCCGTCGGAAGTATACATGCATGCGCGTGCCTACAAAGCGCGCACGGAAGTTCAAAGCGTGGCGCATCTGCATAATCACATGGTGGCGACGCTCAGCATGGTCAACAAACCCTTTTACCCGGCGTCCTCGAATCCGGGAGCATTCTTTGGACCGGGGGCGTTGCCGCTGTATATGGACCCCGCGTTGATTCACACGATCGAACAGGGCGATGCGGTGGCCAAGACACTGGGTCAGGGTGATGCGGTCATGCTGCGCGGCCATGGCTCGATGGTCGTGGCGAAATCGATCGAAAGGGTGTTTGCCGCATGCGTCGACTTGGAGGAAGCCGCATCGCGTTTCTACAAAGCGTCGCTGCTTGGAGCGGTGATGGTTTACAACGACGATGAAACCCAGCGGGTGATGAAAGGGCGGCGCAAGGATTCCGTTGTCCAGAAAGTTTGGGATCACAACGTGGCCAAGACCAAGCTGGCCGGTTTGATGGATGGAATCTAGCGACTACCGTCAAATTGCCCGTTAGCATTCATTGAAATAAATTCTTTGCAATCCTTTCCAGGAGGTTCTGGCGGGTTTGGCGCGGGTCACTTTGGCAATGTCCGAGCCTGGGCTTTTTCAGCCAAATCGGCTTGGCATGGCCGAAGAGTGCTTCTGCTGACTCGCGCTCGATCCCAAAACAGCCATTTTGTGGGCAGGGTATTGAAGCCGCCGCGCTCAAATAGGATGCTCGCGCCCCCCTGGGCCACCGTATTTAGGGATACCACGCCGCTAGCAGGGGCCTCAACCAATGTCTATAAGTTGGGGATTTTTTTCTTGCTTGGTACTAGACCCTGTGGTATAGAATCCAATTCAAATAGACGAGGAGATTGTTCGCAAATGTACGATGATTTCTTAGCAAGGATTCTCGAACCGGATATTTTTCTACCCTCACAGTTCTACGGTACAGGGGGATTGTCGCGTAAGCTTGAGGGCGAAAAGCGGCTCATGATCGCGATTCTCAAGGACGCCGTCGAGTGCTTAGAAAAATATCGCGACGCGCGCAGCGGCATCGGCCACATCCAGTATCAAAATGCTATTGAGTGGGTCGAAGACACCGGTACGGAATGGCTGTTTTCATTTACTAACATCTGCGATTTGTTAGGATTCGATCCGCATTACATGCGTGAAGTACTGCTCAAACGCGAAAACCGATACACCAAGCCAGCGCGTCGCCGAGTTGTGTCTTTCGCTGCGATGGTGGCGCAATAATAAACTCGACACTTTGCGGCAGGGGCTTGCCTCGTAGCTGATTAAAATCTCCCACAGGAGAGGCCGGCCTCCTTGGCAAACCCCATTAAATGGTGCCACGCTTCGAGCCTTGTCGCCCGAGGTTAGCTAACCTTATCTTTTCCTATTTTTTAGGGCCTTAAGCTCCTCGTTGATGACTTGTCCGCGCGGCGTGTCGGCGCCGATGAGCTTGAGCGCCCGTTCGAAATCGGCGATCGCTTTTTCATCTTCGTCCTGCAGTAGATTAGAGCGGCCGAGATAATAGTAGCCGTCTCCGCGCCGGTCCAGCTTGCCATAGACAATGCCGAGCCGATAGGGCGGTCGGTCCCAGAGCGGGGCGAGATTTTGCGCGTTCAGGTACGCCCCCGCGGCGCTCCGCAGGTCACCGGATTTCTCCAGCATTTCGCCAAGATAGATGAAGGTCAGCGGCTCGCTCGGATCAAGAGTTATGGCCCGATCGAATGCCGCCCGCGCAGCGCTAAAATCATTTGCCTGGGTGAACAATCGGCCAAGATCTCTGTGCAATGCCGGAGAATCAGGTTTTAGTTGGCCTGCCCGTTGGTAATTCCTTTGGGCCGCAGGTAAATCGCCGGCGAGTTGCTGAGCGTACGCCAGCAAGTGGCGCAGGTCCGCGCTCTTGGGCGTTTGTTGGACAAGCTTCTCATACTCGCTAACGATATTGTCACCGACGGCGCGATCCATGCGAAGAATCATTTGGACTTTTTTCAAAGCGACGGGGTCGTCAGGCCGCGGTTGCGTCGGTCCGAGAGACTTGACGACTAATTCGGCGTTGGCGATCCGCTCTTGGGTGATCGGATGACTGAGGATGTAGGCCGGGACATCGATCGGGTTGAGCGCCCGCTCTTGATCGAGGGTCTTCAGAAATCCGACAGTGCCCTTCGGATCGAAGCCTGCAGCCGCCATGTATCTCGTGCCGAGCGTATCCGATTCCAATTCCAGCTGTCGGCTGTAAGACGCCTGACGAGTCGCTGCCACGGCTTGACTGATCATCCCCGCGGCCAGGGCGCCGCTGCCGCTGCGTGCCATGAGCGCTATACTCAAGAGGCTCAAGAGCGAGATGGCGTCAGGCCCGGAAGAGCGCGCCATATGCCGGCCTTTGACATGGACAATTTCATGGCCGAGCACGCCGGCTAATTCGTCGGTGCTCTGGGCGCGCTCGATGAGACCCGTGAAGATGTAAATAGATCCGCCGGGGACGGCAAAGGCATTGAGCTGGTTTTCTTCGATCACAAAAAAACGATAATCGAAAGACTGCGGTCCGGAGGCCACGAGAATGCGCCGGCCGATACGGTCGACGTAGCGCTCAACTTCCGGATTATTCGAAAATTTAAATTGCTTCTTGGCTTCCCGGCGAAACTCTCGGCTAATTCTAGTCTCTTCGTCTTCGCTGGGTGGACCGACGGATGGAAGCATCGGCGCGATGACCGAGCTGCAACTGCTGATCACGAAAAAAATCGCGACCACCCATGCACAATAACATTGCCAGGGGCGGCGAGACTTAGCGAGATGAGTCATTGAGGAAGTATAAAGAGTCGAGTCGGCCCATTCAATACGGATACTTGGTGACTTTGCTTTCCGGATTGACGGGAGTTGACGGCTACGCGCTAAATCCTTATTCTCTGCGCTAGCAACGACCTTGAGGAATGGGTGATGACGATAAAATTTGAAGTGCCGGCAGAAAAGTTAACATGGCGATGCGATCTTTCCTTCTTGCCGTTTACCTGCACGGCGGAGATGACACCACTGGAGGATTTTATCGGCCAAGACCGTGCCATTCGCGCCATCGAATTCGGCCTCGGCGTCAACCGGCCCGGTTTCAACATCTTCGTCACGGGCCTGACCGGGACGGGGAAGACCAGCATCATTAAAGCGTTCTTAAAAAAAGCAACCGCTGCCCAAGGGGTTTCGAGCGCAGATGCTGTGACGCCAGAGGATTGGTGTTATGTCTACAATTTCACCGATCCCGATCGGCCCCAGGCGCTCAAAGTCCGCCGTGGTTGGGGCAAGCTGCTCAAGGCCGACATGGAGCAGCTGGTGCAGAACTTACAGCGCGATGCGAAAAAAATGTTCGAGAGCGACGACTATGCGCACCAACGCCAGGGGATGATTGAACAGATTCAGAAACGCCAGCAGGAGATGATGGAAGGGTTGATGGCGGACGCGAGCGAGAATGGCTTTACTCTGCGCATGACCCCATCGGGCATCGTGCTGTTGCCGACCAAAGACGGCAAGCCGATGCAAGAGTCGGATTTTCTGGCGCTGTCGAATGAGGAGAAAAAACAGCTGGAGGAAAAGCGCGGTGAGATCGAAAAGAGAGTCGAAGCCACGCTGCGCGAAGGCAAAAAGCTCGAGCGCGAGATCGCCACGAAACTGGAGACCGTGGAAACCCAAGCCGCGGACTATTTGGTGCGCACTCCCCTCGGCGAACTGAAGGACAAATATCAGGACTATCCCAAAGTCGTTAGTTATCTCGACGGCGTGCGCGATCATATTCTTAAAAACTCGCAGCGCTTCAAAGGCGCCGACGCGGCTGCGCCTGGAGGAGCGATGCGAGCAATGCAATTTGGCGAGCCGCCCTCCGACCCCTTCCAGCCCTATCGAGTCAACGTCTTCGTCGACAACAGTGACACCCACGGCGCGCCGATCATTGTCGAGACCAATCCGACTTTTCATAATCTGTTTGGCGTGATCGAGAAAAAACCGATCGTCGGCGGCTATTTTACCGACTTTACCCTGGTTAAAGCTGGGTCCATCAGCCGGGCCAACGGCGGTTATCTGGTTCTGTATGACCGCGATGTGCTTTCGAATGCCGGCGTCTGGGAAGCGCTACAACGGGTGATTAAGAATCGAGAACTCCGTATCGAAGAGCCAAGCACTTTTTTCGGTTTCGTGCCGCCCCAGGGACTCCGCCCTGAGCCGATTCCGACCGACACCAAAGTGATCATGATCGGCGACCCCTTTCTTTACCGAACCTTGGCGTCGGCCGATCCGGATTTTCGCGAAACTTTCAAAGTCAAAGCGGATTTTAATTTCGAAATCGACCGTTCGCAGGCAAACATCACGGCGTTGGCTTGCTTCATAAGCGACTACTGTAATCGCGAGGGCTTGCGCCACTTCGACACCGAAGGCGTGGCGCGGGTGATCGAGCAATGCGCGCGCCAAGTCGAGGATCAAAATAAATTATCGACGCGCTTCAGCGACATGGTCGACCTGCTGATCGAATCTGACTACTGGGCCGGCAAAGAAAATGCCGAGCTCGTCGCGGGTAAACATGTCGAGCACGCGCTAGTGGAAAAGACCTTTCGCCTCAATCTCATTGAAAAGCGCTTGCAAGAAATGATCGCCGAGGGCACCGTGCTGGTCGATGTGGAGGGCGCCGTGGTCGGCCAGGTCAATGGTTTGGCAGTTTATCAGATGGGCGATTTTAGTTTCGGCAAGCCGTCGCGTATCACGGCAAAAACTTTCATGGGGCGTGGGGGCATCGTCAACATCGAGCGCGAGTCGAAGCTGAGCGGCAAAAGTCACGACAAAGGCGTGCTGATTCTCGGCGGCTACCTGGGCGGCAAGTACGCCCAACTGAGCCCGCTATCATTATCCACTAGCGTGTGCTTCGAGCAGTCCTACGACGGCGTCGATGGCGATAGCGCGTCATCGACTGAACTCTACGCGATTCTTTCGAGCCTTTCGGATATTCCCATCAAGCAAGGCATTGCCGTGACCGGTTCGGTTAATCAGAACGGCGAAGTGCAAGCGATCGGCGGGGTCAATTACAAGATCGAAGGCCATTACGATGTTTGCCGGGCCAAGGGATTTGCCGAGGGACAAGGCGTGATGATTCCTAAAGCGAACCTGCATAATTTAATGCTGCGCGCCGACGTGGTCGACGCGGTGAAAGCGGGCAAGTTCCGTATTTACGCGGTAAGCACGATCGACGAGGGAATCGAGGTTTTAACCGGTGTCAGTGCCGGGGTACATAGCGCTGCCAGCGGTTATCCGGAGGGCTCGGTCAACGACCGAGTGCAGAAGAAACTGCAGATCTTCACGGAGCAGCAAAAAAAACTGGCGGCGCTGGGAAATCCGCAGAACGCCAACCCGTGAGCGCTCGGCCATTCACCCTTCGCGCGCCGTGGGTGTCTCCGGTTTGGTGCCGAGGGGAACGGACAACTGCAGGGTTTTGCCACTACGCAAGATTTTCAGCCGGACGACCCTTCCGGCCTCGATGCCGCCCACCAAGCGCAGCACCTCGCGTGGGCTATCGACCTGATTGTCGTTGACCGCTAGGATAATGTCTTGTTTCTGAATGCCGGCGAGCGCGGCAGACTGTCCCGGCAACACCGAGCTGACCATGACCCCTTTGACCGGGTGGATGCCCAGGGCTCGTGCTTGTTCCAGCGACATGTTGGACATCTGCACGCCTAACCACCCCCAGGCAAATTTCTCGCCGTTCACCAGCCGAGGGAAGATCCGTTTGATGACGTTGATCGGTGTGGCAAAGCCCATATTGCCGCGCTCCGATGCCATGGTAATCATGCCTATCACATGTCCTTTGCTATTCAGTAGCGGACCGCCGCTGCCGCCCGAGTAAGCGCCGGCATCGGTTTGGATGAAATCAAAACTCGCCGAATCCGGATAGGTCCGGCCGGCACGGCTGATGATGCCCAAATTCATCGAGCTTTCACGTCCGAAAGGATAGCCAAACACTAAGGCGAGATCGCCAACGCGAATGTGATCCGAATCGGTCAGCGGCAAAGTCGGAAATTCTATTTCGCTCTGAATCTTGAGGATCGCCAAATCGATCTGACTGTCAGCGGCCACCAGCCGCGCCGGTAAACGCTGACCATCCGCGAGGCGCACTTCGATTGCCTCGGCTTTGTCGACCACATGCTGCGCTGTGAGCAAGAAACCTTGGGGGTCGATCAAGAATCCCGAGCCGCGACTGCTCTGCGTTTGACCTTCTCCGCCTTTGGTTTCCTGACCGGTGACGCGAATCTGAACGATCGCCGGGCGTGAGTGATTCGCCAACTGTACGAATGCCCGGTTGAGCCGGTCGAGCTCGGTTTCAGCGCCAGCCGGTTCGGCCTCGCGCCAGTTGATGAGCGGCGATCGATCGAGCTTATCTTCGGCCAGGACACCCGTCGGTAAGAGTCCCCAGGACAGCATCAACAAAGTCACGGCGAACTTCATAGTCAACCTCACAAGAGATCCAGCGGCCTTTGCTTTATCGAAAAAAACTGTCGATGACAAGCGCCGCCTGACTAGCGATTGCGTTTCACGCGCCAAGTTATGCTATGGTTTAGCCATGAGCGCGGCGATGAACAAAATTGTCCTGGTCACCGGTGGCAGCGGCGGGCTCGGCGGCGCCCTCGCGCGTGGCTTCGCAGGCCAGGGTTCGCCCGTGGTCATCGCCGCGCGGCGCCTAGAAAAGCTTCAGGAGCTGGCTGACGCCATGGCTCACGAAGGCGCGCAAGTGCTCGCAATCTCTTGTGACGTTACCGACCGAGAGCAGGTAAGAAGTCTCGGTGCGGAAATCGCCAAGCGTTTGGGAGCTGTGCAGATCTTGATTAACAACGCCGGCATCGCCCGCGCTGTCAGTTTTTCTGACATGGCGGACCAACAGTGGGATGATACCCTCGAGACCAACCTGACGGGAGCTTACAACTGCTGCAAGGTTTTTCTGCCGGGGATGCTGCAAGCGAAGTGGGGCCGGATCATCAACATCGGCTCGACCACGGCGAAAGTCGGTTACAGTCACGTGACCGCTTACACGGCGTCGAAACATGGTCTAATAGGGTTAACCCGCTCGCTAGCGCTGGAAACCGCGCGCCAGGGAATTACCGTGAACACGATCTGCCCAGGCTACGTCGATGACGAACGGACGCACAAGAACGCGCGCGCCATGGCGGAAAAGACCGGCAAGGGGGTTGAGGAGATTTTAAAAATGTTTGCCGCCAGCGCGCCGCAAAACCGCTTGATCGAACCGCAAGAAATTGCTTCGTTGGCGCTGCTGATCGCTTCGGAAAAACTCAGCGGCATGACCGGACAAGCGATTAACGTCGACGGCGGCGCGGTGATGGTTTGAGCGTCTAGAGTCTCGAGTCTCGGGTTTTTTCGGTGCGCGAGAAAATAAACAGTCAGCTTCCTTAAATGGGCAATGTCATGTCGCCGTTTTTCGATTCGGGTCAACTAGCGTTACAGGCACGCTTGCGCGAGTGGGCGGAAAGCAATCTGCTTGTTGTCACTCAGAGCGACGATTTGGAGTCGCATGCGCGCTCATTAGTCCAGCGGCTTGGCGCCGCAGGGTTTTTGAAGCACACGGTGGCGCGACAGTTTGGCGGTGTGCGCGAGAAAGTTGCCGCGCGAGATCTCTGCATTCTCCGCGAGGAGCTGGCGCGGGGCGACGCTCTTGCCGACACCATGTTCGCGCTGCAAGCCCTAGGCAGTTACCCGATTACGCTGGCGGGCAGTGCGACACAGAAGCAAAACTATCTGCCCCGCGTGGCCAGCGGTGATGCGATCGCGGCATTTGCGATTACAGAGCCGGAGGCTGGTTCCGACGTCGCCGCACTGCAAACAACCGCAGTGCGCCAAGGCAAGCAATTCACTTTGAACGGCACCAAGCGATTTATTTCCAACGCAGGCATCGCCGACTTTTACGTCGTCTTCGCCTCGACGGAACCAGCAAAGAAAGCTAAGGGCGTGAGCGCGTTCATCGTCGATGCGGAAACGTCAAACTTGAACGTGACGGAGAAAACTAAACTGCTTTCGCCGCATCCGATTGGCGTGCTCGAATTCACCGACTGCATGGTGGCTGAAGCCGCGTTGCTCGGCGCTGAAGGCGCGGGCTTGCAGATCGCTTTGGAGACCCTCGACCTTTTACGCTGTAGCGTCGGCGCGGCTGCCGTCGGTTTTGCGCAAAGGGCGCTAGAGGAAGCGATTCAGTACAGTAAGACACGCCGACAATTTGGTCGGGCTATCGGTGAATTCCAGGGGATTGAATTCAAGCTTGCCGAGATGGCCACTGAGTTAGAAGCGGCGCGGCTGCTGGTTTACCAAGCAGCTTGGGCGCATGACTGCGGCAATAGCGATTCCAAACAAAAATCATCGATGGCTAAATTCTACGCCACCGAAGCAGCGCAGCGAATTGTCGATCAAGCTTTACAGATTCACGGTGGCAGCGGTCTCGTCGCCGGCAGCATCATGGAGCGGCTTTACCGCGACGTGCGGGCGCTGCGCATCTACGAGGGAACTTCGGAGATTCAAAAACTTGTAATTGCGCGAGGTTTATTGAAAAAGGCTTGAGGCGCGACGCGAAATACCTCAATAAGAAGATTCTTTCATGCCTCGCGCTGTTCAACTCAAGCTTTTCGATGGAGGTTAAATGGAATTTGAATTGTCGGATGAGCTAATTGCCGTGCGTGACTTGGCGCGGGAGTTTGCCGAGAAGGAGATCGCGCCGACGGCGGCCAAGGACGATAAGGAACAAAACTTTCGCGGCGATCTGGTTCGGAAGATGGGCGAGCTGGGATTTTACGGCACGATGATTCCGGAGGCTTACGGCGGCAACGAATTGGGATTTCTCGCCATGGTGTTAATTACCGAAGAGATTGCGAGGGTGCATAGCGCCATGCGGGTGGCGATCAATATGCAGATCGGTCCAGCGGTAACCGTGCTGCAATTTGGCAGCGAGGAACAGAAAAAGAAATTCATTCCCGGTTTGCTGTCGGGAGAAACCATCGGCTGTTTTGCGATCACGGAATCGGACGCTGGCTCGGATGTGGCGGCGATGCGGACGACGGCGACGAAAAGCGGCGAGCAGTACTTGCTCAACGGCGGCAAGCTTTGGATCTCCAACGGTCCGGTGACCAACGGCGGGTTGGTTTATGCTTACACCGACCGCGCGCAAAAGCATCGCGGCATGACAGCTTTTTTCACCGATTGGAGCCAGCCGGGATTGACGCGCAAAACGCTCACGACAATGGGCGCACATTGCTCGCCGCTGGGCGAACTGACTTTCGACAATTTTCCAATTCCAGTCGCCAACCGCCTCGGCAACGAAGGCGACGGCTTTAAGATCTGCATGTGGCAATTGAATCAGACGCGGCTCAATTGCGCGGCCGGCGCGTTGGGCGTGGCGCGCGCCGCGAAAGAAGCTGCAGTGAATTATTGCAATCAGCGCGCCCAGTTTGGCCAAAAGATCGGCGAGTTTCAGATGAACCAAGATATGATCGCGCAAATGATCGCCCACGAAGAAGCGGCGCGCCTGCTGGTCTACCGGGCGGCGTGGCTTGCAGATCAGAAGAAGCCGAACAATTTAGAAACTTCCATCGGTAAGTATTGCGCGGCGGAAGCCGCCAACTACGCCGCCGACGCGGCGATGAAAATCCTCGGCGCCTACGGCTACTCCACCGAGTTCCCCGTCGAGCGTTACTATCGCGACGCCAAGTCCTACCAGATCGTCGAAGGCTCCTCGAACGTGCAGAAGATGATCATCGCGCAGGATGCGCTGGGGTACCGCAAAGCGAATCGTTGAGCTCACTCCGGATTTAGGATGCGGTGGATCAGATCCATTTTGAAACTCCCGCACAGGTGAGGATGCTTTGCCGACCGCAGAGCCGGCTCCTTGGACCATGAGTATCTTGTCGAGCGTTTTTTTCAGAGTGGAATTTCATTTAGAAAACGGCTGGCGTGGCACGAAATAGCGCGGCTGGGAGTCGCTTCCGCCCATTGCATTCATGTCGACGTCGAGCAGTTCTTTGATACTTGCTTCATTGATGACTTCAGAGACCGGGCCGAAGCCACGCAGAACGCCGCGGTTGAGCAGCAGCGCGTGGTCGGCGAGCAGGGAGGCCAGATTGACGTCATGGAGCACGCTGATCACGGTGATTCCGTCTTCAATGCATAGCCGTCGCAGTGCCGCGAGAATTTGTAATTGAAAATTAAGGTCGAGGTGCAACGTCGGTTCGTCGAGCAGTAAGATTTCTGCCGACTGAGCCAAGGCGCGGGCGATCAAAACTTTCTGCTTCTCGCCGCCGCTGAGCGTGTTGTACCGCCGGTCGCTTAGATCATTCGCCGCGGTTCGCTCCAGCGCGCTGGCAATGGCCAACCTGTCCGCCGCGGATTCTCTGCCGCGCCCGCCGTGGGGATAGCGCCCAAGCGCGACCAACTCGCGTACGGTTAGCGGAAAACTCAGGGCCGGCTG
>Ga0214472_10007197_pt1 | contig 11665 bp, 9 predicted proteins | sample RVTome_6_FD_207662 | JGI IMG/M metagenome (GOLD analysis project Ga0214472, IMG submission 207662) | Soil microbial communities from uranium-contaminated site in the Upper Colorado River Basin, Wyoming, United States - RVT140D175 | ecosystem: Environmental > Terrestrial > Soil > Contaminated >...
TCGCCCCGGTTGGCGATGAGGACGCGGCGCACGAGTCAGCCAGTCCACCACAGCACAGCGGCACAGCGGCACAGCGGCACAGCGCTCGGGGTCGCGCACGCCGCGCTGCCGCTCTGCCGCTCTGCCGGTGTCTTACAGCGGAATACTCCCATGCTTCTTCGGCGGATTGGTGTCGCGCTTGGTCGCGAGGGCGCGGAGCGCCGAGATGAGCCGGGGTCGGGTGTCCCGCGGATCAATAACATCGTCCAGATACCCGCGCGCGGCCGCCAGATACGGATGGGCGAACTTTTCGCGGTAGTCGGCCACTAGCTGATCCAGCCGGGCCTCCGGATCGGCGGCGGCCGCAATCTCGCGGCGGAACAGGATCTCGGCCGCCCCCTTGGGACCCATCACCGCGATCTCGGCCGTGGGCCAGGCCACGTTAAAGTCGCCCCGCACGTGTTTGGAACTCATCACGTCGTAGGCGCCGCCGTAGGCTTTGCGCGTGATCACCGTCAGTTTGGGAACCGTGGCTTCGGCGTAGGCGTACAGCAGCTTGGCGCCGTGCTTGATGATGCCGCCGTGCTCCTGATCCACGCCGGGGAGGAAGCCGGGAACGTCCTCGAAGGTGACCAGCGGGATATTGAACGCGTCACAGAACCGGATGAACCGCGCGCCTTTGACGGACGCCTTGATGTCCAGCACGCCGGCCAACACGGCCGGCTGGTTGGCGATGACCCCAACGGTGTGCCCACCGAGACGGGCGAAGCCGACAATCAGGTTGGCGCCGTAGTCGCGGTGGACCTCGAGCAGGTCCCCACCGTCTACCACCCGACGGATCACGTCGTGCATGTCGTAGGGCTTGTTGGGATTGTCCGGCACGAGCGTGAGCAGTTCTTCGTCGCGGCGCTCGGGTGGATCCGACGGATCCGCAGTTGGGCGGATCGGCGGACCGTCCAGGTTGTTAGATGGCAAGAAACTGAGCAGCCGCCGGACCTCGGCCAGGCATTCGGCCTCCGAGTCGTGTACGAAATGCGCGACGCCGGAGACGGCTCCGTGGACATCCGCACCGCCCAGCTGCTCGGCCGTCACGTCCTCGTGCGTCACGGTCTTCACGACATTGGGGCCGGTGACGAACATATAGGAGATGCCCCGTACCATGAACACAAAGTCGGTGATGGCGGGACTGTAGACCGCGCCGCCGGCACAAGGCCCGAGAATGACGCTGATCTGGGGCACCACTCCGGACACCAGGGTGTTTCGGAGAAAGATGTCCGCGTACCCGCCGAGCGAGACGACGCCCTCCTGAATCCGCGCGCCGCCCGAGTCGTTCAGACCAATGATCGGGGCGCCGACTCGGACCGCCGTGTCCATGATCTTGCAGATCTTCTCGGCGTGGGCCTCGGCCAGCGAACCGCCGAACACCGTAAAGTCTTGCGCAAAAACGTACACCAGCCGGCCTTCCACCGTGCCATAGCCGGTCACCACGCCGTCGCCCAAGGTCCTTTGCTCCGCTAGGCCAAAATCGGTGCTGCGGTGGGTGACAAAGCGATCCTGCTCCACGAAGGACCCGGCGTCAAGCAGGAGACCAATCCGTTCCCGCGCGGTGAGCTTGCCTTTGGCGTGCTGGGTCCGCACCCGCTCCTTGCCGCCGCCCTGCTCCGCCTCGGCACGGAGTCGCTCCAGGTCCTCCAACCGATCGCGCGCGCTCACGGGAGGGTACCGCGGGGGGACAAACAAACCGCCGGCGACCACGTTCCGGTGGCCGCCGGCGTGCCGGCTCGGGCCCGCCGGGTCACACCTCGCCCGGCTCGGTGGTCGACTCCGGGGCCGGGATGGGCTCGCCCATGGCGGCGGTGTCAGGCGACGGGCTGGGTGGGAAGCCCGTCACGGCCAGCAGAATACGATGATGGATAGGATCCACCTCGAGCACGCGTAGGTCCACCGCTTGTCCCTCCGCCACGGCCGTCTTGGGATCCTGCTCGGGCGCCAGACCAATCTGGCTCTGCGGTATGAATCCTTCGATGTCGTTGCCGATGTCCACCACGAGTCCGTTGTCCATAAACCGCACTACCCGGCCGGACAGGTCCATACCGACCGGATAGGTCTCGCCGATCCGGAGCCAGGGGTCTTCCGTGGCCTGCTTGAGACCGAGTGAAATGCGCTTGTTTTCACCGTCAATGTTGAGCACCAGGACCTCTACCGAATCGCCCTTCTTCACCACCTCCGACGGATGCTGGACCCGCTTGGTCCACGACATGTCGGAGATGTGCACCAACCCGTCTATACCCGGCTCGATTTCGACAAAGGCGCCGAATGAGGTGAGGTTGCGCACCTTGCCGCTCACGCGCGTGCCCACCGGGTACTTCATGGGAAGCACCATCCAGGGATCCTGCTCCGTCTGTTTCATGCCGAGCGAGATTTTTTCCTCGGCGGGATCCACCTTCAGCACCACGGCTTCGATGGTTTCGCCGATGGAGACGACCTTGGACGGGTGACGAACGTTCCGGGTCCAGCTCATCTCGGAGATGTGGACCAACCCTTCGATGCCGGGTTCCAGCTCCACGAAGGCGCCGTAGTTGGTGATGCTCACCACTTTGCCCTGGACCCGGGCGCCCACGGGGTACTTCTCGACAACATTGTCCCAGGGATAGGCGTGGAGCTGCTTCAGGCCGAGGGAAATCCGTTCGCGTTCCCAATCAATATCCAGCACCTTGACGTCCAGTTCCTGGCCCAGCTGCACCGCCTCGGAGGGATGCGAGACCCGGCCGTAGCTCATGTCGGTGATGTGCAATAGGCCGTCCACGCCACCCAAGTCAATGAACGCGCCGAAGTCGGTGATGTTCTTCACCACGCCTTTGCGCACCTGCGCCACCGCCAACTCCTTCATCAGGTGCTCGCGCTTGTGCGCGCGCTCGGCCTCGAGAATGACGCGGCGGGACACCACGATGTTCCGCCGGCGCTTGTTGAGCTTGATGATCTTGAAGTGGTAGGTCTGGCCCAGCAGCTCGTCAATGTTGGGCACCCGGCGCAGGGCAATCTGACTGCCCGGCAGAAACGCATCCACGCCCATCAGGTCCACCACCACGCCACCCTTGATCTTCTTGGCGAGGGTGCCCTCCACCGGCTCGTCGCTCTCGTAGGCCTGTCGGATGCGCTCCCAGACCCGCATGAAGTCGGCCTTCTTCTTCGAAAGCACGACCGCCCCGTCCTGATTCTCCAAATCTTCCAGGAAGACTTCGACTTCATCGCCCGGTTTCACGGAACGGGGGTCTTTGAACTCCTCTACCGGCACAGCGCCTTCGGATTTGAACCCCACGTCGAGGATGACGTGGGTGTCCGTGACCCGCAGGACCTTGGACCGCACGATCTCCCCTTCGACGATGCTCTGGAGGGTCCCTTCGTACAGCTTGAGCATCTCTTCGTATTGCTCGTCCGAGTATCCCTCGTCGTAGAGGTCGGGACGAACGCGGAGCGTGGGGGCGGAGGAACCGGGGCCCGCAGGGACCACCGGATCGTGGGGCTGGTCGGTCATGATGGAGTCACATTCCGCCGCTTGCGCGGGCTGAGGGTGAAGCCGCCGCCCATACGGACAGTGGCGAGCCTTGTAGCATAGACGGCCCGGGAGAACGCGTCAAGCAAGCGCTTGGCGTGCCAGCGTCACGACGCGATCCACCTGCTCCTCGAAGGACAGGTCCGTGGTGTCCATGGTCACTGCGTCCGGGGCGGCGCGGAGCGGCGCCACGTCGCGCCCCGCATCGGCGTCGTCGCGGCGCACCAGCTCTCGGGAGCGCCTGCGGACGCTCCCCATATCCTCGGCCTTGCCTTCCTGCGCCAGCCGCCGCGCCGCGCGGGTTTCTGGCCGGGCGGTGAGGAAGACTTTCACCCCCGCGTCCGGGAACACCACCGTGCCGATGTCCCGGCCCTCGATTACCACGCCGGACGGCGCGCGCTCGGCGGCGTGGCGCAGCTCCTGATTGACCCAATCCCGCACCTGGGGGAGGGACGCGTACGCCGACACTTGCGCCGTCACGCGGAGAGAACGGATAGCCTGGGTCACATCCGTCCCGGCTACTTCGGGCTTGAAGGCGTCCACGGCGAACACCCAGCGGATGGGGAGCTGACCGGTGAGGGCCACGACGCGCAGGGGATCGTCCGGCGGAACGTCGGCATCCAGCGCGGCCAGGGTGACGGCGCGGTACAGTGCTCCACTGTCGAGGTGGACCCACCCGAGGCGCCGGGCCACCTCTCGCGCCGTGGTTGTCTTGCCCGACCCGGCGGGTCCGTCAATGGCGACCACTCGGTTACCGGCCACGGCGCACCAAACGACGGAGGTCCGAAAAGAACGTGGGGTAGCTGACCGCGGCGGAGGCGGTCTCCGACAACCGGACCCGCGCCCGCGGGACGGCGCCGAGCACCGCGAACGCCATGGTGAGCCGGTGATCGCCCGCCGTGACAACCGACCCGCGGGCCGGACGATCGGTTCCTACCACGGTGAGCGTCGCTTCAGACGCCTCCGCCTCCACTCCCAGGGCCCGCAGGTTGGACGCGAGCAGGGCCAGCCGATTGCTCTCCTTCACGCGCAGCTCCTGCACGCCGCGGAAGACCGACGCGCCCGCGGCGCGACTGGCCAGAACGGCGAGGATAGGAACCTCGTCAATCAGCGAGGGCACTTCGGACGCGGAGACTTCGGCGGCGGTGAGAGAGGATGGCATGACCGTGAGGTTGGCCACCGGCTCGCCCAATTGTTCCCCCACGGGCTCGAGGCGGATCCGCGCACCCATGCGCTCCAGCACGCGAAGAACACCGGTCCGGGTCGGATTCACGCCGACGCCCGTGAGCGTGACCCCCCGCCCCACGCCGAGGACTGCCGCAGCGACGAGAAAGGCCGCCGAGGAAACGTCGCCGGGAACATCCAGCTCAAAGGCCGGCACTCGGTCCGCCGGCGCCAGCGAGAGGCCCCCGCTCGGCGTGACCTGAAGGGGCAGTCCCAACGCCCGGAACATCCGCTCGGTGTGGTCCCGCGACTGCGCCGGCTCCCGCAGCGTAACGGCCACGCGGCCGGTCAGGCCGGCCAGCAGGAGGGCGGTCTTTACCTGAGCGGCGGCGACCGGCAGATCGTAGATCAGCGGCTGGAGCCGGCCTCCATGCATGACCAGCGGCAGGCCGTCCCCACGGCGCTCCTCAAAGCGCGCGCCCATGGCCGCCAGCGGCTGTGTAACCCGCCGCATGGGCCGTTTCCGGAGCGACGCATCACCCGTGATAACGGCGGAGAAGCGGAAGGAGGCGAGCGCTCCCAGGAGAAACCGCGCCGTGGTTCCGGAGTTCCCGCAATGCAGCGCCTCACCAGGCTGGCGCAGTCCACGCAGACCGTGGCCCTGAACCGTCACGTCGCGCCCGGGACGGAGCGGCGAGACGTCGGCTCCGATCCGGCGGAGCACGCGCGCCATGGAGCGGGCGTCGAGCGCAGTGAGCGCGCCCCTGATGCAAGATCGTCCGTGGCCGAGCGCCGCGAGGACGAGCGCACGATGGGTGATGCTCTTATCCCCTGGTGGGCCGATCCGAACGAGTTCTCCGCTTCCGTCGTGGTCCGTCATCCGGGCCGCCACACTCAGTACGCCAGCAGCATGCCGACGCCGATCACCAGGATCGCCCCGATGGCGTAGCCGGCCAGCCGGTCGCCGGCTCGCAGGGTGCCCAGGGCGACACTGGCCAGCGCGGTCAGCGGGGCGAGCATCATGAGGACGGCGCCGGCGGTGATCAGCCGGGGAATCCCCGTCATGCCGCTCGCGACGCACACCACGGCCAGCCCGCCCATGCCCACCAGGACTCTGGCGGCCCGACGTTCGTGCACGTGCACCGGCGTAGCCTCAGAAGTCGGCCAGGCCACGGCGGAGCATCAGCAGGGACACCACCACCATGAGACCGGCGAAGGCCATACGCAGTCCGCGGGCCCCGATGCGGTGACCGCCCAGGGCCGCCGGCACGGCCCCGGTAAGCGTGCCGAGCATGGCGGCCGTGGTCGCGGCGGTCATCATGTCGCCCCGCGCGAAATACACCAGCGCTCCCGCCGCCGACGTCATCCCGATCATGTAGGCGCTGGTGGCGACGGCGGTCGCGAACGGCAGCCCGATCACGAGGTGCAGGACTGGCGTGTTGAGGATCCCTCCCCCGACGCCCAGAAGTCCCGAGACTATCCCGCCGCCCACGGCGGCCACGCGGGCAATGTTGGGTCGGGACCACTGGGACCGGTCGAGCAGGCGCTCAATGATGCTTCGACCGCCGGAGGGCCACATTTGGCCGGCGGTGAACAGCAGGAGCGTCGCGAATACCACGAAGAGAGGGCCCCCGGGTATCCACCCGGCGCCCAGTCCCGCGGTGACCGCGCCGAGGACGGAAAAGAATTGCAGCTCCACCGCCGCCGGGAGCCGCACACGGCCCCGGCGCAGGTAGATGACGGAGCTGGCAACGGACATGGCGCACACACAGACCAGGCTGGCGGCAATGGCTGCCCGGATCGGCAACCCGGCCAGGAGCGACAGCGCGGGCACAATGAGCAGCCCGCCCCCGACACCCAGCAGGGCGCCGAGCACGCCGGCCGCGACACCAACGGCGAAGAGGGGAAGGGTTTCCGGAGGCACGCGCTGTGAATCGTAATCCCGGGCCTTCCTTGCGCCAAGCCGGCGGCGGCGACTTCTTCCGGACTACCCATGAACCCAGCAGTCCGCCGGTTCGCGGAGGCATTCCGCCACCCGGTCCTTCAGGCATCGCTGATGGGCGTGGCAGTCGCCGCTCTCCACGCGGTGGTGCGGCTGTCGGACGCCGTGGCGGTGGGTGCCTTCAACGACGACGGCGTGTACGTCGCCCTCGGCAGAGCTTTGGCCGACGGCGAGGGGTACCGGTCACTCTACGCGCCGGGCGCCCCGGTGCACGTGAAGTACCCACCGGGATTGCCCCTGGTCCTGGCGGCCTTATGGAAAATCGGCGGCAGCCTGGAGGTCGTTGCCCGCGCGCACGGCGGGCTGATGCTGCTGGTGAACGGCATCGCTGCCGCCCTGGTATGGTGGCTGGCCCGCCGAGAGCTGGACCTCACGCTCGCGTTCGCGGCGATATTCGCTCTCGGACCGTTCTTCACGGAAATGGCGGTGGAGTACTTCCACCTGCCCCTGAGCGATCCCTACTTCGTGGGCATTTGGGCGGCCGCGCTGGTCACGTATGCGACGCTCCGCCGTCGGCGGGAGCGGCTGGGGACGGACCATGAGCCCTGGGTCGCCGCCCTCGTCCTGGGCCTCCTGGTCGCCCTGGCCACCCTGTTCCGGACCCAGGGGGTCGTCCTCGTCCTTGCCTTGGGGATCGCGTTGCTCATGGACCGGTTTCGGCGGCGGACGGTGACGGCCTACGCGGTCTCGGCGCTCGGCCCCCTGGTGATCTGGAGCGTGGTTCACCAGGCGATGGTGGCGGTGGGTCCGCTTTCCACCCAGCCCGACGAGGCTCCGTACACCAGCTGGATCACGGTGGGAACGCCGTGGGAGATGGCCGCGTTTGTGTGGCGGGCGGTGGTGCTCAACTGGACCTGGTACTGGCGCGGCATGCCCGGCAACTTCGCGGACCAGTGGCTGAGCGGTGTGCTCATTCTGGTTGTCCTGGCCCTTGCCCTGGCCGGCGGGCTGGTGCGCGAGTTCCCGCGCCGGCCGGCTCTGGCGCTGTCCCTGGCGGGAACCATCGCGCTCCTGGCCGTGTGGCCGTGGCCGCAGGATCGGTTCGTGGCGGCATGCCTGCCGTTGGCCGGACTCCTGGCCGGACGGGGAACGCAGTTGGCGCTGGCGCGGTGCCGCCGCGCCCTGCAGGCCGCCGGGTACGCTACCCTCGTGGTCCTGGTGGGGTCGATCGCCGCCCGGCAGGTCGAGATCCGGCGGTCAGCCTATTGGCCGACGAACCCGCAGGAGGTGCTGGGCGTAACGTCGCCCGGGTTCACTCTGCTCAGCAATACCAGGTTCCTCGTGTCGGTGGCGCGCTGGACCCTGGCAAACACCCGACGCGACGACCGGATCATGGTCTTCTCTCCCGCCGCGCTGTTCCTGTACACCCGGCGCCAGGCGGTGGCCGGCTCGCCTGCCGAGAGCCGCATCGGCCCATCGGTGTTCGACACGCCGGGCCGGTACCTAGCCCGACGGACGCTGGAGGATGGGGTCACGGTCGTGGTGGGCGGATCGCCGCAGATCGAGGGCGAGCTCACAGCGGTGCGCCACCGTTGCCCGGCCAGCGTCACCTTCGCGGGGACATCCGAGGGTTGGGCCGAGGTGCGGATGTTTCGGATCGGGCGGGACGAAGTCTGCTTGCGGAGCGTGCTGGACGGCTCCTAGCCGTCTCCTTGCCGACCATCACTGACTCATCGCCGCGGCGCGGAACAGGGGATCCGCCGCCTGAAGGATCTTGGCGCGCAGGCGCGGCGGGTACCCGGCACGATTCTCCAGGAACGAGTTCACCACCGCGGCCACATGCGGCGAGTTGTGGCCTCCCAGCACCGCGTCGAGCCAGCCGCTGGGGAAGAAGATGTCGCCCGTGCGTTGCACCTCCTCTAACAGTTCGAGTGCCGGGAGGACGTATCGTCGCGCGTGCTCGGCGCGGAGCGGGTGATTCAGCAGGTCCAGCGCCTCCAGCACCCACGGCTCACGCTCCCGGTTCTCCGCTTGTTTCAGGCTCTCGAACACCGAGTCGCGAACGCCGGCGCTGGCGGACACCGCCGGCCGGACAAACGCGAACTGGGCCCGTCGGTCGGGATTCCGGATGCGCGCCGCCTGGCGCTCCAGGATGCGCTCCCACCCTGGGGCCTCCCGCACCGCCAACGCCAACGCGAGCCGAGTGAGGTCCGGCTCACCCAGATTCAGGCCGGGGACCCGCAGGCGCCCGTCGAAGATGTCGCTCAGTCGGCGCACCGCCTCCGGCGTGAGCGACACCGATTCATAGGCCCGGAACAGGGCCGACTTGATCCGCGCATGCTCGGCGACCCCCAGGGTGCTCCACAGGGTGGTCTCCAGGCGGACGGCCCAATGAGCCCGACGATCGGCGGGTAGATAGCGCCAGAACGCTTCCGGGACGTAGCTCAGGACCCGCTGCAGATTGAGCTCATCCTCTTCCAAGGGAACGGCCCGGGTGACCAGGTCGAGCAGGGCTTCGACCGCCGCTTCCCGCTCGAGCATGGCGTCCCACAGAGTTACCCAGGCCACCCCCCGGGCGACCGGGTCCTTCACGGCGGGAAGGTCTCGCAGGAGATACGCCCTGCTCGCCGAATCGAGCACGAAGCGACCGTACCCCAGTCCGTCGCCGCCCGGGAGCACGAACCGGGGCGCCGGGAGCCCCGCGACCCGGGGCACTACCGTCACGGAACCGCGGGTTTCGATGGGGATCGTGACGGTCGAGTCAGCAAACCCGAGCATCACGCCAAACTGCTGGCCCCACACCCGGCCAACATCAGCGGGATCTCGCTGCCGGATTTCCAGGCGCTGGATGCGCCCGTTGGGGTCAAGTCGAACGGCCGAGGAGAGCACCGGCCGGCCGGGCTCCTCGACCCAGGTCCTACTCCAGGCCAGCAAGTCGCGCTCGGCGCGCCGGTCTAAGATGGCGATCAGGTCGTCCCAGGTGGCGTTGCCGAAGCGGTACCGCTCCAGATACTCGCGCAGGCCATCACGGAACGCGGTCTCCCCGACGGCCAGCTCGAGTTGTCGCATCACGATTGGAGCCTTCTGGTAGATGATGGGCCCGTACAATGTGCCGGCGTTGCGCAAGTTCTCCAGCGGCTGGCGAATGGGGTTCGCGCCTGCCGTGCGGTCCACACCGTACGCCGGCGGATGATGGGCCAGGAAGAAGCGGAGCTGGTGATTGACCCCCGGAAACGACGGGTTGACGATCTTCGCCGCCATGAAGTTCGCGAAGACCTCTTTCATCCACACGTCGTTGAACCAATCCATGGTAACCAAGTCGCCGAACCACATGTGGGCCGTCTCGTGCGCGATCACGCTGGCCCGCCCCAAGATCTGGTTCTGGGTGGCGGACTCCTCCAGCATGAGACCGCCCGCCCGGTAGAAAATGGCTCCGGGATGCTCCATGCCCCCGAACTGGAACGCCGGCAGCAGCACGAAGGCGAACTTGCCGAACGGGTAGGGAATGCCCGTGTAGTCTTCGAGCCAGGCGATAGCCCGGGCATGCAGATCGAAAATGGCGTCCCGGTTTCGAGCGACCTTGGCCCGATCGGTCTCGCGGTGATACAGGTGCATGGTGCGGCTGTCGCGCACCGCGGAATCCACCTGGAACTGGCCCGCCGCGAACGAGATCAGGTAGGTGCTGATGGGCTCGGTTTCGGCGAAACGGTGGATGGTGGCGGTTGTGGAGTCGGGAGCAGGCGTGAGCCATGCGCCGTTTGCGACGGCCACCCAGCCTGGCGGGAGCTCGAGGCTCAGCGAGACCCGCGCCTTGAGGTTGGGCTGATCCAGCGAGGGAAACGCCACCGACGCCCGGTCCGGAACGAACAGGGCGTAGAGATAGTCGTCGTTGCGGTTCAGCGCGCCGTCACCGGCCGTGAAGGCCAGGTCCACCACATTGGGGCCGCGGCGCAAGGATCTGGCGGGAACGACGATGTGACCGTCCCGCACGTCGGCACTGACCTCGTCACCACCCACCGAAACAGACGACACGGTCGCCGCGGCGCCGGTGAAATCAAGGACCAGGGGCGCCCGGGTGTTCTTCAGGGAGAACCGAAGGGTGACCCGACCGGTGACGGGAGTGGCGCGGGCCCGCGGCACCGTGAGGTGCAGCTGATAGCGCAGATTGGAGATGGTGGCGCGCCGGTGCCGTGCCAGCGATTCTGAGACTCCGGGCTCAATGACAGGACCCGGATCACGGCAGGCCAGCGCCGTGGAAGCCAGCAGCGCCGCCCACTTGAGGCCGAGACGGCGGGGCGGCACGGTGGCGGGCATCGCGACCGCCTCTACGGCGTTAACGCGACCCCCGCCTCAGCCAGCGTCATGAGGAGTGCGCTCTTGATGGCCAGCGCACCATCGCGGTTGATCCACCATTCGCCGGGAGAATGGCCGCCCTGCCCAACGCCGCCGCGGCCGATGGTGATGGCCGGCACGCCCTTCGCAATCGGGATGTTCGAATCCGTGGAGCTGACCTCCAGCCGGGGCGTCAGTCCGAACTGGCGCACCACGGCCTGGGCCCGTTGCACCATGGGTGACGTGGCCGGGTTTTCGCCTGACGGCCGGTCGCCCAGCAGCGTGACCTCGGCGGTCAGCTCGGGGCCCCGGCGCCGCATCCCATTCAGCTCGGCCAGGGCCCGCGCCACCGCGCGGTGGAGCAGCGAGTCCACGCCGGCGAGGCGCGCCGGGCTCTCCGAGCGCATGTCCACTTCCATGGAGGACTCGAACGGGATGGCATTGACCGAGGTGCCCCCGCTCACCGTGCCGACGTTGTAACTGGTGCGGGCGCCCTCGCGAGTGTAGACGTCCGCCGCGTCGACGAAGTAGTGAATGGCGCGTCCCAAGGCGTGGTGCGGATTGCCCATCCCGAACGCCCCCCACGAATGGCCGCCTGGTCCCCTGAACGCGACCCGGTAGCGATGCGAGCCCAGACCGCGGTTCACAATGCGATCAGCGCTGCCGCCGTCCACCGCGATCCAGGAATCAATCCG
>Ga0214472_10007198_pt1 | contig 11664 bp, 6 predicted proteins | sample RVTome_6_FD_207662 | JGI IMG/M metagenome (GOLD analysis project Ga0214472, IMG submission 207662) | Soil microbial communities from uranium-contaminated site in the Upper Colorado River Basin, Wyoming, United States - RVT140D175 | ecosystem: Environmental > Terrestrial > Soil > Contaminated >...
GCGCGCTCGGCCTGCTGGAGCTGCTCGCGGGCGGCAGCGATCTGGGCCGCGTCGCCCGAGGCCTCGGCCTGGCGCAGGGCGATGCGCGCGTCGTTCACTGCTCGGCCCGCGGCACGATAGCCCTCGACAATCGAGATCCCCTGGGCCGCGTGCGAGAGGCGCATCGACGCGTCGCCGAGGCCGTTGGCGAAACGCTGGAGGCCGGTCGCCGTGCCTTCGGCCGCGCTGCCGATGGCGCCGGCCACGCCGCTCCCGATCGACGCGAGACCACCGAGCACACTCCCCTGCCGCACGCTCGAGACGCCCTGAAGGCCTCGGGCGACCCCGTTGGCGACCCGGGCCACCTGTGCCGCCGCCGAGGACGCGGCCTCGGCCCCCTTGCCCGCCAGAGCGGTGGCACCCCCCGCCACCATCCCCGCCACCGCGGTCGCCGCCCCCAGGAGGCTCTTCGAACGGATGGACCTCACCAGCGAGATCGCCCCCTGGGCGATCCGCGCAAAGGGCGCCGTCACCGGGATGAAGCTCAGGACGGTGAGCGCGATCGGGGCCACCTTCTTGATGAAGCCGCCGAGCTTCGAGAAGAAGCCCGGCTTCTTCGTCTCCGAGCCCGTGACGGTTCCGTTCGCTCCCACCGTGAACTTCAGGTTGTGGTCGCCGACCTTGATCTGGGCCTCTCCGGGGCCGGAGTTCACCGCGGCGAGGACCTCCTGGAACTTCGCCTGGAGCTCGGTGTCGGAGAGCTTCTGCAGAGCGTGGCCCGGCACCTTGGCGATCGCCCACAGGTGCTCGACCATCTCCTGCCGCGGAAGCGGCGGGAAGCCGGTCCTCGAGAGGACGGTGAAGCTGTCGAGGGTCTTTCGCAGCCGCTCCTGCTGCTCGGCTCCACTCGTCGCCGCGCTCACGTAGCGAGACGCCGCCTCGAGCTGGCCCGGGTCCACCTTCTCGAGCGGCACCCCCGCCGCCTTGAGCGCCGCCGCGATCTCGGCGGCACCCAGAGGCACCGCCCCCTCTCCCGCTCCCTCGAGAAGACGGCCGGCGAGGAGGAAGTGCTCCTGGCCCTCGGCGTCGGTGACGCCGCCCCTCTGGCGACCGAGGTCGCAGACGCTGTTGACGAGCTCTTCGCTCCACAGAGTCTGCGGCGGGGGCTTCGTGGGGTCGAGCCCGGAGCCCAGGCGCGCGAGATCGTCCTCGGTGAGGGTGAACTCGCCTTCTTCGGGAACGCCGAGAGCGGCGGGGCTGTCGGTCGTCGGAGTCGGCGGCTCGTCCACTCGCCGATGCGGGGGGACGCCGCCTCCGCCCTCGCTCGACTGCACGTCGCCCGGCCAGGACGTCGCGGGCTCGAGACCGGCGAGCATCGCCGCCTTGCCGTCCGTCATCCGCAGCTCGCCCTCGAGGCGAAGCGCCCATCGGCCGACGTCGCGCACGTCGTGGAGGGCGGTGCGCACTCCCCCACCGCTCGCGCGCGAGACGACCGGCTGCAGATCGAGGGCCGCGGCCGAGGCCTCCCCGCGGGCCGAGGCCGCTCCCCCGCGAAGGGTCGAAAGCGCCGAGCGCAGTGCACTCACGCTCGTCGTCGGGAGGCCGAGCGTCTGCTGGGCCTGGCCGAGGGTCTCGAAGAGCCCTCCGACATGCTCGTCCGCGAGGTCGGCTCCGTAACGCACGACGGCGTCTCTCTCGCCGTGGGTCCACAGGGCCTCGCGGGCGGAGAGAGCCTTCTGGGCGAGCGCGGAGAAGGCACCCTTCATCTCTCCGGTGGCCTGGGCAATGAAGGCGGGCGCGGCTTGTCGCAGGCCGTCGGTGAGCGTGCGGAGAAGAGGAGCCTCCGTTATCCCCAGGGCGGCCTGGACGGCAAGAGGCGGCGGGGGCGACACCGGCGTGATGGACGGAGCAGGCGGGGTGGGCGACGCCGGTGTCGAGACCGGGGCTTGGCGGGTCGGCGCCGTCGCGACGTCGGCGGCCGTCCCACCCCCGAGCGCGGCTTCGAGAGCCGCACGGTCACTGTCGAAGCGGGCCGGTCGGGCTTCGGGGCGTGCGGCGCCCGGCGTCGGGGGTGAAGAAATCGTGGCCCCGACGCCGACACGAGACCAGGTCGGCGAGCGGACATCGGCGTGGATGACGGTCTCGGCGACGGCCTCGGCCCCGGACTCCGCAATGACCTCTCCGCGACGGGCGGAGCCGGCGACGATCTCGGCGCCGACGTCGGCGCGAGCCTCGACTCGCGAGTCAGCCGCGGAAGACGCGGTGGCGGGCGTGCTCGGGACCGTGTGCGAGGACACTGCAACCGGAGAAGACGGTGCCGCGGAGAAAGTGGGCGCCGCCTCGAGCGGACGGGCCGCGGGGACGATGGGCACGGCCGGAGTCGCGACCGCTCCGGGACCCGATCCGAACGGACCAAAGCCCCGCGCGCGCTCGATCCTGTCCCCGACGGCCGTGCGCACCTCCGACCGCGGGCCCAGCGACGCCAGAGCGCTCGTCACCTTGGCCTCGAGCGCGGTGCGGCTCCACCCGCGCGGGTCCTCTCCCCCGAGACGGGCGAGCGACTCGCCCAGCCTCTGCCGCGTCTCGCTCCCCTCCGGAAAGGCCGCGTCCACCCGCTCCCGCAGGGCCGAGGCGGGATCGCGAACGGCCTCCCCCACGACCGCGGTCAGGACGCCCTGGCGCGCCGCGTCCGGGAGCCGCGCCGCCTCGTGAAGAACACGCGCCGTCTCGACCGCCGCGTCAGACTGCTGCTTCTTCAGGGCTTCGGCGAGCCGCGCCGCCATCTCCCGCAGCCGCTCCTGCCACGCCGCCGCGTCGGGCAGACCCCCACCCGGGTCGAACCCTCGACCCCCGGGGCCTTCGAAACCGTCGATGGGCGCCACGTGGTCCTTGTCCTTTGAGGGAGGGCTGAGTGTAGCAACACGCGGGGTGGGCCGTCGAGAGGAGAACCGCGCGGCCGCGCGGCCGCGCGGCGCCGTCGGGAGCGGTCCCGGCCAGTGAGGCGGGCTCCAGGGTGTTCGCCTGACGCGCCCGGCACTGGCCGCCGGGCTGGCCACTCTGGGTACGGCGGAAGACGTGGTCCGCTCCCTCGGGTGAGCGCCTGTTCCGCTTCGCCCGTCAAACTCCGCGACGACCGGCCGGGCACTGGGCCTGGGCGGTGGATTCCCTTCGGCAGCAATGGTGAGGCTTGGCGCGGTCCTGCCCTGTCCGCGACCCGCGATACCCTCGGCCCGTCACCGCAGGTGTAACCCGATGGGGGCGTCGGCCGCTGCCAGCGAGGTGCCATCTCACACATACACTTGTGTGACATTCTGTGTCTGATACGGCGAGGAGGTCGAGTTGCCAACGAACCTGGGAATCGACGAGAAGCTCCTCGAGCAGGCCCTGCGAGCCGGCGGGCACCGCACCAAGCGGGAGACCGTCAACGAAGCCCTCCGCGAGTATGTGCAACGCCGCAACCGCCGTGATTTCGTGCGGCTCTTCGGGACCGTGGATTTCCGTCCCGACTGGGATTACAGGAAGGCCCGGCGACGGTGATTCTGCTCGACACCGGAGTCGTCTCGGCCGTCCTTCGCCGCCGACGTCGAGGAGAGCTCGAGCAGCGTGTCCTCGACACGGTCGTCTCGCTCCTGGAATCACACGACGCCATCGCTCTGCCCGGCATCGTCTTCCAGGAGGTGTTGAGCGGGATCGCCGAGGAGGCTCAGTTTCGGAAGGTCCTGCGGGGGATCCGCGACAGCTTCCCAGTCCTTCTCGCCAGCGAAGACGACCACCTCCGTGCCGCTCGGATCGCCAACGTTGCGACCTCGAGAGGCATCGCCGCATCGACCCCGGACACGCTCATCGCGAGTCAGGCAGTCGGAATCGGAAGCGAGCTGCTCACCTTGGAGCCGGACTTCAAATCTCTCGCCAGGGTTGTCGACCTGAAGGTGCGGTTCGTCGAGTAGCAGCGCACAGCCGTCGACGTGGGAACGGCGAGGAAGATCGCCGATGCACACGAGGTACCCCGCCGGTGGGGCGAAGCCGGGGTGCAAAAAGCACCGGCGCACTGCGAAACTCAGACGAAGGAAGAGGCCGTAGCCGAGGACGGGGCGGCGTTCGACGCAGACGGCCCGACCGTGATGGAAGCCCGAGGGGAACTGGTCCCTCGGATTCGCGAGCTCATCGCGAGAGACCGGGAAGAGAGGGAGTACCCAGGATCAGCCGGTTCTGCGGCGTGATCTCCTCGGGGATCGTCTGGGTGAAGACGCCGTAGCCCGCCGCACGCAGGCGCGCGACGCGCGTCGCGTCGACGGCGAGGGGGATCGACAGAAAGCCCCGCAGGCCGCCGGTGTCGCAGGTGGACGCGTCGTGACAGCAAGGCAGGAGCGCGACGGCCGCCCGCGCCTGGACCGCGCGGTCGATCACGACATCGGAGAGCGCACCACAGGCATGCACCGAAACGACGAGGTCCCCGGCGTCGATGTCGACTCTGGCGAGGTCGCCCACGCGGCACCCGACACGGCCTTCGAGCGCGGGCCAGTGAGACACGAGCGTCTGCGCGAGGCGGTCAGCGCTCGGGACCGCCTTCGTGTCGATCGCCACGGCCGCCTCGCTCGAGGCGTCCAGCAGGAGGAGCAGGTGCGCGAGGAGAGCGTGCCCCGCGGCAAGCTCGACCACGCGGCGGCCGCGGACGCGGCGCCGCACACGGCGCGCGACCTCCCAGGACTCGAACAGCTCCTTGCGCGGCAGGCAGCCGGCCTCACAGACCGCGCGGGCCACCCGGGCAAACAGCGTCCCGCCCGGGAACCGGCCGAGGTCCCGATGGGTGAGCCGCGAGCGGCTCGCGGGGTTGAAGCGCTCTCTCCCCACCACCCCGGTTCGTGGCCTCATCGCGCCGCGCGAGGGTGCCTGCGAGCCGGCGATCGTCGCCCAGTCGCGTAGCGCGCTCGCCGTTCGGAGACACCCCTCGAGCCGCCGCCCTCCGCGAGGGCGAGAGCCGTGATCGGGTCGACCGCCGGAACCGGCGAGTCTGCATGGTCCTTCTGGTTCCTGGTGACCAATAGATCACACCCCGTCGCCTCCGCAGCGGCCGCACAAACGGCATCCTCCAGGTCCGGCATCCGAAACTCGAGGGCTCGTTTCAGCACCGCTTGATTCACGGGGGCCACGCCAAACACGTTGAGCAGGTCGGCAACAAAGCGTCGCCCCGTGGCCCGGTTCCGCGCCTTCGACACGACGTAGTGGATCGTGGTGACGCCGTGTGCCGGGACGAGCCCCCCCAACTTGGACGATGCAAGAGGCCGTGCGGGTGTTTCAGCTTGCGGGAGGCCTTCGGACCCTCGTCGGCGTCCTGGGCCGGCCGCTCGCAGGACAGCTGCACAAGGCAGTGCGAGCCCTCAGTTTGGCGCGCCGGCGTTGATCCAGCCCTGGATCAGGCTCCGCTGCGTCGAGGACAAGGGTGACGAAGAGGTGCAGCTGCTGCTCCAGGGCATCTGAGATCCGCAACCCGTGGTACACCCCCCGAAGGGGTTGCATGAAGTGAGGTTGCATCCCGAGAGGCTGGTGTGGCTGCCCTCGACTTTTCGGAAAAGGTACGAGTTGTTGGGCTGGCCGGGCTGGACGCGGTTCATCCCCGGCAGCTCGCACGACGCCACTCCAACGATCTGCGCGTAGGCGTTTCCCGACTGGAGATTCACGTTGCCCGCCGGCGACCCTCCAAGGTGACAACTCGAGCACCGCGGGGTGAAGATGGTGTTCTGGATGTCGTTGAACGCCGACGGTGGAGTCACCCCTCCGGCGGTGAACACGCCACACAGGTTCCCCTGCCAGCCGTTGGTGGCGTTGCCGAACACGTCTCCAAAGGCCTGCAGGATGCCCGGCTGATGCGGGTCTGTGATCGGGGTGTCCGGCCGGTCCGCGCTGAGCCAGAAGAGATCGTGGGTGCGCTTGGCGTGTGGCATGACGTGCTGGGAGCACACCCGAATCTCCGCGTTCCCAAGGATGTCGATCACCTGCTTCGCACTCACGAACTGCAGCGAAGGAGCCGGGTTGGTCGCGTGGCACGTGCGGCATGCGTTTCCGATCACGTGTTTGTACATCTCCTGCCCAGGAGGCTGTGCCGTCCATCTGTCGCTTGCCGGAGCGCTCGAATCAGAGACGACAAGAAGCTCCTCTTGTGTCGTCGGGGGCACGCCGTTGTCGCCGTCGTACATCTCGGCGATGTAGATCTGGGTGTGCGGTCCTGCGTTCGTGCCGAGGACGATCTGCTCGTTCAGGGCCTTGAACGCGGCCTGCTGGCTGGCCTTGTCGAAGGGGGCCGCCGCGAAAGTGTAGTTGTGGAGGTCGAAGGCCAGGAACTCCGAACCGAGCTTGACCTCGCCGACGGTGCTGAAGGGTGGGACGCCAGTCGTCGGCCCGCCCGGATACGAGCCTCCGTGACAGACCATGCACAGCTGCGGAATGGGGCGCCGGCCCTTCCCGTCGAGGTCGGCGTTGTTCACACGGTTGTCGGCGGCGTCGTAGACGAAGAACTTCACCACCGGATCAGCAGCGGCATCGCCCTCGATGGGAGCGTACTCCATCGCTACCGTGGCCACCTTCCCACTGGCCGCGACGGCGGCAGCGACGTCGTCGGCGTCGTCCGTGTCGATGTTGCCGTAGTTCGTCACGTAGCAGGCCACGTCCGCCCCGTTCTGCCTGCAATGCATCTCGCGACCGAATCCGAGGTCGCCGGAGTTGGCGTAGATTGCGCACGTCTCGCCGGAGGCGAGGCCCGCGCACGCAGGCCCCCCCGCGCCGAAGCCATGCAGGGTCTTGAAGCCACCCAGGGTCTGCCGCGACGACGGAGGGTCCACCTGGTTGTAGTAGTTGGTGGTCGCCTGGTCGAGCTGGTTCGAGAGGGTGCCCGAGACCGGGATGTCCGTCTCCACGAGTTGGGTCGCCGCGAAGCTGAAGAGGCCATGGAGGAACTCCCCGCCAATGGGATCCTCGGGCAGGGCCTGCGGGCTCAAGACCACGAGCGTCGAGCACGCGACGTAGGGCGGGCCAAACGGCAGGTTCGGGTCGGTCGGATTCTGGGCCCCGCCCGTGTTCACGACAAAGGTGCCGAAAGGAACCGCGGTTGCGGGGTCATAGGGAGCAAGGGTGATGTTCGTGCTGGTCGGGAGGTTGTAGATGACGTGCTCCTTCTGCAGGCTGTTGTCGATCGGCCGATCCAGCACCCTGGGTGCCACGGTGGGCCCCAGGGGGATGATCACCTGCATCCGGAAGCTCCCCGGGAGGCCCGGATGGGAGGCGTCCACGCGGACGCACGCCTGGTTCGTCTTCACGAGATCCGTGTTGATGGCCGAGAAGTGTGTGACTTTGGCGACGTAGGCGCTCCCTTGCAGCTGGGCCGTCGCCTCCTCCCTCCACGTCCCCTGGACCTGGTCGTAGAAGAGAATCGGAATCGTCGGGGGCAAGGTCGCGCCCGCGGCCAACTGCGCAGGGTCGACCGGCAGAACGACCTCGCCGGTGGCGCCCGCCTTCAAGTTGAGTGGAGCGCCGCCCGACGTGATCTCCACCGTGGCCGCGCCATAGCTCTCCATGACGCGTGTTCCGCCGGACGGGCGCGCCACCGTGTAGTCGCCGGGCATCTGGTCGGGCGACATGAGGTCCACGGTCGACAGGGCGATCTGGACGGGGCCGGCGGGCGGGTTTCCAGAGTGGTCTTCCAGGGAGTTGGCGGGAATGCGGATGCGAACGCCTGGACCGCAGCCTTCTTGATGGCGATACCGTGCGAGGGACAACAACGCGTCTTTGCGCGGCGCGATGACGTTCCCCTTGCCGTCCTGCCAGACGGGATTGACGCCGCCCGGAAAGGTCTTGGCGTCGAACCGGAGACTGGGCGGGCCGGGACACTCCCGACCCGAACGCCGGTCCTGAACCTCGATGTCGGTGGTGGGATCGGCGGTGACGACGGTCGCCGGCCGCAGCGGGTAGATCCCGCCGATGACGCCACGGTCGAAGATCCGCGAGGCGAACGAGAAGCCGGACTTGCTGACGTTGAGAACGTAGCGCTTGCCGGGCGGAACATGGAGGCGGAAGAACCCCGTCGCATCGCACGTGGCCGGCTTGCCGTTGACGGTCACCTGCGCCGCGGCGATGGGTCCGCCGGCAGTGGAGACGACGCGCCCCGAGAAGACGACACCTTTCGAATCCACCCGAACCGGAAGAGACTGCCGCACGTGTCCACCTTTCCCATCCGAGGCGATCAGGGTCAAGGAGTACAAGGCCTCGGCGGCCGGCAGGGTCCAGTCGACCTGCTGTCCGCTCGACGAGCTGAGGCTCCCGGCGCCGGTGTCGGCGAGCCACCGGAACTGGACGACATCACCGTCGGGGTCCGACGCGTTCGCCTTCACCGTGATCGTCTCTCCGCCGCTGGCGACCTGAACTCCCTCGCCCGACGCATGCCTGGCGACGAGAGCTTCGACACGGGGCCGGGCGTTGCCGATCTTCAGGTCGACGTTGTGGAAAGGCGCCCCCACGAGGTTGGCCTGGGGCAGGATCTCCTGGGTCCCCTCTCCCGCTTCCGCTCGCGCGACCAGGAAAACGTGAGCCCTCGCCGGGACTTGAGGAATGAAGTACTCCCCAAAGTTGTTGACGAGGGCTTCGTAGTGCTCGGTTCTCGTCTCGTCCAGCAGCAGCACCCGGCCGAACACGTTCACGTCAGCGAGGGGTTCGAGGAGTCGGAACGAAGACCCGTCGGAGAGCCGGACGCTCCCGAAGACGGCGGCCGTCGCCTCAGGCTTCTTGACGCTGATCCTGACTGTGCTCAGGTGTACGGGCGCGCCGGCGACGCTGACGATGTCGCTCGTGCAGCCTGTCTCGAACCCATCCGCTTCCCAACAAACCCGATAGCGGCCATTCGAGGCGAGAAGCGTGAAGCGGCCAGAAAGATCGGTTGTCACCGGGTCGCTCTTGGAGTTGTCGGCGAGGTTCAGGAGGTGCACCTTGACCCTGGGCAGGAATACGTCGCGCTCACCGCGCCGTGCGGCCTCCGACATCGGTGATTTCAGGACACGGACAGCGATGTACCCGCGGACGAAGGGCTTCGGCTTGGCGGCCCTTGGCTTCGTGCACGAAGCACAGAGCACCAGAACGGCTGCGATTCCAGTGGCCGCCAATCGACTCACGCCATGTCCCAGAGGCATATGCCCCCCTTTATGGCCCTCGCCACGCCTCGGCTCGCGATGCTGCGTTGGGCCTCGCCCTTTCTCGACTGTGCGCACGGAGAGTCGCGACGTCCCCGTCGTGCCGAGCCTCGCCCCGGCAACCACCGCTTTCGGCCCGTGATGCGTTTGAGACACGAGGTCAGTCAAGAGACGTCTGCCGCGTTCCGCGATCTCGAGGGAACAAACCTCAGGCATTCCCTCATCCAGAAGCGACGCACTCCTGCCAAGGGGCTCGCTCACCCTGAAGGCGTCTGGCGGATCTCGGCTCGCCCGATCTTCTTGTCGCTGAGGGTAAGTAGTGATCAGAATATGGTCACGCCACTCCGAGTTGTCAAGACAGAAGGAAGGCGAACTTCGGGGGTTCGGATCGATCGTATGGGCCTCTGGGAGACATGGAAGCCCCTCAAGAGCAAGCATTATAGACTCTCAGCACCTCTTCCAGGCCCGCTTCCGAGCGGGCCCGCCTCAAACCGAGAATAGTGAAAAGTTCAGAACCATATTTCGCTTGCATCAGATCGCTTTCGTAGCGTAACGTCCTGGCCGCTTTCTGCCGGCGCGGTCGATGAGGTGTCGACCGCGCGCCATGCCTCCCGTGGTCGCGGGATTGCGAGGGGGTCGCGCCCGTGGCGCCCACATGCACCTGCTGGCCTGGTGGCAACTTCGAGTTCGTCGACGCGGCTTGGGACAACGTGGAACGCCTCGCGCCCACCCGTAGACGGCTGGCCGCCAAGACGTGCCTTCTCCGTTTGGTCCCCCTGCTGAGAGACTTGAGCTCTCTGGACTGGGGGATGGCCAGAATGGGCGCTCTCATGTTCCCGGAGACACGAGCCGCACCATGAACGTAGGATCCGACTTCGAGCTCACCACCGAAACCACGTCTGTCTACACGAGCGAAGACCTCACCGAGCGGAACAGGGGGCGCGGCGGGCCGCACCACTTCAACGATTGCGACGCCTCACGGGCAGAGATGGCGGAAACCACTATGATCCCGGCGACGGGCTCCTTGTTCCTCATCACGAATGCCCTCCCTGAAAGGGCGGGGATCGGAGAGGGTGACAGCGATGAGACCATCGACTCGAGCGGCCCGGGCCGCCCTCGCGGTCGTCTTCGCGAGTGGGCTGTCCGCGTGCTCCATCCCGGTTTATCGGAAGTCCATCGAGACCTGCCCCCGAGCGACCCTCCCCGGCGGCACGGATCACGTGTTCGTGCAGTACCTCGGCGTCGGCGGCGTCCTTCTGTCTCGCGGCGAGGACCTGGTGCTCACCGGGCCGCTCTACTCGAACCCGAGCCTGTTCGAGGTGTTGCTCGATCACGAGATCCGGACCGACGACGACCTCGTCGACCAGCTGCTGCCGAAGGGAGCGAAGGCGGCCAAGGCCATCCTCGTGGGGCACTCGCACTACGACCACCTGATGGACGTCCCCTACGTCGCGGCGCACGAGGCGACACAGGCGATCGTCTATGGCAGCTCGACCACCCAGCGCCTGCTCGCGAGCCGAAAGGACGTGAAGGTCGTGGCGCTCGACGCCGCGGCCTACGACCCCGATGTGGGCAAGGTGATCTGGACGCCCATCACCAAGACGCTACGGCTGCTCGCCATTCGGTCGCAGCACTCGGACCAGCTCACCTTCGATCTGTTCGACCAGACGAGCCCCCTGCACCTGCACCGCGGATCGGCCGAAGCCGATCGCGCCGAGCTGCCCCAGCGAGCGAGCGAGTGGGCCGAAGGGCCCGTCTTCGCGTTCCTGATCGACTTCCTGGATTCAGACGAGAAGCCGATCTTCCGGGTCTACTACCAGGACTCGGGGGCCAACTCCCCGTGGGGGTTCGTCCCCGCGGAGCTCCTCCCGCCCCACGCGGACGGAAAGGCGATCGACCTCGCGATCCTCTGCGTCGGGGGCGCGTTCGAGCGTCTCGTGAGCCACCCCCGGGCCATCCTCGCCAACACGCAGCCGCGGTTCGCGCTGCTGGCGCACTGGGAGAACTTCTTCGTGACGCAGCGCTCCTACTGCGTGGACCCGAGACAAATCGAGGGGCTGCCCGACACGAAGGCGTCGTTCCTGGCGAAGGTCTTCAAGAGAAACCAGACCGCTCGCTTCCTCGACTCACTCGAGCAGGCCAGGAAGGACCTGCACCTCCCTACCGAGGTCTGGCTCCCCTGCCCCACACGCTCGGCGTTCGAGCTTCCCCTCGCGGGAGATCCGACCATCCCTCGAGACACGGATGTCACGTACGACTGTGCCCACCTGCGCTAGTCACGGCTCGCCCTTCAATCCGTCTCCGCGACCGTGCAGGGAGAGGGGCGGCTCGGAGGCTCGCCGCTGGGCTCGAAGGCGCCGGGCCCGGGAGTCGCCTTCGGCGCTGTCGGCGGCACGGCCAGCTCGACCGACACCGGAAAGTGGTCGCTGCCCTCGCGGCGGGAGGCGACGCTGCCCGGGGACACGATGAGCTCGGGACTTGAATAGACATGATCGAGGGTGCGCCGTCCGAG
>Ga0214472_10007199_pt1 | contig 11664 bp, 12 predicted proteins | sample RVTome_6_FD_207662 | JGI IMG/M metagenome (GOLD analysis project Ga0214472, IMG submission 207662) | Soil microbial communities from uranium-contaminated site in the Upper Colorado River Basin, Wyoming, United States - RVT140D175 | ecosystem: Environmental > Terrestrial > Soil > Contaminated >...
GCTCAGGCACGCGCGGCACGGCGCCCGCGCCGATTGCAACGCCCTCCTTCAACCGCGCCCCATGCACCGTGACGAAAGAGGGGCAAAAGCCTTCGAGGCAGGAGAAATCCTTGTTGCAGCTCGACTGGTCGATCGTGCGCTTGCGGCCGAACTCGGTCTCGAGCGGCTGGATGGAGACGCAGTTCGACTTCACGCCGCAATCGCCGCAGCCCTCGCAGACGAGCGAGTTGATGACGACCCTCTTGTCCGGATCGGGATAGAGGCCCCGCTTCCGACGGCGGCGCTTCTCGGCCGCGCAGGTCTGGTCGTAGATCAGGACGGTGAGGCCCTCGATGCCGCGCATCTCCTCCTGCACCTCTGCCAGCTCCGAGCGGTGATGGATGGTCATGCCCTTCGGCCATTCGGTGCCGCGCGGATATTTGTGCGGATCGTCGGAAACAAGCGCGATGCGCTTCGCGCCCTCCGCGGCGACCTGCCGGGCGATCTGAGCGACGGTCAGATTGCCTTCCACTTTCTGGCCGCCGGTCATGGCGACGGCATCGTTGTAGAGAACCTTGAAGGTGATATTGACGCCGGCCGCCGCCGCCGCACGAATCGCCAGAATGCCGGAATGGCTGTAGGTGCCGTCGCCGAGATTCTGGAAGACGTGATCGCGGGTTGAAAACGGCGCCTCACCGACCCAGTTGACGCCCTCCCCGCCCATCTGCGTGAAGCCTTCGGTCGCCCGGTCCATCCAAAGCACCATGTAGTGACAGCCGATGCCCGCGTATGCGCGGCTTCCTTCCGGCACCTGGGTCGAGATGTTGTGGGGGCACCCCGCGCAGAAATGCGGCGCGCGAACGCCGACATCCTCCGCCGACCTGAGCACGGCCTGTGCGTGCTCGAGCTGCTTCAGCCGCCCGGCGATTTCCGAATCGTCCGCATGCGCAAGGATGCGGCGCCCGATGATGATGGCGATCTGGTTGGCGTCGAGTGCACCCCAGGCGGGGAGCAGGACGCGATTCTCTTCGTCCTTCTTGCCGACCACCACCGGGGCATCGGCCCGGCCGTAGAGCTGCTCCTTGATCTGCGTCTCCACCAGCGACCGCTTCTCCTCGACCACCAGGATCGATCGAAGGCCGGTGGCGAAGCGATTGACGCCTTCCGGTTCGAGCGGCCACGGCGCGGCCACCTTGTAAAGCCTGAGGCCGAGATCGGCGGCGCGCGCCTCGTCGATGCCGAGAAGATCGAGCGCGCCGAGCGTGTCGAGCCAGCTCTTGCCGAGGGACACGATGCCGAGCCGGGGCCGGCGTCCGCCCGCCATGACGATCCGATCGAGCCCGTTGGCGCGCAGGAAGGCGAGCGCCGCCGGCTTCTTCCAGCGGTGCAGCAGCTCCTCCTTCTCGAGCGCATGGCGTCCGGAGCGGATGTTGAGCCCACCCCGCGGGATCGCGAATTCCGGACGGACCGTCCGCACGCGCTCGAGCGAGCCATCGACGACGGCAGTCGACTCGACTGAGTCCTTGACGCATTTGATCCCGACCCAGAGCCCGGCGAAACGCGAGAGTTCCCAGCCGATGAGCCCGTAGTCGATGATCTCCTGCACGCCGGCCGGATTAAGGACCGGCATCATGGCGTCGATGAAGGCGAACTCCGACTGGTGCGCCGTGGTCGAGCTTTCGCAGGTATGGTCGTCGCCCATCAGAGCGATCACGCCGCCGTATTGCGACGTGCCGTCGAAATTGGCGTGACGAAAAGCGTCCCCCGTGCGGTCGACGCCCGGTCCCTTGCCGTACCAGATGCCGAAGACGCCGTCATAGCGCCCCTCGCCACGCAACTCGGCCTGCTGAGAACCCCAGATCGCGGTGGCGGCGAGGTCTTCGTTGAGCCCAGGCTGGAAAACGATGTTCCGCGCCTTCAGCAGCTTCTCGGCGCGCCAGAACTGCTGGTCGAGGCCGCCGAGCGGCGAGCCGCGGTAGCCGCTCAAGAAGCCGGCCGTGTTCAAGCCGGCGCGGCGGTCGCGCTCCTTCTGCATCAGCGCAAGCCGGACGACCGCCTGCGTGCCGGATATGAAAACCCGGTCGGTCGCGAGATCGTATTTATCGTCGAGTGTAACGCCGCTGCGGGCCATGCAAGCTCCCTTGGCGCCGGGTCGGGCCGATGGCGAGTCGCCCGCAGGTTAGATTCTGGGAGCCAGTGGTTGAAAATTCTATCCTCTTTTGGCTCGCTGCCGGAAGAATTTACCGAGGCGCCGGACTGCCAAATGATATCATCACCGGCGCCGCGGCACGCGGTGGAGCGGCCACAGGCGGCGGTGAACTGCATGATCCTACGCTGGTGGCGGGCAAGGCGCAGACGGGCGACGGGGCTTCGGCGGGAGGCCGAAGCCTGGCGCGAGCGCCATGGCCCTCACGCGCGCGACCTCGCCGGATGGCGTTCGATGGACGCCTACCTGCTGGGCGATCTGGCCGAGCAGGAGCGCTGGAGCCGCATCCGCGAATTGATCGAGGAGCGTGAGCCGGATGACGACGAAGCGGCGGGCCGGTACATGCGCTGAGCGACGGCGAACCGCCGCAGCCTACTGGAGCCCCGGGACCGGATTCCAAAGGGACGGCGGGAACGGCGTCGCGCTCTCATCGATGTTCTGCTGATAGCCTGGACCGATCGCGAGCGGCCGCTCCGGCAACACCGACTGGTCGAGATCGGATTTGTAGTCCTTCTCCAGCCGCTGCAATTCGGTGCCGTCGGCGGCCCTGAGCAGCACCACGACATGATAGGGTTTGTCCTTCTCGACTCCCTGCACACTCGGGGTCTCGAACTCGATACGGCCGCCTCCGCGGGCCGGCTTGTTGAGCAGGATCGGATCGCCGCCCGCCGGGTTCTCGAAGCTCACCTCGATCACCGCGCCCTCGGGCGGGTCCTTCCGCGGGACGAGGATGATGCCGTAGGTCGCCTCGGCGTTCCTGTAGTTGAAGATGAAGCCGCCGCCGGCCAGCTCCAGATACTGGCTGGTATCGACACAGGAAGCCGCGGCGAGCGACACGGAAAGCGCAAGAGTGGCTGCGAGACGATTCGGACGCATGGCCGCATGTTAGCGGCAGCGAAGGGGCGCTGCGCAATGCATTTTGTGTCCGCCGGCGCCGGGCTGCCCCGGCATGTTGCTCTGAGGCTATCTCTTCGAAGGAGCGTGCTCGGGCTTTCCCTTGCGGCTGCCCTTAGCGAACTCCTCAAGCCGCTCCTCGCTCATTGAATCTACCATGCTTCTCGATGCGCCTTTTAGCTTGCTCTTCGGCGTCTCGCCCCGCTTGGCGGCAAGCGCCGCGCCGGCGGCTTTCTGCTGCGCTTTGGACTTTGCGGGCATTGGTCCCTCCGCTTGGCCGTCGGCAAGGAAATGCCGCGCGTGCCGTAGGGTTCCGGGGCTGTTGTCCGGAACGCAGCAGGCTTAAAATGAAGGCGTGACGCCATGCGTCGGCCGCCCGACGCCTTCGACGGACGCTGAAATGAGCCCTTTGATCCTGGTCAGTGCCGATATCCGCGAGAGCGACGGTCATGTCTGGCATGCGGCCGCCCAGCGCTACCTGAAGGCGCTCGCCTGGATCGGCGCGGTGCCGCTGGTTCTGCCGAGCCTCGGGGACGCGCTCGACCTTGAATCCGTGCTGCAGAGGATCGACGGCGTGTTGCTGACGGGATCGCGCTCGAACGTTCATCCGGGGCGCTATGGCGAGGAGCCAAGCCCGCGCCACGAGCCCTACGATTTCGGCCGCGACGAAACCACCTTCCGGTTGATCCCGCTGGCGCTTGAAATGGGCGTGCCGCTCCTTGCTATCTGCCGCGGCTTCCAGGAACTCAATGCCGCGCTCGGGGGTACCCTCCACACCGAGGCGCAGGAACGCGCGGGCAGTATCGACCACCGCGCTCCGCCGGGCCTGCCGACCGACGAGCGCTTCGGCCTCGCTCACGACGTCTTCTTCGAGCCGGACAGCCGGCTCGCGGACCTCCTGCAGGCCGAATCTATCCGCGTCAATTCCGTGCATCGCCAGGTGATCGGCGATCTCGCGCCGCGGCTCGTGGCGGAGGCGCGCGCGCCGGACGGAACGATCGAGGCCGTGCGCGTCCGGGATGCGGCGGGCTTCGCCTTCGGCGTGCAGTGGCACCCGGAATACTGGGCGTCGACCGACGTTCCGTCGGGCGCGATCTTCCGCGCCTTCGGCGAGGCCGCACGCGACCGCGCCGCACGGCGGCTGCCCATGGCGGCTGAGTAGGCGATGCACGAGGACGAACATGGCGGGCACCACCCGGCGCACTCGCATGGCGATCATACGCACCAGGCGGGCTCCCATCTGGAGGGCGTAGAGCTGCAGGTTCGCGCGCTCGAGACCCTGCTCACCGAAAAGGGGTACATTGATCCGGCCGCGGTCGACGCGCTGATCGACGCCTTCGAGAACCGGATCGGACCACGCAACGGGGCGCGCGTCGTTGCCCGCGCGTGGGCCAATCCCGAATACCGCAAGAAGCTCTTCGATGACGCCATCCCGGCGATCGCCGAGTTCGGTTTCTCGGGTTGGCAGGGCGAACACATGACGGCGCTGGAGAACACGCCCGAAACCCACAACATGGTCGTGTGCACCCTGTGCTCGTGCTATCCGTGGCCGGTGCTCGGGCTGCCGCCGGCCTGGTACAAGTCGCCCCCCTACCGCTCGCGCGCCGTCATCGATCCGCGCGGCGTGCTCGCGGAGTTCGGCGTCACGCTCCCAGAAACGACGCGGATCCGCGTCTGGGATTCTACTGCCGAGATCCGCTACCTCGTCGTGCCGATGCGGCCGGCCGGAACCGAGGGCTGGAGCGAGAAGCGACTGGCCGAGCTTGTCACACGCGATTCGATGATCGGCACCGGGCTTCCGCTCAGCGCAGAGGCCTCACCATGAATGGACCGCATGATCTCGGCGGTGCACACGGCTTCGGCCCGGTCGCGCCGCCGCGTGAGGAGCCGGTCTTCCACCACCCTTGGGAGGGCCGCGTCTTCGCGATCAACAAAGCCGCCGGCGCGATGGGCTTTTGGCACATCGACAAGTCGCGGCACGCCAAGGAACGCATTCCTCCGGCCGAATATCTGGCCTCATCCTACTACTGGAACTGGCTCGCCGGCCTTGAGCGCCTGCTCCTTGAGCACGGGCTCGTCACGCAAACCGAGCTCGAAACGGGCAGGATGCGGGAGCCCGGCAAAAAGCCGCGGCAAGTGCTCCGCGGCGCCGATGTCGCCGGCGTCTTGAGGACACCTTATTCCTATGAGCGTGAGGCCGCCGCGCCGCGGCGATTTGCCGTCGGAGAGCAGGTGCGCGCTCGCGTGATGCACCCGACCGGCCACACCCGCCTGCCCCGCTATGTCCGCGGCCGAACCGGAGAGGTGATCGGCATTCGCGGCTGCCACGTCTTTCCCGACAGCCATTGCGCGACCGACGACGAAGACCCGCAATGGCTCTACAGCGTGGCTTTCCGGTCGACCGAATTGTGGGGCCCACAGGGCCGGGCCGGCGACCAGGTCATCCTCGACCTCTTCGAGCCTTACCTTGAGCGCGCCTGAATCCGCCGCGGCGCTGGCGGCGCTGCCCGGCATTCCGCGCAACGACAACGGACCGGCATTTCCGGCGCCGTGGACGGCTCGCGTCTTCGCGCTTGCGGTGACTCTCCACGGACGAGAGCTGTTCGCCTGGCCGGAATTTTCCAAGATGCTCGGTGCGAAGATCGCCGCCGCTACGAACGAAGATGCCGGCGACCCGGAGGCGTACTGGCGGGCGTGGCTCGCCGCGCTCGAAGCCATTCTCGCCGAGAAAGGTCTGGCCACGCCGGGGGACCTCCACGGCCTGCAGGAAGCGTGGCGACGCGCGGCGGAGGCCACGCCGCACGGCGCGCCGATCGAACTTTCCGCTGCAGTGCGGCGGTCCTCTTCAGGCGGCAATCGCGCCGGCGAACAAGACGGCGCCAAGGACCGTAATGCCGAGCGCGGCGAGTAGCTCGAGACCAAGCATGGCCTGAGCGGCGCGGCGCCCGTTTCCGCGCGACAGACGGCGCGCGAAGTCCTTGGCGAAAACGGCGAGCGCGGCGAGCGCGGCGACCGTCACGGCGGTGCCCAGCGCCATCAGAAAGGTCGAGGCGACCCCGGCCCAGAAAATTCCCTGTGCGAGAGCAAACACCAGGACGACGAGCGCGCCGGAACAGGGCCGGATGCCGACCGAGAGGATCGCAGCCGCCGCGCCGGCTAGTCCCGGCCCGGCGTTCTCCGGCAGAGCGGCATGATGGTGATCGCAGGCCGGCTGAAGGTGCCCGCCGTGCAGGTGGTGGGGGAGGACGGCGGCGGCACCCACTGAAGCCGGGCGCAGCTGCAGACCGTGAACGTGGTGCGCATGGCCGAGCGCCATCGCCCAGCCTTGGCGGCCCTTTCGAGCGAGGAGAAAGAGGCCGAGCCCGGCGACAAGGGCGAAGCTGCCGGCCTCGAATATCTGCGCGGTGCCGGTGATCGCCATGCTTGTCGCATTGAGGATTATCGCCATGACACCGATGATCGCGACCGCGACGACCGCCTGCGCGAAGGCGGCGAGAAAGGCAATCAGAACGCCCCGCCGCACGCGCTGCTCGTTCGCCAGGAGGTAGGAGGAAATGACGACCTTGCCGTGGCCGGGTCCTGCCGCGTGCGCGATCCCGTAGAGGAAAGAGACGCCGCCAAGCCACCAGAACGTGCCGCCCTCCTTCAGGCCTTTCAGAGCTTGGGTCAGGTCGCGGTTGAACGCCGTTTGTAGCGCGCCGATCCAGGCGACGAAGCCGCCGGCGCCGCGCAACGCTGGCGCTTCGTCCTTGCGAGCCGGCGATTCCGTCGCCGCCGCGCGTTGATTGCCCTCATCCCCCGCGGGAAGCGCCATGAGGTCGCCCGCCTCGCCGCCCGCCGCGGCCATCTGCGAAGCGGCCTCGGCGGCAGAGCGCGCTCCGCCGGATGCCGCCGCCGCACCGCCGCGGCAATCGATGTCGGCGCTGTTCTCAAGGCCGGTCGCCAGCGCCTGCATTTCCGGCGGCAGTTCCCGCTGTTCGGGACCGATCGCGGCAAGAGCCTGTGCCGCCGCCGCGTCCGGGCCGCGTGCGGGATATACCACCAGGCTGCACGCTGCCGGCGCGTTGACGAGCCGCACGGCTTCCGCATTCGGCAGCGAGAAGGCCACGTAGTATTCCGGGTCGAAGACTTCCAGCGCCGCGGTCCCGCCGACCAGGATCGGGTAGGCGAGCGGAAGCGTGAAGTGAAGGATCAGCCTGCCTTCGTCGAGGTCGAGCCGATAGTCCCGCGGCGCGCCGAAGCCGGCCCGGTAATCGCCGATGGAGACGAAGGTGAAGAATTCGAATTCCGACAGCGACTCGACGTTCTCCTTGGCGAGCGGCCGAAGCTCCTCTTCCGAGTAGGCGCCGTCGCGGTCGACGTCGAGACCCTGCAGCGCATAGGCCGAGAAGGCCTCGTCAAAGCGCCAATGGTGGCGGATGGCGGTGAGCCTGCCGCGATCGTCGAAAACGACCTCCGAGGCGGCATCCACCCACACATGCGGGTGCGCAGTCGCAGCCGCGGGCGCAAAAGCGGCGAGTACGGCGATCAGGAGATCGCGAAGGCGCAAGGCTGATTTCCCCCCACGGCCGAGGATCGTCCGCTCTCGGACAATGCTCGCCATGCCGGTTCAAGCGGGCGATTTCAAGACGATACGCACCGCCCGGCCTTCCGCTCGGCCTCGAACCAGTCGGCGATATGGTCGATGAACAGGCGGAGTTTGGCGGGAACCCGCTCGCGATGCGGATAGACGACGAAAATGCCGAGATCACCGATTTCGTAGTCCGCGAGCACCGGAACGAGGCGTCCGGCTGCAATATCGGCATGCACGATCATCTCGGGCAGGCGGGCGAAGCCCAGCCCGGCCCGCGCCGCCGCGGCGATGGCGTGCGGGCTGTTGGCTTCCACCCGTCCGGTGACCTGCACCAATATTTTCCGTTTGCCGTCGCGAAACTGCCAGTTGGCGCGGAAGCGGACGTTGGTGTCGATGATGCAGGGAAGACCCGACAGCTCGGAGGGATGCTGCGGCCGCCCGTGGCTCGCCACCAGCGCGGGCGTCGCACAGACCGTGACGCGGAACTTTGCGAGCCGCCGGGCGATCAGCGAGGAATCGGCGAGCTCGGAAATGCGGATCGCGGCGTCGTAGCCGTCAGTCACGAGATCGACGAAGCGGTCCTCCAGGCTGAGTTCCAGCCGGATATCCGGATAATGCGTCATGAAGTCCATGATGCCGCGGCTCAAATCGCCGTCGCCGAAGGTGCGCGGAATGGAGATGCGCAGCCGCCCCCGGGCCTCCGAGGAGGTCGCCTCGATCTTGTCGCGGAGGTCGCCGACGCGCTTCAGGATCTGCTGCGCCTCCTCATAGGCGGCTTCGCCGGCCTCGGTCAGCGAGAGCTGGCGTGTATTGCGGTTGAGGAGGCGGGCGCCGAGCTCCTCTTCCAGCTCCGCGACATATTTCGACATGAGCGCCTTCGACCGGCCGGAGCTGCGCGCTGCCGCGGAAAAACCGCCTGAATCGACGATGGCGACGAAGGCGCGCATCCGGGTGATCGCGTCCATCAGGGCGCCGCGACGGCGAGAGCGAGCGCGACGAGAGCACGGTCGGAGCCGCGCGGCCCGATGAGCGACAGTCCGAGCGGACAGCCGTCAAGCTCAGCCAGCGGCATGGAGATTTGCGGCAGGCCGGCGAGCCCGGCGATCGACAAAATGGAGAGAGCGCGCTCGCGATACGCCTGCAGCGCGTCACCCGCCAGATCGCGCTTCGGCGCGATTGCCGGGACGGTCGGCAGCATCAGCACGCCGTCGGCGCCGACGATGTCCTCGGCGCGCCGCCGCTGCCGAATGCGATTCGCCTCTGCTTGCCGGCGTTCATCGGAGGGTATCGTATTGCCGAACTCGAAGCGTTCGCGCACGCCGGGCGTCATGTCCGGATCGCGGTCTTCGATCCAGGCGCCGTGCGCCGCCCACGCTTCGATCGCCTGCAGCCGGCGGAAGGTCCAGTACCAATCCTCGAGTCCCTCGGGCGCGACCGTTTCGGACCGCGCCGGTCCAAGGAGAGCCTCCACCCGCCTCTCCGCGGGCTTCAGTGCATCGGCCTCGCGCGGCGAGACGAGGCGCGCGAAGGCGTCGTCGGCGCGAACAACGCATCGAAGGGTGACGGCGCGGGAATCCTCGCCGAGGAAGACCGGCGCGATTCTCGCGAAAACAGCCGGATACTCGGCGAAGTAGCCGGCAGTGTCGAACGACGGCGCAAGCGGCATGGCACGGGAATTGTCGACCCGGCCGTGCGTCGGCCGGATGCCCCAGAGCCCGCAATAACTGGCCGGCACCCGTACCGAGCCGCCGGTATCGGAACCGAGCGCGAAATCGCAGATTCCCGCCGCAACAGCTGCGGCCGAGCCGGAGGATGAGCCGCCGGTGATGCGCCCTTCGGCGCGCACGTTGATCGGCTCGGGGAAATGCTTGTTCTGGCCGTTCATCGAGAATGTCAGCTCGTCCGTCTGCGTCTTGCCGACGAAGCGCGCCCCCGCCTGAAGCATCGCGGCGACGATCGGCGCGCTCGTCCTGTGGATCGGGCTTTCCGCCTGCATGACCGGGCTGCCGCCGCCGGTCGGATAGCCGACGATGTCGAAGATATCCTTGACGGCAAAGGTCAGGCCCTTGAGCGGGCCTTCTTCCGAGGACGGCACCTCGATCGCGTCGTAACCGACGAATGCTTTGACCGGGTCGTCGCGCACGAGCACTTGCCGTCCTCCTATCCGATGACCGTGGCGAGATAGCCGGCGTGCTGCGCGGCCTCGACAAGAAGCATCGGATCGAGGCTTTCCGACGCTTCCACCCGAACTTCGTCGCCCCTCGCCGGATCGACCCGCACGCTCATCACGCCCGGAACCGCGCCGAGCGCATGCAGCAGGGCATCAATGCCTCCCGCCGCCGCGTCTTCGATCCTGAGCCGAATGGGCTGCATCTTGCCTCGCTCGTCTTGCCGGCGGCTTCGTGTCAGGGTCCGGCCAGCAGCGATTCGATCTCCGCCGACGCGATCTCCCCGAGCAGCTCCACGAACGCCGCACTCTGGTGCGCGGCTATCGCGGCGCCGATCGCCGCGGTCGCTGCGGCGGCATTGCCCGTCGCCCCGGCACGGTTCAGATCGCCCGCCAGCCAGCCGAATCCGATCTGCCCGTAGGCGCGCAGGCGGCCGAACCGCTCCAGCAGGCTCTCCTGCAGGGAGGTGAAATCGGCGGCTCGCGTCATGTCCGCGAGATCCGGCCGGAAATGTAACATCAGCGCCGTTTCGATGAGCCCGCCATGGACGCCGAGCTGCTGCTCGCGCTCGTCAACCAGGCCCGGCGGCAGGCCAAGCCGCGCGAAGGTCAGCGTCACTGCCAGCAGGCCGATGCGTGCGCGGCATTCGAGCGCCGCCGCATTCATGGCCGACACGTTGCCGCCATGCGTACTCACGAGCACGAGCTTCTTCAGGCCCGCGCGCGCTACGCCCTCGCCCGCCGCGATGATGGTGTCGATAAGCTGCGCGGCCGAGAGGCTGAGCGTGCCGGGAAACCTGGAATGCTCAAGCGAGGCGCCGATCGCCTGCGTCGGCAGGACGACGACGCCCAGGTCGTCCGGCGACCGGGCCGAAGCCTCCGCCAGAAGACCCTCGGCAATCAAACTGTCCGTCCCGGCCGGCAAATGCGGCCCGTGCTGCTCCGTCGCGGCGAGCGGCAGCACGGCGACCGTGCGCCGCGGATCGAGCGATCCGATCGCGTTGCTGGACAGCTCCTGCCACTTCCGGAACGGCATTTTCCCTCGCATCCCTGGATTCGATGCGCATAGACAGCATTCCATGGCTCCAAGCGCAACGTGCCCCGATGGACTGAACAGCCGGCCGAGGAAGGCCGCGCCTCGCATGGATAATGAAACGGCGACCCGCCGGAGCCGGGCGCAGGCGCCGCGAACGTACCGCTTCGCACCGAGTCCGAACGGCTATCTGCACCGCGGGCACGCTTATTCCGCGCTGCTCAACAGCCGCGCCGCGGCGGCGACCGGCGGGCGCTTCCTCCTCCGCATCGAGGACATCGACCAGTCGCGGGCGCGCCCAAGATTCGAGGCCGCCATCTTCGAGGATCTCGCCTGGCTCGGCCTCCGCTGGGAGAATCCCGTGCTGCGGCAGAGCGAGCGCTTCGGCGTCTATCGTGAGGCGCTCGCGACGCTCGACCGGTTCGGCCTCGTCTACCCAGCCTTCCTGAGCCGTGCCGAGACCGCCCGGATGGTCGCGGAGGCGGAGCAAGGCGGCGCGGTGTGGCCACGCGACCCCGACGGCGCGCCGCTCTATCCCGGGCTCGAGCGGTCCTGGTCTACCGCGCGGCGCCGTGCCGCAACGGAGGGCGCGGCGGATCATGCGCTGCGCCTCGACATGGCGCGGGCGCTGGAAGGCGCGGGGCCGCTGAGCTGGGATGAGGCGGAGACTCTCGGCGCCGCAGCGGGCGCGGCGCGGCCCGCCCATCCCGCCGCCTGGGGCGATGTGGTGCTCGGGCGGAAGGACAGCCCGGCGAGCTATCACATTGCCGTCGTGGTGGACGATGCCGCGCAGGGGGTCACCGATGTGGTGC
>Ga0214472_10007200_pt1 | contig 11664 bp, 10 predicted proteins | sample RVTome_6_FD_207662 | JGI IMG/M metagenome (GOLD analysis project Ga0214472, IMG submission 207662) | Soil microbial communities from uranium-contaminated site in the Upper Colorado River Basin, Wyoming, United States - RVT140D175 | ecosystem: Environmental > Terrestrial > Soil > Contaminated >...
GACGCCCATGACCGACTTCGGCGTTGAGCCGATCATCCAATCGGCCACATCGACTTGGTGCGACATCAATTCGGCGCAAAGCCCGCCGGAGTACTTGCGGTAGAGACGCCAGTTGATCTGATCTTCCCGGGCCGGATCCTTGACGCCGCGCCGCCAACTCGAGTTGCGGTGCCACTGCGCCTGGATGTGAGTGATCTTGCCAATCACGCCCTGTTCAATCATCTGCTTCGCTGTGTGATAGAACGAGCTGTAGCGGCGCTGCAGGCCGACCTGGATCACCTGGTTCGGACGCTGCGCGTGCAATTCGCGCAGACCGATTACTTCCGCCGGAGTGAACACAAGCGACTTCTCGCAGAAAACGTGTTTCCCCGCTTCCAGGGCGTCCACCATGATCGGGTAGTGCAGATAAAGCGGTGTCGTGATGAAGACGGCTTCGATGTCTTTGTTCTCGAGCAGCTTGCGGTAGTCCGTATAAGGCGTCGGCTTGCCGTCAAACAGATCGATCGCTTTCTGCAGGTTGGGCTCGTAGATGTCGCAGATGGCCGCGCAATGGCCGATGTCGATGTGTCTGAGATGGCGCTCCAGCAAGCGGCCTCCGCGGCTGCCAGGGCCGATGAATCCATACGTGACCTGCTTGCCGGCGGCTTTCGCGGCGCGGACCAGCGGAGCGCTCTTCGCTCGCGGCAGCATCGCGGCGGCAACCGTGGCCGTCCCGGCTGCTTTGACAAAGTTGCGGCGGTTTACTCCGTTACTGTTTCCGGCGTTCTCGGTTTTTACATCCGGCATAGGGAAGCCTCTCGATACTCTAGGATTGACGGGCCGTTGGACCCTGCGACTATTCTATGGAGCCGCCAAACGGTACGCAAGCCCGCTCGGTATCAGCGCCAGGAGCTATTCTTCGGTGACGAGGCGGGTTATGAGGTCCGGCGGCGTGCGGTCAAAGAGCTGGGGGGAGCCCGGATCGGCCGGTTCCGGAACAGGTCCGAGCGTTCCTTCGACCCGCTTCAGGCTGTGTCCGGCGGCATAGAACGGCTTGCCGAACTGCCGGCAGCACTGGGCGAGAGGAAGCGTTCCGATCTTGTGGTAGATCGCTCCCGCGGCATCGAATGTGTCGATCCCGACGAGGGCGCAATCGATTTTCGGGACCGTGACACAGGCCGCGCCGTCAAGAATGAGCCGCGCCTCGCCTCCCGACGGTCCGAGCTGCTTTTCCAGGCTCGCGGCCATATCACGGCCCTCGCCTCCGGGCAGCGACTCCATCACGAAGATAAGGCTTGGTTTAAGGGCGACCAGCGCCTCGCGCACGGTGGAGCTGTTGCTCAGCGTGATGACCTTCGCTCCGGACGGGATGAGCGATCTGAGGTTGCGTGCGATGCGTTCGTTGCCCTGCCGAAGTGATCGTTCGAGCTGATTGATCGCGCCAGGGTGGTTGAGGAGCAGGCCGCCGACGTTTCGCACCGTCGCGATGGCGGGATGCATGCTCTGGAGTTGCTTGGCGAGGTCATCGACATTCTGGCCCTCAGCCATCCAAAGCTTGGCGAGATCGATCGCTTCGAGAGCCAAGTCGAGAGCCCCGCGTGTTCGGTCGCGGCGTAGCCGATCCAGACCTGCGGCGAGTTTGTTGCGGCCGGCACTCACGGCGCTGGTTCGAGGACGCGCCCCTAAGGCGCTTCGACCGTTTTTACGCTCTCGACGAGAATAACGTTGCCCTTCATGTCGCCGCTGACCTTGACGAGGAGTTCGGCTTGCTTGCCAGTCCGCTCGAGTTCATTGAGCGCCTTGATATTGCCCGCTTCGTTGAACTTGATGTACTTGCCCTCCTTGGTCACGAGGCCGAAGCCGCTTTGTTTGCAGCTTTTCATGCACTCGGTTGTATGCGACGCGGCTTTGTCGAGGCGGCTGGCGGCGCACATTGTGTCCATCAGATAGCCGGTCCATTCGGCGGCCGATAGGGTCGTGGCGGCGAATGCCACACACGTTACGAGCAGAAACGTCTTCATGGCGGATTCCTCGGACCTGATTGTACGACGGAACACCGGCCGTCGTGGAACGTTTTTCTCACGGTCCTGACGCGAATCACTGGGCCGGCGGCGCTTCCCGGTCGATCCACTGGCCAGCCTGCATCACGCGCTGAATCTTGCGCGTATTGGCGATATCAGCTAGCGGATCAGCCTCCAGCACCAGCAAGTCCGCCGCCTTGCCTGGCTCGATCGCGCCAAAGGCCGGCTCGCCTTCTGACAGCAGCGCCGCCCCTTCCCCCGTCACCGCCCGCAAAGCCTGCATCGGCGTCAGCCCGGCTTTGACGAGCAATTGCATCTCGTGATGTGTGCCCCATCCCATTGGGATGACGCCCGCGCCGCTGTCGGAGCCAACTCCGATCCGGATGCCGTGGCCGGCCAGCTTCATCACGAAACGCTCGCCAACAGCGTACTCGTCCTTGAGTTGAGCCAGCATCGGCTCGGCAAGCAGCTTACGCCGCGTTTGTTCGTTGAGGATGTCCGCAAGCAATGCAGGCTCAAGTGAGGAACGCACCTCGGGATCGTCCAAATCGCCTGGGTTCTCGGCGAAGTACCAAGGTCGTTCGGCGACGGTAAACGTCGGTATGAAGCTCACGCCCTGCGCTTTCAGACGGTCGAGCAACTCCGTGCTGATGTCTTCGGTGTCGCGGACCGTGTGCAGGAACTGCTTTACGCCGCTGGCGACAAGCTGCTCGACATCCGCCAGATCGAAGATGTGCGCGACAACCGGAATGTGGCGTCTCGAGGCTTCCTCCACGATCGCCTGCCGCATGGCGGGCGCAATCTTCGGTAAAGTCTCGTTCCTTGACTCGACCCATATCTTGATGAAGTCCACACGCTGCGTCCCGAGTTCGGCGACACCGGCTCGCGCCTCCTGCTCGGTCGCCGGACGGCGAACGAACGGCAGTTGGACCGGGTGTCCGTCAGGGTGCGTGAAACCGCGCCCCGCCGTATACAGGCGCGGCGCGGGGATCTTGCGGGCGCGGACATCGGCAATGACCGCGAGATGCTCATCGGTGTCGGCCCCCATGCTGCGCGACGTTGTGACGCCGAAACGCAGTTGGGCCCGCAGAAGCCGCTCCATCTCGGCGCGGTCCCCGAAGTAATGAGCGTGCAGCTCGATCAGGCCGGGGATCACGGTCTTACCCGCGCCATCGATGATCCGCCCGCCTTTCGGAACGGGCGTTTCGGCGCGCGATCCGGCGGCTTGGATGCGCGTTCCTTCAATCACCACGACCGAGTCCTCAATCGGCTCGGCCCCTGTGCCGTCGATCAACTTCGCTCCCAGAATCGTGACCGGCTGGGGCTCGGCTTCCGTCGCCTGCCAGTCCTGGGCGGCGCATCCGGCGAGCCCAATCGCGGCAAAGATGGTCAGCAGCGTGGAACGAACTTTCATCGGGAGCGATCGTAGCAGACCGTGCGACTCTCCATACGCGGCCGCTAAACCTGAATACCCACACGCCACAGGATGTAGCCGAGCGACTCGCGCGCGTAGAACCAGCGCCGCTGCCACGGGCTGTCCTGTTCGGACTGGCGCGGGGAGCCGTAAACTTCAATCCCCAGCGCTTCGAGCATCTGTTTGATGCGAAAGATGTGGTAGTCGTCACTCACCACGACGCAGGATCTGAGCTCCATGCGGTCCATAATTTCGGCAACCGCGAGCGCGCTCTGAATGGTGGACTGCCCCGCGGTTTCAACCGTCACGAATTCAGCCGGCACGCCTTGCCGGGAAAGATACTCGCGGCTCACCTCGCTCTCGGAGAACGTTGATCCCTTGCCGAACCCGCCGGTCGTGATAATGCGTGGCGCGACCTCGCGGCGGTAGAGATCGAGCGCATGGTCGAGCCGCGCGCGAAGCACCGGAGACGGACGCCCCCAGTACTGCGCGGCGCCAAGAACGACGATCACGTCAACTTTACGCGCCTCGTCGAGATGCGCCTGCCGCCAGACCTGATAGTAGACGTACGCGAAATAGCAGAGCGCAAGCCCGGTCAGGATCAGCGTCACTTTGATCCAGCGACGGCGTTTTGATTGGGGTCCAACAGTCATCACAGATACGGTTCGAGCGCGCGTCGAGGCACAGCGCCGGGGCGGACGATACGCGGTTCGGCCGTGAGGTCGACGATTGTCGAAACCTGCCGGCCGGAGGCGCGCCCGCCATCGACAACATAACAAAGCCTCCCGCCAAACTGCCGCAAGACTTGCTGTGCGGTCGTGGCCGGCGGGCGGCCGGATAGATTCGCGCTCGTTCCCGTCAGCGGGGCGCGTAACGACCGGCTCAGCGCCTGAATGAATGTCGAGCGCGGGCAGCGGACAGCGACGTTCCCGGTGCCCGCCGTGATGATCGTCGGCACGAGAGGACTCGCGGGCAGAATCAGGGTCAGAGGTCCGGGCCAGAACACTCGGGCCAGCGCCACCAGGCTCGCGGGAATATGACTCACCAGCGGGACCAGCCGCCGCCAATCATCGATCAAGAGCAGGATTGGTTTCGTCTCAGGCCGCCGCTTCAGCCGAAAAATGCGGCTCACCGCGGTCGGATCGAAAGGATTTGCCGCCAGCCCGTACACGGTATCCGTCGGGACTGCGATGACTTCTCCGCGGCGCAGCGCCATGGCCGCGCACCTCACTTGGCGCCAATCGGGTTTCCTCGGATCCATTCGCAGCACGGGCATCTCTCGGATTCTATTACGCAGCAGGCCCTTGATAGGATGAGTGGCATCGTGGCCCGCCCCGCAACCTACATCGAAAGCGCAAGTAATCCGCTCATCAAGGATGTCGTGCGCGCCGTCAGCCACTCGTCGCCGACTCGCGACGGATTGTGGGTCGCTGAGTCATTTCATCTGCTCGATGAAGCGTTCGCGAGCAAGCTGAAGGTCCGCGGGGTGCTCGTGTCCGCTCGCGTCCAGAGCCATGTCGAAACACGCCTGCGCGGCCACGGCGATGTTTCGCTCAAGATTATCGATGACGCCCTCTTCCAGCAGATCGCCAGCACGGAGACGACACAGGGCGTGCTGGCCTTGGTGGAACCTCCCCAATGGGGCCTCGCCGATCTGTTCAGCGGCGTTCCCCTGGTTGTGGCGCTCGACGGCATCCAGGATCCCGGTAACGCCGGGGCTGTCGTTCGTTGCGCCGAGGCCTTTGGAGCGGGCGGCGTTATTTTTCTCAAGGGAACGGCTCACGTGGCCAATCCGAAAACGCTGCGAGCCGCCGCTGGCTCGCTCTTCCGGATTCCACACGTCAGCGGCGTCGAACCTGCACAACTCGTAGAAGAAGCGAGTCGCCGCCAAATGCATCTATTCGCCGCCATGTCCCGATCGGGCAGAGCGCTGCCGGAAATCCCGCTGAACCAGGGCTGCGTGGTTGTTTTCGGCTCCGAAGCCCACGGCGTGAGCGAAGCGTTCCGTAATGGGGCCGAGCACGTGCGGATACCGACGAAGGTCGTCGAGTCGCTGAATGTCTCCGCCGCGGCGGCCGTCGTTCTGTACGAAGCGGCCCGGCAACGCGCCGCGAAGAGTCAGCCCCGAAGTGTCCGCAAGCCGCCCCCGCGCAGAATCCCTGGGACGATTCGGCGGTGAGCCTGTTCGAGTCCGCCCTGCCGGCTGAGGACGCATCCCGCGGACGTCCGCTCGCCGATCGCATGCGGCCGCGCACTCTCGATGAGTTCATGGGCCAGCAGCATCTGCTGGGCCCCGGCAAGCCATTGCGGGTTCAAATCGAACGCGACCAGTTAAGTTCGATGCTCCTGTGGGGGCCGCCGGGCGTCGGGAAGACGACCTTGGCGCGCTTGATCGCGCGCGCCGGCCGCAGTGAATTTGTTCCCTTTAGCGCGGTTTTGAGCAGCATCAAAGACGTTAAAGCCGTAATGGCTGACGCCGAGCGGGCCCGCAGGGACGGAATTCGGACGCTCGTCTTCGTGGACGAGATTCATCGTTTCAACAAGGCGCAGCAAGACGCCTTTCTTCCCTATGTCGAGCGCGGCGATGTGATCCTGATCGGGGCGACGACGGAGAACCCTTCGTTCGAAGTGATCTCGGCGTTGCTGTCGCGCTGCCAGGTGCATATCCTGCGCGCCCTGACGGTTGAGGAGCTGGTCGCGATTCTCAAGGCGGCTTTGCAAGATCAGGAGCGCGGCCTGGGCAGCGCCGGCGTGTCTATTTCCGACGATTTGCTTGAGCGAATCGCCTTGTTCTCGAATGGCGACGCTCGCGCCGCCCTTAAGACGCTCGAATCCACCGTCGCCTCCGCCCCGGAAGGCGAGATCAGCGAAGAGCTGCTCGCCGCCGTGCTCGAACGCAAGCTCGTGCGGTACGACAAGTCCGGCGAAGAGCACTTCAACCTCATTTCGGCGCTCCACAAGTCGGTGCGATCGAGCGACCCCGACGCGGCTCTCTACTGGCTGGACCGCATGCTCGAAGGCGGCGAAGATCGCATCTACCTTCTGCGCCGCCTCGTGCGAATGTCATTCGAGGACATCGGCCTGGCCGACCCGCGCGCCCTCGAACAGGCCGTGGCCGCTCTGGAGGCGTTTCGCTTGATCGGTGAGCCCGAGGGCGATCTTGTCCTGGCGCAACTGACCGTGTACCTGGCGATGGCGCCCAAGTCCGACGCCGTCTACCGCGCTTTGGGCAGCGTCAAGCAAGACGTGCAGAACACCCTTGCCGAGCCGGTGCCGATGCAGCTCCGCAACGCGCCGACGCGCGCCATGAAGCAGTGGGGCTACGGCGAGGGCTACCAGCACGCGCATCAATTCGAAGACGCGCTCACCAATATGGAATGTTTGCCCGAATCACTGAAAGGCCGCCGCTACTACCATCCCACCGAACGCGGCGTCGAAAAACGCATCTCAGAGAGATTGAGAGAATTGCTTCGGGACAAAGGGCGAGAGTAAGCCGGCTACGCTAATCCACAGTTCAAGATTTCAGTTCGTGCTTTCTCGAAAGTCTTCCAGTAACTTCACATCCACTCTGCTCTTCACGGTGCGCCGGTCGATCTCAAGCCGCCGCGCCGTCTCCTGATAACTGCCCGTTTGGTGATAGACCCAGGTTGCGTAGGCGCTCAGCAGTTGCTCGGCCGTCATGTCCCCTGCCCGCAATTGGTTCAGCAGGCCGGAGGCGCCATGATCGGCCGCTTGCGGCCGCGGCTCATAGCGCCGATGCACCAGGATGTTCCGCACGCACTGCTCGAGTTCCCGATAGTTGCCCGGCCAGGGATAGGCGGCGCGAAGATTCTGTCCCACCCAGGCCCGCACTTCTTTGGCCAGCGTCTCCCCCTCGTCTCCGGCAACGCGCCGGGCCATGAACAGGATGAGATCGTCGAGGACCTCCGGCGACTCTTCCAGTTGCCGCCGCAGCGAAGGCGTCGAGACTTGATCGGCGCAAAGCCGGTAGTAGAGATCTTCGCGGAACCGCCCTTGCGCCATGGCTTGCCCCAGGTCTCGATTCGTGGCGGCCACGATCTTGCCGGCGAACGTCCGCGCGGCCGTTTCGCCGACGGGCTGGAACGACCGCGTTTCGATCACACGCAACAGCTTCACCTGCAGCTCGGGTTCCAGCTCGCCGATCTCATCGAGAAAAACCGTCCCATACGAAGGGCAGACCTCGAACCATCCCTTGCGGTCCTCGACGGCCCCGGTAAACGAGCCGCGCCGATGCCCGAAAACTTCCGACTCGATCAGCGTCGCCGGCAATGCCGCCAGGTTCACGGCGTAAAAGAGCTCACCCTTCATGCCCTTGAACTCGCATTTCGCTTCATCGAAAGGCAGGTAGCGGGAGAATGCGATGGCCCTGGCGACGAGTTCCTTCCCTGTCCCTGACGGCCCTGTGATGAGCGTCGGAAAGTCACCCATCCGGCGGTAGAGCGTCCGGCGATAGCGGCGGACGTCGTGCGAAAAAACGGACTCCCAAATGGCTTCCCGCAGCCGAGCCACCGACGGTGAGCTGCCGACGATGTGATGGAACGTGTTGACGAAGGCGCGGCGTATCTGGAAGTAGCAGGCGAAGGTGTGGGCCGGCTCGTGGTTAGTCGGAAAACTCACTCCGCTGACCTCGAGAAGCTGCGACCAGTCGCGCCGATAGTCCTGATAAAACCGCCAGCGGCGCGTCGAAACCGCCTCGGAACCGGAAGCAAAGCCCGCTTCGGTCATGGCGCCGACGTAACGGTGATAAAGGACGAATAGCACCGCGTCTTCATACAGGACGAGTTCTTCCCGCGTCGCCTTGGCGCTCTTGTCGAGCCGTTGGCGCAGGCTCCGCACTAAGCCCTCGACACGCTTGTGGACCTTCCAATCATTAGCGAGCGGCCGGTCCGGATCATCCATGTCGAGGCTCCAGACCGGACCGACCTCCTCGAAGTCCGCGCCAAGAATCTGCCGCTCGAACTCAACCCTGGAAGGAGAAAACAGATTGCAGTAGGCGAGGTCGGAAAGCGTCTTGAGGAGGGTTTTCTCTTGCTTTTCGAGGAACGGCATTTGTACATCGAATGTATGTCATGAGCCACTGAATGTCTATAGGTGAAATGGATTTCTGATGACGTGTGATTCATAAGTCGCTTCAAATCAACGCCATGTGAGCCCGTCGCCGTTTGGCCGGTCGGCTGCTTGGAAAGTCAGTCGTGACGGCCCCCAGCATTGAACAGGCGCTTCCCCGACGGTCCCTAGTCCTCGCCCGCCCCAAGTTTGCCGTGCCCATCCTACGGTCGGCGGGGTGGTTCACGGCCGCGCTGGCTATCGTCGGCGCGCTATTGCCACAGTCGCCCTCGTTCGCCGTGACGGGATTATTCTGCCTGGCGATTGTCGATCTCACGATGAGCTGGATGTCGGCCCGGTCCGGGCTCGCGGCCGCGGGTCTGCTATCGGCTGGAAGTTTGATCTACGCCGCGGGAGTGCTATTTTCCTCCTCCGTCTTATCAGCAGGCTGGCTGCTGCCGCTCGGGACGCTCGGCGTGCTGCTGGGACTGGCCTTGGCTTGCGGGAACCTGGCAGGGAGCTGGAATGGGCCGGTGCGGCGAGTTCTGGCAGGGTTGATGTTCGCCGGTGTTGCCCTCGACGGCGCAATGACGCTCGCGAATCTCGCGCCGCTCAGTACGTGGGCGATGTACCTGGGCCCGGCCGACGCTTTGCGGTTCCGGCTGCTGGCTTTGGCCCGGGTGGCGGCTATGACTTTGCCGGCATTGGCGCTTCTTCAGCAGCAAGCGGCGCAGTGGCGGGTGCTTGCCGCCCCGGCGACCTGCTGGAGCTGTTTGGGTCTTCATGCGGGCGCGGTGTTGATGCCGTCGGTCTTGGGATTGGCGGCGCTGCTTGACGCGGCCTGGAAATTCCTGCTTCCTGTTCCCGCACTGATGATCTTCCTCGGCGTTTGTAGCGCGGCCGGCTTGTCGCGGCGGCCGGGATTGCGACTCGAACAGAGCGGCTGGCTCCTGATCGCCGGCAGCATGGGGACCGGGTTGCTGATGGGGCTCTATGCCTTTGACGGTCCGCTGCCGGCACCCGCATTCATCGGCGCATATGGCGCCGTTGTTCGCAGTTTCGTGAGGCAGGCTCACGGCATTGCCATCGTCGCGGGCATCCTGCTCGTTTTTCTAGCCCGCCAAAGACAAACGCATTCTCCGGGAGGTGATACATGAAAATCGGACTCATCGCCATCGCGGGCGTGAAAATCCAGACCCGCAAATTTGTCGACTTGGGAATCACATTGCCGCAATTCGTCAACCGCGGCGAAGTGATCGCCCAACTTCCCAGCCTCGCCTTGTTGACCTTGGCCGGAGCGACGCCGGATGACATTGATGTTGAGTATGTCGAGGTGGATGACATTCGGGAGCACGTGCGGAGTCCTCGCTTGGACTTTGATTTGGTCGCTCTCTCGACCTACTCCGCCAGGGCTTTCGAGGCTTATGAGGTAGCAGACGCCTACCGCTCCCTCGGAGTGCCGGTTGTTTTCGGAGGACTGCACGCCACGGTTTTGCCCGCGGAAGCAGCCCGTCATGCTGACGCCGTCGTCGTCGGAGAAGGCGAAACGACCTGGCCTCAGGTCGTGGCGGACTTCCAGCAGTGGGGAGCGGCCGGACTCAAGCCGTTCTACCGCGAGCAGCAGCCGGGACGGTTCCCGCTGGGTCACGCACCCATGCCGCGTTTTGACTTGCTCTCGGGCGTCGCGGGTCACACCCACCCCGCCGGCGATGTTGCCGCGACGGGCGAGATTCATCGCCTCGGCCCTTACAACCGCATCACGGTGCAAACCACACGGGGCTGCCCTTGGGATTGCCATTTTTGCGCGGCGTCGAAGCTCTATGGGCCGCGCTATCGTTTGAAGCCGGTTGCGCGTGTGCTGGCCGAAATCGACGAAGTGCGCCGCTTGTGGAAACGGCCCTTCATTGAATTCGCCGACGACAACACGTTCGTCAACCGGCCTTGGTCGAAGCACCTGCTGCGCGAGCTGGCCGACCGGAACATTCGCTATTTCACGGAAACCGATGTCTCGCTCGCTGAAGACGACGAACTGCTCGATCTGCTGTATCCGAGCGGCTGCCGTCAGGTGCTGATCGGTTTCGAGAATCCGAATCGGGGAAGTCTCGAGGGCATCGACCGCGTCAATTGGAAGGCCGGCCAGTGTGATCGCTATCTCGAAGCGATCGAGAAGATTCAGAGTCGCGGGGTGAGTGTATGCGGCTGTTTCATTGTGGGGCTCGACAGCGATACGACTGAAACCTTCGACGAGCTGCGCGAGTTCATCGACCGCTCGCGATTGCTCGAGGTGCAGGTAACGATTTTGACCCCGTTCCCGGGCACACGGCTGTATACCGATCTTGAGCGCGAAGGCCGACTCCTCTATCCCGGCGCGTGGGACCGCTGTACGCTGTTTGACGTGAACTTCCAGCCTCGCCGCATGACGGTCGAACAACTCGAGGAGGGCGTCATGCGGCTCTGGCAAGACTGCTGGAACGCCGCTGCCTTCACGCGCCGCAAGCGGCATTACCGCGACCTGCTGCGGGCGCGCCCGCGCTCGCCGGCCTACCCGGCTCGGATCGAAGATGCCTCCGCGGAGCCGCCCGTCGGGCTTACCGCATAAGGTGTTCGATGCATGACCAGGCCTCGCGGCAACAAACTACACTTGGCAATAAGGCCCGCGGGGGGCGTTGAATGGCGAGCGGCCGTTTCAGTGACGTACTCAAGCGCGGAGGCTTTCCAGCCTTCCTGGGGACGCAGTTTCTCGGGGCGCTCAACGACAACATCTACAAGATGGCGGTGTCGCTGGTCGCCGTCGGCATCGCGATGGACTCAGAGGGCAGCCGCTTTCTGGCGCTCGCTCAGGGTCTGTTTATTCTGCCTTTCATCTTGTTCTCCGGCTACGCCGGATATCTCGCCGACACCTACAGCAAGCGGTCCGTTCTGATCGGCACGAAGGTTTTCGAAGTTGTGGCGATGACGTTCGCGGTTGTGGCGTTGGCGTCGGGCCGGATCGAGTTCTTGCTGGCCGTCCTGTTTCTGATGGCGGCGCAGTCGGCATTCTTCGGTCCGGCCAAGTACGGCATTCTGCCTGAGATGTTCGGCGATCGGGATCTGACGCGTGCCAACGCCGTTCTCCAGATGACCACTTTTGTGGCGATCATCATCGGCACGGCGCTGGGCGGGGTGTTGTTTGACGCCTGGGAT
>Ga0214472_10007201_pt1 | contig 11663 bp, 11 predicted proteins | sample RVTome_6_FD_207662 | JGI IMG/M metagenome (GOLD analysis project Ga0214472, IMG submission 207662) | Soil microbial communities from uranium-contaminated site in the Upper Colorado River Basin, Wyoming, United States - RVT140D175 | ecosystem: Environmental > Terrestrial > Soil > Contaminated >...
AGTGGCCGACCACGCTGCATCCCCGAGCAGACTCGAGATGAAACCGGCGAGTGAGAACATCGCCGTCACCAGAGCACTGAGGATGGCGGCAGTCAGGTAGAGGAGCCACCCGATCGACAGTCGCTCACCTTCGTCATCGGCCAGTCGGCGACGGGTCCACGACGCCAGAAGAAGGAACGCCGGTGCCGCCACCACGACGAGCGACAGCGACCCGGCCACCTGGCTACGTCCCCGGAGAAGGTCCCCCCCTTCGACCGCCGCCTCGATGAGACCGGTCAGACCCCAACCCGACAACACCAGGGCCAGGAACATGAGGCCGTATTGGAAGAAGCGTCGAAGCGGTGCACCAGGTACCTGCGCCCCTGTCGCCCCCCGCTTGCCCGCCCTCACGAGCAGCACCACGACGAGGACGGGTAGGCCGAGCGCGGCCAACCCGATCAGTACACCGAACACTGCCCACATCAGCCGTCGACCTGCCTTTCACACGAGTAGAGCGGCCACGGGATTTCCGTGAGCAGCCATCGGTCTCCGTGTCGCGCCATCACGAGATACTCCCTCATGCCGAACCCAGCGTCGGCGGGCATCGGCATCTGGCGTTCTTGGATGGTGATCTCGACCACGGTCCTGGAGGTATCGCCCGACACCGACTCGATGCGCACCGCTGCGGAGGGGCTCCACCAGACGTATCGGAAGTCGCGCAGCGTGCACCCCAACGCCGGGTCGAGATGCGTGAGAGCAGCGTCATGGTCCCCGGCGGTGACCGCCCGAACCCAGCCCTGGGCAGCACCCTCGGGCGTCGAGGGGTCGTAGTCCCGCCCGCTGAGGGCGACCACGGTGAGCGCGACCACGGCGGCGACACCGATGAGTGCCACGGGCACCCACCTCGGAACTCGCCGTCGTTCGGGGGTGTCGCTCACCAAGCCATTCTACGACCCCGGACACCGGCCAAGCAGCAGACAAGCACCCAACGGGCGAGTGGTATAGCCTGACCGCGTGCGTATCGTCATCGCCACCACCGGTGCCCTCAGTGCCGACCCTGTGGCGAAGTTCGCCGAACGCCTCACCGGACCCGACGGAGTGGTCTACGTCACCACCGTCATCGAGGTGCCGCGTTCCTTCCTCGACGAGATACGGTCCGAGGAGTGGATGCCGGAACCGGATGGGAACGCGCCCTGGGCCACCCAGGAAGACGCGGTGATCGCCCGGTACGTGGAGGAGCGTGGCGCCCGACTCACCGACCCACTCGTTGCGGCTCTCCGCGAACGCGGCGTGGACGCCAAGGTGATGTTCCTCGAGGGTGAGGACCCGACCGCCACCATCCTCGAAGCCGTCGAGGAAATCGGCGCCGACCTCATCGTCATGGGGGCGACCCGAGCCCTATTCGACGAGTCTCAGTGGGAGAGCATCTCCGCCCGGGTCGCCCGCGAGGCCCGCTGCCCGGTTCTCGTCATCCCGGCTGGCCCGGTCGAGGGGGACGGGGAGTCCTAGCAACCCCCTAAGGACGATCGGCGGCAACGTCGGCGGCCTTCAGCTCCAGGTAGTCGTCGAGCGGATCCAGAGCAATGTGGTCGCCGTGGCGTCGGCGTAGGGCGCGCCGGATGAGCTCATCGGCGAAGTGGGGGTTCTTCGGCAGGACGGAGCCGTGGAGGTACGACCCGAAGCAGTTGGCCGTCACCGCCCCCTCTTCCCCACTGTCCCCGTCGTTGCCGTGACCCCTGACCACCCTTCCCAGGCTCCCCTGGCCCGCATCGAGCACGGTGCGACCGCTGTGGTTCTCGAAGCCGACGAGCCGACCCCACGGTGCCTGCACCACGACGTTGCCGATCATGCGACGCGTACCGCCGAGGGTTTCGGCGGCGAACACGCCAATCCCGGGGAGCTCGTGGCCCCCGACCGTGACGAATCGGCGGCCGAACAATTGATAGGTGCCGCAAATGGTCAAGAACACGACGCCGTCGCGCACCGCCTCGTGGATCGCCGCGGAGCGCCCGACCAGGTCGGCGGCGACTTCCATCTGGGCTCGGTCCTCCCCACCACCGGCGACCACGATGTCGGCGGCGGCGAAGTCGAGCGGTTCACCGACCTCGACTCGCTCCACTTCGACGCCGATACCGCGCCACTCCAGACGCCGTCGCAGACAGATCACGTTGCCGGCGTCGCCGTAGATGTTCATGTGGGCGGCATAGAGATGGACGATGCGAAGATCGCTCATGCCCACACCTCATGACGGGGCACCCCGGGGAGCAGGGTGCCCAGGAGGCGGAGCATGGCGGTGTAGGTGGGCACGACGTAGACCGTATCCCCGGGTCCGGCGTCCGCCACCGCCCGCTCGACGGCCCGTTCCAGGTCGGCATCGTGCCAGGCGTCGATGCCGGCGTATTTGAGGCGCAGCGCCATGTCCGCGGCCCGGGTCCCCGAAGCGCCAAACCGGTGCCCGGTTCCGGCTAGTTCTTCGACGCGCGCATCCCACAGCCACGAGACGTCGCGCCCATCGGCGTGCTCGTCGTTGATGGCGATGAGCACCTGACTCCGTGGGTGGACCGCCCCCAGCAGTCGGACCGCCTGGTTGAGACCAGACGGATTCTTGACCAGGAGAACGACAACCCGCCGGCCCTGGAACTCGATCACCTGGCCCCTGCCGAACGGCGGGGTCATCTGCTCGAACGCCGCCGCCGCCGCCTCGGCGCCGACCCCGAGCGCCATGGCCGCACCGAGGGCCGCTGCCGCGTTGTAGGCGTTGTAGACGCCGGGCACGGCGAGGCGGACGGTGACCGAACCCGTCTGGGTCGCCAGCCCAACCACCTGCCCGCCATCACCCAGGGGGTCGAAGGTGGTGACCTCCACCGCCGGCGAGATCGACGGATCCCGGGCACCGGTGTTCGAATACAGGGCGTCGTCGGGTGGCATCAGGTGCCGGATATCGGCCACGGCGCCGAAGAACGACGACGACCCGTCGGCTAGCGCCGCCACCTTGGGATCGTCCGCGTTGAGGAGCGACGACCCGGCGTGTAGCAGCGCCGATGCGATGTGCCCGGCGGTGGTGTCGAGCTCCCCGTAGCGATCCAACTGATCCCGGGCCAGGTTGGTGACCACCACCAGACGCGGCCGGACCCGCGGGGCCAGGGTCCTCAGGGCCGCCTCGTCGACTTCGAACACGGCAATGTCGCCGCGCGACCGCCCCCGCATCGTCGCCCTTTCGATCAGCACGGTGGCGACGCCGCGTTCCAGGTTGGATCCGGTCGGATTGGTGATGACGCGGGTGCCGGCCGCCTCCAGAGCGGTGACGAGGAGCTTCGTCGTGGTCGTCTTGCCGTTGGTACCGGTGACGACGACGACCCCGTCGGGGAGGTTGGCGACCAGCCGATCGATCACGGTCGGACAGATCTTGGCCGCCACCAACCCGGGGATCGCCGAGCCGCCGCGGCCGAGAAGGCGACTGAGACGCCCGGCCAACCTCCCGAGGGCGATGGCGAGGACGAGGCGGATCACCGGAACGACGTTACCGGCGGCTGCCGGCGAACTGGGTGTGGAACAGCTCGGCGTACAGGCCGCTGAGGGCGAGCAGCTCATCGTGCGTGCCCTGCTCGACCAATCGGCCCTCGTCGAGAACCAGGATCAGGTCGGCGGCGAGCACCGTCGACAGTCGGTGCGCCACCACGAACGCGGTTCGGTCGTGCAGCACCCGATCCAACGCCGCCTGGATGTGTGCCTCGGACCGCGCGTCGAGGTGCGACGTCGCCTCGTCGAGGATCAGGATCCGCGGGTCTTTGAGGATGACCCGGGCGATGGCGATCCGCTGCTTCTCGCCTCCCGAGAGCCGGTAGCCCCGCTCCCCAACCACCGTGTCGTAGCCCTCCGGGAGCCCGGCGATGAAGTCGTGGATGTGAGCGGCGCGCGCCGCCGCCACCAGTTCCTCGGCGGTGGCATCCGGCCTGGCGTACCGCAGGTTGGCGCCGATCGAGTCGTGGAACAGGTGGGTCTCCTGGGTGACGACCCCGACGGCTCCGGCGAGCGTTGCCAGCGCCATGCCCCGCACATCTCGCCCGTCGATGAGCACCCGGCCCTCCGTGGCCTCGTAGAGCCGCGGGATGAGATAGGTGACCGTTGTCTTCCCCGCTCCACTCGGTCCGACCAGCGCCACCAGGCTCCCAGGGGACACGTCGATCGAGAGACCGTCGATCGCCTTCGCCCGGCTCGGGAGTACCGGGGCCGCCTCTCCGGCATCCTCCTCGGCGCCCCGCCCGGGGAGCCGGTCGACACTCTCGAGCCCCTCGGGCAGCGCCTTGCGATAGTCGAACGACACGTTGTCGAACGTGACCCGACCCTCGATAGGAGCCGGAGCGGGGGCGGCCTCGACGTCGGCGTCGGCGATGTCGTGCTCCAGATCGAGGACTTCGAACACCCGCTCGAACGACACCAGGGAGGTTGCGAGCTCCACCCGGGCGTTCGACAGCGCCGATAGAGGCCCGTAGAGCTGGCCCAGATACGCCGACAGGGCCACCACGGTGCCGATGGTGAGGCTCCCCCTGATCACGAGCACGGCGCCGAACCAGAACACGATCGCAGTGCCGATGGCGCCGACGACCCCGAGCGCCATCTGGAACCACCGTCCCACCAGCGCCCTACGCACGCCCAGGTCACGAACCCTGCCAGCATGTCCGGCGAAACGCCGGTCCTCGTCGACGGTTCTCCCGAACAGCTTGACCAGCAGCGCCCCGCTCACGTTGAGGGTCTCATTCATCGCCGTGTTCAGGCGCGCATTCGCCTCCATCTGCTCGCGGGTGATGGTCCGCAGCACCCGCCCGACCCGACGGCTGGGGATGATGAACAGCGGGAGGACGAGCACGGCGGCGATGGTGAGGCGCCACTCCAGTTGCAGCATCACCAGGATCGTCGCCACCGCCGACAACCCGTTGGAGATGACCGAGATCAGGGTCCCGGTGACGGCCGACTGGGCGCCGACGACGTCGTTGTTGAGCCGCGACATGAGCTCGCCTGGCTTGGACATGGTGAAGAAGGCGAGCGACATCCGCTGCAGGTGGCCATACAACCCGGTGCGTAGGTCGAAGATGATCCCCTCGCCCGCCCGCGAGCTAGCCCACCGTTGCACCACCCCCAGCACGCCGGTCAGGACGGGCACCGCGATCATCGCCACGCCGAGCCTCGTCACTCGATCGATGTCCTTGTCGGGAATGGCGCGGTCGAGCAGGTCACGCATCAAGAGGGGCGGCGCCAGCGACACCACCGTGATCAACGCGATGGTTGCCAGGACGATGACCAGCAGTCCCCGGTACGGCCGGGCGTAAGACAGGACCCGGCGCAGCAGGGCGCGGTCCACCTTCGGCCGGTCCCGCTCCTCGTCGTAGCGGATGTAGGACCGCCATCCTCCGTGGTACATCGGGCCGCCCGCGCTCAGGTGCTCAGCATCGACTGCAGCGAAAACAGCGACTCGGCGATGGCGAAACACGCCGGTTCGCCGACGCCCGTCCTGCAGAAGAGTTGATAGACGTAATCGCGCTCCGTCCAGGTGAGCTCGCGCCCTTCACTGACCTGGAACGAGAAGAACTCCCCAGGTGCCGGATCCCCGGCAGCACGCAGTCCGACACGCAGCACTGCCAACTGAGCCTCGGCTCTGGGTAGATCGTACGGCTCACCGACCCACATACCGAAGGCGGCAGCCGTCGACGGATCGAGCACCACCGACTGCACGTCGAAGACGAGCTGGCTGGAGATGTGGGTCACCTGCCCCGGGACCAGCTGCGGGAATTCGATGCCGGGGAGGGCGGCGGCGATCTCGCGGCGCGACGACTGGATGAACGGTGTGATGCCATCACCTCGGGCCCATATCGCGGAGAGCAGTTCGACCCCTTCCAGCCCACCGGTGTCGGCCCCGAGATCGTCGTTGGACCACGAGACCTCGGTGACGCCGGTCAGGCGCAGCGCCGGACCCTCGGAGGCCACCGTCGTCGTGGTCACGATGCGGGGCTCGTCGCCGTACACCACCCCACGCGAAAAGTCGCCGACGCCGCCGAGGAGGTCGGAACAGCCCGTGAGCAGCATGAGGGTGATGGCGGAAGCGGCTCTGCGCATCGGCTGATTATCCCTGCTCGGAAGGCCTATCTGGGGGAGGTAGCCTCGAACCGTGGCGCTCCTCTCACACGAAACCTGGACCCCGCCCGCCCTCGACACCGCGATCTCGGCGACCCTGCTCACCAGGGCGGACACCGAGGGTCTGGCGACGGTGCGCCTTTTCGTCCCGGACCGAGCGGTCGTCTTCGGGAGGCAGGACGCGGTGCGACCCGGCTTCGCCGACGCCGTCGCTGCGGCCCGATCTGCGGGATTTGCACCGGTGTTGCGCCTGGCCGGTGGCCGTGCCGCGGTGTTCCACGAGGGCACCGTGGCGGTATCGATCGCCGAACCGACCGCCTACCCCCGCGAGGAAATCCGTGAGCGCTTCGTCGCAGTGGCCGGCGTGATCGCCACCGCGCTGCGATCGCTCGGCGCGGATGCCCGCGTCGGCGAGGTACCCGGCGAGTACTGCCCTGGCGAGTATTCGGTGAACCTCGGGGGCACTCACAAGGTCGCCGGTCTCGGCCAACGCCTCCGTCGGGGAGGGGCCCACGTGGGTGGCGTCGTGGTCGTCGACGACGCCGAGACCATCAACGCGGTCCTGGTGCCGGTGTACGACGCCCTGGGGTACGACTGGGATCCCGGGACGACCGGAGCCCTCGGCTCAGTGGTGACCCCCGCGATGGTGATCGAGGCAGTCGTCGCCGCCCTCGGTGAGACGGGTGCAGCGCTCACCCCCGGAACGATCGCCGACGACGTCGTTCAAGACGCCCGGAGCCACCTCGACGACCACTCGCTCACCGATAGGGTGGCGTGATGCGCGTCGTCGTCATCAACGGCCCGAATCTCAACCTGCTCGGAACCCGACAACCCGAGGTGTACGGGACCACCACCCTCGCCGAGTTGGACCACCTGTGCCGCACCTGGGGCGAGGAGCTGGGGATGGGCGTCCAGACCTTCCAGTCGAACCACGAGGGGGCGATCCTCGACCGACTCCACGAGTGCCCGGGGAACGCCGACGGGGTGGTTATCAACCCGGGTGCCCTCACCCACTACTCCTACAGCCTGCACGACGCGATCGAGGCGATCGCCCTTCCCGTCGTGGAGGTGCACATCTCGGACATCACGGCGAGGGAAGAATGGCGACGGGTGAGCGTCGTCACCGCGGTCTGCGTGGGCACGATCAGTGGCCTCGGAATCGACGGCTATCGGCACGCGCTGCGCCTACTCGCCGACCGCCGCTAGACGGTCAGGGGATCGGGGTGAACGGCCACACCGCCGGCACCACCAGCATGGCGACGCCGAACAGGAGCACGTTGAGCGGCCCGCCGACGCGCGGGAAGTCGGTAAACCGATAGTTGCCGACGCCGTAGATGAGCAGGTTCGACTGGTGTCCGATGGGCGTGAGAAACGTGGTCGACGCGCCGATGGCGATACCCATGAGGAAGGGGTATGGCTCGAAACCCATGCCGACGGCGATGGCGATGCCGATTGGCGCGAGCAAGACGGCGGCGGCGGCGTTCGACATCACCTCGGTGAGCAGGGTGGTGAAGATGATCAGGCCGGCGAGGACCACGTAGGGACCGAAGTCGCCGACGGCGTCGACGAGGGACTCGGCAAGCCACCGCGCCGTACCCGAGTGGTCGTCATCCATGGCGATCCCCAGCGGCATCATCAAGGCGATCAGAAAGATGACCCACCACTCGATGTCCCGGTACATCTCCTCGGGGCGAATACAGCCGGTGAGGATCATCAACAGGACGCCGACCATCCCGGCCACCGAGATGTGGAGCAGGCCGGTGGCGGCGGCGGTGATGGCGATCGCCATGCTCAGCAGGGCGTAGGGGGCCTTCTTCGGCAGACGGCGCTTCGACTCGATGCGGTTGACCATGAGGAAGTCACGGCTCGCCGCCATGTCGCTCAATGCGTTCTCGGGCCCCTGCACCAACAACACGTCGCCGACCTCCAGGGGCACCGAGATGAACCGGTCGCGCAGCGTCTCGCCCCGGCGTCGTAGGGCGAGCACGAGCACCCCGTACCGCCGACGGATCCAGCCGCGAGCGATGGTGGTTCCCACGAGGCGAGAACCGGGGGCGATCGCCGCCTCCCCCAGGTGGGTGTCCTCGCTGGTGAGGGCCTCGGCGGTCAGCTTGGTCTCGGCATAGATATCGAGAGGCCGTGACGACTCCCCCACCAGGTCGGTGATGCTGCCCTCTACGACCAGCCGATCCCCGACCCGCAGCACCATGTTTGGGCTCGGCGTCAGAACGGTCATTGCGTCGTCGACCGCCCGCTGTACGCGCAGCACGGTGAGTCCCAGCGACGAGTGGATGTCGCTCTCGGCGAGCGTCTTGTCGGCGAAGGGCGACCCCTCCGGGACGATGAGCTCGGTCAGGTAGTCCTGGAGGGCGTAGGTCTCGGTCAGGTCACTACCGTCCCCCTCCCGCTCGGGGATGAGGAAGCGGCCCACCAGCGCCATGTAGGCGGCGCCGACGGCGAGGACTGCCAGCCCGGTGGGGAGGAAGTCGAACATCTCGAAGGCGTCCCACCGGCTCTCCTCCAGGGCGATCGAAACCAGCAGGTTGGGGGGAGTGCCGATGACAGTGGTGAGGCCGCCGAGAAGCGATCCGAAGGACAACGGCATGAGGAGCTTGGCGACGGGATAGCCGGTCTGGCGGGCGATGACGAACATGGCCGGCATGAGCACCGCCACCGCGGCGATGTTGTTCATGAATGCCGACATGACGCCGGCGGCCAGCATGACGATCAGGGTGAGCCGTACCGGACTGCTTCCGCCCGCCTTGGCCACGAAACCGGCAATCCAGTCAGCCACCCCCGTGCGCACCAGTCCGGCGCTGAGGATGAACATGGCCACCACCGTGATCACCGCGGGATTGGAGAACCCGGAGAAGCCCTCGGCGACCTCGACGGTGCCGCTGAGCAACAGGGCCAGGGTCACACCGAGCGCGACCACATCGGGCCGGGTCACCTCCAGCGCGAACAGAACGAGGGCCACGAGGATGAGGCCTAGGACGAATGCATGCTCCATGAGGTGGAGCGAGTGTAGGGAGGGGGTCCGCAGCAGCCATGGCCGAACGGCGCTCGCCTAGCCTCCAGCCAAATGCGCCTCCTGCTGGTACGCCACGCCAAGTCGGACCGCCAGGGCGGCGTCGACGATCACGATCGGCCACTCGCCCGACGGGGCGTCGCCGATGCTGAGGCGATCGGCGCCCATCTCGCCGGACTCGACCTGGTACCGCCCCGGATCGTCTCGTCGACCGCGGTTCGCGCCGCCGCCACCGCGGCGATCATCGCCGCCGCCGCCGGGCGTGAGGTCGCCACGGATCCCCACGTCTACGGGGGTGGGGTCGCCGCGCTCCTCTCGGCCGCATCCGGGCCGGGGGACGTGATGCTGGTAGGCCACGAGCCAACCCTCTCCATGGCCGTCGAGACCCTGAGTGGCGCCCTGGTCACGATGGTGACCTCGGCCGTCGTCTGCATCGACACCACCAGCGACGCCGCCGGGACCTGGAGGGGCACGGTCCGATGGATGCTCACCCCAGAGGCAGTGCGCGGACCCCGGCGGTGAGACGACTCGGGGCGTCGATCGCCTACCTGGCGGCGGTTCGGTTCGTCCTCAACGCCATGCAGCGGACGATATCCGTGTTCCTCCCGGCGATCGCTCGGGGGTTGGGCGTCTCGCTCGAGAGCGCCGGGCTCCTGGTGTCGGCCAAGTCGCTCGCCGGCGCGGCCATCCCGGCGGTGGTCGCCACCGCAGGCCGCGGCGAGCGGCGCCTCCGCCTCGCCACCTGGGGCATGATGCTGTTCACCGCCGGAACGCTGCTCACCGCGGCCACCAGCGTCTACGCGGGGGCGCTAGCCGGTTTCGTGTTGCTCGGCCTCGCCAAGCCGGCCTTCGACACCGCCGCCATCGCCTACGTGGCCGACCGAACGCCGTACGACCGGCGGGCGCGCTACCTCTCCATCCTCGAGTTGACCTGGGCGGGCGGGCTCCTCATCGGTGCCCCGGCGTGTGGATGGCTCATCTCCCGCTTCGATTGGACCGCCCCCTTCTGGGTGGCCGCAGCCCTCGGGGCCGGTGCGATCGCATCGGCGCCGTTCTTCCTCGACGCCGATGATGGGGGCGATGAACTGCGGAGAGCGCCGCTCGCTCTCAACCGATCCGCCATCGCCCTGCTCGGCGTCCTGGTGGCGATATCAGTGGGTTCCGAGATCGCCTTCGTGGTGTTCGGCGCCTGGATGGAGGACGTGTTCGACCTCTCGCTCGTCGCACTCGGGGTGGCGTCGCTGGCGATCGGCGTCGCCGAACTGATCGGCGAGGGCGGCGTGTTCGCTCTCGCCGACCGCGTGGGCAAGCGCCGCATGGTCATGCTGGGCAGCGCGGTCTCGGCGATCGGCTACGCCGTGCTCGCCAGCGTGGCAGACGACCTCACCCTCAGCCTCGTCGTCCTCGGCATCGTCTTCATCGCCTTCGAGATCAGCGTGGTGTCGGCCATACCGCTTGCCACGGAGGTGGTCCCCAACGCCCGGGCGAGGTTCTTGGCGCTGATCATCGTCGCCATCAGCATCGGACGGGCCATCGGGGCCGCGATCGGCCCGCTCATCTACCGATCGGGAGGCATGCCAGCGAACGCTCTCGTCGCCGCGGCCACGATGGTCGTGGCACTCGTGCTTACCGTCCGCTGGGTCGAGGAGTAGGCAGGGGTGGCCCGTCACCAGTCACCCGTCACCCGGGGTCTGGAGTCGCCTCAGAGTCTCGCGATGCGCTCTACGAGGAGGTCGTAGAAGCCGTCGGCGTCGACCTGGCGCATCCAGGTGGCGTTGGGCTGGGCGGTGGTCATGCCCCACCAGTCGACCACGGTCATCCCCATGGTGAGTTCCGACGACGTCTCGACAGCCACCGGAACGTGGCGGCCGGAGAACAGGTCGGGGCGAATGAGGTGGGCGATGACGCACGGATCATGGAGCGGACCGCCGACCATCCCGTACTTCTCCACGTCGTACCGCTCGTAGAACTCGAGCATCCCGTGGACCGCCCGGCCGACCGGCGTGTCGATGGCGGCGAAGCGCTCCAGGTGGCGAGGCTCCATGAGGGCACGATGGGTCACATCCAACGACATCACGGTGATGGGGACCCCGCTGCGGAACACGATGTCGGCGGCGTGGGGATCCACGTAGATGTTGAACTCGGCAGTGGCGGTGGTGTTGCCGCCCTCGAAGAAGCCGCCGCCCATGAGCACGATCTCTGCGAGCCTCTCGGCGATCTGCGGCTGGCGCGCCAGTGCCATCCCGACGTTGGTCAGCGGCCCGAGGGGACACAGCGTGATCGTGCCGGGTTCGGCACCCATCACGATGTCGATGATGGCGTCGACGGCATGCCCCTCGGCGAGCGGTGTGGTCGGGTCGGGAAGATCTGCCCCATCGATGCCGGTCGCACCGTGGACGTACTCGGCAGTGATCAGCTCGCGCACCATCGGTTTGACCGATCCTGAGTAGACCGGCACGTCGGGGCGACCTGCCAGCTCGACCATCTTGAGCGAGTTGACGGTGGTGAGCGCCAGCGGGACATTGCC
>Ga0214472_10007202_pt1 | contig 11663 bp, 12 predicted proteins | sample RVTome_6_FD_207662 | JGI IMG/M metagenome (GOLD analysis project Ga0214472, IMG submission 207662) | Soil microbial communities from uranium-contaminated site in the Upper Colorado River Basin, Wyoming, United States - RVT140D175 | ecosystem: Environmental > Terrestrial > Soil > Contaminated >...
CGAGAGAAATACCATGAGCTATGTCAGTGGATTTGCGGCCGCCGTACCGCAGGCGAACCGCAAGACCTATGTCGATTATGCGCGCGTGGCGGGTGAATACTTCCGCGAAAACGGCGCGTTGCGCGTGGTCGAATGCTGGGAAGACGACGTGCCGGACGGCAAGGTCACGTCCTTCCCGATGGCGGTGCAACGCAAGGACGACGAGGCGATTCTGTTTTCCTGGATCGAGTGGCCGGACAAGGCGACGGCGCAAGCCTGCTTCGCCAAGATGGGCAAGGAGCCGCAGTTCGACCCGGCAAAGCACCCGATGCCGTTCGACGGCCAGCGCATGATCTGGGGCGGGTTCGAGACGGTGCTGGACGTCTGAGCCGCCCGATCACACCAGCCCGTTCTCCTCGGCCGGGAATGGGGTGGGTCAGCTGAACGCGATAAAGTCGTCGAGCCAATGGGCGACAACAAGCGGCCAAATGCGCTTCAGCTGCAAATACAGCGCCATATAGAGAAGGCCCACGAGTAGAGCGAGAATTATGTTCCCAAGGCCTCTCGCCCAGTGGGCGAACGCGAATAACACGGCCGATATGGCCACGATCTGGAAGCCGTTTTTGCCGGCGCTCGAAAGCCAGCCAAACGCCAGTCTGCGGCACACAAGCTCTTCGCTGGCTGCAACCAGAAGCAACCCGACCGACAGGTCCAACCAATACAGTGTCGGGTCTTCGATGCGACGGTAGCGGAACAATACCGTCCAATCCGCCCACTGCGAAATCGGCACCTCAACGAACCTTTGCAGCAACACCCCAGCAATCGGGATTCCGACGATTGCGGGGACGACGAGTTAAACTCGCGACGACAGAGGCGGCGGGTCGTATCGCGTAGCGCGGCCGAGAAGCCAGGTAAAATGGGCAAACAGCACCAGGAGACGCACCAGATAATCGAAGATATATAATGTATAAGTTCTATCTAGAAAAATAAAGCCTAAATCGTTAAGAACAAACGGTGCATACATGACAAGAAATACCTTTCTCCTGTCGAATTTTGTCAACATTTCAAATATATCAGCCAGGAATCATTGCATTGCGCGACTTAGACGGCCTCATTAAAAATTGCAACCCAATTTCGAATTCGTGTGCGCGGGAAGGTGTCGGACCAATGCCAGAGCAGGCATTGTCTGGAGAATTAATATGCATATAATAAATAAATGTGCGAGTCTCCCGGGCGCCTCGAATGGGACGAAGCGAAGCGCCGGGAAAACCGGCGCAAGCACGATGTCGATTTCGTAGAGGCTGCCAAGCTTGTTTGGGATGCGGCGCTTTCGATCGGCCATGAGCGCGGTGGCGAGCGAAGAACGCTGACCTATGCACCAATCGGCGACCGCCTTTATGCGCTGGTCTGGACGCCACGCGGACCGGCGGTTCGCGTTATCAGCCTGCGAAAAGCCAATTCACGCGAGGTAGACAAATATGAAAAGGCTCAAGCGGCCCACGCTGGCCGAAAACAAACGGATTGAACAGGCAATCGCTGGCGATCCCGACACGTTCGAGGCCTCCGAGGAGCAAATGATGGCCGCACGCCGCGGCCGTCCGCACCTGCCCGCCGAACAGCGAAAGCAGCGGATCACCATCATGCTCGACCGCGACCTGGTGGAGCGTTTACGCGCCAGCGGCAAAGGCTGGCAAACACGCATCAACGACGCGCTGCGGAAGGTGGTTGGCTAAGCTGCCTACCCTTGGCCTGCGGCAATACCCGGATCGACAGTTCGCCCAATTGCCTGGCGGTCGCCTCGGTCGGCGCGCCCATCAGCAGGTCGGCGGCCTGCTGGTTCATCGGGAACAGCGCGATGTCGCGCAGGTTCTTCGCCCCGCAAAGCAGCATGACGATGCGGTCGATGCCGGCGGCCATGCCGCCATGCGGCGGCGCGCCGTACTGGAACGCGCGGTAGAGCCCGCCGAACTGCTCGATCACGTCGTCGCGCGTCAAGCCGACCTTCTCGAAGGCGGCGACCATCAGTTCCGGAAGATGGTTGCGCAGGCCGCCCGAGACGATTTCCGAGCCGTTGCAGACGAGGTCGTACTGGAACGCCTTGATCGCGAGCGGATCGCTGCCCGTCAGCGCCTCCATGCCGCCCTGCGGCATCGAGAACGGATTGTGCGAGAAATCGATCTTCTTTTCCTCCTCGTTCCATTCGTAGAACGGGAAATCGATAATCCAGGCGAGCTCGAACTTGTTCTCATCGGTGAGCTTCAGTTCGGCGCCGGCCTTGTCGCGCGCGGCGCCGGCGAAGCGGTAGAATTTCTTCGGGTCGCCGGCGGCAAAGAAGCAGGCGTCGTTGTGACCGAGATTGAGCTGTTTTCGAATGGCCTCCGCGCGCTCCACGCCAATGTTTTTTGCGACCGGGCCGACCGCCTCCCAGTACAATTTGCCAGCAGGTTGTTGGGACACTCCTTCGGATTTCCCGTCTTGGCGCCAATACCGGATGCCGCTCTCGTCATTCATCTCGAATGATTGGGTAAACCACTTATGCTGGGATGCGGCTACGCGCGCCAACGGGTGATTGGGATCACTTTGCGCCTCGGCTGGAAGTTCGCTCAAGCGCCAGAATATGTAGCCCATCCCGGGCTGGCCTTCGGAAATCGCCCAGGCATTCATGCGATCGCAGAAGGCACGCGATCCACCGGTAATGACAGGAATCGCCCAGACGCGATTGCTGGCCGACGACGCAAGAATGTTGGCGAAGACCTTGAAGCCCGAGCCACGGAAGTGTTCGGAGACATCCTGCATGACGATCGGATTGCGCAGGTCCGGCTTGTCGGAGCCGTATTTGGCGATCGCCTCGTCGTAGGGGACGCGCGGGAATTTCTCCGTCACCGGCTTGCCGTTCGCGAACTCTTCGATGACGCCGCGCAGCACCGGCTCCATCGTCCCCAGAATGTCGTCCTGGGTGACGAAACTCATCTCGACGTCGAGCTGATAGAACTCGCCGTAGAAGCGGTCGGCGCGCGGGTCCTCATCGCGGAAGCAGGGCGCGATCTGAAAATAGCGGTCGAAGCCCGAGACCATCAGCAATTGCTTGTAGATCTGCGGCGCCTGCGGCAGGGCGTAGAATCTTCCGGGATGGAGCCGCGAGGGCACGAGGAAATCGCGCGCGCCTTCGGGCGAGGACGCGGTCAGGATCGGCGTCGCGAATTCGTTGAAGCCGGCCTCGTTCATGCGCCTTCGCATCGACGCGATCACCTTCTGGCGCGTCATGATGTTGGCGTGCATCGTCTCGCGGCGGAGATCGAGGAAGCGGTACTTCAGGCGGATATCCTCGGGATAATCAGGCTCGCCGAATACCGGCAGCGGCAGTTCCTCGGCCTTCGACAGCACTTCGATGGCCGAGGCGAAAATCTCGATCTCACCGGTCGCAAGGTTCGGGTTGACGGTCTCGGCAGAGCGCTCGCGCACCGCGCCGTCGACGCGGATCACCCATTCGCTGCGCACCTTCTCGGCGGCGGCAAAGGCCGGCGAATCCGGATCGGCGACGATCTGGGTCAGGCCGTAATGGTCGCGGAGATCGATGAACAGCAGGCCGCCATGGTCGCGCACGCGGTTGACCCAGCCCGAAAGGCGCACGGCCGCGCCCGCATCGGACTTCTTCAGCGCGCCGCAGGTATGGCTGCGATAGGCATGCATGGCGGGTTCCGGGCGGTTCGGGCGCGCCGGATTCGGACAAGGCGACGCGGCGGCGGATTTCAGGGAATTGGCCGGGGCAAGTGCCTCAGGGGGAGGAGGTTGTCAAGCGAGGTGCGCTTTACGGAGGCGTGTCGGGTGCGCGAACGCGCGTCGCCATCCGGGCACAAATTCGCCGGCTTCGCACGTGAAACAGCGGAGATTGATCTGTGGAAGGCATGACCATGATCGCTGCCGTTATCACCGGCCTGCTGTGGTTTTCGGCCATTGGCTGCGGACTGCTCGGCGGGCTCTACTTCGCGTTTTCGACCTTCATTATGACGGCGCTCGCTCGCCTCGATCAGGCGGCGGGCATTTCGGCCATGAACGCCATCAACACGACGATCATGCGATCGCTGTTTATGCCGATTTTCCTGGGAACGACCCTGACCAGCCTCGCGCTCGCCGGTCTGTCGTTCCTGCGCTGGAGCGAGCCCGGCGCGCTTGCCATGCTCGCCGGCGGCGTTTTGTACGTGGCCGGCATGTTCGTGGTGACGATGGTCTTCAACGTGCCGCTCAACAACGCGCTCGCCGCCGTCGATCCGCAGGGCGCCGACGCGGCGTCGGTCTGGGTGCGCTACCTGCGCGACTGGACCTTCTGGAACCACGTACGGACGGTGGCTTGCATCGCTGCCTCGGCGCTCTTCATCCGCGCCATCGCGGCCGGATAGGCTTTGCAATCCGCCAACTTGTTCGGGAGACAAACCATGCACATCAAATTTGCGGTGTTGCCGGTGTCGGATCAGGACCGTGCCCGCGACTTCTATGTCAGGAATCTCGGATGTAAGGTCGCGGTCGACAGGCCGTACAAGGACGACGGGTGGCGGTGGATCGAGCTGAGCTTTCCCGGAGCGCAAACGACCTTGCAGTTCGAGCGCCGGGATGGCGACGTCCCTGGCACAATGCCGATATTGGTTTTGGTGGACTCGGATCTCGATGCCACCTTCGCCTCTTTGAAGTCGCGCGGCGTCGAAATCATCACCGACCCGAGGGAGGCCCCCTGGGAACCCGGCCGGCGCTATGGCGAATTCCAGGACAGCGAGGGCAACCGCATCGTCATGGCGACAAATTAGTCGTCGCGCCGATCCCGCAGAACTCGGCCAATCGGCGCCGGCCGGTGGACAACCGGTCAAAAACCGGTATTCGCTGCGCGGTCCGGTGTGTGTCCGGGGGTCCCCAGCGGCGGTCGCCATGATCCATCTCAGCCGAATTTCAGTTGCTCTCCTGATTGCCGTAGTCCTTACCGGATGCATTACCGGCCGCAGCCGGTTTTACGCCGACACGCAACCGGCAAACCCGCTGCCTGCCGAATTCATCATGGTCGGGGGAAGCAACAACGGTATCAGCGCGTGGCGCGTGACACTCGAAGGTGGCGTCTATGTTTGGCGACACGGCGACGAGACGATCCGCAGCCGCCTCTATCCGCTGAAGGCGAAAGGCATCCGCGACGACTTCTACGTCGTTTCCCTCGACGATCCCGATCACGGTGAAATCTACGGCCTGGCCGAAGTCAGCGGCCGCAACATTGTCTACTATATTGGCGCTGCATCCGAATTGGCCCGCAGTGAAGGCGTGGTGACGGGCGATACACGGTTCACGACCGAATTCGCCACCCGCGACGACATGGAAACGGTATTCGCCGCGCTCGCCCGCAAGACACCGAAGGATCCAAGCCAACCGCTGCTGATCGAGGGCGTCACGATCAAGGTCGGCAGGTTCACCACGTACGATCCGAACGTGCCGGCCGAACACGCACAGGGATTGCAGTTGTTGTCGACCTATGGCGCAAATTGATCCGCCATCGACGGCGTCGCAAGTCCCAATCGATCCGCCGTTAAGGCGAATACTGGCCGGCTTCAGCTGGATCACCATCGGCCTCGGCATCACCATGACGGTGAGCTATGGCGCGCTGTTTTATTCCTTCGCCATTCTCGCCCCGGCGATCCAGGAAGATTTCGGCTGGACGCGATCCTTCCTCTTCGGCACGTTTTCGGCCGCGATCCTCTCCGGCGCGGTGCTGGCGCCATTCGTTGGCCGCATGCTCGACCGCCATGGCGGGCGACTTGTGCTGATCTGCGGGACGGTGTTGTCGAGTGTGGCGGTACTGGCGCTGTCGCGTGCTTCGATGCCGACCACATTCCTTGCGGCTCTCATCGCCACGCAGGCTGCGGCAAGCGCCACGCTCTACGAAGCGGGCTTTGCCACCCTCACTCAGATCCATGGCCGCGCGGCGCGCGCGCCGATTTCCGCCGTTACTCTCATTGCCGGCTTTTCCTCGACCTTGTTCTGGCCGCTCTGCGGATTCCTGCTGACGCATTTTACCTGGCGCGAGGTCTATCTCTGGCTCGCTGTGATTAACCTGGCGATCTGCCTGCCGATCCACTGGGCGCTGCCGCGCAAGCGCGCGACAGACGGCGTCGCGGTGGCGGACGCGGGAGCACCCGGGATCGCCCCAGACTGTAATGCGCGCATGATTGCGTTTGCCGCGATGGCCGTGGCCTTCGCCGCCAACGGTTTCGCGATTTCCGCCGTACAGGCGCATTTCCCGCGCCTTTTTGTCGAAAACGGCTTCACCGTCGCCGCCGCCGCCGGTTTCGGCGCGCTGATCGGGCCTTCGCAGGTCGCCGCCCGCATCGCCGAAATTCTGTTCGGCCATAGCCGCCACCCGGTCGTTGTCGGCCTCGCCGCCAGCGCCGTCCTGGTCGTCGGCATCGCCTTCCTGTTCGCGATCGGCTTGGGCGCTACCGCCGCAGTTGCATTTGCTCTCTTTTTCGGCGCGGGCCAGGGGCTTGCCTATATCGTGCGCGGCGCCATTCCGCTCGCGATCTTCGGGGAGCAAGGCTACGGCGCGCTGACCGGCAAATTGCATTCGGTGCGCATCGTCGCCGCCGCCGCCGCGCCGGTCGCGGTGGCGCTCGCCAGCGACCATTTCGGCAATTCGGCCGCGATCGCCGTCGTCGTGGCGGTCGCGGCAGTCGGCGTCGCCGCGCTGCTGCCGCTGTTGCCTTATCGTTCTAGTCGTTGGCAGTGATTTCCAAGCCGAGCTGCTGGATCAGCGCGGCCGGCGAAAACAGCGCCATGGCGATCATGCCGGCCACCGGGACCGGAGCGGAGGGACGCAGCCTGACCGTCATCGATTTCGGATCGCGCAGGAACGTCCGCAACGCGTCGGCGACCATATTCGAGAATTCGGGCATTTCGAGCAGCTGCGTGTAGCTGAGCGACAGGTCGGGCAGCAATTCCACCAATTCTTCGACGGTCTTGTCGTCCGCTTCCGCGCGGGCCTCCAGCACCCGGCGCACCAACGACCGGTCCTTGAAGCGCAGGGTGCCTTCGGCGATCGTGATCGCCCCGAGCGCCGCCATGATTTCCCTGCCGGCCGCGTGCATCGCCGAAGCGCCGTCGCCGGAGTTCCCGGCGGATGCGACATTGGCGCTGCGCATCTGGCGCACGCGCTCCTCGGAATAGCCGTCGATGACCGCGCTGAAATCGAGTGCGCCGAGGCCAGGCGCATCGAGCCGCCAGGTCTCCACCGCCATCCGTCCGGATTTGGCGTCCCAGCGCGCCGCGATCTCCATCGACAGATCGAGCGACAGCACTTCCAGTTCGCCGGCGGTGCGCGCGACTTTCGCATCGCCGAATGCGTATGGATCGAACCGCAGGCGGGTAAGTTCAGCCGTGCTACGGAGTGTTTGACGCGCCGCATCCGGTTCCGCGCTGCCGCGGATTTCGTCGATGATCAGCGCGACGGCGCCATCGAAGGTGACGGTGATGCGTCCGACTTTCCACTCCGACCTGCGGGCCGGCACAAGATTGGCTTCGCCGTTGTCCGAATCCGGCTGATAGACCCCGGTTACCTCCGCGCCGCCGACATCGACCGTGTATTCGCGGCCGCGCCGGTCCTGGCCGGATTGCGTGACGCGGGCGATGGTCAGGCGTTCGATCGACAGGCTGCCGTCGTCGGCCAGATCGGCGCCGGCAATCGTCACGTTCTCGACGCGGGCAGGGGTCCGGTAGCCGCGCCCTGTCATGTTGATGTGGGCGATCCGGAAATCGCCCGGCACCGAAGACTCGACTGGGCCGAATTCGGCGACATAGCCGCTCTCGGCAAACATCGCGTCGAGGCGAGTGAGCAGCGCCTCGGTGTCGGGCGGCGCGGCGAGCGCGGGGCTCGATACAAGAATCAAGCAGATCACGGCGCAATGCGCGGCGGCGCGGCGGAGCAATTTCATGCAGGAGACCTTTCGGCGAGTGTTTGACCGTCCGCAGGTGCGCGAATCTTCCGGCCAATCATGGCGAAATCGTTACGGCGGGGAAATGATTCCTCTCGCGGCGCCCGGCCTCCGCGATTTCGATCGAGTTCGCGAAATGGTATGATTGTTCGACTTTGGCAAGAGGCAATTGGAAAGAGGCGAGCGGTGGAAAATACAGTCTCGCGCCCGCATTCAGGGCGATTGATCCCGTTGATCGTGCTGTTGGCACTGTTTCCGGCGCCAGCGAATGCAAGGCCGGATACGCAGTCGATGACCTGCGAACAGGCGAAGGCGCTGGTTCAGAAATCAGGTACGATCGTCCTGTCGACCGGCCCCCACCTCTACGGCGCGGTTGTAGCCTCCTCAAGCTATTGCCGGGCGACGATCGCGCAACCGAAATTTGCGGTCACACGCGACAATGCCAAGTGTCAGGTCGGCTATGTCTGCCTGCCCTACACCGGCGGTAACCGGTAGGCGCCTTGGAAATGCGGGGACAGTTTACTTAATTCCGATGACAGGCGGTGCATAGCGGCGCTGCTGATTCCTGCGAATTAAGTAAACTGTCCCCGTATTTCTGGTCGACGACCGGCGCCCCCCGACCGGCGACTTGCAACATTCGCCTTGCCCTGCCGAATCGCCCGCGCTAGGCCCGCAATCATGGGAAAAACGCTGATTCCGCCCGGTGGCCCGCCGGGCAGTGGTGACGGCGACCGCATCGAGCCGGTCGACCTGAAGACGGCGCTGGAAGAACGCTATCTCGCCTACGCGCTGTCGACGATCATGGGTCGTGCCCTACCCGATGTCCGTGACGGCCTGAAGCCGGTGCACCGGCGCATCCTGCACGCCATGCGCATCCTCAGGCTCGATCCCGATTCCGGCTTCAAGAAATGCGCCCGCATCGTTGGCGACGTCATCGGCAAGTTCCACCCGCATGGCGACCAAGCCGTCTACGACGCGCTCGTCCGTCTCGCGCAGTCTTTCGCCGTGCGCTATCCGCTGGTCGACGGCCAGGGCAATTTCGGCAATGTCGACGGCGATAACCCGGCGGCGATGCGCTACACCGAAGCGCGCATGACCGAGGTCGCCGCGCTCTTGATGGAGGGCATCGGCGAGGACGCGGTCGATTTCCGTTCGACCTATGACGGCGAGGATTCCGAACCGCTGGTCCTGCCCGGCGCGTTTCCGAATCTTCTGGCCAACGGCGCCACCGGCATCGCCGTCGGCATGGCGACCTCGATCCCGCCGCACAACGCCGCCGAACTGTGCGACGCGGCAATCCACCTCATCAAGTTCCCGAACGCCACCATCGACAAGCTCGTCGATTTCGTGCCCGGCCCGGATTTCCCGACCGGCGGCGTCATCGTCGAAGACCGCGCCACCATTGTCGAAGCCTACAAGAGCGGCAGGGGCGGCTTCCGCGTCCGCGCCCGCTGGGAAAAGGAGGATGCCGGCCGCGGCACCTGGCGCATCGTCATAACCGAGATCCCCTACCAGGTGCAGAAATCGCGCCTGATCGAGAAGATCGCCGAACTGCTGCTCGCGCGCAAATTGCCGCTGGTCGAGGACATCCGCGACGAATCGGCCGAGGACATCCGCATCGTCATCGAGCCGAAATCGCGCGCGGTCGACGCCGAACTGCTGATGGAATCGCTGTTCCGGCTGACCGAACTGGAAAGCCGCATCTCGCTCAATTTGAACGTGTTGTCGAAGGCCAAGGTGCCGCGCGTATTGTCGCTGCGCGAGGCGTTGCGCGAATGGCTCGACCATCGCCGCGAGGTCATGGTCCGCCGCTCGCGCCACCGCCTGGCCGAGATCGAACGGCGCCTCGAGATCCTCGACGGCTTCCTGATCGCCTATCTCAACATCGACGAGGTCATCCGCATCATCCGCTTCGAGGACGAGCCGAAGCAGAAGCTGGTCAAGCGCTACAAATTGACCGAGGTGCAGGTCGAGGCGATCCTCAACATGCGCCTGCGGGCGCTGGCCAAGCTCGAGGAAATCGAGATCCGCAAGGAGCACGAGACGCTGAGCGTCGAGAAGCGCCAGATCGAGGCATTGCTCGCGTCCGAGCCCAACCAGTGGAAGGTGCTTTCCGCCGACATCAAGGCGATCCGCGACGAGTTCGGCCCGGCGACGACGCTCGGCAAACGCCGCACGACCTTCGGCACGGCGCCGGCCCACGATGTCGCCGACATCCAGCAGGCGATGATCGAGCGCGAGCCGGTCACCGTCGTATTGTCGGAGAAGGGCTGGATCCGCGCGATGAAGGGCCACATCGCCGATTTCTCGACCCTGACCTTCAAGGAGGGCGACCGCCTCAGGACCGCCTTCCACGCCGAGACCACGGACAAAATTGTTGTGTTTTCGACCAACGGCAAGTTCTACACGCTGGCCGGCGACAAGCTGCCGGGCGGCCGCGGCGCCGGCGAGCCGGTGCGCCTGATGGTCGACATGGAAAACGACGCCGACATCGTCGACGCCTTCTGCTTTCGACCCGGCCGCAAATTGCTGGTCGCCTCGACGCTCGGCAACGGCTTCGTGGTGCCGGAGGACGAGGTCATCGCCAACACCCGCAAAGGCAAGCAGGTGTTGAACGTCGCCCTGCCGGTCGAGGCGCGCATTTGCGTCGTCGTCGCCGACGGCGACGATCACGTCGCGACGATTGGCGAGAACCGCAAGCTGCTGCTGTTTCCGCTGAACCAGGTGCCGGAGATGACGCGCGGCAAGGGCGTGCGCCTGCAGAAGTTCAAGGACGGCGGCATTCTCGACGCCCGCGCCTTCCGCCTCGCCGACGGCCTTTCCTGGGTCGACGCCGCCGGCCGCGTCTTCGTCAAGCCGAAATCCGAATTGAAGGACTGGCTCGGCGACCGCGCCCAGGCCGGCCGCCTGCCGCCAAAGGGCTTTCCAAGGAGCGGGAAGTTTGGGGGGTAGGGGCGGAGTGCGCGGCCCTCCCTCCACCCTCACCCTGAGCTCGTCGAAGGGCGAGGGTGGCCCGGGGAGTGGCCAAATCGCCCTTGGCTCGACAAGCTCACCATGAGGGCGATTTGGAGCCCGCGTGCAGGCTGGCGCCGCGCTTGCCGGCTATCTTCTTTTTCTCGGCGCAGGCGTTCTTGTCGCCGCCGAGACAGGCATTGGCGCCGGTATTCGCCTTGTTCAGGCTGCCCAGTTTCTGGCAGGCCTTGGCGACGCCTTGCTTGCAGTTGAACTCGGCCTCCCGGAGCTTGGTCAGCCGCTTGGCGCGCTTGCAGGCTTTGTCGTTTCCGCTGCTGCACGCGGCCTTGCAGGCCTCCAGGTTGGCGCATCCGGGTTGATTCTGGGCGAGCGCGGCCGATTGCAGGATGAAGGCGATCAAGAGGAAAGCCGGCAACAGCGAATGGCGCCACGCTGCCCGCAAGCTGGCCAACGGCGCCGCAATCAGATTCTGCATCTGTAACGCGTCATCGCTGTTCCTCCGTCCGGATCTTATGCGCGTCAGGAGAACGCGGGGTCAAGGCGAGTGGAGGAGAGCGGCGCAACTCCACGCTCACCCTGAGCCCGTCGAAGCATGCCATCAGGCCGCGCGGAGCGCGGACCCGTGGGGGCGAGGGTGGCCCTTGAGCGGCCAAATCGCCCGTGGTTCGACAAGCTCACCATGAGGGCGATTTGGCGTCGGCGCACTCCCATACTCCTCCATCGGCCGACTTGATATCGGCCGATCCAGCGCCG
>Ga0214472_10007203_pt1 | contig 11663 bp, 14 predicted proteins | sample RVTome_6_FD_207662 | JGI IMG/M metagenome (GOLD analysis project Ga0214472, IMG submission 207662) | Soil microbial communities from uranium-contaminated site in the Upper Colorado River Basin, Wyoming, United States - RVT140D175 | ecosystem: Environmental > Terrestrial > Soil > Contaminated >...
CGCAGCTCGGACAGGGGGCGAACATGGCGCTGCTGGACGCCTTCGCGCTCGCCCGCGCCGTCGAGGCGGGCGGCGAGCCGGCGGACATCGCCGCGATGTACGTGCGCCAGCGCGCGGCGCATGTGCGCCTCTATCAGTTGATAACCTGGGCCTTCACGCCGGCCTATCAGTCGGATTCACGCATTCTGCCCTGGCTGCGCGACTGGCTGGCAGCGCCGATCTCGCGGCTCTGGCCCGCACCGCCTTTGCTGGCGGCGCTGGTGAGCGGCGCACTGGGATCACCGCTGGCGAAACTTAGATTAAAGGCAGGGCGCTAGCGTCGCAAGATCATCGCTTGGCTGAAGTGTATCGATCCAGCCGCTGATGTAGCGGCTGCGACACCACCAAGTGGCTCCCAGCCCTTTTTGATCCATTCGTTGACTTGTTCTCCGACTGAAATTGCCGTGCTGCTGCCCACAATCATGTATTCCACAATTCGTTTCATTGACCGCCTCCGAGCTTACCTTTGACACCCCGCACAATAGAACGTCGAGCGCCCCGACTGTACGATGCGCTGCACCGGCGCCCCGCAGCGTTTGCACGCCTCGCCCTCGCGGTCGTAGACGTCGAACCGGTGCTGGAAATAGCCGAGTTCGCCTTCGGTATTTGCAAAGTCCGAGATCGAGGAGCCGCCCGCCGCAATTGCCTCGGCAATCACCGCATTGATGGCAGGGGCCAATCGGGCAGAGCGAACGCCCGGCACGCTGCGGGACAGGCGCCTCGGCGACACGCCTGCCCGGTAGAGCGCTTCGCAGACATAGATATTGCCGAGCCCGGCGATGATCGACTGGTCGAGCAGCGCGGCCTTGATCGGCGCGGCCTTGCCGCTGAGCGCGGTATCGAGATAGGCGGCGGAAAACCCGTTCGAGAGCGGCTCCGGCCCGAGATTGCTCAGCCTTGGGTATGAATCGAAACTCGCGGCCGGCCAGAGTTCCATGAAGCCGAACCGGCGGGGGTCGTTATAGGTCACCGTCTCGCCGCCCTCCATGTGGAAGACGACATGGTCGTGCGCTGTGAGGGCGCCGGTCTCGTGATGGAACTTGCCTTGCGGGCCTCCGGAGATCGTGAACCGCCCGGTCATGCCGAGGTGCATCACCAGCACTTCGCCCGTGGAGAGGTGCGCGGTGAGGAATTTCGCCTGCCGCGCGAGCCGGTCGATCCGGGCATTCGCCACCCGCTCGGCAAAGCGTTCGGGCAGGGGAAAGCGCAGGTCCGCCCGCCGCTGTTCCAGCCGCAGGATGCGCCGGCCCTCCATGACGGGGGCAAGTCCGCGGCGAACTGTCTCGACTTCAGGTAATTCAGGCATCGTTATCGCATATACGCTAGAGCGGCGTTCCGAAAAGTGGGAACCGTTTTTCGGGCAAGCGCCGCGACCGGACAAAAGCCGAGGGCGGCATGCAAGGTGGCTCAGCATGGCTGGAACGGACGAAACAGAGCGCAAGGTCTCCTTCGGGTTCGAAGAGGTGACGGAGGCCGAGAAGGTCGCCCGGGTGAAAGGCGTGTTCCGCTCGGTCGCATCCCGCTATGACCTGATGAACGACCTGATGAGCGCCGGGGTCCACCGCCTATGGAAGCATGACGCGATGAACAAGGTGAACCCGCAGCCCGGCGAGCGTCATCTGGACGTCGCCGGCGGCACGGGCGAACTGGCGCGCGCCTTCCTGGAGCTTGCCGACAAGGCCGGCGCCCGGCGCGGCGAGACGCGCGGCGCCACCGCCATCGTCTGCGACATCAATGAAGCGATGCTGGAAGCAGGCAAGTCGAGGCCGGACAATGCGAAATGGGCCGGCCGGCTCGACTGGGTCTGCGCCGATGGCCAGAACCTGCCCTATCCGGACAAGAGCTTTGACGTGGTCACCGTCTCCTTCGGCATCCGCAACTTTGCCGACCGGGTGGCGGGCCTGAAGGAATTCCGCCGCGTGCTGAAGACGGGCGGTCGCCTCGGCGTGCTCGAATTCAGCCACATGACCGCGCCGCTGTTGCAGGAAGCCTATGATGCCTACAGTTTCGCCGTGATCCCGCACCTCGGCGAACTCATCGCCAGCGACCGCGAAAGCTATCAGTACCTCGTCGAATCGATCCGTCAGTTCCCGGAACAATCCGTGTTCAAGGCGGAAATCGAAGGCGCGGGATTCAAGCAGGTCTCGGTGACGAACTATTCCGGCGGAATCGCCGCCCTGCATTTCGGCTGGGCGGTTTGAGCATGGCTCGCCTAGTTCTCGTCGACCTTGATACCGTCTTCGCCGATCGAAATCTCCACGCCGCTCGGGCCGCCGTCACCTTCGGTGAAATAGTAGATGCCGAACGCAACGCAGGCCGCGACGAGCGCGCCGACGATCAGGTACAGGAATTTGTTGGATGAGGGGGATTTGGGCATGACGGAACTCGCTCCTTGGACGTGGGTGTCCGTTAGACAACGTGCAGGCTCGGCGTTCGGTTTCATCGCGGCGGGATTTCGCTAGATGAGCGCGCTCGGAGACTATTGGCGACTGATTCGCGCGGGCACCGCGCTTGCCCGCCACGATGTCGTGCTGCCGGGGGCTTACCAGTCGCGCCTGCCCCTGCCGGCGCGCATCGCCGGAAGTATCCTGCGCCTTCTCAGCGGCGGCGCGAAGGGTCGCCCGGGCCAGCGCCTGGCCACGGCGCTTGAAGGCCTCGGGCCCGCCTATATCAAGCTCGGCCAGTTCCTCGCGACGCGCCCCGATGTGTTCGGCTCGGAAGTTGCGGGCGATCTCTCCCGCCTCAAGGACAAGCTGCCACCGTTTTCGATGAAGCAGGCCCGCGCGGCGCTCGCCGCCGAGTTCGGCGACGCTGAAGCGACGCGCCTTTTCCCGGGCCTCTCCGATCCGATTGCCGCCGCCTCGCTTGCGCAGGTGCACCGGATGGCGCTGCCGGACGGCGACCGCGCCGTGAAGATCCTCCGTCCCGGGATCGAACGCAAGCTGGCGCTGGAACTCTCCGCCATGCGCCGCGCGGCGCGCACGATCGAAGGCGTCTCGACCGAGAGCCGCCGCCTGAGACCCGTCGCTTTTACCGAAACGATCGCGACGTCGATGACGCGCGAACTGGACCTGCGCCTCGAAGCGGGCGGCGCCGACGAGATGCGCGTCATCCACGAGAAGACAGGCTTTTTCGACATTCCGAAGATCGACTGGGAGCGTACCGGCCGGCGCGTGCTGACGATGGAATGGATCGACGGCACGCCGCTGACTGCGCCCGGCGTTCTGGACCTTCCCGGCCTCGACCGGGTCAAGCTCGCCAATGACATCACCCAGGGTTTCCTCGCGAGCGCCATCGGCCACGGCGTCTTCCATGCCGACATGCACGAGGGCAACGCGATCCTGACGCCGGAGGGGCGTATCGCGCTCGTCGATTTCGGTATCATCGGACGCATCGGCCCGGTCGAGCGCCGCTTCCTTGCCGAAATTCTCTGGGGCTTCCTGAAGCGCGATTATCTGCGCATTGCCGAAGTCCATTTCGAAGCGGGCTATGTGCCCGCGAGCCAGTCGGTCGGCGATTTTGCGCAGGCCCTGCGCTCGATTGGCGAGCCGGTGTTCGGCCGGCCGGCCGAGGAAGTCTCGATGGGCCGCGTGCTGCTGCAGCTGTTCGACTACACACACACCTTCGGCATGGCGCTGCGGCCTGAACTCGTGCTCCTCCAGAAAACCATGGTGCAGGTCGAAGGGGTCGCGCGCGCGATCGATCCATCGCACAATCTCTGGAATGCGTCCGAGCCGGTGATCGCCGACTGGATGCGCCGCAATTTCGGGCCCGAAGGCGCGGTGCGCATGATCTCGGAAAACGTTCGTGAAGTGACGAACCGGCTGAAGCGCCTGCCGGTGGTCATGGACCGGTTCGAGAAGAGTCTCGAGGCGGAACCCGCGCCGCCGCCTCCGCCGCGTTTCGCGCCCTGGTGGGGCTGGTTCGGGCTTATCGCGGTGCTGGCTTTCTGTGCCGCCTGGGCTGCCCGCGCCTTTTGATGCCGTGAAACTCGCCGCTGACGCGAAGCGCGCGGCGTGCTAGCACTTGCCCATCAACCATGAGGTGGGACCAGATATGGCTGATATCTTCCTGTCTTACTCACGTCCGGATACGGCACGGGCGCGCCAGATCAAGCAGGCATTGGAAAGTCTCGGTCTCACAGTTTTCTTCGACACCGAAGGTCTCGATGGCGGTGACGTTTTTCCGGATGTCCTTGACCGGGAGGTGAAATCCGCTGGCGCTGTGGTCGGCATCTGGAGCCGTCATTCGATTGCCAGGCCCTGGGTCAAGGTAGAATGCGATATCGGCCGCGAACGCGGCGTGCTCTGCCCGGTCCAGATCGAGGAAATTCCGAAGATGGAAGTGCCGGCAGTGTTCTGGAATCTGCAAGTCGACGACCTGTCGGATTTCGCCGGCGATCCGGCGCATCGCGGCTGGCTGCGTTTCGTGCGCTCGCTCGGCAGCACGATGGAGCGCCCCGAACTGCTCGAGAAGGAAAGCGAACGCCTTGAGGCGGCGCAGGGCATCGATGATGCGGTGATGCAGGAGCTTCTGGCCCTGCGCGCCGAGCTGAAGGCGATGCGCGAAGCTCAGGCCAATCCACCGCCGGGCAGCAAGCGCCCGCGCCTGGCGCTCTGGACCCTGCTTGCCTTGCTGTTCGCCGGTGTGCTCGCGGCCTACTTTCGCGGTTACATTCCCGGAACGCCGCCGGCCCAGCGCCGCACCGCCGCGGCGGCGTCCGCCATGCCGGCGCCCCAGACATGGCGCCATACAACCCGTATCGATGCCGGTGGTGGCTGGGTCTATTCGGCCGTCTTCTCCCCGGATGGCGCGCGCATCGCGGCGGCGGCCGGCAACACCGCAGCGCGCATCTTCGATCCGGTGACAGGCGAAGAAGTTGCGGTGCTTGAGGGACACACCGATTCTGTCACGGCCGCCGCCTGGTCGCCGGACGGATTGCGCCTCGCGACCGCGTCGATGGACGGGGCCATCCGTACCTGGGATCCGGCGAGCGGCCGGCTGATCAAGACCTTCACGCCCGGCAGCGGCGGCGTGCGCACGGTCACTTATTCGGCGGATGGCGCGGTGCTCGTCTTTGCGGCCGGCAAGCAGGGCGAAATGATCGATGCCAATCTCGGCACGCCCGCAGGCGCCTCGCCGCCTGGCGAGGCAGACGTCTACGACGCTGCCCTCTCGCCCGATGGCGCATTGCTCGCAACGGCGGCCGAGGACGGCGTGCGTATCTGGAAGGCGCCGGACTGGTCGCTCGCGCTCCAGCTCTGGAGCCATGAGATCGACGTGCTGAGCGTTGCCTTCTCACCGGATGGAAGCCGGCTTGTCTCTGCCGATGCCGGCGGCGTCGTCAAGGTCTGGAGCCTTGAGGGCGGGCGCGAACTGCTCACCCTTACCGGCGAAGACAGTTCGGTGATGCGTGCGGTCTTCTCGCCGGACGGCACCCGCATCCTCACAGCCTCGCGCGACGGCACGGCGAAGATCCATGACGCGGCGACCGGGACCGAAATCGCGAAGCTTGCGGCCGATCTCACGCAACTCTTCGACGCCGGGTGGGCGCCGGACGGCAAGCGTATCGTCACCGGCTCATGGGATGGCACGGCAGATGTCTGGGAGCTGCAGGGGCCGGCGCCGTGACGCGCCCGCACGCGAATTTCTCGCGGGGCCGGTTCCGGCTTGCGGCGAAACTCCCGCGCGGGGCGTAAAGGGTTAATTCTGTGGCAGGCCTGGGTTAACGTTTTCCCGGTCCCGGCCGCAGGAGAGATTCCCATGACGCGCTGCCTCGCTTCCCTTGCCGTGCTCGCCTGCCTCGCGGCGCCGGCCTTCGCCGATACGTGCTCAGCGGCCACCGAGGCGGCGACGCGCGCCGCGCTGCAGTCCGCCGAAGCCGCCGGGCGCCGCACCGCAACAGTCCGGGTCACCTGCAGCGGCGAGCGCCAGATGTTCGTCCTGCACCGCTCGAACACACCGGCGGGCACGTCCATCACGGTGCGCGATGTCTCGAAACCTGTGAGCCGGAGCGATATTGCCAGCGGCAACCTGAACGATTTCAGCGCCAGCTCGGCTGCGCGCGTCATCCGCGTCGGCAAGCCGGAATGATGGGCGCGCGGCGCTGCGAAGTCTTGCTGCATTCTTGACGCCGCCTTGATAATCCCGAGGAATTGATGGGACCATCGCAAGGTTTTTGCGTTAGGAAAGCCCTGAAACCGGACCGGCAGACGGAATGAACAGCCCGCGCATCCTCCTGATCATTGGCGGCGGCATCGCCGCCTACAAGAGCCTCGAACTCGTGCGCGAGCTCGGCCGGCGCGGCATTGGCTCGCGTTGCATCCTGACCAAGGCCGGCGCCGAGTTCGTCACGCCCCTGTCGGTGGGCGCCCTCTCCGGCGAGAAGGTCTATGCCGAACTCTTCGACCTGACGGACGAAACCGAGATGGGCCATATCGAACTGTCGCGCTCGGCCGATCTGGTGGTCGTCTGCCCGGCGACCGCCGACCTGATGGCGAAGGCCGCAACTGGACTTGCGAACGATCTTGCCTCCACCGCGCTGCTGGCCACCGACAAGCCGGTGCTCATGGTGCCCGCCATGAACGTGCGGATGTGGCAGCACGCCGCCACGAAACGCAACGTCGCCCGTCTGCGCGCCGATGGGGTCCGCGTGGTCGAGCCGGATGTCGGCCCGATGGCCTGCGGCGAGTTCGGCCCGGGCCGCCTGCCGGAAGTCCTCGCCATCGTGCGCGAGATCGAGGCGGCGCTGGCGCCGCCGTCGAAACGCCTCGCCGGTGTCCACGCCCTCGTCACCGCCGGTCCGACACGCGAGCCGCTGGATCCCGTGCGCTATATCTCGAACCATTCCTCCGGCAAGCAGGGCTACGCGATCGCTGCCGCGCTCGCCGCTGAGGGGGCCAGCGTGACACTCGTCTCCGGCCCGGTCGCCTTGACGCCGCCGGAAGGGGTCGCGTTCGTCGCGGTCGAAACCGCGCGCGACATGCTGAAGGCCTGCGAGGAGGCGTTGCCCGCTGATGTGTTTGTCTCGGTCGCCGCCGTCGCCGACTGGCGCCCAGTGAAGGCCGCGCCGAAAAAGCTGAAGCTGAAGGGGCAGGGCGACGCCCCCGCGATCCAGCTGACCGAGAACCCGGACATCCTGCGTACGCTCAGCGCCAAGCGGAAAGGCCGCCCGCGCCTCGTCATCGGCTTTGCGGCCGAGACGCATGATGTCGAAACGCTCGCCGTCGAGAAACGCGCCCGCAAGGGCTGTGACTGGATCGTCGCCAATGATGTTTCCGGCGACGTGATGGGCGGCAGCGAGAACGAGGTCTATCTGATCACGCCGGGCGGCACCGAACACTGGCCCCGCCTCGCCAAGGACGATGTCGCCCGCCGCCTCGCCGCCCGTGTGGCCGAGGCGCTGTCCGGGCCTGATACGGGCCTGAGCCTCGCGGCGGAGTAGCCTCAGCGACAGCAACCATTGCCGAGCTGAACCGGCGGGCATTTGACTGTTCCGTAGGAACAGAACACGCAGCAGTCACCAGGCTTGGGGCGAAGCAGAGCGGCGCAACCTGTGCAGTCATAGTAATACTGACACGCATTGGTGGGCATCGTTTCAGTCTTCTGATGGCCGCAGAGTGGACAGGTCAGCGTTGAGTCAGGTTCGAATGTTTGGGTCAAATCAGGCCTAGCCATCTGAGGATTTCGAGTTCGTGCTGGGGGCGCTGCCAAGCCGTCGCCAGCAGCAGACTCGCAACCCCGATACTGATCCAGAACCGTGCGCGGGGCCGGCGCCCGCCCCTGAATGCGAAAATGAGCGCGGCCAGCAAAAGCAGTGCGGTGACGCCAATCAGCGGCTCGCGCCATCGCGCGAGTGGACCCAGGTTGGCTGCGAATGCGCTGCCCATTCCGATATTGACGAGAACCAATGGGAGGATGCAGCAGGACGCGCCGAGCAATGCGAAGAATCCTGTCAGTACGCCCGCGCCCGCGAACCAGCCGGTTGCGCGCTTGGAAGTGGAAGCTCCGGATTGTTTTTCCATGCGCTTCGCTTAGCATCTGTAGCCGCTACAGGAGCAAGGACTTCCATCGATGGACGGCTTCACAATCGGGCGACTGAGCCGGAAAAGCGGTGTGCATATCGAAACGATCCGGTTCTATGAGAAATCGGGGCTCTTGCCGGTGCCGCGCCGGTCAGACGCTGGCCGGCGGCTTTACAGCCCGTCCGATACAGCACGATTGACATTCATTCGCCGCGCTCGGGAACTTGGTTTCCCGCTCGACGTGATCCGGGCGATGCTGGGTATGAATGACCATCAGATGACTTGCGCCGAAGTCCATGCGGAGGCCAGTCGCCAACTCGAACTGGTGCTCGAAAAGATCGCGTCTCTGTCCGCACTCGAACGGAGGCTCGGCGCCATCCTTGAAAATTGTGCCCGGACGGACACGCCCGACTGCGCTGTGATCGAATGCCTTTCCGCGTAAGGCGCTCGCCGCTTGACTCCTTCGCAGAGTCTCCGCACCCGAGGGCGATGAGCGATATCACTGTCCAAGTCCGCCCGCTGCCGCATTTTGACGGCCTCGGTCTGCCCACCTACGAGACGTCCGGCTCGGCCGGCATGGATGTGCGCGCCGCGGTGCCGGAGGCCGAGCCGATGGTGCTGGCGCCGGGCGCGCGGGCGATGGTGCCGACTGGGCTTTCAGTCGCAATTCCCGAGGGCTACGAGATCCAGGTCCGCCCGCGCTCGGGCCTCGCGGCCAAGCATGGCCTGACCTGCCTCAACACGCCGGGCACGATCGACAGCGACTATCGCGGCGAGATCAAGGTGATCCTGATCAATCTCGGCCAGGCGCCGTTCACGATCGTCCGCGGCGAGCGCATCGCCCAACTCGTCCTCGCCCCGGTCACGCGCCTCGCCTGGAGCGAAGTCGAAATTCTCGGTGAAACCGCCCGCGGCGCTGGCGGGTTTGGTTCGACAGGGCGCTGAGTCCCAAAATATCTGGCACCAGCCCTTGCGCTGCCCCCCAACTTCCCCACATTGATAATCGATATGTAAGGGAGGAAATCATGTCCGGCTTCTGGCCTGTCTTTGCGGTCATCCTGTTTGTCTGGCTGATGACCCGGCGGTCGCGGCGGTGCGAGCCGCGCACGCCTTACCCGGACCGGCGCGACGACGCGGTCGACCGCCTGTCGGAGCGCGTCCGGGCGCTCGAGAAGATCATCCTCGACAATGACTGGCAGCTGCGCCGGGATATTGACCGGCTCTGACCGGACTTTCGCTTTCCGCCCGCTCAGGGCATAATCCGGTCCGGCAAGGAGGACGCGCCCATGGATCCGTTTCAGATGGTGGTTGCCATCGTTGCCATCAGTGTGGGGGCAGGGGTCTATTCGACCTACCTCAAGACCCGCGCCAATTCCCGCGCCGACGAAGTGACGCAAGGCGAGGTCGCGCAGCTGCGCGCGGACGTCGCCCGCCTCAAGGACCGGGTCAAGACGCTGGAAGCCATCGTGACGGACAAGGACCGCGTGCTGGCGGACGAGATCCGCAAGCTCGGGTGATCCAGACGTTAACGGCGGCGAAAAAATTGTCCCATCCGCGTTTGCCGGATCGTGAGGTTGTTCGCCTAGGGTAACCTCCGATAGGGAGGCCTCGATGGCAACTTTTGGCAAGAAAAACGCGATGGGCACCGGTCCAGGCCCGCAGTCCAGCTTCGGCAGAAAGGCGGCCGCCGCGGCAACGCACCGCGCGCCGCCGCCAGCGAGTGAACGCCTCTCGCCGGAAGCGCTCACCTTCCTCCAGTCCGAGCGCCAGCGCGCACCCGCCGCGCCCGCCAAAACCGCACAGCCGGCCTATGCCGCGCCGCGCAGCGATATGGACTTCGGCCTCGGCAAACCCGTCTGGGGCCGCCGCGTGGTCGCCCGCCTCGTCGACGAGTTCGGCGTGTGGCTCCTGATCCTGGCCGTCTTCTACAATGACCTCAGCAAGGCGCTCAGCGTGTACATCGCCGCGCCGCAGGGCAGCCCGGCCGAAGCTGCGGCCAGCGTGACGCTGTTCGGCTACGCGGTGATCTTCATGATCATCCAGTCGGCCTATAACATCATCATGGAGGCGTCCGGGGCGCAGGCCACCCTCGGCAAGATGCTCGTCGGTGCGCAGGTCACCGCCCGTGACGGCTCAAAGCCGTCGCTCGGCAAGGTCATCATGCGCAACACGGTCGGCCGCTTCGTGGTCAACCTCGTGCCGGTCTATGCGGGCTACATGATGGGCCTGTTCAACAAGGAACGCCGCTGCCTGCACGACATGATGTCCGGCACCGTGGTGCGCAAACGCGTGCCCGGCGGCGCAGCGGCCGGCTACGGCGAAGTCTTCGCCTGAGGCGTCTCCAGCGCGGCGAGCCAGTCCCGGATCGCCGCGCGGATCTCTTCGGGCGCCTCCGGCAACAGGGCATGGCCTGCCTGCGCGATGCGCACTGCGGTCACCTGGCCGCCAAGTTCCGCCTCCAACAGATCGACCGTGTCTTCCGGCGGCGCGATCGTGTCCTTCAGGCCTGAGATCACCAGCATCGGCTTGCCGGCGGCCGTCCACCAGAGGCGGCTGCCGGTCGCCCGCGTGGCTGCGCCTTGCAGTTCGCCGGTTGCGATGTGCCAGCCCCGCAGCCAGTAATCCGGCACCGGATTGCCTTCGGCGAAGAAGCCGTAGCGCACCGCTGCTCGGTGCGCCTCCGGGCTCAGGCGCGGATCGAACGAGTCCCGCAGCGCCTTTGCCGCGTCCGGCGGGATCGGCTTCAGTCCGCCGGCAGCGAGCAGCACGGCGCCGCGCACCTTGCCGGGGTGCTGCGTTGCCACGGCGCGGGCCAGCCGGTTGCCAAAGGCATGACCGATGACAATGACCGGGCCTTCGCGTGTCTTGAGGTAGAGCCCTATATCCGCCGCAAGGTCGAACAGGGTAGGGGTCTCGGCGGAGGCCTTCGCCCCGCGGATGCCGGGCGCTTCGAGGAGCGTCACACGGAAGCCGTCTGCGGCGAGGCCTTCGGCAAGCTCGTTGAAATCGCTCGCCTCGCGTCCGGCGCTTGCAAACATCACGATCTCCGGCCCGTCGCCCAGTGTGTGCGTCACGATCCGGGCGCCGCCAGTCTCCAGAACGGCCGTGCGGCCCACCGGCGTGCGGGCCGGGGCATTCGGATTGTAGGCCGCGTCAGGCACCGGGCCATGCCCGCACGCGCAAAGTACCAGTATCATACCGGCCGTCAGTAGACGGAAGATCATGTCTTCTCCCCCTCACACGAGCACGCCTTCATCCTTGCGGAATTTCGCGAGCAGGTAATTGGGCGTTTCCTCGATCGTGTCGAGCGCGCCGAAGGCGAAGGCCTCCCGGTCGAGCACCAGGTCGCGCGGGCGCAGGGGCCTTGAAATCTCGAGGCCCTCCAGTGTGCGGGCGCGGGAGAAGGCGACATAGGCCTGTCCGTGTGCGAACATGCCGGAATCGAAATCGATGAACACATTGTCCAGCGTCAGGCCCTGCGCCTTGTGGATGGTCACGGCATAGGCGAGCCGCAGCGGCACCTGCTTGAACGTGCCGACCACTTCGCGTTTCACCTTCTTGGTGTCCATCTCGAAATCGTAGCGGTACTTTTCCCAGGCC